>CEAF01012897.1_pt1 | contig 74996 bp, 72 predicted proteins | sample 557431 | NCBI WGS metagenome assembly CEAF01 (sample SAMEA3182068, study PRJEB8094) | gut metagenome | biome: human; feature: gut; material: Stool; isolation source: human stools | place: Canada | collected 2013-11-18 | reverse complement strand
TGTGAATTTTAAGAGGGGGAGGGAGACTTGATATGAAGAGGATTATAGTACTGATTGGCATGGTTTTCGTGTTTCTGGCTTGTACGCGGGACTTTAAGGAAATCAATACGGACAAGTCCGGCGTGACGGACGAGGACTTGCAGGCCGACTATAACGAACATGGCATCCGTCTTGGAATCATCCAGCAAGGCATCTATTTCAATTACGACTACGGAAAGGGGAAGAACTGGCCTTTTCAATTGACCCAGAATTTGAATGCCGACATGTTCAGCGGTTACATGCACGATGCCAAGCCTCTGAATGGAGGTTCGCACAATTCGGACTACAACTTGCAGGATGGATGGAACAGCGCCATGTGGGGACATACCTATGAGTATGTTTTCCCGCAGATATATCAGTCGGAGAATGCCACACGTGACCGTATGCCTGCCTTTTTCGGCATTACCAAGATACTGAAGGTGGAAGTGATGCACCGTGTCACGGACTATTACGGCCCTATTGTGTATAGTCATTTTGCCGATCCCGAAGCCCGTTATATGCCTGACACGCAGAAAGAGGTCTATAATGCCTTTTTCTGTGAACTCGATACGGCTGTTGCTGTACTTTCCGATTATATTGTCGAGCATCCGGGAGCTTCGGAGTTTGCGCGTTTCGATATGTTGTTGGACGGTGATTATGACTCTTGGATAAAGTTTGCCAATTCGTTGCGGATGCGGCTTGCCATGCGCATCGCGGTAGCCAGTCCGGAGAATGCAAAAACGGAATTCCGTAAGGCGATGGATAATGAATACGGAGTCATTCGGGAGGCGGACGAGTCGGTGGCGGTTTCCACAGCGAGTGGATATACCAATCCGTTGGGCGAGATAAACCTTGTTTGGAATGAAGCTTATATGGGAGCGCCGATGGAGTCCATACTGAACGGATATGAAGATCCCCGTCGTGAAATCTATTTTGCCACTTGCCAGAATGAACAGTTTGCAGGCGAGTATCGCGGCATTCGTCAGGGTACATGCTTTGCACATAACTATTATAATACACTCTCAAAATTGAAAGTTACCCAGCAGACTGATGCAGTGTTGATGCCGGCAGCAGAAGTCTGGTTCCTGCGTGCCGAGGCTGCCCTACGGGGATGGACTGATGAGTCGGCGAAAATCTGCTATGAAGAAGGGGTAATGGCTTCTTTCCGTCAGTATGGCATCTTGCAGTCCGACGCTTATCTGGAGAGCAACTTGTTGCCTGCCGATTTTGTGGATACCTACGATATGGAGAATGATATTACCGCCCGTTGTCAGGTTTCGCCACGCTGGCTGGAGTCAGCGGATAGGGATACGAAACTGGAGAAGATTATTACCCAAAAATGGATTGCCATGTTTCCCGAAGGGTGTGAAGCTTGGGCTGAACAGCGCCGGACGGGGTATCCCCGGCTATTCCCCGTACGCTTTAATCACAGTAAAGACGGGTGCATAGATACTGAGACAATGATTCGCCGTCTGAACTTTCCCGGCGGACTGAAGACGGAGAATGCCGAGCAGTATGCCGCTTTGGTAGAGGTACTGGGTGGAGATGACAATGCCGGTACCCGATTGTGGTGGGATACCGGCATCAACTGGTAGAAACACCTTATTTATATAGGGATATTTTTTATTGGATGGGGTGATTCTCGGCAAAAATTGCCATACGTTCGTCCAACTGGTCGTACTGATGGTCTTGGATAAAGGAAGTGCAGGCACGTAATCCTTCCTGATGGCTTCCGGTGGTCACCAGCGAAATGGCGCTTACACCGTAGTACATTAGTTCCCGCGCAAGTTCTCCGCTACTCATGCCCGGGTAACCGATGGTGAAGTAGAAACCGTCGGCAACGGGATCACCCAAATCATTGTCGTATACCAAGTGGAAACCGTGGCGCAAGAAGATTTCTTTCAGGCGGCGGGCACGTTCACCGTATACTTTCACTTCATCAAGGAAGTTGTATTGACCTTCATTGGCTGCTTTAAGCATGGCGGCAAGAGCATACTGCGCAGAGTGGCTGGTGCCGGAAGAGAGCGCATAGAGTACGCGGTGGATGAATACTGTGCCGAAGGTGCCGCCGCCGTAGCGTTGTGTCAACCCGGGATAGGCCCGATGATACAGTTTGTCCGAAATGCAGCTGACACCGATACGTTGACCGGCATAGCTGAAAGCTTTGGAACCGGAAATGAGCAGCACGTAAAGGTCCGTATAGTGTGCCACAGAAGGTTGGTAAGGCGCTTGGAACGGTTTGCTCAAGTCTTGGCGGAAGTCCATGGCAAAGTAGGCGAGGTCTTCCAGCACAATGACGTCATATTTGGTTGCCAGTTCGCCGATGATGCGCAATTCTTCTTCTTTTAGGCAAATCCAGCTGGGATTGTTGGGATTGGAATAGACGATGGCAGAGATATTTCCTTTGCTGAGGTAACTTTCCAACTTCGCTTTCAACTTGTTGCCACGGTAGTCATATACGTCAAAGGTTTCATATTTCTGTCCCATCACGACCAACTGCTGCTTCTGTACCGGGAAACCGGGATCGATGAAGAGAATGGTATCCTTTTTCTCATCGCACTGGCTGCATGTGAGGAATGAAGCAAAAGTTCCTTGCATGGAACCGGTAACTGGTACGCAACCTTCGGGGGCTACATCTACATTGATAAAGGCTTTGATGAAACGGGATGCTTCCTGCTTCAAGGCGGGGAGTCCGTTGATGTCCGGGTAGAGGCTGGCAATACCATTCTGCAATGCCTCCACCTCTGCCTTTACGCCGACGGCTGAGGGGGGGAGTCCGGGTACACCCATTTCCATTTTTATGAATTCCACACCCGATGCCGCTTCGGCATTGGCTGCAATGGCTTTGACTTCACGGATGGTTGCTTTGGCAAAGTCTGTGATATGAAAATCTGCGATAGTTTCATCTATCAACTTACGTTCAATAGGAGTATTTCTCATGATTTCAATATTAATTTAGTTTTGCAAAGGTAACATAAATCTCTTATAATCAAGCTATGTTAAAAAAAAGATGATTTTTTTTCTTTCAAGCTATTGCAGATATAAGAATTTTGTCTACCTTTGCAACCGCAATCGAGAGAGATAGCAACGAAAGAATGAAATAATGGTGCGTTAGTTCAGTTGGTTAGAATACATGCCTGTCACGCATGGGGTCACGGGTTCGAGTCCCGTACGCACCGCTTTCTTATGAAGCAAAATAAAGAAAAGTCCTGAAGTACAATACTTTAGGGCTTTTCTTTTTATCCAAAGCCACACCCAAAAGCCGCGGAATAACGCAGTTAGCACTGGCTTATCCGTTGGACTTTTCGGAGCCGAAAAAAGTCCAACGATTTAGATGTGTTTTCGCTGATTCTCAGCATTTTGCATAGTCTGATTTGGAACAATACGATTTAACTTTGTACCACTAAAAATGCAAGAAGTATGGGAATTGAAAAAAGACGTAGTACACTGAGTGTGTTGTTTTACATCAAGCGGCAGAAGCTGCTGAAAAACGGGGAGGCTCCCGTCTGTATGCGTATCACCGTTGACAAGCGGAAAGCGGAGATTGTGATCAAGCGCAGTGTGCCGGTGGAACTCTGGAACCAGTCAAAAGAATGTTCCAAAGGAAAAGACCGCAGCTCGCAGGAACTTAACCACTACATAAATTCAGTCCGTGCCAGGGTATTGCAGATACACCGGGAACTGGAGATAGACAACAAGGTTGTTACGGCAGACATTATCCGTGATAGGTATTACGGAAGGGATAAGGTGCAATATACCCTTCTGGAGGTCTATGCGGACCATAATAAAAAGTGCCGTGCCCTAATCGGTAAGGAATATACCGAATCAACCGTAACAAAATTTGAAACCTCTATCAACAGGCTGAGGGAGTTTATCCGTTTCCGCTATCATAAGGATGACTTCTTCCTGAATGAACTGGACGGGCAGTTCATCCGTGATTTCGAGTATTGGCTGAAGACTTCCATAGGGTGTCAGAACAATTCCGCGTTGAAACACCTGAAGAACCTGAAAAAAGTGATACGTATCGCATTGGCTAACGAATGGATAAAGAAAGACCCGTTCTATGGTATCCATTTCAGGATTGATGAGGTTAATGTGGAATTTCTTTCCAAAGAAGAACTCGACAGGCTGATGGATAAGGATTTCGACATTAAACGGTTGGAGCAGGTACGGGATGTCTTTGCTTTCTGCTGTTTCACCGGCATGGCTTTTGCGGATGTCCAGCAACTTAGCAAGGAGCATCTTGTAAGGGATAATGAGGGCAATCTGTGGATTCGGAAAGCCCGCCAAAAGACAAAGCAGATGTGTAACATCCCCGTCATATCCCCTGCCCGCAAACTGATAGACAAGTATTCCAACCAACCGGATTGCATAGCCAAAAATGTACTCCTGCCTGTACCGAGCAACCAAAAGATGAATGCTTACCTGAAGGAAATAGCCGATATTTGCGGAATACAGAAACGGCTGACGACCCATGTGGCCCGCCATACTGCGGCTACCGTGGTATTTTTGGCGAATGAGGTGAGCATGGAGAATGTGGCAAAAATTCTGGGGCACTCCAATATCCGTATGACCCAGCACTATGCCAAAGTACTGGATACCTCCATCCTGCGTGATATGGGAAATGTGGAAAGAAATTTTTCTAAGAGACAAATATAGAAGATTATGGACAGAGGAATAATAACCATTAGTGATACGGGAACAGTTTTCATGCCCGCCATACCGGTATGGATGACCCAACCTGAGATAGCAGATTTGTTCGGTGTGTATTGTTCGGACATCCGTAAGGCTATCCGTTCCATCTACAAATCCCATGAGGCGAATGAACGGGAGACGATGCGATGTATAAGCAATGATGACCGGACAAGCATGGATGTCTATTCCCTTGAAATGGTAATAAGCATCGCATTCCGATTACGCAGCCGGAAAAGCCTGTATTTTAGACAACATTTGATGAGAGTTCTGCACCCGGACAATAAAAATACCGATTGCCTGTTGCTCTATATGACAGGATATAAGGAAAGAACGGTATTTTCTTGAATTTTTGCCAAGCGTAGCGTCCGGACTTATTACACTTGAGAGGGGCATATACATTTGTCAGACAATGTATATGCCCCTCCTTATATATCAGTCATCCGTATAATAAGCCTCATGATAGCCGGCTTTGAGCAACCGCTCAATATCACTTTCCTTATATATAATTTTCCCTCCGAGCTGGATGTATGCAATACGTCCTTCATTCCGATACTCCTGCAAGGTACGCCGGCTGATTTTCAGCCGTTCCGCCACCTCTTTGTCCGTAAGAAAATGTTCACCTCCCAATACCGGACGATATTCCCTTTTCATCTGTTCCATTTTCGCAACTATCTGCTCCGCATTGTCTATAAAATAGGCAACCCATTCGCTTTCTCTTGTCATCAGTCTGTTATCCATAGGCATTCTGTTCTTTAATAGTCATTGACTCTTTTTTCTTTTCCACAACCGCAAGGACACGTTCCACATCTTCCGGGAGATAATATGTCTTGTGGTTTATCTGCGAATAAGCCAACCGTCCGTTATCCCGTAATGTCTGTAAGGTCCGTGGACTTATGTTCAGAAGTATGCAGACATCCTGGCTGTCCATCCATCCGCTCATCTTCTTGTCATCGTCCTTAGGACACAATGCCCCGGCCCTGGTTACAAGCTCGTCAAATCTTGAAACCATTTCTTCAAAAGTCTTCTTCTCAATACTTATTATTTCCATATTTCATTTGAATATTTGATTATTACACAACTCTGCTCCGGTAGCGACGTTCTTGTCAGCCCTTCCGGAGCTCACGCAAAAATAATATACCATATGGCATTTATGTGCAGTTAGCTTCTGACTGGCAGTTTGTTGCGTCGATTGTCCGGATAGCGGAGACAATTTCCAGAAAATCTTACGTGAGTCACGTAGTGAGTTGTTAAAGCCCCCTTTGCCTATTGCCGAACTTTGCCGCAGAAACAAAAGAAAAGTACTGCGTATGGAAGTGATAACAATGGAAAGTTCCGCATACATGGCGTTGACGGAACAGATAGCGGAGATAGCAAGCCATATCCGCAAAAGTGAGGACAAGAAGGCCGGTCTTCCGGACAGGCAGGTCGGTTCAGCCGAGGCCGCCCGGATACTGGGCATCAGCAGGCGTACCCTGCAACGGATGCGCGACAGGCACCGCATCCGGTACACCACGCTCGGCGGGAAATGTATGTACCGCCTCTCGGAGATAGACCGCTTCATCACGGAGCACACGGTGACGGAGGAAAACGGCACACTGGACGGCATCAGCCGGAACCATGCGCTCCGCACGGGAAGCAACGGAAAAACAAACGGAAGGAGGAAATAGGTCATGGAACTGCTTACCAGACAGAATTTTGAGAGCTGGATGCAAAAAGTTCTCGAACGGCTTGACCGCCAGGACGAGCTGCTGCTCTGCATGAAGGCGAAAGAGAAGGAACCTTCCCTTTCCGAGAGCGTGAGGCTTTTCGACAACCAGGACTTGTGTATGCTGCTCCAAATCAGCAAGCGTTCCCTGCAACGCTACCGCAGCAAAGGTGCGCTCTCCTTCAAGGTATTGGGAAAGAAGACCTATTACAGCGAGGCGGACGTGCTGAATTTCCTCTCCGAACACGTAAAGGATTTCCAAAAAGAAGATGTCGAGTTCTACAAGGCTCGTATCCATAATTTCTTAAACAAATAACCCATTAAACATTATTCGAATGGCAAAGAAAAAAGACGAAAAGGATGTGCTGATCGTCCGTGACGAGAAGACGGGCGAAATCAGCGTGGTAGCCGGACTGAATGCGGACGGCTCGCCCAAAAGGACACCCGCGAAAGTGGAAAACTCACAGGCTTTCCTACAGTTCGACAAGCATGGCGACATGCTTGACAACTTCTTCAAGAACTTCTTCCGGCAATGCAAGGAACCCACCCGCTTCGGTTTCTACCACATCGCGGCAGACCAGGTGGACGGGCTACTGGACGTGATGAAGGAGCTGCTTAAAAACCCCGTTGTGAACAAGGACGTGTTATCCGCCCATCTGTTCGATACTTCCGAGTATGAACGGCAGGCGGCACAGGGACAAAAGACGGATGTGGAACAGCAAAAAGAAGGGAACATGGAAGAGAAACAGGAGAACACGCAGGAACAGTCGCAGGGTAAAAAAGGCTACCAGCCTATTGACGAGGGTAAAATCAACTGGCAGGAGCTGGAAGAGAAATGGGGAGTAAGACGTGAAGACCTTGAAAAGTCGGGCGACCTCACCAGGATGCTCAATTACGGCAAGTCCGACCTGGTGAAAGTGACGCCCACTTTCGGCGGCGAGTCCTTCGAGCTGGATGCACGGCTCTCTTTCCGCAGGAATGAGGACGGCAGCATGGGGCTTGTGCCCCACTTCATCCGCAAGGAACAGAAGCTGGACGAGTACAAGGGACACAAGTTTAGCGCCGAGGACAAGAAGAACCTGCGTGAGACCGGCAACATGGGAAGGGTTGTGGACCTGGTTGATAAAGAGACGGGGGAAATCACTCCCTCCATCGTCAGCATAGACCGAAAGACGAACGAGCTTACCGACCTGGCGGCAAACAAAATCCGTGTCCAGAGCAAAATCGGGGAAACGGAGATTACCCCGCAGGAACAGGCCATGCTCCGTGCCGGACTTCCCGTGAAGGACAAGCACATCACGTTCAGCGATGGCCGCGAGTTCATCACCACCCTGCAAGCCAACGTGGAGAAGCGCGGGCCGGAGTTCGTTCCGAGAACCACCCGTCCCGTGAAAAAAGAGCAGGCGCAGGAGAACAAGGAAGAGCAAAAGACCGCACAAGGAGAAAAACAGGAGGACGGCAAGACGCGCCGCAACACGTGGGTGAACGGGGACGGCAGCATCCGTTCCATCAGCAAGTGGAGCGACGTGAAGTTCACCGAACAGCAGAAAGCCGACTATGTGGCGGGTAAGGCAGTCAGACTGGAAAATGTGACCGACAAGAAAGGTTTCCACGCCCTCATGTACATCAAGTTCAGTCCGGAGAGAGGACGTCCGCTGCGTTACGATACGAATCCCGACACGGCGCAGCAGGTCGCCCCGGCGAATGAAAGCCGCACACAGGTGGCTGTCAATAACGAGGGAAAGACCAACGAGGCTACCAAAAACCTGAAAGACCCGTTGCAGAAAGGACAGACAGCCCCGAAGGACGATGTCCAGAGACAGCAGCAGGAGAAGCCGCAGAAGAAAAGCAAGGGCATGAGGGTCTGACCGGAGTGCCGCCACTAAATCCAAAATAATTATCCAAAAAAAATCATTAAACAGTAAGAAAATATGAAAACAATCATCGCAGAAAAACCGTCGGTAGCCCGTGAGCTGGCACGCATCGTAGGCGCAACAAAGAGAGAGGAAGGGTATTTCCAGGGAGGCGGCTATGCCGTGACATGGGCGTTCGGGCACCTTGTCCAACTTGCCATGCCCGACGGTTACGGCATACGAGGCTTTGTCCGTGACAGCCTGCCCATCCTTCCCGAAACCTTCACCCTCATACCCCGCCAGGTCAGGACGGAGAAAGGCTGCAAGCCGGACAGCGGCGTGGCCGCACAGATAAAAGTCATCGCCGGGCTGTTCAAGGAGAGCGAACAGATTATCGTGGCAACCGATGCGGGTCGCGAAGGGGAGCTGATTTTCCGCTACCTTTACCACTACATCGGCTGCACCACACCTTTCGTGCGGTTGTGGATAAGCTCGCTCACGGACAAAGCCATCCGTGAAGGGTTGAAAAGCCTGAAAGACGGACGGGAATACGACAACCTCTATCTGGCTGCCAAAGCCCGGAGTGAATGTGACTGGCTCGTCGGTATCAATGGGACATCCGCACTGAGCATCGCCGCCGGGCGTGGCACCTATTCCGTAGGACGTGTGCAGACACCCACGCTGGCAATGGTGTGCGAACGCTACTACGAGAACAGCCGTTTCACTCCCGAAACCTTTTTCGGACTGCATTTTACCACGGACGGATGCGGTACCGGTGAAACCGTCAAGTTCTCTTCCGCAGAGAAGTGGAAAGAGAAAAGCGTGGCAACGGAACTATATAATAAGGTAAAGGCAGCCGGTTCCGCTACCATAATAAAAGTCGAGCGCAAGGAGAAGACGGAGGACACGCCGCTTCTGTATGACCTTACTTCCATCCAGAAAGATGCCAACACCAGGCACGGGTTCACAGCGGAGCAGACACTTGACATCGTGCAGAAGCTCTACGAGAAGAAACTCGTGACCTATCCCCGTACCGGCAGCCGCTATATTCCCGAAGACGTGTTCGCGGAGATACCGAAGCTGCTCGCCTTTGCCGGCTCCCTGCCCGAATGGGCGGGCAAGGTTTCCGGTGGCACGAAGCCTACCCGCCGGAGCGTGGACGACGGCAAAGTGACCGACCACCACGCCCTGCTCGTCACGGGCGAAAAATCGCTGTTCCTCTCCAAAGACGACGCGATAATCTACCACATGATAGCCGGGCGCATGATCGAGGCATTCTCGGAGAAATGCGTCAAGGACGTGACCACGGTTACGGCTGAGTGCGGCGGCGTGGAGTTCACGGTAAAAGGCTGTATCATCAGACAGGCCGGATGGCGTGCCGTGTACAATGCTGCTGAAAAAGAGGAGCCGGAAACGGTACTGCCCGACTGGAAAGAGGGCGATACATTGGCGGTCAAGGCTTCCTCCGTCACGGAAGGCAGGACCAAGCCGAAGCCCCTGCACACCGAAGCCACCCTGCTCGCGGCGATGGAGACCGCAGGCAGGAACATCGGGGAGGAGGAGCTGCGCCAGGCATTGAAGGACTGCGGTATCGGCACACCCGCCACCCGCGCCTCCATCATCGAGACACTCTTTGCCCGTGAGTACATGACCCGCTGCAAGAAATCGCTCGTGCCCACGGAGAAAGGTCTGGCACTCTATTCCGTTGTCAAGACGATGCGTATCGCAGACGTCGGCATGACGGGGGAATGGGAAAAGGAACTTGCCCGTATCGAACGTGGAGAGGTGTCCGCCGAAGTGTTCCGGCATGAGATTGAGGGCTACACCGCTGAAATCACCTCGGAACTGCTGTCATGCGACAAGCTGTTCGGGCATAAGGATTCCGGCTGTGCCTGCCCCAAGTGCGGCACGGGCAGGATGCAGTTCTATGGGAAGGTGGTGCGTTGCGACAACGCGGAGTGCGGCCTGCCCGTGTTCCGTCTGAAGGCAAGCCGCAATCTGTCCGATGATGAAATCAGGGAACTGCTGACCACCGGAAAGACGAAAGTCCTGAAAGGCTTCAAGAGCAAGCAGGGCAAGAGTTTCGATGCGGTTGTCGCCTTTGACGCGGACTACAACACCACGTTCGTGTTCCCCGAAACGAAAAAGGGCGGTACGGCGAACAAAAGTCGCGGTAGTCATGTAAAAAGAGGGAAATAATCAGTACCTTCGCCACTGGTTCATTGTAGCAATGATTTTCGGCTGCACCCGGCATAGCCCGAACACGTTCGGCTCTGCGCTCGTTTGCACGAAAATTCATTGTCATTCTGTTTTCTTGTTCAAGAATACTGTTTTTACAATGGATTTAGTGGTGGCACTTCGGGAGGGATACCCGGAGTGCTTTTTACTTCCTATTACCTTTTCCTCCTTATTATTCATCCCGCTTTTATTCATCCACTAAATCCAAGAATATATGAACAAGAAGAACAAGAAAGAACAGACCGAACTGTCCTATTACGGGCTGTACCTGCTGAATTACCTCAAGGAGAACAAGTTTGAACAGGCAAACGACGCGGCATTCATAAAGGGACGTGCCGACAGTGCCGCAGAAACCTACGAGCGTGCCAGGCTGGAAGGCTATCCTGCCGACGGTGCGCAGGAGCTGGCGATGGCGGAGCTGTTGCAAGGGCTCCACTATTCCCGGTACAACCTCCTGCATGAAGTCGTGGAGAACGAGTTCGCCGGTGAGGTGCCGGAAGCGGAGCGCGGGGCGTTCGTGGCAAGGCTGCTGCCGCGTGTCGGCCATGTCTTTTCCATCCATGACCTTTCGGACGACCACTTCGCCCTCTCTCCCGAATACGACCTGCTTTATACCGAACTGACCGGAGCCGTGGTCCTTTATATCGAGGCGTATGGCGTTTAACCGCAAGCAGAAGCTACGGGATAACATCGAGGCTTTACGGACGGCATTCATCCTTGACAGGGAACGGCGCACGCCCACGGCACGCGAGCGCCTGCTTCTGGAAAGGTTCTGCGGTTTCGGGGGACTGAAATTCATACTCAATCCCGCAAAGGAACTGACGGACGCCGTCCATTGGGCAAAATCGGACCTCGAACTTTTTGCCCCCACGGTGGAGCTGCACAGGCTCATCCGGGAGAACAGTAGTGACGATAACCAATACAAGCGGTATATGGACAGTCTGAAAGGCTCCGTCCTCACCGCTTTCTACACCCCTGCGGAGATAACCGGCACCATCGCGGACGTGCTGCACGAACACGGCATACGCCCTGACCGGGTGCTGGAGCCGTCGGCAGGCGTGGGCGCCTTTGTGGATGCGGTACTGGACAACCGCCCGGATGCCGACGTGATGGCGTTCGAGAAGGATTTGCTCACAGGCAAGATACTGAAACACCTGCACCCCGGCCATAAGGTGAGGATACAGGGATTCGAGAAGATAGAGAAGCCCTTCAAGAACTATTTTGACCTGGCAATCTCCAATATCCCGTTCGGTGACGTGGCCGTGTTCGACCCGGAATTTTCGAACAGCAAGGACACCGCAAGGCGTTCGGCGGCGAAGGCGGTACACAGCTACTTCTTCCTGAAAAGCCTCGATACGGTGCGTGAGGGCGGCATCGTGGCGTTCATCACCTCGCAGGGGGTGCTGGATGCCCCGTCCAACACGCCCATACGCGAGTACATGATGCGTCATGCCAACCTGGTGGGTGTAGCCCGCCTGCCGAACAACCTGTTCACGGAAAACGCGAACACGGAAGTGGGCAGCGACCTGATTCTCCTGCAAAAGAACAGCAGCAAGAACGGGGAACTGTACCATAATGAAAAATTGTTCGTGCAGACCGAAAAGACACCTATCGGCACTTCGGTAAACGCATACGCCAACAGCATAAGCCTGCCTTCCAACACGGATATAATCAAAGGTACCGACCCTTACGGGAAGCCTGCCTACAGGTATATACACCGAGGGGATACCACCCAACTGGCGGAGGACCTTCGGGAGCATCTGAAAATAGAACTGCAACAACTGGATAAGGGACTGTATGAGAAATACAGCCTGCATCCGGTACAGGGTAAAAGTACGGCAGAGGAAGTGTCACCCGCTCCGACAGCCGCAACTGTAATGCTCACGGAAGAAAAGCCGGAGACAGAACCGCACCAACCGGATATTTCAGCCGGTGTGCAGCTTGACCTGTTCGACCTTTGGGGATTTACCGAAGCGGAACGGAAGCAGGCTGTTACGGGCAAAAAGAAAAAGGCACCGGACAAAACGGCGAAAAAGGCGGGTGTGAAAAAGAGTGCGCCAATTCAGCCGAAGGTACAAAGCACACCGAAAGCCGTGCCATCGCCACAAGCCATAGCTTCCCCCGTACCGGAAAACAAGGAAGCAAAACAAGGGAATACCATCGGACGAGGCAATCCGGAAGATGTGTATGCAGCCATCAATTGGGAGGATAATCCGCCCATCAACGGTTTCTATGAAATGATGATGGACCTCACGCCCGAACGACGGGCGGAACTTCGGCAGGTGGCGGCACGGCATGGAGAGGGACAGTTGAAAGAGGCAGAAATACCCAAAGAGGCAGTCCGGCAGTCCGAACCGGTACAAGAGACTCCCGTGGCTGCTTCCACGCTGTTTTCTGAACCGGAAGCGGAAAAGGCACCTGACTTGTCGCCACGCCCATACCACCGCACGCCGGAGATGTACCTGCGTGAGGGGTCATTGGTGGCAGACAGGGCACGTGACAACATCGGCTATCTCAAGGACATCACACCATACGGTGCGACCTTCCAGCCGCTCGGACTGACCGGTTATCAGAAGGAGAAAGCACTGTTGTATGTCTCGCTCCGTGATGCATACGAACGGTTGTACCGTTATGAATCGCTACGGCGCGAGGAAAATGTACCGTGGCGGGAACATCTGAATACCTGCTACGACGAGTTTGTCATGCGTTACGGCAACCTCAATGCCGGACAGAACGTGAAGCTGGTGATGATGGATGCCGGCGGGCGTGACATCCTTTCGCTGGAACGGGCCGAGAACGGGAAGTTTGTCAAGGCGGACATCTTCGAACACCCCGTTTCTTTTTCGGTGGAGAGCCTTGTCAATGCAGGCTCACCTGAAGAAGCCTTGTCCGCCTCGCTCAACAAATACGGCGGTGTCAATCTGGAATATATGCGTACCATTACCGACGGGACGGAGGAGGAACTGCTCACCGCCCTCAAAGACCGCATCTATTTCAACCCGTTGGCGGACGGTTACGAAATCAAGGACCGTTTCATAGCCGGGAACGTGATTGAAAAGGCGGAGCGCATCGAGGAATGGATGAACGGCAATCCCGACAGTGGGAGGATGCCCGATGTGAGAGATTCGCTTGAAGCCCTGCGGAACGCGGAGCCCCGGCGCATTACCTTCGAGGAACTGGACTTTAACTTCGGTGAGCGTTGGATTCCCACCGGCGTGTATTCCGCCTACATGAGCCACTTGTATGAGACGGACGTGCGGATCGGTTATTCCACCAGCTTGGACGAGTTCTCCGTTTCCTGTGGACACAGGAGCATGAAGATTACGGACGAGTTTCTCGTCAAGGGGCATTACCGCCACTACGACGGTATGCACCTTCTCAAGCACGCCCTGCACAACACCTGCCCGGACATGATGAAGCCGACGGGACAGAAGGACGAGCATGGAAACGACATCAAGGTGCGTGACAGCGAGGGCATACAGCTTGCCAACGCGAAGATTGACGAGATACGAAACGGCTTCTCCGAATGGTTGGAAGAACAGTCGTCGCAGTTCAAGGAGCGGCTGACCACGATGTACAACCGAAAGTTCAACTGCTATGTAAGGCCGCAATATGACGGCTCGCACCAGACCTTTCCCGACCTCAATCTGAAAGGACTGGCAAGCCGTGGGGTGAAGAGCATCTATCCCTCGCAGAAGGATTGTGTCTGGATGCTGAAACAGAACGGCGGCGGAATTTGTGACCACCAGGTTGGAACCGGTAAAACACTGATAATGTGCATCGCAGCACATGAAATGAAGCGTCTGGGCATGGTGCACAAGCCGATGATTATCGGGTTGAAGGCGAACGTGGCGGAGATTGCCGCCACCTACCAGGCTGCCTATCCGAACGCGAGGATACTGTATGCCTCGGAAAAGGATTTCTCGGCAGCCAACCGCGTGCGCTTCTTCAATAACATCAAGAACAACGACTACGACTGTGTCATCATGTCGCACGACCAGTTCGGCAAGATACCGCAGTCGCCGGAGTTGCAGCAGCGTATCTTGCAGGAGGAGCTGGACACGGTGGAGGAAAACCTGGACGTGATGCGCCGGCAGGGAAAGGACATTTCACGCGGTATGCTGAAAGGATTGGAAAAGCGCAAGTTCAACCTGACGGCAAAATTGGAGAAGATAGAGCATGACATCCGTTCACGCACGGATGACGTGGTGGATTTCAGGCAGATGGGCATCGACCACATCTTTATAGATGAGAGCCACCAGTTCAAGAACCTGACTTTCAACACGCGCCATGACCGTGTGGCGGGACTTGGAAACTCGGAAGGGAGCCAGAAGGCTCTCAATATGCTCTTTGCCATACGCACCATACAGGAGCGCACAGGAAAGGACTTGGGAGCCACGTTCCTTTCGGGCACGACCATTTCCAACTCGCTGACGGAGCTGTACCTGCTGTTCAAGTACCTGCGCCCGAAGGAGCTGGAACGGCAGGACATCCGCTGTTTTGACGCTTGGGCGGCGATATTCGCCAGGAAGACGACGGATTTCGAGTTCAACGTGACGAACAACATCGTGCAGAAGGAGCGTTTCCGCTACTTTATCAAGGTGCCGGAACTTGCCGCCTTCTACAATGAGATTACCGACTACCGCACGGCTGAGGATGTGGGTGTGGACCGTCCGGACAAGAACGAGATACTGCACCACATACCGCCGACGCCGGACCAGGAGGACTTCATCGGACGGCTGATGAAGTTCGCCCAGACGGGCGACGCCACGCTGCTCGGTAGGCCGCCGCTCTCCGAAACGGAAGAGAAGGCGAAGATGCTCATCGCAACGGACTATGCCCGGAAGATGGCGCTCGATATGCGCATGGTGGACCCGGCATACGAGGACCACCCGGACAACAAGGCGAGCCACTGTGCCGGGACGATTGCGGAGTATTACCACAAGTATGAGGCACAGAAAGGCACGCAGTTCGTGTTCTCGGATCTCGGCACATACCAGCCGGGCGAGAACTGGAATGTCTATTCGGAAATCAAGCGCAAGCTGTCGGAGGATTACGGCATACCCGCCCATGAGGTCCGCTTCATCCAGGAGTGCAAGAGCGAGAAGGCACGCAAGGCGGTGATTGACGCGATGAACGCCGGGACGATACGTGTGCTGTTCGGCTCCACCTCCATGCTCGGCACGGGCGTAAACGCACAGAAACGGTGTGTGGCTATCCATCATCTGGATACGCCCTGGAGGCCGAGTGATTTGGAACAACGCGACGGCAGAGGGGTACGTGCCGGCAATGAGATTGCCAAGCTATACGCCGGCAACAAGGTGGACGTGGTGATTTATGCGGTGGAGAAATCATTGGACTCCTACAAGTTCAACCTGCTGCACTGCAAGCAGACGTTCATCTCGCAGCTTAAAAGCGGTGCGATGGGTGCGCGTACCATCGACGAGGGGGCAATGGACGAGAAATCGGGCATGAACTTCTCGGAGTACATGGCTATCCTTTCCGGCAATACGGATTTGCTCGACAAGGCGAAGCTGGAAAAGCGGATCGCCTCACTCGAAGGTGAACGTAAGTCATTCAACAAGGGAAAACGCGAGTCGGAGTTCAAGCTGGAGTTAAAGACGGGAGAACTGAGGAACAACACCGCCTATATCCATGCCATGACGGAAGACTGGGAGAAGTTCCTGGCCGCCGCCAAGACGGACAAGGAGGGCAAACGGCTCAATCCTGTCAGGATTGAGGGATTGGATTCCACTGACGAGAAGGTTATCGGGAAGCGTTTACAGGAAATCGCCAAGAACGCGGCAACGGGCGGACTGTACACGCAAATCGGTGAGCTGTACGGCTTCCCCATCAAGGTTATCAGCGAGAGGTCGGTGAGCGACGGGCTTGAATTTATAGACAACCGCTTTGTGGTTGAGGGCAACTATAAGTACAAGTACAACAACGGTCACCTGGCGATGGCGGATACCCATGCGGCAGCGACCAATTTCCTGAATGCTTTGGAGAAGATACCGTCCATCATTGACCAGTACAGGGAGAAAAACGAGGTTTTGGAAAAGGAGATACCGCAGTTGCAGGAGATTGCCGGGAAAACGTGGAAGAAGGAAGAGGAACTGAAAGGACTGAAATCGGAACTTGCCGCGCTTGACCGCAGGATACAGCTGGAACTCGCCCCCGTGACCGAAAGAGCGGCTGTGGCGGAAAATGTGCAGGGTCCCGGCATGGGGAACACTGCGGCGGAAGTCAAAGCGCTCCGTACCGTGCCCAGGCACGGGCTGTAAAGGGTCAGGCAGGCGATATGAAAACCATACGGCTTTTTTCCATACAGTTGTAAAACAACATGGGGCCGTCCAAAAGTAGGACAGCCCCATGAATCGGAAATTGTAATACAAAAAAAATGTGGTTTATGAACTGTTACCCAAAAAACAATTCGTCTTACCTAATCCAATTTGAGCAATGCCTTGTCGTCTTCCGAGAACCGGACGCATATCGCCTTACCCTTGGCCCGCAGGTTCTTGCGGACATGGCGGGTGGTGTATGCTGTACAAACGGCCTCGAAAGCGTCAACACCTTCCTGGGCAGCCCCGTTGGGCTTCCATAGCGTTGTACTCGGTGCCGAGTCGTTGGAATGCGTGTAGGACGGCTTGCACCAATAAATGGCGTCGTCCCTCCATCCCAAATTAATTAAATCGTTTTTGATTTCCGTGTTCAGCTGGTTGTCATCGTTCTGAACCAAATCATAAGTCAGTAATAGCATGTTGTTTTAATTTTGATGATTAAACATTTATATAACACAATGAAAAAGTATGCCGTCAGAATTCATCGTGACACGCCCGTTCTGCCTTCAGGCAGGGAACGGACCTAAAAATCACGCTGCTCTCGGATGAACTTGCCGTCGGCGCTGTAATAAAGATCCAGGCTGCGGTCTATGGAGATTTCGTAACCGCCCGGCTCCTTCTCGATCTTGTAGGCCCGGGCGTCAGGATACCTGACCGCCATGTCGTCGGCTATCGCCGCCGGTATGATGCCTGCGGGAAGCGTGGAGAACGCGCAATCGACACTCAGCCATACGCCGGAGGAGTCGAACGTCAGTTCGGTACCGTCGGAAAGTAGGACCTCGTACTCCTTGCGTCCGTCATCCTTCTCCCATTTGGAATAGGCGGTTTCGGTGCCGGGAAAGAACCGGAGAATGAACTGCTGGGCGGTCTGAGGAAGGCCGGAAAAGTCTATCGTCTTCTCGTCCCTGTCGCAACCCTGCAAGGAGAACGCCATCATCATAAGGGCCACTATGGGCAGCATGTGTAAAAACTTCTGTTTCATATTTGCTTGAAAAATAATTTGTTTTTGAATAATTGGACTTTTGAATTTACAGAATGGTCCCGTCGGAACCGATACGGAGCCTGATCTCACGTTCGCCGCGCTCAAGCTCGACCAAGTAATAGTCGGCGGAAGGTGTCTGGACGTACTCGATGTCGTCCATGCGGTAAGACGCATATCCCGAATTCGCGACGGCTGCCCTCACGGCCTCGGGCAGCTCGCTGCGGCGGATATCCCACCGGGTACCGACCCATGCTCCGGCTCCGTTGAAACGGACTTCTTTCTCCCTGCCGTCATGATGGATTTCGACTTCGAGCATGCCGTCGTCATAATCGTATTCAAGGATGCGGGCGCCGGGGTACTTCTGCAGGATGAAATCCCTGACGGCCGGGGCTGTCATCGCACCGTTGCCAGCGCCATCGCCGCCACCGGGAGGGGACGGCTCTTGCCCGATTACGGTCAACTCCCCTGCAGGTGTGACGGCAACCTTCACGTCTTCTCCGGCAGACTCCAGCTCGAAACGGTAGTATTCGCCCGTGGGGGTGTCGTAATGGTCGATGTCGTCAATGCGGTAGCGGGCATAGGCGGAAGCGTCGAACGCCTGCCTTACAGCGGCGGGAAGCTCGCCGTAACGGACACCGGTCTTTGTGTAGAGCCAATTGCCGGAGGTGTCGAACAGAAGACGGCGGAAAGTCTTCGAGTCGAGGATTCCGACTTCGGTCATGCCATGCTCACTGTCGATTTCGACGATACGCGCCCGGGGATAATTGCCCTCGATGAATCGCCGGACGCTGTCCGAGGGACGCGCGGGGATATAGTCGGCATAATCATAGCCGTCAGCAGGATCGGCCACTTTCCTGACGGGCACACCGTCTGCGGAATAGTAGAGGTCCATCCCGGCCTTTACACCGTCCACGGTGTTCTCCGTCTCGATGACGTATATGGTCTCCATGCCTTCACGCAGGATCCGGTCTATGCCGCCTACTGGCCAGGCGGAGTAATCGCCGGCGGCAAACGCCGCCCTGACGGGCTCGGGGAGCATGTCGGAAAGTATTCCGCTCGCCGTCATATGCCACTCGCCCCGCCCGTCGAACCAGGCGGCGTGACGGTTTACGGCAGTCGTGCGCGTATCGGGAAGAGTGAACTCTGCCACGGCATAGCCCTGCTTGAGGGTCCACCTGATGTCGGCAGCCTGCGGGTAGCGCTTGAGAAGGGCCGCCTTTGCCGGGGCACTGATCTCCGGGTCCGACGAACCGGGCGTGCCGGGCTCATTGCTTTCGGGACGGTCGGGAACAATATCGGGCTGCCCGTCCTCCTGGCAGCTGCACAGTCCGATAGCCATGCAGGCTATTGCAAAAAAACACTTTTTCATAAGGCTCACAGTTTTAATCAGTCGTCAATGTCAATCAGCCGGAATTCAAGATCGAACGCCAGTCCGAGCCCGCCCGAAAGCTCCACCTCGTAGTCGCGGCTGTCGCGGTCTATCTGCCGGATGAAGTTCTGCGGATAATGCCTGGAAACGAAGTCGGCAATGGATGCAGGAACAACGGATACGGGCACGGGATTGTGGCCGCAGTCCACCTCTTTCCATTCACCGCCCTTGCGGAACTCGACTTTTACGCCGTCCGGATACACAACTTCGTAGGTAACCTCCAGAATGTCGCGCTCCTGCTTGGCATAAGCGGCCTGCTTGCCGGGGAAATGCGTCTGAAGGAACAGACGGGACGCCTGTGGAAGCTGTGACACGGGGATGGGACGGTCATTGCCGGCCCGGACCTCGAACGTCGCGGCGGCAAAGAATGCGGCGGCAATAATAAAAATCTTCTTCATAATAAAAATTTCACTAAGTAAGTTAATCAATCGTTAATTATCACGCTGCGAATTTCGGGGGCAATTCTGAAATAAATCTGGAATAAATTTAGAAATATCATTATAATAAAATCTTTTTTCCGGAATGATTGTATATCCAAAAATGAAAATATCCCTCACCCGTCAGACACCGTGAAATGCATTGTTCCGTATGAAACATTCTGAACGGATACAAACCGTGTGACATGACATGCCGCACGACGGTATGACGCACGGAAAATGTATCCTCCCCACTTCCGAAAAGCACAAACCGGAAGATTCGGGCACAAAAATAACAATACCGAAATTTGCAGATGCTATTTGACTTGATAATTTATACAATATTATGATTATAAATTAATTACATATTGATTTATAATTGAATTTGCATTACAATAAATCGGAGAAAACAATACAAGACTCCCACGTGTCGCAAGGGGTAACATACACCCGGAAAGCGGAAAAATAACAGAGAAAATCTCACCCCTTTCCGGAGATAAAAAATCAGATGAAACAGATTTTTCTGTTTCATCTGAAATATAACGAACAGGAAAAAACAAAGATGATATACAAAAAACAGAGGATAAAAAGCGTGTGGGCAGAAAGGAGAATCAGGTTAAAACAGATTACAATTATTCCTGACAACAAAATAAAAATAAATATAAACAAACAGAGAAAAATGGCAATGAGGCAAAACGGGAGTCGCGCCGGGGCCCGGACTGTAAAGGGTGCAGGCGCCCTGCCGGACGACCTCCTTTCATATAATATACGGGAACCATTCCGTTTTTCCGGAAAGAAGCCGGGAGAAACCAAGAACAGTTCACGGACAGAATCTGTTTTTCTGGCGGATTTTTCGTAGATTGACTGGTGACAACCTCGACAATCGACATAAAAACAAAATCCAGGGTCATTATGAACAGACAGAGAAAGAAGAAAGGGACAGTAACGGTCATGGACGTGCTGAACCAGAGCATCGAACGGAAAGAACAAGCCGGACACTTCCGTACCGCCGCCAACTACCGCAGCAGCATGAACAAGCTTGCCGCCTATCTGGGCGATAGTTTCCGGCATTTCACCTTCACCGGCCTCACCGCCCGGTGGGTGGAGGAGTATGTGGGTTGGCTTGCGGCCCGGCATCCCGAATCCCCCGGCACGGCGGAATTCTACCTGCGCAACCTGCGCGCCATGTGCCGCAGCCACCGGGAGAGGCACCGCCTCGCCTGGGCTGAGGGGAGCGACCCCTTCAGCGGCGCCGGCTTCCGTACGCAGCCCACCTCCAAACGTGCCCTGCCCGCCGGTGCCCTCGCCGGGCTGTTTTCCCCGGAACTGAGGGAAAGGCTGGATGCAAGCCGGCGCGAATCGCTGGACGTGCTGCACTTCATCCTCTTCATGCGCGGCATGGTGTTCCAGGACGTCTGGAACCTGCGGCACGACATGATAGGCGGGGACGGGCATATCCGCTACCGGCGCAGCAAGACGGGAATCCTCATCGACGTGGAAATCCCTCCCGAGGCGGAAGCCATCATCCGGCGCCACTTCCGCGACGGTTCCCCCTACGTGTTTCCCTTTCTCCATCAGAAGAAGGGGTGCGGAAGCAAGGGGAAAGACGGCGGAGAGGAAAAGGCAGGAAGCCTGCCGGAAGAAAGCGCGCTCCGTCGCGTGAACCGCCATGCGGTGGAAATCGGAAAACTAGCCGGGCTGTCCGCCCCGCTCACCACCTACGTGCTCCGCCATACCTGGGCCACGCTGATGCTCGAAGCCGGCTATTCCGTGGAGCTGATAGGGCAGTGCCTCGGGCATACCTCCGTCACCACCACCCACATCTACCTGTCGCGCATTTCCTCGGGGCAGGTAGATACCGCAGTGGACGAGATGTTCAACCGCCTGGTGCGTCCCTATGCAAAAGGCGCCGCCGCCCCGCCCGGGCGTTCCGGACGGCGGAAAGAGAGACCGGACAGGCAAAAACAAAAGAGCAAGGTACCGAATCCGCCGCTTTTCAGGGGGAGAGGAAGGTTCGCGGGGCCTAAAAAAAAGAAAGCCTGTCCGTTTCTTATAAAGAAAGAGACAAAGCCCGTGAATGTTAACGCCCTTCCGGCGTTTCCGGTGGCAAATATAACATATTTTTCACTTACCCCCTATTTTATGCCTTGTTTCAGCCTTAAAAATAACATTTATTCACTTTCCCTGCCAGGCATCCGCTGAGCCCCATCGCACCCTTTCCTTCACGATCCCTTCCTGTGCGGTTTCGTAACGTGTTGTTATACAGTTAAAAACGGTGCGGTGTCTCTTTCTTTATAAGAAACGGATATTTGAATTCCATGCATGTTTTTCCTTCCGTGCATTTCAAATACAGCTAATACATGTTAATGGCTATTTGGTATGACAACAATATATAACAAGGTAAAAGGATTATGTTTTTGAACTCTACCCGCTATGGACTGATTGCCTGCCGCTACCTGGTCAGGGGCTATTATGAAGGGGTCTGGCTTTCCGCCCCCGAGATTGCGGAGCATTACGGGATGAACGTGCGTGCGCTGACCCCTTCGCTCCGGCAGCTTTCCCGTGCGGGCATCCTGCGCTCCCGCCGTGGCGGCAGCCGCCCGGGTTTCATCCTTGCGGACGACCCGGAGCGCGTGAGCCTGCTCGATGTGATGCTGGCGCTCGAAGGCGGGATAAAGGTTGAATGCTGCCGCCGGGTCATCCCGGAGCTGCGGTGCGACTGCCCTGCGGAAACATGCAGCATCTGTACGGTTTTCAATGTGGAGCTCTCCTCGCTGCGCGAACGGCTGGCGGCAGTCTCGCTCAAGGATTACGGGGAGGAGCGGGGAAGCGGCAAAGCTGACAGGCAAGGATAATGTATGGTGATGATATAATATATATAGGTATGGCTTATGGATAAAATACTGATAAGGCTTGTCGTGCTGGCCGGCGGGGGATTCCTGATGCTGAATGCGCTTTTTTGCGCGCTGCTTTTTCTTCCCGCAATCCTGTTGTCGGATGAGGAAGGCCTTTTGCCGGATGACCGTGCAGCCGGTTCTGCTCGGGATGCCTGTGGAGCCGGAAAAAATTTAGTAACCCAATAAAAACAAAACGAAAGATGATTAGCAAGACGAAACTTTTGACTTTCCCGTGGCAGCGCCGCCTGCTGTTGCTGCTCTCTCTGCTCTGCTGCTGCGGCTGGCTCCCGGCCCAGACCGCCGAACGGCGCCACACGCCCTCGTTCGCCCTGAAGAGCAACATCGCCTACGATGCCGTGGGCAGTTTTAACCTCGGTGCCGAGTTCCGGGTTTCCCCGCGGCTGACGCTCGACGTGCCGCTCGTGTACAATCCCCTGTCCTTCAGCGACAACCGCAAGTGGAAGCACTTCCTCTTCCAGCCCGAGCTGCGCTGGTGGTCGTGCGAGCCTTTCAACGGGCACTTCTTCGGGCTGCACACGCACTACGCCTTCTATAACGTGGGCGGGGTCGGCTCCCGGTGGATGAAGGACTACCGCTTCGAGGGATGGCTGGCCGGGCTGGGCATCAGCTACGGGTACCAATGGCTGTTGTCCTCCCGGTGGAGCCTGGAGGCCTCTGTCGGCGTGGGATACGCATACATGGACTATGACCGCTATCTATGCAGGAAATGCGGGGCGTTCCAGGCGCGCGACAAGATGAACTACTTCGGCCCGACGAAGGCTGCCATATCCTTGATATACATACTCAAATAATACGAACCACTTAAATAAGAATCTTATGACTATCAGGAAACTATTCGTGTGGGCAACGCTCACAGCGCTACTGCCGTGCCTTGTTCACGGGCAGGGAGCGGCACCGAAAGGGTCGCTGAACATCACCGCCGAACAGCCGGAGTTGCGCAGCGACAGGAAGGGCAACATGGTTATCGAGTTCAACATCAACCCCGGGGGCATCCGCCTGACGCCCGACGAGCAGCTGGTGGTGGTTCCCGTCATCAAGGAGCCGGGCGGCAAGTCCCAGATGCTGCCCCGGGTCATCGTCAACGGGCGCCGGCGCAGCAAGGTGGAGAAGCGCATGGAGCGCATCAGCCGGAGCGGCGGAGACAGGGATACCATATACAAGGTAATACGCGCGGGAAAGAATGGCGGGGTGGATAAAATCCGCTACCGTGTGAGCATCGACCACCAGCCTTGGATGGAGAAAGCGGGGCTCTACCTGCAGAGCGAGTTCTGCGGCTGCGGCGGCAACGGGCAGGAGTTTGCCGAAAGGCTTGTCCTCCCCTCCATGAAAGAGGGCGCCTACCCGGCTGCGTCCGCGCAGGAAAAGGGTGACTGCCCCGCCACCGCGTCGGGCGCGCCTTACGAGGGCGTGCAGATAGGCGGGCGCTGCGTGCTGCCCTACGTGACCTTCTTCGAGCCCACGCGCGAAATCGTGAAACGCCGTTCGGAGGAAGGCTCCGCCTACATCACCTACCTGCCCGGTTCTGCCACGATTTCCCCCACGCTGGCAAACAACCACGCCGAGCTGGAGAAGATAGCCAGGAGCCTGCATCTGGCAGGCAAGGACAGCCGGGGCGACCTGGCGGTGACGGGCATCTCCATCACCTCGTACTCCTCGCCCGAGGGGTCGTGGGATGCCAACCTGGAGCTCTCGGAGCGCCGCGCCGCCGCGCTTGAGGAATATATATTGACGCATTTCAACCTGCCCGCAGAGTGTTCGGTGATTGCCGAAGGCAAGGGCGAGGACTGGGACAAGCTGCTGAAACTGGTGGAGGAAGACCCGCACGTGGAGGCTAAGGCGGAGGCGGTGCGCATCATGCAGGGCACGGACATCTTCAGCGGCAGGGAGAAGCAACTGATGGACCTTGCCGGGGGACGGACCTACCGCTACCTGATGCAGCGCCACTTCCCCGAGCTTCGCCGGTCCGACTACCGCATCGAGTACACCGTGCCCGAGTTCGACCTGAATTACGGCCGCGACATGCTGGAGCACCGCCCGGGCATGCTGAGCCATTACGAGCTTTACACCATCGCCTTCACGGGCTATCCGATGGGCAGCGCCATGTTCAACAAGGTGTTCCGCACCGCACGCATGCTCTTTCCCACGGACCGCGTATCGCAGTTCAACTTAGGCACCGTCTGCCTCTTGGAAGGCAAGGCGGACGAGGCGGCCCGGCTGCTGGAAGCCTTCCGCGCCGACCCCTTGGCCTGGAACAACCTGGGTGTGCTCTACATGATGCAGGGCAGGTTTGAGGAGGCGCACGCCTACCTGAACCGTGCGATAGGAAGCGGTAACCGCGAGGCGGTGGAGAACCTGAAGATACTCAAGGGGCTGTGGAGCCCCTCAGGGACGAAATAAGCAAACTTGTGAACCATATAATTTTTTGTTCATCATTTTATTAACCATTCATTAATTATTTTTTTTATTAACCATTTTAATTTTTATTTGTATGAAGAGAAATCTTTTTTCAAAAGTGTTTATGACAATGACTGCCACAGCTGTAATGGGCCTGGCAAGCTGTTCGAATGACAATGACCCCGCAGGCGGGCAGGAAGTGCCACAGGGCAAGGCTACCGGGATGCAGCTGGTGCTCGACCTGGGCGGTGCCGCCACACGTGCAATCAAAGACGAAAATGCGGACGATACGGAAACTACCATTGAGAATCTGAACATTTTCATCTACGGCGCGAACGGCGTTTTTGAAAAGGAACACCAAATTGCGTTTGGCGACCTGACAGATGCCGGAGACAACAAGTACAAGACCAAGGAACTGGTAGCCACTACCGGTGCAAAAACCATCTATGTAGGTGCCAACATGACCGCAGCCATGATACAAACCATGAAGGCTACCCCCGCCAACGGACTTTCAGGAAAAGGAGTCGACGAGGTTGTTGCTAACATTACGACACCGGACAAGTTTGTAATGTTCAGCACCGTAGGCGCGACACCTACCCTGGTAGAGGATACAGATGCCGATGTGAATGTCACTCCTACAGAAAACCAGGTGACAGTTACCCTGCAGCGTCTTGCCGCAAAGATTGCCGTGGGTATGACCGCCAACCTGGCTGATGCGAACGTACAACAGGGTGCAGCCGGAACGATTGAGGACCTTGGTTACGTTGTGGACAACATCAACAAGATGTACTACCTGACTTACGGCGGTGCAGCCGCTGCCGCAAAGGACGCGAACATGACCGTGGGGCAATATCAGGAGGCTGACTTTGAGCTTATCACCGACTTCACCGCAGCGGCAGTAACATATAATGTTATCGATCCGGGTGTAGCTTACATTAAGGCTAATGGCGGTAACTGGGGTGTTGACTACGCTTCTGAAAACCTGACCCAGGACAAGATGATAAAAGGTGTGACCCGTATTGTGGTGAAAGGAAAATTTACTCCAGCGGCGGGTGTAGAGGTAACGGATGACGGTGCAGGCAATATCACTTTCCAGGAAAATGTAGCCGGACATATCGCTGCGAACACCACTTACCATCTGCTTGATTTCCCGGAAGCCGGCGGATATGCTTTCTTCCCGGAAGCCACAACTGACGCCCAGTTGAAGGAATTCATGGCACAGAAAAAGGGTGTGGCTGCTGCTGAAGTGACTGATGTAATGCTTGAAGAAGCCAAGAAAACCTATACCAATGGTTTGAACTACTGGTGGGTGACTGTGAAAGACAATCAGGGCGATGTATTGCGCAACCACTTCTACAAGGTTGACGTGACTTCAATCTGGGCTCCGGGACGTACGGACGGCAAGTTCGACCCCGACAAGGATGACAAACCCATCGACAAGGAAACCAACATCACCGTGGAAGTGACCGTTGAGCCTTGGAACTTCGTTGAGTTCAACGCCGACCTCAGACCCTAATCATCTCTTTAATTTTAGACAGAGCGTAGCGTGCCCCCGGGCACGCTACGCTTCCCCGAAAAAAAGAAAACTGAATGGTACAAATGACGATGAAAAATATAAGAAGATACATACACAAGGCAGGGACGCTGCTGCTTGGCTGCGCCCTGCTCTCTTCCTGCATAGCGGAAGACCTGTCCGACTGCGGGAAGCGGCTGCAACTGAAAGTCTCGTTCATGTTCGAGCCCGAGACCGACACACGCACTGCCGACACCGAAACCCACCGCGTGGCGCTCTATGCCTTCGACCGGGAAGGCTACTGCCAGCTGGTGCATGAATTTGACATTACAGGACTCGACGGCGTGACCACCGTGGACGTGGAACTGGAACAGAAACCCTACGACTTTGTGGCGTGGGTCAACAGCACCGGGGAACACTTCTCCGCGCCCGTCTTCGAGGACTATCCCAATACGAAGCCCCACCACGACGTGGCAACGCTCCAGTTCTCGGTACCGGAGAACGACGAGGTGCGCTTCACCCTGCCCCGCCTGATGCACGGCGCGGCGTATGCCTACGACCTGGCCCAGACCGATGTGGTGAAGATACCGCTGGTGCAGAACACCAACTACATCAACTTCACCGCCGAGGGTCTGCCCGTTACTACAGACACCTACGAGTTCGAGGTGAAGGACAACAACGGCGCCTATACCTTTGACAACGGGTTCGACGCCTGCCGCCCCTTCCGCTACCTCTCTGACGCCACCTTCGGCAGCGATACCAGGCTCACGGCGCAGATGAACACCCTGCGGCTGGCGGAAGGACGAACGCCCGTGTTCATGTTCCGCAACGCAACCACCGGCAAGACGCTCTATCCCTCGACGGATACGCAGGAGACCAACCTGGTGAAGCTCATACAGAAGGCATACGAGGGCAAGACCATCGACTTTGACCGCAAGCACACCTTCGACATACGCCTGAAATTCGACACGAACCTCGGCGTGACCGTCAGCATCGACGGATGGGAGGTGAAGGAGGACGACAGCGGGCTCAGACCGTAGAGAAGTGGAAAATTGAAAAACTGAAAATTGAAAATTCCAAGACATGAAAACAGACATACTGAAAGCATTGCGGCGCCTGCGACTCCCCGCCCTGGCGCTCGCCGCATTTCTTGCCTCGTGCACATCGGAACTGGCGCACGAGCCTGCCCCCGGAGGAGGAAGCCAGGCGGGGGAAGCCCTGGTGACGCTGCGGCTGCAGGTGCCGGGGGCGGTTGCGGCAGGCAGGACGCGCGCCGTGGGCGACAATGCGGAGCGCACGGTGAACGACCTCTACATCCTTGCCTTCAAGGTGGACGGCGGTGTGGAGACCTTCGATTACTACGCCGTGGCACGAAAGGGCACGGAAGACCTCACCACCGGCGTGAGCAAGTGGACCGCCAGCCTGCGCCCGAAAGACTATGAACAGACCTTTGTGATGATAGCCAACGCGCAAGGAACGCCCGGTGATGTGAACACGCAGATAGCCGCCCTGGTGGACGACGGCGCAGGCGGCACCTCCGTGGGCGAAGACAAGGAAACGGTATTGGAGAAGCTCACCGACAAGCTCACTGCCGACGAGCAGACAGCGGGCTTCAACGCCAAGGGCGACAACGACCATCACCCCTTCACCATGTACGGGCAGACCGCCGCCACCAAGATAGAGCTGGGCAAGGACGTCAGCCTCACCGTGGCGCTCCACCGCATTGTGGCGCGGGTGAATATGGCGTTCACCGGCGATGCCACCACCAACTTCACGGCTTCGAAGGTTTATCTGTGCAACTTCACCGACCGCGCGAGGGTCATCCCCAACGGTCTGGGCCAGACCACCGGTGCCGACTACGAGCCTGCCGCCACCATCCCCGCTGACGCGCAGAAACTGCCCGCGGCTTTCGATGCATTGGGAAACATCCCCACCTATACGGTGACAGCCAATGAGGTGAAAAACCAAATCTACCTCTTCGAGACCAACCAGCCCGCGCCGGACGATGCGGACGCTCACCTGAAGCGTCCCTGCCTGGTGGTGCAGGGCACCTACGAAGGGTACGAGGGCTACTACCGCGTGGACTTCGCCACGCAAGATGCCACCACGGGCGACGTGACCTACCGCGACATCATCCGCAACCACAGCTACAACTTCACAGTGACCAACGTGAGCGGCCGCGGCAGCGCCACGCTGCAAGAAGCCATGGAGACGAAAGCCTCCAACCTCACCGCCGACATGATCCTGTGGGACGACAACGTGATAGGCAACATCGATTTCGAGGGAGACCGCGTATTAGGCATCAGCACCAACAGCTACGAACTCATCAAGTCGGGCGGCACGAAGCTGCTGCAAGTGCGCGCCACGAAGAATGTGACGTGGACGGCGAACATCTATGCAGCCAATGCGGACGGAAGTGCCGATGTCAACGGTGCCCGCCCCGCGTGGATTTACTTCACCAACGAAGGGGGTACAGACAATAATGGCACCACTTTGGCAGACCAGACAGGCATCGATGCCTTGCAGGACATATATTTTAAGGTAAATGTAAACGAAGGAACCGATGCAGCTGCCGAACGCAAAGCCATCATCCGACTAACGGATGAGAAGAACCGCCTGAGCGTGGAGGCGGTGGTGACGCAGAACCAGGTGGAGATACCCGTATATTTGCGAGTGAAAATAGACGGTGAGGCCGCTAGCGAAGTTGAATTCGGGCATGACCATACACTGACCCGGACTGCGAGCATAGAGTTCGGCGGCCCCAATGACGTGACGCTGAGCTGGGAAATAACAGTGGATGAAGGAGGCAAGGGTATAGATATAGAGAAGGCAGAGGTGAACGGCACTTCATACATTCCCCCGGCAGATCTGAAAGGCGAGATACAGCCCACAGCCGAGAATAACAGTGTTATAATAGTACCCACTGTCAAAACATTCAACACCGGCGAAGCATACGGTACGCTAAGGGGCAGGCTGATGCTGATAGCCACAAGCCAGAGCACCGGCGAAACAGAGGTGCTGGACATTCCGTTGACCCAGAAGAAATACGGACTGAAGGTGGACAAGACGGAAGTGCTCTGCGGAGGGCAGGAAGTGCTGATATATGTGAAGGGGAATTATGAGTGGCAGGCTGAAATACGTAATGATGATTCCGGATATGTAAACGCCTCAAACGACGGCTTGGTCTTTGACTTTACAAACGGTCAACAGGGCACACCCAGCGAGGACTTGTATATAACGGAAAGCGTGGTCAGAATCCGTACAAAGGCAACTCCCAAAAAACAGCAGGTGGTAGCCCCGGAGCATTACAAGACGAACCTGATTTTTAAAGAGAGGAAGTCACAGACTCCCTACTTCAATATAGACATAAACTTCAAGCCTGGAATACTTGCCGTTGCAGAAAAACTCTACGAAGTATATGGCCCGGTAGATATAGCATACGAAGCGAAAGATCAGAATAACCCCACATATCCGGATGCCAAAATCATGACCTACGAGCAAGGATGTGCATTGTCAACGGCCACCGGAGAATACAACAACAAACAGTTCTCCTGGCAAATGTGTAAGAACTCTGTATTACGACACAACTTTGTTGTGGTTCAAAGCGGCCGGGATCTTTACTCCACTGATTGGGCTGCCCATATTCAAAAAACGGTAAATGCAAAAGGAATAACTGTTGCCATTTGTGAGTCCGTGTCTATGGACTTCGCTGAGGGTAACGCCCATAAAGAGCTTGCCAGACAGGCTGTATTGTCTATAAACAATAACTCCCAAGGTCAGAACCATGACTATTTGACGCTGACCCTAGATGATACGTCGCCTACTCAAGCTCAGTATAATATAAAAGACGTGGGTTACATGACGCAAGACCAATATGGTTATTATACCGTCTACCGGCCAATTGTCAGCAACCCCAAATGGAGCTATAAGAGTGGAGACGAGGGGTATAATCTGCCCATTGATATGTATGGTACAAAAATGTCCACTACCCTAAAACCCGCATTCAGTTTTGTTGGGAATGATTGGGCACAGGAAAATTATAGTATAACTATCAGTAGACCCGGAATTATGTCTCCTTACAAATTAGATGAATACCAAACAATGAAGTTCGCGACTTATTATTTTAAAGAAACTCAAGAAACAATTATAGATTAACGTATGAAACAGAACATATTGAAAAAAAAACGGCTCTTGTGTGTCCCAGCCTTGGTGCTTAGCATATTCCTCGCCTCCTGCACCGACGAGCTGTCGAGCGAGGTGGTGCAGGGCGGAGGCGGCAAGGGAGAGGAATCAGAAGTGACCCTCCGCCTGCAAGTGCCCGCTGCCGGCGGCGGAAGCCAGACCCGCGCCGTGGATGATGCCACGGAAAACACCGTAAACGACCTCTACATCCTTGCCTTCAAGGCGGGCAAGGATGGTGAGACATTCGACTACTACGTGACCGCCAGCAAGACCGCCACCGCCACCGAGTGGACGGCAAACCTGCGGGTGCGCCAAGAGCAGCAGACCTTTGTGATGGTGGCAAACGCGCAGGGCACCCCCGGCAAGGTGAACGAGCAGATAGCCGCCCTTGCCGCCGGCAGCGTGGGGCATAAGAAGGACGATGTATTGGCAAAGCTGACCGACGCGCTCACCGCCGCCGAGCAGACCGCCGGCTTCAATGCCGCTGCCACCACCAACCATCACCCCTTCACCATGTACGGGCAGACCGCCACTACCGTGATTACCGCCGACGCGGGTATCCGCCTTGACGTGAGGATGCACCGCATCGTGGCGCGGGTGCAGGTCAGCTTCACGGGTGATGCGGCAGGCACCAAGTTCACCCCCCAGGAGGTGAGTCTCTACAACTACAATGACCGTGCCCGCGTCATCCCCGACAAGCTGACGGAGACCGTGGACGACAAGTACGAGGCTGACCCCACCATCCCCGCCGGAGCCGTACGGCTCCCCGCCACGGTGGACGGCAAGCAAGTGGTGCCCACCTACACGGTAGATGCCGATCAGAAGATAGAACACCAAATCTACCTCTTTGAGACGGCGCAACCCGTGGGCGGCACCTCCGAAGAACAGCACGTGAAGCGCCCCTGCCTCATCGTGAAGGGACTCTACGACGGAGCGACCACTCCCTGCTACTACCGCATAGATTTTTTTGGAGAGAAAACTGCAGGCAGTGGTGTCAAGGAGTATATGGAGATTGTGCGAAACCACAGCTACAAAGTGACCGTGCAGGGCGTCCTTGCCCCCGGGCATGACACCCCCGAGGAAGCCTTGACCGCACAGGCAGCCAACATCACCGCCACCGTGGTGCAGTGGAACGATGACGACATAGGCGACATCGACTTCGACGGACAGCACGTGTTGGGCATTGCCACCATGAAATACCAACTCGGCAAGAAAGGCAGCAACAACGCACACCTACTCCAGCAGGTGAAGGCAAGCGTGGGGCTGAAGTGGACGGCAAACCTCTATGCGCTGGACGACCACGGCAAGGTGGACACCAACACCACGCCCGACTGGATTAGCTTTGAGGGCGGTGCAAAGGAAGACACGGGCACGGGCGACAACCGGTTGCAGGACCTGAAGTTTACGGTAGAGAAAAACGACATCACCCCCGAGCGCCGCGCCGTGATGCGCTTCACCGCCCGAAACCTGATGGTGGAGGCGCTGGTGGTGCAAGACCAAAGCGACCCGGTATATATCAATGTGAAGATAGGAGACCGGATAATTACAGAGGCGGAGTTTTCACAACTTGGGGGCTGGTGTCCGGAGATGACCATCGAGTTCGGACCCGAGGGAACCGAACTGACTTGGAAAGCTTATAGCTCGAACGGTATAGACCTGAAAAATGCAAAAGTGGGTGGAACGGCGCAGGGAACGCTGAACGGCACAGTCGCCGCCAGCAACGACCCGGCCGGCCAAACCATCACCTGGCAAGCCGAAGCCGGGGTGCTCAACAAAACATTCGACTATGGGTCGAGCACCGGTGTCCTCACGCTGATTGCAAGAGGAAAGAAGGGTGTTGCATCTAAAGCAGTCAAATTGGTACAGACGAAGTATGGGGTCGCTCTTAACTCTAACTTCATCCCGTGTACGGGTGACAAATATGAAATAGAAGTGACGGGCAACATGAATTGGGTGGTGGCGCCGGTACGCGCCGCTGACCAAGACGGAGATTCTGGGTACGAAGATGCTGTGGGCTGCGGTCTGTTGAAAGAATACACTGCGAATGAATCTGGCTACCCTTCGAATGTGCCGTCGTGGGGGAACGTCGTCACGCTAGAAACCCTACTTCCCAACGACTATACAACAAGATACAACGTAAAATTACGGTTTACAGACCAAGAAAAGAATATAAGCGTCGACAAAACCTTAGCGACTATGCCCGGTATCGAGATCGACGGGGCTTTGTACGCGCTGCATGGGCCGGAGGCCTTGACGCCTCTCGATGTTAACAAGGGCGGATACGCTCCGAGCTCAGTACCTGAGGGTTTCGTAATGGCAAATTCTCAACAGGCTAGTATAATTGCAAACAAACTAAATGTCCAGAACGTGGCCTCGACGCACACCTTGGCCCTTCGTCACTGGATTCTGGCCGGAGAAGTGAGTCTCAGCCACGTGCCCACCCGCCCGGGTGAAGAGTCACCGATATACCGCGTAGCCGGTGCGCGCTCCTGGGTAGACGTCCTCTGGAAGCCCGCGGTCAGTTACATGTGGTTATCTAACAGCGCGGGCGAGAACATAGCGTGGGAAGGACCAAACGTGATCATGACATATAATACTACGTCAAACTACTGGGGGACAATGTTCGTAAGAACGGTAGGTGACGAATACCTGGTGTCGAACGGCACCGTGGGCTCCTATGAACATCCTTATCTAGAACTCCGCTTCTATGCCGGCGGCTACCCTGTGGATACATGGCGCCAATTAGCGGCGGAAATTGCGAATGGAACTGCTAATCCCCTGGTCGTCGACCAAGCATACTCGATCGGCTGGGACTGGAACATCAAGAATGATGCCAGCTTCTATAATACGATACCCCCGCTCCACCAATGGGCAACCACCACATGGTGGCGTTACCCTGATACGGGAACAACGATTTGGGCGACGAGAGTATCATTTAAACAAAATAAGCCTAGCCAGCTCGACGGCCATGCCGCTTTGTACTCCACCGGCACCGGCATGGGCAACTTCTATCGAACTTTAGATTTAAGCACCGCCCAGTTTAAAACAGTTGACGCTTATTATGTACGTCACATTAAAGACCTTAATTAATTTAAAAAGTGTCTTTTCCCCGACTATCTTTCTTTTTCATAGGGTCTAATAAGTTGACCCTATGAGAGAAGAAAAACGGGTAAGAAGAAGCAAGAGAGAAATAATTTGTTTGTAATGAACGGTTTGTACACTCCGGAAGGCAGATACCCGCTGCCCCAAACAGGGCAAGTACCTGCAGAAAGAATGCTGAGAACAGTCGTAAAGCGCTGTAAACAAGCACCCTGAACCAGGATAACCCCCGGAAGGTACAATCCGGTAAATAAAAAAAGAAATGACTGATGAATGAATTACGCCTGTCCATAAGCCCCATCCGCCCCCTGCCGTACTACCATACGGCAAGCAGTGCCGAGGAGAAGCGGCTGGCCGCAGCGCTCCGGCGCGAGTTCGTGCCGAAGCTGAAGCGCCTGCTGCCCGGACACCACCTGGGCGGGTTCCGCCACGACACGGTGGTGAACTTCATAAAGCGGCACAAGCGGGCGTACCCTTGCTTTGTAAGGACGGACATCGCCAGGTTCTACCCGAGCATCCGCCACCGGGACATCGTGGTGGGATGCCAGGTGGCATACCGCGACCTGCTGGGTCTGGAATATGTGCCGGGGAGTTTCAAGAAGAAGTACGTTGGCGGTCTCAACCGCTGGTGCATTGCCCTGCCCCTGGAGCGCGGCATTCCCCTGGGCAGCGCCCTGTCCGCCATCGTGGCGCCGGTGATGCTGCTGCCCTTGTGGCTGGAGATAAAACGGAGGTTCAAACTACCCCTGCTGGTCTTTGCCGACGACATACTTGTCTGCACGCGGGACGAAAGCCAAAGCGCGGATATATACACCTTCATGGCCGGTTACCTGCACCGGCACTACAACCTGGAGACCAGTGCCCGGAAAACCGTCTCCGGACGGTTCGCATCGGACGCGGTGGAAATCTGCGGCTGGCGGTTCGCGGGCGGGTATTCGACCGTCTCGCAAGCGAAAGTACAGGCGTTCATGGACCGGATAACGGCGATTACCCGCCGGCGCGGGAAAACGGACCGGGCTTCCTTCTTTAAGGTGCTGAACCGAAAGATAGACGGATTCGGGCACTACTATAAATACGGTGACGTGAAAGGGCAGTTCCGCCGACTGGACATGTTCATACGGCAAGAGGTACGGGCACGGTTCGAGCGCACGGGCGGGCCGAAACTCTACAGCCGTGACCGCCTTAATGCCGCCGGACTGCACAGCCTGGAACTGATAGCGGATAGGGTCCGTCAGGAAAAGGCTGCCACGGCAAGGAAAATATCCGTACAGCCATCGTTGGCCGGGATGCAAAACGCCATGCGGCGGGAACGTACGGCTTCCGAACTGCAACCGATAGCGGAGACGCTGGAGAAACTCCGGCAGCAGTTCACGCAACTGCTTGCCGTGGAAAGGAAACAGCTGCGGCTGATGCAGGAGATACTGCTGGTTTGAGCCCGTTACGGAAAGAAAAGCAAAAGCGGCTCTGCCGCCGAGCGGTTTTGTTTGTTTTGTTTGCAGCTTTCCTCCCTGCCCCGGCGGGGGCCGGGGGGAAAGTTTCCCAAAGGGGGGAACGGCATGAAACGGCAAAGAAAAGAAATATTTTGTTCATAATTAAAAAGGGGGAGCATTGTTCCGGGGGCGAATAATATAATCGGTCTAAATGCCATAAAGGCCGCCTTGCGGAGAATGTCCTCCCCTTTTGAGAGAAAAACGACACGGAAATGAAAAGAGAAACGGATACACGGGACATGTCCCGGGAATGCACGGATGAGGGGACGCCCATCCTGCTATTCTACAATGAATCACTGGGCAGATGGACTGCCCACGGAAGCTCGGCGGTGCAACTGCTGCAACTGCTCCCCCGTTCCGACGGGGGATACCGCGATACCGGGGACGGAGGCATCAGCCTGGACGAGCATGAACTGGAGGATTACGGGCTGGTCGGACAGATACGGCTGGTCTCGGACAACTGCCTGGTGCTGTCGGCTCTGCGCATGGCACACGCCGGTGAGAGACCGGCCCCGACAGCCTGACCGATGTGGCTTCCCTGCCACATGTACTTCCCGCACCGCTTCCGGTACGGGAAGTTTTTTTAAAAGGGGACGGGAGTATCCCGACGAGATGGACAAACAGTAAAAAAGTAATGGAGAGAAAGAGAAACAGTATGAATACACATGCCCTCATACGCCTGGCCGCCGCAAAGGGCGGACTGACACAGCAGGAGATGCGCCGTGCGCTGGACGCTCTGGTGGAGGCAATAGCCGGGGAGCTGCTACTGGGAAACGACGTGCATATCGCCGGGCTGGGAATGCTGCGCGTAAGGGAGTACGCCCCGGTCATGAAATACCTGCCTGCCGAAAGGCAGGCGCCCGGAAAGGGCCGTGAGGCGGAACGCTGCCTGAGGATGGCAGGGGGACGACGGACGGTGAGGCTCTACCCCGCCGGCGCGCTGCTGCGTGCCCTGTCGGCTGAAGACCGCCCCGCCGCATCCCCCGTAAACGATAAAAGCACAGGAAACAATGAAGGAGGGCAATGAAAACGGCCCGCAGCGGGTGGGCGGACCCTGCCGCAAAGGGGTATAACAACCCAAAAACAACTTCCCCCGCCCGCTTTTGGATTTCTTAACTTTCACAAAGTTTCATGCCTTTTTAATATAAAATGATTATGGCTAACCCGCATGCGGACCGTGCATGGAGTTGGTTTTGATTATAGAATAAACACTGATCAGGAATATACAGTCATTAAAATGAAAATACTACTTCAACACCGGATACTCTTAGGTTACACTGTATTGATAGCAGTCATCGGAAGTATGGCCGCCATCATGTTCCACGAGCGAGACAGGGTCGGCAAGATTGAAGGGGAAATGCTCAGGGTCCGTGAGGCGAACCGGAGCATAAACGCGGCCCACCGGCATATTACAGTCCTTGCCACATACGGTGAGTCCGCCATCTCATGGACTGCGGATGACTATGAAAGCTACAAGGCGTACCGGCTGAAAACGGACAGCCTGCTTCAGAGCCTGAAGAGTCCTTGCAGCGGTTTTGTCCGTCCGGAACAGATAGACACGCTCTGCCGGCTGCTGGCACAAAAGGAAAAGCAGCTGCACGGCATCATGCGGGTGATGCACCGCCAGGATGCGTCGGACAGCCTGCTTCTCCACCGCCCTCCCTCCGCAACCCGTCCGGCGATGCGTACCCGGACCGTCACACGCAGGAAAAAGGGGCTTGCCGGGCTGTTCGGCAAAAAGGAGACGGTGCAGGTACCCCTCTCTCCCGGCTCCCTGCAAAGCCTGAACACCCGGCTGGTTTCCCTGCAAAGGGAAAGGCGGGAAGACATCGGCAGCCATACGGACAGCCTGCGCATCCGCAACAGGGAGCTGAACGGCAGACTGCATGCGCTGATTACCGCCCTTGACGGGCAGACGGAAGAGGCGTTCCTCAGCAAGCAGGAACAGCTCAGGTCTTCCTTCGAAGAGTCCATGATGAGGGTGACCGTCCTGATTGCGTCATCCGTCCTTCTCCTTGCCTTTTCCTACCTGAAAATCCATCGGGACATCAAGGTGAAGGCATCCGGCAGGAAACAGTTGGAAGAGCACGTGGAAAAGCTGCAGCAGGCGGTCAAGGAGAACGAGGAGCTCATTTCCAACCGCCACAGAATCATGCAGACCATCACGCACGAACTGCGCACACCGCTGTCCACCATTATCGGTTACGCGGAAATGGCAACGCAAGAAACGGATTCCGCCATCGCACAGGACTATGCCCGGAAAGCCCTCCTCGCTTCCCGCCGTATGATTTCCATGCTGAACACGATGCTTGGCTACTTCCGCCTCGACTGTGGCAAGGAACAGGCGAACCCGGTGCCGTTTTCCCTGCGGAACATATCCGACACGCTGCAGGCCGAGTTCGCTCCGCTTGCAGCAAACAAAAGCCTGAAACTGGTTGTGGAGCTTGAAGGGAACGAAGTGCTGTTCGGGGATAAGGAACGGATTATGCAGGTGGGTGACAACCTGCTTTCCAACGCGGTCAAGTTTACGGAATCGGGCAGCGTGACCCTGAGGGTAGACTATGGCGGCGGAAACCTGCACATCGTGGTGGAAGACACGGGCAGCGGCATGAGCCGTGAGGAGCAGGCGCGCATCTTCAACGCCTTTGAACAGTTGCCGAACGCCGCCTCACAGGAAGGCTTCGGCCTTGGGCTGTCCATCGTGCAGCGTATTGTCGGCATGCTCAAAGGCACGATTGACGTAGAAAGCATAAAGGGGAAAGGGACACGGTTCTCGGTGTCGCTGCCGATGGGCACTGCGGATGAGATTCCGGCGGGGGTGCCCGAAACCGTGCCTGCCGCTTGCTCCGGAACACTTTTCTCGGTAATAGTCCTTGATGACAACGAGTCCCTGCTCTCCATGACGAGGGAGATGCTTGTCAGGAACGGCATCCGTTGCGACGTGGCAAACAATACCGGCGACCTGATGGAGTCCATACGCAACCGCGGCTATGACCTGCTGATAACCGACCTGAAGATGCCGGGAACAAGCGGCTATGACGTGCTGGAACTGTTGCGCTCGTCCAACGTGGGCAACTCGAAGGACATACCGGTAGTGGTTGCCACCGCCTCGACGGGTTACGGTAAGGAGGAACTTGTGGGCATGGGGTTCACCGACGTCCTTTTCAAGCCTTTCTCCATGCAGGAGCTGATGAGGGTGTGCGAAAGCTGTATCCCCGTGCGCATCCGTGCCATGAAACCGGACTTCTCCACACTGCTGTCCTATGGCAACGAAGCCACGCTTCTTGACAAGCTGGCGGAGGCGACGGAGGAGGAGATGCGGACATTCAGGGAAGCCGCCGGACGAAAGGACACGGAAACCCTGCGCGTATGGCTTCACCATCTGAGAAGCTCATGGATGGTGCTGCGGACGGAAGCCCCCTTGCAGAGATTGCAGGTATTGCTGGCGGCAGGCGCCCCCGATGAGGAGGAAGTACACCGGGCCGTCACGGAAATACTTGAGACGGGAGATACCATCATGCGGCTGGCAAGGGAAGAAAGGAGGAAATACGGTGGGAAAGATAATCGTAATTGAGGACAATCCCGTATATGGGACGTTTGTGTGTACCCTGTTGAAGAAACATGGATTCAGCACACGAAGCGCAAGCACCCTGTCCTCTGCCAAGAAGCTGGTGGCAGGCTGTGGCGAGGACGACATCATCCTTGCCGACCTGCGCCTGCCCGACGGAGAGAGCACCGGGCTGCTCCGCTGGATGAGGGATGCGGGAATGGGACAGCCCTTCATTGTCATGACCGACTACGCGGAAGTGCATACGGCAGTCGAGAGCATGAAGCTCGGCTCGGCGGACTACATCCCCAAGATGCTGGTGGAAGACAGGCTGCCGCCGCTCCTTCGCTCCCTGTCCAAAGAGCAGGAACCCGGGTGGGGTTTTCAGGCCCCCATCTTCAAACGGGAGGGCGCGGCATTTCAGGAGATAAAAAGGAATATCCGCATGGTAGCCCCCACACGGATTGGCGTGCTGATACTGGGCGAGAACGGCACGGGCAAGGAGCATCTTGCCCGGATGGTGCATGACCAAAGCCGGGTGAAAGAGAAGCCTTTCGTATCGGTGGACTGCGGCACGCTGTCCCCGGAGCTTGCCAAATCAGAACTGTTCGGACATGTGAAAGGCGCTTTCACGGGTGCGGATTCCAACAGGGACGGGTATTTCAAGGAAGCGGACGGCGGCACACTGTTCCTCGACGAAGTGGGCAACCTGTCCCTGGAAACCCAGCAGATGTTGCTGCGCGCCATACAGGAACACCGCTACCGTCCGGTAGGCGGAAACCGTGAATGTACCGCCAATGTACGGATTGTAGCCGCCACCAATGAGGACTTGTACAAGGCGGTGTCGGAGCGCCGGTTCCGCCAGGATCTGCTGTTCCGCTTGCAGGAGTTTGTGATTAAGGTCCCCCCGCTCCGCGAGTGCAGGGAGGACATCCTTCCGCTTGCGGAGTTTTTCAGGGAACAGGGCAACCGGGAACTTGAAAGGCATGTCTCAGGGTTTGACGCCTCCGCCCGACAGGCCCTGCTTGCCTGCCCGTGGACGGGCAATGTCCGCGAGCTGAAACAGAAAATACAGTCCGCCGTACTGGTGACCGAGGGTGATACGATAACAGAAGGCGCACTGGGATTATGCAATGGACCGGTACCCGCAAATAAAGGAGGCTTCGGGTTGAAAAATGATGAGGAAGAGAAAGAACGCATCCTGCGTGCCCTTGGACAAACGGACGGTAACAAGAAGAATGCCGCCCGGTTGTTGGGCATCGGCAGGAGTACTTTATACAGTAAAATGAGGGAATACGGGCTGAATGACGGTCCAAAGGCGTGAAATCCGGTAAAAAGATTACTGTAATTTCAAACGATTGGCTAACTTTGTAGCCGCATTTGAGAAAAATCGGGCGATGGGATGAACTGCCGCCCGACGACATATAGACATGAGACCGCAAGGTGTTTCTGATGGAAATCTGGAAAATTAACATTGGCAGAAACTGTTGCGTGATTGCTTATGCTATGCTTACGCATGGCGTGCATTCACCTATTCTGCCAAGGGCATTCCAGAGCCTCCATCAGAAATAGCGTGTTTTGCACGCTATCTTTTTAGCCTCGCACATATAAATAAGGAAGGAGAAGGCTTATGGCAAAAATCCAAATTGTTGCCGTCCTCACAATGGACGGATGCTTATCAGAACTGCAACCGAAGAAAAGAAAATCCGGATGCAATGATTACGGAATCGACGCCCTCCGTGCAAAGGCCTGTTTCAGGGTCACTCCCGAATACTCCATATCCATGCTTGCCGAACGGCGCAACCGGCAAGGCGATACCGTCTATTTGGCGGAAGCCGATTCCGATACGGCGGATTTCATCAACGGCATGTTGCGTATGCGGGTCGTGGACGAGATTGCCTTATATACATTGCCTCAAATAGCCGGCACGGGAAAACATCTTTTCCAATCAGCCTTGCCGAAAGAAGAATGGAAAGTAGTGGAGCACAGGCTTTACGATGACGGGGTGGTTTTTACCGTGTACAGGACAGAGAAAAGACCTTCCGTGTCCATCTTACAGACACCTTTCGTGTCCAAATTCTGAACACGTGTCCGGAATTTGAACACGAAAAAGACCTCAAGAAAATCAGCCAAAAAATATTTCATCCGGCTATCTGTTTGGAAATTAACAATATACAAACAGGCATTCTCTTTTCTATCATAACGGGTATTTGATTTGCACTTTTGGTTACCGTGCGCACACGGACAACCAAGTGTATAACCCCTAAAAAGAGAAAGAGAATGGACTATTTCATATTGGCGGAAACAGATTTTTTCAGACTTATAAACAGCGATGGCAACCCGGGCAATCTGAATGAGGCTTATGAAGGCTTCGTGAAAACAGTCATCGGCCTATGCCGGACAGATGCGGGCGTCTTCACTGCGGCTATCGCATTGGCCTATGCCGAAAACGAGTTGCAACACCATCATACGCAATACACATCGGCAAACGGCGGGCATGTGGCCCTGTTTGTCCGCAAGGCTCTTGCCTTTGTCCGGAAAATGCAAAAACATATTTCCGCAAACCGCTTTGCCCAAGTGCCACCACTACCCACCCTATCCACTCCCGAAACATCCAAAGAAGAGAAACCGCCCGCTTCCACATTGCGCTGGACGGGCAATGCTATCGACCTTGTGGAAATGATATACGGCATCCACGAGATGGGTTGTATCAATGACGGTGAAATCCCATTGAAACAGCTTGCCCCGGCACTCTATTCTTTCTTCGGCGTGGGAACCAAAGACTGTTACCGTTTCTATACCGACATCAAACGCCGGAAAACCATCAGCCACACGCATTTCCTCGAACAGATGCAGGCAAGGTTGAACGAGCGGATAAGACGGGATGAGGAAGCGGAATTAAAGAGAAGATAATTTCTGTTCATAGCATACGTTTTTAATTGTTCGGATAAGGGACCGCGTGATGCAGCTCCTTATCCTTTTATTTCAGATTACTCCTTGAAAGTACGATGCAATACTGTTTTATTATCAGATACCTTTCATGAGATCCGTCAAAAACACTATTTTTGTATCCGGATAAAGGATTGAAATTTTCTGTCAGACAAGGCAAAAGAAATATGGCGAAAAAGAAGAAGAAACATCACGGTCACTATTGCAGGATATGCGGCAATTACCTTCCCAACGAGAAATTCACGGGCAAAGGACACGCACGGCATATCTGCAAGTCCTGCCAATCCCTACCCCAAGAGGTGCAGGCGGATATGAGGCGGTGCAACGAGGTGGAACGCGCCGCGTTCAAATATCCCATGTCACGCCAGGACTGGGAACTGCTGGAAAAGTACGCCCAAAAATACAAGGATATGGAGTCCGGCAGGTTTGCACAGGACATGCTGGATATGAAACGGGGCAATTACGAACCGGAGGAAGAGACGGCAGAGGATGTCCTGCCTGATGAAATTGATGAAAAGGAAAAGATTCCTTTTGCCGATTTGGAGGATGACATACGTTATGAACTGGAAGAACTGCTGGCGGATAATATCAACGAGTTCATGATACATAAGGACTACATTCCCGAAGGCAAGGATTTGAAAAAAATCAATGAATGGGTAATCAAGGAAGCCCATGAGGCCTTTTTTATACAGGTGGTTCCCGATACCGCCTACAACAATCTGGTGGATGAAATCATCCGCAGGTTTGTGAAGGAATGGGATGAGGACGGCATGGAAATAAAAAAGAAAAATACCGCATTATAATAAATAAGGTAAAGCAACAATCCCGAAACCGATATTGAAACGGATTCGGGGTTGTTCCTGTCAGTAGCACCGTTACTTTGTCTGCAACAGATGCTTCAGGTTATCGTCATTCGCGATACGCTCCAGTTCATCCCTGACAATCTGTTTCACATCCTCCTTGATACGGTTGTAATTCTCCTGCACGCGCTCTTTCATGCGGTCCATACCGTCCTCGTCCGTGAAATCTGTAATAATAGGTATAGGCTTGTAGTCCTTCTCCTCCCGTTTTACTTTTTCGGCATCCACGACAATCTCGCAATGAAAAATCTTCTGTTCGATACGCTCGTCGAACGTATCCGCCACGGAACCCACGAACATCCCCTGTGTCAGGGATGAAATCTTGCTTGGCGGGATAAGCGCGTCCATCTGCGTGTTGATGGAGGTGGAGACATCCTGCCGGTTGATGGAAATTGACTGCCGCTTTTGCAGCACCTTTCCGAAGCGTTCGGAAAGTGTCTTGGCTGTTTCGCCCACCACCTGACCGGAGAAAATATTACCGACAGTATTCATCACTACGCGCGCTTCTTTGTCACCGTAGTCGCGTACCAACTGGCTGAAATCCTGGAAGCCCAGAAGCACGGCAACCTTGTTGCTTCGTGCGGTGGCGATAAGGTTGTCCAGTCCCTTGAAATATATCGTCGGCAGCTCGTCAATGATAATCGAGGATTTGAGCTTGCCTTTCTTATTGACGAGTTTGACGATACGCGAATTATACAGACCGAGAGCCGCACCGTAAATATTCTGCCGGTCGGGATTATTGCCGACACAGAGTATCTTGGGCTCTTCCGGATTATTGATGTCCAATGTAAATTCGCTGTCCGACATCACCCAGTAGAGCTGCGGTGAAATCATCCTTGAAAGCGGGATTTTGGCAGAGGCTATCTGCCCCTGGAGCTGCTCCGCAGCCCCTCCGAGCCAGGCATCCATGAACGGAGAGAGGTAGTTCTCCAGTTCGGGATAAGAGGACAAAATCGGAAAAATATCCTCATAGCGGCGGTTCAAAAACTCGATGGCATGGGGGAATGTGCAATACTTGCCATTCTGAAATATTTTAAGATACCAAATAATTGCAGCAAAGAGGATTATAGGTGATTCCACAAAGAAATCCCCCTGCTTTTGCACCCACGTTTTATTCAAATTTAACATTATCGTGTATGCACTTTCGTAAGCGTCCGTAATGTCCTCCATGAAATCGGGATGGATGGGATTGCAACGGTGTGAGCGTCGCGGGTCATCGAAGTTGATTACATAGAACTTCGGTTTCACCTTGTATCCTTCCGTGTGGTTCATCAGGTGGTTGTAGGCGATTGTGGACAAGTCGCTGAATTTGAAGTCATAGAGATACATCGAGTAGCCTTTCTCTATCTGCTGTTTGATATAGGAATTGACCACCGCGAAAGACTTTCCACTACCCGGCGTTCCCAACACGATGGATGCACGTTGCGGCAAAAGAATGTTGATCCAACCGTTGTTCCACTTCTTCTTATAATAGAAACGTGTGGGCAGGTTCACGGAGTATTCGTTGGTCAGGAGCCGTGTCTCCTGCATGAACGACTCGTTCTCATTATTGAAAACATCCTCCATAAGGTTATGTTTCAAAAGACGGCTCATCCAGAGTCCGCCCATCAGCAGGCAGACATAGCCGCCACCGACGGTAAGGATATACAAAGCCGTGACCGCCTCAATCGGTAGCGGCAAAGCCAATATCCACCAGTTAAGGAAAAACAGCACAAAACCGGCGGCAAGCACCGTCCAGATTTTCCCCCATGTGATTTTCTCACCCTTTACACCTTTCGTGCCCAGGCAGGAAAGGGCAAGCAGGATGACAGCGAACACCTTCGTATAAAGGATGGAATGGAACAGTCCCGCCGTGCGGTTGAAGTTCATCAGTATCCTGTCCACCACACCGATGTCCACTCCCCACAGCCGGACCGCCTCATAGCAGTACCAGTACACGTTCATCACTACCAGTATAATACTCACGGCACGCAGAAAATCCATGATTTTCGCCAATGCCCTCAAATCGTCTTCCTGTGACATAAATTGGATTTGTTTTAATGTTGATACTTAATCTGATTACATACCCAAGCCCTTGCGCTTCCTCTTTTTCCTGCGCCGCATCGCCCGGATAAACGCCTCTTCCCCGGCATCCACAGCCGGACCGGCAGGTGTGAGCAAACCGAGTCCATCGGCATGTCCCTCGCTCTCGGATACAGACTGCTTCCGTGTATCTTCCACATCCTCCACCGGAACGGAAAGCTGCACCGGAGGCTGTCCGGCATACGGCAGTGTGAAATGCTCCTGCAAGGCATTGGCGGAAAGTTCCTTGCCCATACGGGAGCCGTTCAGGACGCATCCCGTGCGGTGGTCGATGAAAGTGGCACCGTAGATACGCCCGTCCTCCGTATGGCGAAAAACAGTGTCAATGCCTTTGGCTTTCAATTCCGCGATGAACTTCTCTTTGTGGTATGTTTTTTCCAAAGCGGCAAGTACCATGCACTTGGTCATACCGGCAAGTTTCCTGTCCTTAATCTCCTGCTTGGAACGTGAGAATTTCCTCTGCACGGCTTCATAGCCGACGGACTTGCCGTATAGCGAGGACTTGAACGGATTGCCGGCCTTGTTTCCGGCTTCATCCACCACGGAATAGACCAGCCCGTTGTACTCCCATCCATGCACGCTACCTCGTACCTCCTCCACCGTTATCCCATATAAGGAAAGGAGGGCACGGTATTCACCCATCGTCCGGAAGCGGTATTTCCTGTTCGCTTCCTTGACGACATTGCCCACCTGCTTCTTCACGTCCCCCGCGGACACGTCCACCCTGCGGAACGGATTGTCCAACCGGGCATTCCTGCGCTCCGCAGGATGCAGCCCGTACTTTTCCTCCAGCTCCTTGCGGATGCGGTCACTCCTGCGATAGAGATAGTCCTGGTTGAGCCGCCTGCCATTCTCATCCACATTGACCGTGACGATATGGACATGGTACCGGTCTATGTCCTCGTGCTTGTAAATCATGTACGGTTGCTCTCCGTAGCCGAGCCTTTCCAGATACTCCCTTGCGATATCCTGCAATTCCGTATCGGTCAGCACATCGTCGGGATGCGGGTTGAGGGAAATGTGCATCACCGGTTTCTCCACCCTCGTATGCGCGGGCATATAAACTTTGAAGTCGTCCATCGCACGGTTTATATCCACCGTCCCCGTGCCGTCATTGTAGATTTTGTTGGTGGCAAGGAGCTTTCCCTGCTCCTTGTTGATCTTCTCCCCGTTGTAAGCGAGTGCGCCGTACAGCGACTTCCCTACACTGATTTTTGCGACCATTGCGCCTCCATCTTTCTTGAAAGTTCCACAATCTCGCGGCTCAACCTTACCAGCTCGATGGTCTGTCGCTCCAGTTTATAGAGCAACGCCATCGCCTTCTTCTCGGAGAAATGGCAGCGTAGTTCCTTCACGACCTGGTTGTAGTTCGTGCCTACCGCACGGAACTGCGCATGAAAATCGGACAGTCTGGTGTAGTAGTCCACCAGTGTCTTGTCCACAGTCAGCACCTTGAACGGCTTGCCGAAGAAGTGCGCCTTGATAAAAACCGATTTGGCGTAAACGCCCGACTTCTCGAACATGGAGAGGAAACGGTTGTGTTCCTCCTCGTTGAAACGGACGGTGTAGCGGAACACCGCCGGATCAGGTTTGGGATTTCTCCCGGTCTTGTTTCTTTTTTCCTGCATATAAATTTTGGATTTAGCGGTTGCACGGCATAAGCCCCCGTTTCGGGGACACATACACCGTAGGTTCATCAGGCTTCCCGACTCCGGAGAGGAAGCCAGCCCCCTGCAAGGGCAAGTGCTTTTCAAGATGCTCAAAATGTTTTGAGCGGCTGAAAAGACATCTTGCTATGTTCTTGTGAACATAAAAATCCGTCGGGGACGGATTGGAAGAATACCTGCTTGACCCACGGCTGCGCCCCATGCAGGTAACCCTGCCGTTCGGGTGCAAAGTTAGGATGATAAGACGGTGTAACACAGGGTATTTAACCGGACAATGCCTACCAACCGACGCCACAAGCTGCCACTTCGTTCGGAGGTGATACAAGTGCGGAAAAATCATTGTTTATTTGCTGCGTGATTGGTTGAAAGACCTGTCTGCCGCATGGTCTGGAAACCGGTTTGAGGTCCTATTGACAAGAATGCCGGCAAGCCGGTAAGTTGGCAAACCGGTCAGCGGGCAAACCGGCGTGGCGGTAAACAGACCGGCAGGTATGCAAACGGGCAAACCGGATGCACATCCGACCTGAAAGCAAACTGTCCGGAAAGTGGTCTGTCCGACCTGTGGCAGTGTCTTACGGTCAATCAACCGGTCACAAGGTAAACCTATTGTATCACTTAATTAAAAAAACGAGAAATGAAAAAAGAAACATTGCTTGTGGCTTTCTCCACCCAGAAAGGGGGAGCGGGCAAAACGACACTCACGGTATTGATGGCAAGCTATCTCTACTACGTGAAAGGAATGGATGTCGCCGTTATCGACTGCGATTATCCGCAGTACAGTATCAAGGACATGAGGGAGCGTGACATGAGGAACATCGAGCGCAATGCCCATTTGCGCAAGACGGCTTTCGAGCAGTTCGCACGGCTGAAGAAGAAGATGTACCCCATTGTGGAGAGCCGTCCGGAAAAGGCAGTCGAAAAGGCCAAGGACTTCCTGGCGATGGAGACTCCGCCGGATATTATCTTCTTCGACCTTCCGGGAACGGTGAACAACTCCGATGTCATCAATACGGTGGCGACGATGGACTACGTATTCTGTCCCATCATGGCTGACCGGGTAGTGGCGGAAAGCTCGCTCAATTTCGCCACAGTCGTGAACGACACGCTTCTTAGTACGGGGCGTTCCAACATCAAAGGATTATACCTTCTGTGGAACATGGTGGACGGACGGGAGAAGACCGACCTTTACGACCGCTATGAGAAGGTTGCCGGAGAACTCGGTCTGAACGTCATGAAAACCTTTCTTCCCGACAGCAAGCGTTTCCGCAGGGAAAGCGCGGAGGACGGGGAACGCTCCGTGTTCCGTTCCACTGTCATGCCGCCTGACAAGAACCTGATAAGGGGTAGCAATATCGAGAGGCTGGCGAATGAGATGTTGGAACTTATAAACGTATAGGAATGGCTAAGAATCTTGATGTGCAAATCGACTCGGCGGACTTCCTCGACAGCATACGTCCGGAACTGCCCGCGACCACCCCCGAAACACGCTCTCTGAGAAAAGCGGCTGTACAGCCGGAAGTCACGGCAGGAAAGAGAAAGTCGTCACGGAATGACAGCCGCAAGAAAAACACGGAGAAAACGGAATGTGTAATTCCGCCCATCGAAAGCGAGGGTGACTATCTCGACCTGTTCATCCGGGGAGCGGAGACGGCAGCCCGTTCGGGCAAGATGGCATATGTGCGCAAGGAGTACCACGAACGTATCATGCGCATTACCCGCGTCATAGGAAAGGACAAACTGACCTTGTCGGGGTACATTGACCATGTACTGACCCAGCATTTCCTCCAATGCGAGGACGTGATAAAGAAACTGTATGACAAGAATTATGAAGATATATTTTAACAACAATAAAATTATGAGGATAAAGACAATGAAGAAAAAGCAAAAATCCATGAACCGTTTAAAAACATATATCCTATGAATATGACCGACGTTCTATTGACCGTATCGGTTGCCTGCAATATGTGGTTCCTGTTCCTGCTTCTGTATGACCGCATCATGGAAACAAGGCTCATCCGTTTCTTCAGGGACATTGCCAGGGTCTGGAATACCCTCCATGCCGGAGAACAGAAAAAGGAGACGGAACGGGCGCCCGCACAAGCGGTGGACATTATCGGCAAGAGCCATTTCAAAATGACAATGACCCGGACAATGACTACCATACCGGCGCCACAAGCTGCCACTTCGGAGGAAGGCATTGAGCTGTCTGAGGAAGACGCTACTTTTGACGACGGAAACAGTGGGGCGGAGTCACATCCGGCACAAGTTCCGGAAGAGAAACTCGATGAGGTATTCTCGAATATTCCTCCGTCGGAAATGAAATACGGAGAGGACGAACCGGAAGATGAGACACCGGACAGACGGCAGGCTTCAGGATTCAGCTTTGACGAAATAGGTGATGCGGTCAGCATAGCCGGCAAGGAGAAGCCGACCTATGAGGAAAAACACCGGGCAGGAAAAGTGTTCTCCGATCTGGAAGGAACGGAACTGCTCGACAAGATGAGCCAGTCCGTCAAAATGAAGGTTTCCGGATTCATAGACCTCTATCTCTACGACCAGCCCGTGCCGGTAGTGAAGGAGGTAAGGATGAAAGCGGAATTTATAATTCCGGAAAAGTTGGAAGATTTCAATATCCGGGATTTTGTGTAACGACAATAAAGAATGTAACAACAATGGAAAAAGAGAAATGATGGCAGACAGACCGTGCAGGCAGTACAAGGTACCGTCTGGCCGGAACGGACACTCCCAAGTCCGTGGAAACAAACGGGAGCCACTGAATCCAGGAATTAAAACAGTATCAACCGCCCGAAAAAGGACCATCCACCCTTTGACGGCACAAAACAAGAATTATTTATGAACAAGAACAACAAGCAGAAATTCATTCTTTCGGCAGCGTTGCTTATCGCTGCAACCGCATCCGCACTTGCCCAGGACAACGGGCTTGCAGGCATCAACGAAGCCACCCAAATGGTCACCTCCTATTTTGACCCGGGGACGAAATTAATTTACGCCATCGGCGCCGTGGTCGGGTTAATCGGTGGCGTGAAAGTCTATGGGAAGTTCTCGTCCGGAGACCCCGACACGTCGAAGACGGCGGCGTCGTGGTTCGGGGCGTGTATCTTCCTTATCGTGGCGGCAACGATTCTCCGCTCGTTCTTCCTTTAATATAATAATGTATGGCCGGATACCCCATCAACAAGGGTATCGGTCGTCCGGTCGAGTTCAAGGGACTCAAGGCACAGTACCTGTTCATCTTCGCGGGTGGACTGCTGGCCCTCTTTGTCCTGTTCGTCATCCTCTACATGGTCGGCATAGACCAGTGGATATGTATCGGCTTCGGCGTGGCATCGTCCTCCATCCTCGTATGGCAGACCTTCGCGCTGAACGCCCGGTACGGCGAACACGGGCTTATGAAGCTGGGGGCGGCAAAGAGCCACCCCCGGTACCTGAGCAACCGGCGACGGATCACCCGACTATTCAGCAAACGAAAAAAGAAAGAATGACAATGAGAAATACATCCAAGATTACGACACTGGAAAACAAGTTTCCGTTATGGGCGGTGGAACACGGCTGCATCATCTCGAAGGACGCCGACATCACGGTCGCCTTCGAGGTGGAGCTGCCGGAACTGTACACCGTGACAAGCGCGGAATACGAGGCGATACATGGCTGCTGGTGCAAGGCTGTCAGGGTGCTGCCGGACTTCTCCGTCGTGCACAAGCAGGACTGGTTCGTCCGCGAGACCTACAAGCCCGAACTGCAAAAGGAGGGCATGAGTTTTTTGAGCCGTTCCTTTGAGCGCCACTTCAACGAGCGTCCGTACCTGAAGCACACCTGCTACCTCTATCTGACGAAAACGACGAAGGAGCGCAGCCGTATGCAGAGCAACTTCAGCACGCTGTGCCGGGGAAACATCATCCCCAAGGAGCTGGACAGGGAAACCACCGAAAAGTTCATGGAAGCCACGGAGCAGTTCGCCCGTATCATGAACGACAGCGGATTTATCAGGCTGCGCCGGCTCTCCACAGACGAGATTACCGGTACGGACGGCAAGGCGGGAGTCATAGAGCGTTACTTCTCCCTCATGCCCGAAGGGAATGCCACGTTGCAGGACATCGGGCTTTCGGCAAGGGAAATGCGCATCGGTGACAATTATTTATGCCTGCACACCCTTTCCGATGTGGAGGACCTGCCGGGCAAGGTGGCTACCGACACCCGTTATGAGCGCCTCTCCACCGACCGGAGCGACTGCCGCCTCTCGTTCGCGAGTCCTGTCGGGCTGCTGTTGCCTTGCAACCACATCTATAACCAGTATGTGATGATAGACAACAGCGAGGAGAATTTGCAGCGTTTCGAGAAGGACGCCCGCAATATGCAGTCGCTCTCGCGGTACAGCCGGAGCAACAGCATCAACAGGGAGTGGATCGACCAATACCTGAACGAGGCCCATTCCTACGGGCTGACTTCGGTAAGGGCGCACTTCAACGTGATGGCGTGGAGCGACGACACGGAGGAGCTGAAACGCATCAAGAACGACGTGGGCAGCCAGCTGGCAAGCATGGGGTGTATGCCCAGGCACAACACCATCGACTGCCCCACGCTCTATTGGGCGGCGATACCCGGCAATGCGGCGGACTTCCCGGCGGAGGAGAGCTTCTACACCTTCACCGAGCAGGCGGTGTGCTTCTTCACGGAAGAGACCAACTACCGCAGCTCGCTGTCGCCTTTCGGCATCAAGATGGTGGACCGGCTCACGGGAAAGCCCCTGCACCTGGACATCTCCGACCTGCCCATGAAGCGCGGCATCACGACCAACCGCAACAAATTCGTGCTGGGGCCTTCGGGCAGCGGGAAGTCCTTCTTCATGAACCACCTCGTGCGCCAGTATTACGAGCAGGGTACGCACGTGGTGCTGGTGGATACGGGAAACTCCTACCAGGGGCTGTGCGAAATGATACGCCGCAAGACGCATGGCGAGGATGGGGTGTATTTCACCTATACCGAGGAAAAGCCCATCTCGTTCAATCCGTTCTACACCGACGACTACGTGTTCGACGTGGAGAAGAAGGACAGCATCAAGACCCTGCTGCTCACACTCTGGAAAAGCGAGGACGACAAGGTGACGAAGACCGAAAGCGGCGAGCTGGGCAGTGCCGTGAGTGCCTACATCGAGCGTATCAGGGCGGACCGGAGCATCGTACCGTCATTCAATACTTTCTACGAGTATATGCGTGACGACTACCGCAGGAAACTCGCCGAACGTGAGATCAAGGTGGGCAAAGACGACTTCAACATCGACAATATGCTCACCACCATGCGGCAGTATTACCGGGGCGGACACTATGACTTCCTGCTGAACTCGAAGGAGAACATCGACCTGCTCGGCAAGCGTTTCATCGTCTTTGAGATTGATTCCATCCGCGATAACAAGGAACTGTTTCCGGTAGTGACCATCATCATCATGGAAACATTCATCAACAAGATGCGAAGGCTCAAAGGCGTCAGGAAACAACTGATATGCGAGGAGGCATGGAAGGCATTGGCTTCCGCGAACATGGCGGCTTACATCCAGTATCTCTACAAGACCGTCCGCAAGTATTTCGGTGAGGCAATCGTGGTGACGCAGGAGGTGGATGACATTATCAGCTCTCCGATTGTCAAGGAGAGCATCATCAACAATTCCGATTGTAAAATACTCCTGGACCAGAGGAAATATATGAACAAGTTCGACCAGATACAGGCGTTGCTCGGTCTGACGGAGAAAGAGAAATCACAGATACTCTCCATCAACATGGCGAACAATCCCTCACGACTCTATAAGGAAGTGTGGATAGGTCTGGGCGGGACACAGAGCGCCGTCTATGCCACAGAAGTAAGCGCGGCAGAGTACCTGGCGTACACGACGGAAGAGACGGAGAAGATGGAAGTCCGCGCCCTTGCCGAAAAACTGGGCGGCGACATCGAAGCCGCCATCCGGCAGTTGGCGGAAAAACGTGACAACAGGAATTAATGACCATTTCAATCATCAACAAAAAAAGGAAAAAGTATGAGTTTATCCAACGTGAAAATGCTGCAAGTCAGCAAGTGTCTGATCGGGTTGGCAGTCGTAATGCTGCAATCCTGCGAGGTGGCGGACGAACGCCGCGACAAGTTGTGTGGCAACTGGGAGAGCGTGGACGGCAAGCCGGACGTGCTGGTTTATAAGGAGGGCGGAGCCTACAAGGTGACGGTGTTCAAGCGCAGCGGGCTGAGACGCAAGCTGAAACCGGAAACCTACCTCTTGCAGGAGGAGAACGGCAACCTCTTCATGAACACGGGATTCCGCATCGACGTGTCCTACAATGAGGCCGCCGACGTGCTGACCTTCTCGCCGAACGGTGACTATGTGAGAGTAAAGAATTTCGGGCATGGAGAAGATACGGGTATTTGTGATTGACCCCGCATGGCGGCAGCGGAAAGGCGGCTTGCGCAAGTCAAGAGGGAACCAGGGAAGGGAACTTGATTATGTGACGATGGAGGTGCCTGAAATCTTCGGACTGCTTGACAGGGAGATATTCCCGCTTGCGGAAGATGACCATTGCGTATTCATGTGGACGATAGACCGCTTCCTCCTTGAATGTGAGAACGAGATGGAGAAGCGCGGTTACAAGCGTCACTGCCGGATGATATGGAACAAGCTGAACGGGGTTGCCCCGGCGTTTACCGTCCGGTATTCACACGAGTATCTGATATGGTTCTACCGGAAGAGGTTGCCGCCCATAGCCGGAGAACAGCGGGGAAAGTTCATGACCGTATTTGCAGAACGGAGCAGGCAGCACAGCCGGAAACCGGATTTCTGTTACCGCATGATAGATGCCTTGTACCCCTCCTGCGGGAAAATGGATGTGTTTTCACGGGAGCGCAGGCACGGCTGGCGGCAATTCGGAAACCAGACGGATTATTTCAACTGATTTTACCACTAAATCCAAAGTAAGAATGAAAACAAGATTATTGACAGCAATATGCCTCTGCCTGCTCCTTGCGGGCAGGGCAAGCGCACAGTGGGCGGTGATAGACCCGTCCAACATCGCGCAGAGCATCATCAACAACGGAAAGAACATGGTGCATACGTCCTCCACGGCGACCAACATGATTAATAACTTCAAGGAGACCGTAAAGATTTATGAACAAGGCAAAAAATACTACGACGCGCTCAAATCCGTGAACAACCTCGTCAAGGACGCCCGCAAGGTGCAGCAGACCATCCTCATGGTGGGGGACATCACGGACATCTACGTGAACAACTTCCAGAAGATGATGCGTGACGAGAACTTCACGGTCGAGGAACTCGGGGCTATCGCTTTCGGCTACACTAAGCTGTTGGAAGAGAGCAACGACGTGCTGACCGAACTGAAGAACGTGGTGAACATCACCACGCTCTCCATGACGGACAAGGAGCGCATGGACGTGGTGGAACGCTGCCACTCGAAAATGAGGCGTTACCGCAACCTTGTGGGCTATTATACGAACAAAAATATATCCGTAAGCTATCTCCGTGCGAAAAAGAAGAACGACCTTGACCGCATCATGGGGCTTTACGGTGACGCGAACGAAAGATACTGGTAGCCTATGGATTTCGACAACCTTCACCAGATTCTCCGTACGCTTTACGGGGAGATGATGCCGCTATGCGAGGACATGGCGGGCGTGGCAAGGGGCATCGCCGGACTGGGCGCGCTGTTCTACGTGGCTTACCGGGTATGGCAGTCTCTGGCAAGGGCCGAGCCGATAGACGTGCTGCCCATGCTCCGACCTTTTGCGATAGGACTGTGTATCATGTTCTTCCCCACGGTGGTGCTCGGAACCATCAACAGCATCCTGTCCCCCGTCGTGCAGGGCACGGCGAAGATACTGGAATCGGAGACGATGGACATGGGCGAGTACCGGAAGCAGAAGGACAAGCTGGAGTACGAGGCGATGGTGCGCAATCCCGAAACCGCCTATCTCGTCAGCAACGAGGAGTTTGACAAGCAACTGGAGGAACTCGGCTGGTCGCCCGGGGACATGATCACCATGACCGGAATGCACCTGGAACGGACGATGTACGACATGAAGAAGTCCGTGCGCGGCTTTTTCCGTGAGGTGCTGGAACTGATGTTCCAGGCTGCCGCACTCGTGATAGACACCATCCGTACCTTCTTCCTCGTGGTACTGGCGATACTCGGTCCGGTAGCCTTCGCCATATCAGTATGGGACGGTTTCCAGAGCACACTCACGCAGTGGATATGCCGCTACATACAGGTGTACATCTGGCTGCCCGTCTCGGACATGTTCAGCACCGTGCTGGCAAAAATCCAGGTACTGATGCTGCAAAGCGACATCGAACGGATGCAGGCGGACCCGAATTTCTCGCTCGACTCCAGCGACGGGGTGTATATCGTGTTCATGGCAATAGGCATTATCGGCTACTTCACCATCCCGACGGTGGCGGGCTGGATTATCCAGGCCGGAGGCATGGGCGGCTATAACCGCAACATGAACCAGATGGCAGGACGTGTCGGCGGTATTACGGGCGGTGTTACCGGAGCTACGGCAGGAAATGCCGTGGGGCGTGTCGGCAAGCTGTTGAAATAAGAACTTCAAGTATTAACTAATAAGATTACAATGGAATTCAAGTCATTAAAGAACATCGAGACATCGTTCAGGCAGATACGCCTGTTCGGTATCGTCTTCCTCTCGCTGTGCGCCGTGATAACGGTGTGGAGCGTATGGAGCTCCTACCGCTTCGCGGAGAGGCAACGGGAGAAAATCTATGTGCTGGACAACGGCAAGTCGCTGATGCTTGCCCTCTCGCAGGATTTGTCACAGAACCGCCCGGCGGAGGCACGGGAACACGTGCGCCGTTTCCATGAACTGTTCTTCACGCTCTCCCCTGAAAAGAGTGCCATCGAGCACAACGTGGGGCGTGCCCTGCTGCTGGCGGACCGGAGCGTGTACAACTACTATTCGGACTTTGCCGAAAAGGGGTATTACAACCGCGTCATAGCCGGGAACATCAACCAGACATTGAGGGTGGACAGCGTGGCGTGCGACTTCAACAGCTACCCGTACCGTTGCGTGACCTACGCCACGCAACGGATTATCCGGCAGAGCAATGTCACGGAGCGCAGCCTCGTGACCACGTGCAGGCTTCTGAACGCCTCCCGCTCGGACGACAACCCGAACGGGTTTACCATCGAGGGATTTACCATCATCGAGAACAAGGATTTGCAGACCATCAAACGGTAAAAGGACATGGGAATGAAAACTATCAGAAAACGGAGGTGGGGTGTATTCTGGAAACTCCACGACATGAGGAAACGGATTATTGAAAAGCTGAAAGGGTATCTGGACGGCTTGCCCCCGAAAACAAGAAGAAGGATAGTGCTGTCCATGCTCTTCGTTTTTGCGGTGCTGGCATTATACTCCTTCGCAAAAGCCGTCCATGACATCGGCAGAAACGACGGCAGAAAAATGAGAACAGGTCATGCCGGACGGATGGAACCGCCCGTGAATCCGGAAAGTGGCCCTAACATAATACCTTATATATATGGAACAACAGAAGATTGAGACAAAGACAGAGAGCAAGGCGGCTCCCGGAAAGGAGAAGCCGAAGAAGGAGCGCACTCCGCTGACCCCGGCTGAACGGCTGAAGCGGCAGAAAATGATTGTCCTGCCGGCAATGGTGCTGGTATTCCTCGGAGCGATGTGGCTGATATTCGCCCCGTCCTCCGACAAGGAGAAGCAGCCGGGCATAGGCGGTTACAATACCGAAATCCCCGATGCGGACCAAGAGGACCGGCACATCATCGGTGACAAGGTGAAAGCCTATGCGCAGAAGGAGATGGAGGAACGGCGGGCAAGCCGTAGCCGCTCCATGCAGGAACTCGGTGACATGTTCGACCATGAAGTGGAAGAAACGGAAGCGGAAACAAAAACAGAGCCGGAACCGGCAAAGGCTTCCACACCGCAGACCATACGTTCCTCTGCTGCCGCCTACCGTGACCTGAACACCACGCTCGGCAACTTCTACGAACAGCCTGCCAATGAGGACAAGGAAATGGATGAGCTGCTGGAACGCATCGCCTCGCTGGAAACGGCACTGGAAAGCGAAAAAGGCAGGAACTCCGACATGGACGAGGTGGCGCTCATGGAGAAATCCTATGAACTTGCTGCCAAATACATGGGTGGACAGAATAATCCCACTGTGGAAGCCCGTTCTGTCCGGAAAGCCGGAAAGAACAAGGCGATGCCCGTGAAGCAGGTGACGCACCAAGTGGTGTCGGCTCTCGGACAGCCGACGGGCAACGCCGAGTTTGTGGCGACCCATACCACGGAACGCAACTACGGTTTCAACACGGCAGTGGGCGGCACGGCTGTATCGGAGAAGAACACCCTGTCCGCCTGCATCAACGGTGCGCAGAGCGTGACCGACGGGCAGGCGGTGAAATTAAGGCTGCTGGAGCCTATGGCGGTGGCTGACCGGATTATCCCGCGCAATGCGGCACTGGTCGGTGCCGCCAGGATACAGGGTGAACGGCTCGGCATTACGATTACCTCGCTGGAATACGAAGGCATGGTCATTCCGGTGGAACTCTCGGTGTATGACACGGACGGGCAGCCCGGCATCTTCATCCCGAACTCGATGGAACTGGATGCCGTCAAGGAGGTAGCCGCCAATATGGGTGGGTCACTGGGCAGCAGCATCAACATTTCCACTGATGCGGGAGCACAGCTCGCCTCCGACTTGGGAAAAGGACTGATACAGGGCACAAGCCAATATATAGCCAAGAAGATGCGCACCGTGAAAGTGCATCTGAAAGCCGGATACAAGGTGATGCTTTATCAGGACGAAAATTAGAATCAGTAACTAACAACATTTATTACCACTAAATCCAAAAGTAAAATGAACATGAAAAAAGTAATCATGATGTTCGCCCTTATGACGGGCACAATCTCTGCCTTCGCGCAGAACGCAGACTCTACTTCGGTAGGGAGTGACAATACGGAATTGGTTCTGACCAAAGAGGTCTATCCGCAGAAGGAAGCGGACGGCGGTCTGTACCACGGTCTGACCCGGAAGCTGACCTTTGACCGCATGATACCACCCCACGGTCTGGAGGTGACATACGGCAAGACCGTGCATATCCTTTTCCCTTCGGAAGTGCGTTATGTGGACCTGGGCTCGCCCGACCTGATTGCCGGGAAAGCCGACGGTGCGGAGAACGTCATCCGCGTGAAGGCTACCGTCCGGAATTTCCCCGGCGAAACCAATATGTCCGTAATTACCGAAGATGGCTCGTTTTATACCTTCAATGTGAAATATGCGGATGAGCCGCTGCTTCTGAATGTGGAGATGTGCGACTTCATCCATGACGGCGAGGCGGTGAACCGTCCGAACAACGCGCAGGAAATCTATTTGCAGGAACTCGGCTCGGAAAGCCCGATGCTGGTACGGCTGATCATGAAGTCCATCCACAAGCAGAACAAGCGGGAGGTGAAGCATATCGGCTGCCAGCGTTTCGGCATCCGGTACCTTTTGAAGGGCATCTACACGCACAACGGGCTGCTCTATTTCCACACCGAAATCAGGAACCGGAGCAACGTGCCTTTCGATGTGGACTACATCACATGGAAGATTGTCGATAAGAAGGTGGCGAAGCGCACCGCCGTGCAGGAGCAGGTCATCCTGCCGCTGCGTGCGCAGAACTACGCCACCCTCGTGCCGGGGAAGAAAAGCGAGCGTACCGTATTCACGATGGCGAAGTTCACCATCCCCGATGACAAGTGCCTCGTGGTGGAACTGAACGAGAAGAACGGCGGCAGGCACCAGTCCTTCGTGATTGAGAACGAGGACCTGGTACGTGCCAGCACCATCAACGAACTTCAGGTACGATAAGCCATGAGAGCGTATATCATTGCATTGGCAGTGTCGCTTGCCCTCTTTGCGGGGCAGGCGCACGCCCAGCGGTGCCTGCCGGGGATGCGGGGCATCGAGGTGAAGGCGAATGTGGCTGACGGCTTCAGACCCGGCGGCAACGACGGCGGGTACAGTTTCGGGACGGCTCTTTCCACCTACACGAAAAAGGGGAACAAATGGGTGTTCGGTGGCGAATACCTCTTGAAGAACAACCCATACAAGGAGAGCAAAATACCCGTGGCGCAGTTCACGGCGGAGGGCGGCTATTATTTCAAAATGTTGTCGGATGCACGCAAAATCGTGTTCGTCTATGCCGGGGCTTCGGCTCTTGCCGGATATGAGACGGTAAATTGGGGCGACAGGATGCTGTTCGACGGCTCCACACTCCGGGACCGGGACGCCTTTGTCTATGGCGGTGCGCTGACGCTTGACATGGAGATATATGTGGCTGACCGTATCGCCCTGCTGATGAACCTGCGCGAACGCTGCCTTTGGGGAGGTGATACTCAAAAGTTTCACACGCAGTTCGGCGTGGGAATTAAGCTCATAATTAACTGAAAGAATATGGTCAGCGAAGTTTATTGTATGGATTGCATGGAATATATGCGTACCGTACCGGATAAGTTCTTTGATTTGGCTTTGATAGACCCGCCTTATGGTATCGGGGAGGACGGGCGCAGGAATGCCTCAAGAAACCATGAAGGGAAAGCGACGGCATACCGCCCATATACGGGTAATGATACCGATGCCCCGGGTACGGAGTTTTTCAAAGAGTTGCAACGGATAAGCAGGTACCAGATTGTATGGGGAGCCAACCACTTTGTAAGCCGCCTGCCTTTACCTTCGGACAGCCCGTGTTGGATTGTATGGGACAAGCGTAACGGGAAATCCCCGTTTGCCGATTGTGAGCTGGCATGGACTTCTTTCAAAACGGCTGTACGTATGTTTGCATACCGTTGGAACGGTATGTGGCAGGAGGACATGAAGAATAAGGAGAAGCGTATCCACCCTAATCAAAAGCCGGTAGCCTTGTACGAGTGGATTTTAGCGAACTACGCGAAGCCGGGATACAGGATTTTCGACTCGCATCTTGGCAGTGGAAGCCATAGGATTGCGGCTTACAGGTCGGGATTTGATTTCTGGGGCTGCGAGATGGATGCATACTATTACAAGTTGCAGGAAGAACGTTTCCGGCAGGAATGTCTAAAAAACAATGTGCCGGATTATGCACATACTCCCACTATGGCGGTTGCAGGGACTTGAACGGGTATCCATAACTGACAATAAAAAAAGAATAACAATCATCTAAAATCAAATGACAATGAACATACAGAATGACAACAGAAGAAAGAGGGCATCCGTCCTCCATGTAATGGCAGCCCTTTTCATGGCTGCAACGGCTTTTATATTCGCCTCGTGCGACGACGATATGGACATACAGCAGTCCTATCCGTTCACGGTGGAGACCATGCCCGTGCCGAACAAGGTGGCGAAAGGGGAAACGGTGGAAATCCGCTGCGAGCTGAAAGCCGAAGGCAGGTATTCGGAAACGCTGTACACCATCCGCTACTTCCAGTTCGAGGGGCAGGGCTCTCTGAAAATGGATAACGGTATCACGTTCCTGCCCAATGACCGTTACCTGCTCGAAAACGAGAAGTTCCGCCTGTATTATACATCAAAGGGTGAGGACAGGCACGATTTTATCGTCGTGATAGAGGACAATATGGGCAACTCCCATGAACTTACATTCGATTTTAATAACAGTGATGGTGGTAGCGGAGATACGGAACATACGGAGGATGCGGAAGGAGGTGGCAAGTGAGAGGCTGTACCGGGGGCCTGTACGGATATTTGCCTAAACCTATGAGGCATAATATCCTGTTGCTTCTGTTTCTGCTTCCTTTCGTAGGAAACGTGTCCGCTCAAATGAAGGACAGGGAGAAAGCGGAAAGTATCCGGGACTTGCCGCTTTTTGAAAGGGCGGTCAGGTGTACGCGCCACTTCGAAGGGTGGCACTCGGAGAAGCATCATCCATATGTAGGTTGGGGGCATCGGCTTCAAAAAGGAGAGGCATATTCTGCACGGACAATGACAAGGCGGCAGGCGGATGCGATTTTACGGGAGGATTTACGGAAGTTCTGCGCCATGTTCCGCAGGTTCGGGGCTGACAGCCTGCTTCTTGGCACGCTGGCTTTCAACGTCGGACCGGCGAAGTTGCTGGGTGGTAGGCGTTATCCCAAGAGCAAGCTGATTCGGAAGTTGGAAGCGGGCAACCGGGACATTTATCGGGAGTATGTCAGTTTCTGCCACTATAAGGGGAAACGGCACGCCATGCTGCTGAAAAGAAGAAAAACAGAATTTGCATTGCTGTACATTCCATAGCCAGCCTACCGCAAAAAGAAAATCCGGTGAAGTCCCGCTTCATCGGATTTTTGTACTTGATTATCGAAGATTGGAACTGGGGTTTCTTTGCCTACTTTCTTTGTCCGCCATTCCTGCTCACCGAAAGAAAGTAGGGCGGCGGAAGCCGCCACCACTCAAAAGCGTGTATAAAGTCCCGTCACCTGCGTGAATATGTCCTCCAGCATATCGCAATATACACCCTCATAACCGGCTATGTCCTTTGTCTTACACTCAAATGTCTTTTTGCTGAATGTCTTGCGGTAGAAACGCATATTGTAGAGGTCTGCCCCTGCATCATAGATGATGTCAAGGCAGTTGGCACTTGTCTTGTTCCTTGCAAGGCTCATCCGTAAGCCGTTGCCCATATCTATGAAATCACGGCTTCCCGTCATGGTGGCAAAACGTCTGCCGCCTATCTGCTGTAAAATCGTCTGTGCTATCATAATGCTTTGTTTTTTTAGTGTTGGCGGTGCGGACACCGCCAACTTGTTCAAAATTCTGTTATTTCGGCAATGGGTGTCCTCCGTTGCAACCATTCTTTCACACATTCCATGTTGTACTCACTCGTTATGACTGCCGTATGTTTGTTTATCGGGGTCATGCGTGTACTTTCGTAACCATCTATCCATTCCTTCAGAGTTCCTGCTCCCCATGTCGGGTTGTAAAACATGCGGTCTAACATGCAAATAGGGTCGCTGAACTTGACTATCAGCGTCTTGTAACCTGCTCTCATCGCTTGTCCTCCTTTCCCTGCTGTTTGTTCACCCATTCATCCCGTTTGGCTCTGCACTCCTCCAATGTGGGGCAGACACATGAGAATAACTCCCCATTGCTATGGTGGCGATAATCGTACTGCACAAGCGTGCGTTTACGTCTGCCAATGCCTGATTGGAAACTCTCGTACTTTTCAGTACCTGCCGTCTGGCAGGTACTCACTCCGCCCGTGGTCATTCTTGTTGTCATAATCGTTTATTTTTGAATAAATCTTTCCAAATACTTCTCTTGTATGCCGAGTGCTTCGGCATAGGTACTCAACTGGGCGGCATAGCGGGTACGGTAATAGCTTCTCTCCATTCCGTTCTTGGATAGTCCGATATGTGCCCTTATATCGTTCAAATGCCTTTTGACGATATACTTGTAATAATGAAGTTTTTTCTTTCTGTCCATATCCTTATGTATTATTAGAAGTGTACTGATAAAATTCTGTTCTTCATCACCATTTCGGGATTGCTCGTATAGCGTTGATGCAGGTAGAAATGGTGAGAGCCGAAGCCGTAAAGGAAGAACTTGTCAAGTTCGTGTTTCTCGGCAAATTCCTTTACGCTTCTTCTCAAATCCTCCTCGCTTTGACAAAAAGTGAGGAGGTTTACAAATTCAAGGAACAAAGTGGGGATTGCATCGTCCCACATACAAATAATGCTTTCAATTCTTACTTCCATGCTATTGTTGTTTTAGGGTTTATGCTATGCCGCTTTCATCCGTTCACCGATAAGGTTGGCGTTTTTGTTCACAAGGTCTATGATGCGTTCGTGATATTCGGTGTCTTGGTTGTACTTGCCGTGACACTGCACCACTTTGAGGGTTCGCAAGTCCACCTCAACGGTTTCAATTATCTCACTGCCAATCCTTGCCGAGAGTATGAGGGTATCGGCTTTCTTATAGTATTCACTGCCGAACACGCAGATGTTCTGCACTTTGCCCTCGTTGTAATACTCGTCTATGCTTTCAAGTACCTTGACAATTATTTCCTCGTCAGTGATTACCAATCCGAAGAATTTGGATTTGTTGGCGATGAAATCCTCCGCATCTTTCTTACGCCGGAGTTGTCGCTGTTGCTCACGTTCACGCCTTTCAGCCTCCCAACGGCGGCGGTCTGCGGCTCTTTCCTTCTCGTGTAAGGCTTCAATCTTTCGGGTTGCATTGTCGTGTGCCACGATGAAATCTTCGGGGCAGATGCTCTTCGGGTTGCGGAGGTCTTGACCGAGTTTTTTGAGCATACGCAGATAGTCACACCACATGGAGAGGTTGTCTATCTGATATTTGTGACGCTTGGCAATCAGATATGATGCCCAACATTCATCGGCTATCCGTGGATTGACGAGAAAGTATTTCATACCCTCAATCTCACCGCCTTTCATAAGGGTTTCAATTCTTGGGTCTGAAAGCAAAGCCTTGAAAAGATGCACGGGGGAGATGCCGTGAAAATCACCCTTGAAGCCGTTGCGCTTCAATTCGGGAATGAAACGCTGTTGGGGATAGGTACATATCGGGTTTATGTCGTATGCAGGATATTCTTGGCATTTGCGTACCTCCATATCGCTACACTCATTCCATAGGTCGTAGTACATTATCGACATTCCACGCAGTCGGGCGATTGTCGTGGTCTTTCCGTTGGGGGCAATCCACCTCTGTACCACTTCAAAGACGGAATACTCGGCTGCCTGTCCTGCCTTGTACCGTGACTTGACGAAGAAGAAGCGTATCACCTGGTATTGCTTGCAGGTGGTGAGGATGGAGAAATACTCGTTCTCGTTGAAAACGCTCTTTCGGGTGCGCAACGCTTCCAACTCCATGCCGCAATGGGGGCAGGCGCATCCGCAAATGGTGTCCGCAAGGTCATGCCCACTCTTCCACGAGTGTCCGCACTCGGTACAGATATTCGTGCCGTCTGCCCTCTTGATTGCGTAATGCTTGAAGCAATGGCGGAAAGCGTATGCCTTTTGTTCTTCGGTCAATCTCGGAAGTCGCTTGCTCAAACGTGCGACTTCTTTCTGTATGCGTGTTTTCGGTTTCATAATCAAAAATCAAATAAGGTGGGTTGTACATTCGTTTCTTTTTTCGCTGTGGTGGTCGGCTTGTTCCGGCTTTGCAGCCTGCGCAGTTCCCCGTTTTGGTATTGGCGGAGGGCGTTCTGCCGTGCTTCCGCCTTTTCCTCTGCCGTGAGTTCCACAACGTGGTTCACTATCACTTGGCAGTCCATCGGCTTGCCCACCTCTATTTCGTTTTCTTCAAAGTAGTGGATGGCTTGTCCGAAAATCTCTCCGTCCGTGAAGCCGTTGCAACCGCTTCTCTGCACAAAGTTCAGAATGTGGGTCACACAATCGTCCAAGTTCTTGGCTGGGTTGTGGTACTTCTTCGCAAAGAGCGCATCTTCCGCTGCCCGCTGTTCCAAGTACATCTGTATCGTTCTCTTGAAATGGTCTGTTCCTTTCATATCGCTGTCGTTTTCAGATTGTCTGTTTCAATATCTCTCTCCAATAAGTAGGTGCTACCTCACTGAGAAGGAAGTCTATGAAGTCCTTCCGTACTTCCTTGTTCAGTTCGTGGTAAAGTTCACGGAAAACGGAGAAATTGCCGTTGATATATGTCTCCACCATGTACTCGAAGATGTTATCCACTTCGTAGAACTTGCACTGCTGTGCTGCCGTCTTGCCACTTCTCTTTGCCATGTCTGTAAAAATTAAAGGGTGAATAACCAAAGGATGAAGCCGAAGAAGGCGATAACGGAAAGGATAAATACGGTTACGCCAATCACCATTCGGTACACTCCGTTTACTATATCTCTGATAATGCTCCAAAGGATGCCTGCCACCCAAAGGATACCATGCACGGACACGGTACATACCGCCAGCCCTGCCAATCGTGCCATCTGTCTGAAATTCAAAGCCATTGTTCTCATATTTTCGATGTTTTTAATTTTTTAATGCGGATTTGGGGAGCTGAGGGAGTTGAGTTTCAATCTATTTATCTGCTTCTTGTTTATCCGACATTTTTTTTATGCGTCTTTCTGTCGCATCGGTCGTTTTCGTTTCGGGTGCCCAAAAAAGTAGGGATTAGGAAATGCAAGGTTTTTCGGGAAAAATACTACCGAAGGTGGAGATTTTTGTTGAAAACAGGAGGCTTGACCTTGCATTTCCGTCCAATCCCGGAATTACCTTTGCGCCCAGAACGAAAATGACTGACTGATGCGGCTCACCGGAAGACATAAAAATGGAGGTAAACAAAGGTGGAGGCAGATTTGAGAAAAATCTCCTAAAATCTGTATGAGAAGAAAAAGAGACCTGTCTGAAAACGTGGAATGGCAAACCGCACAAGGGATGTATGTACGTTCCTGAGCGGCTGAATACTTTCAGGCGGGAAGGTACGGGCATTCTTCCCGGTTTGCCTTCCGTGGGTGACGGCTTGGACCACCCCTGGGACGGGCGGTCATGCACGGTTCCCGATTTCAAAAAAATGGAACGGCTAAAAAAGAAAGCACACTGAAATCCCCGTAAAAGCACCTCTTGGCATGAGCACAAAAGAAATGGACTTATGTCATCAGTCTAAACAAGGTTTAGGCGTGACATGAAGTCCTTTTCTTCGCTTATGCGATAGTCGGAACACGGTCGTACTGCTCCGGCAGGGCGATGGTGTTCCGACGGATCAGACCGCTTTTACGGTAAAATTATCCGGTGGAAGAAAGAATAAAAACAAAGGATTTATTTTCGTATCTCCAATAAAAAAGTTATTTTTGCAAATGAAGAGTTCTTTGACGGTTACGCAACGCGTAGAAGAATAAAACAATAGATAACTCGCTAATTCGTAGCCTATTACTACTATGAGTTGGTAATCACCACTCATAACCAATCACTTATACATTTTTAGCAACATCTATCCACTATATTTAGGAAAAGGAATTTTAGAATTCATATTTGCAAACAATAGTCAGATTTTGAAGTTTTATATTGGAAAATCACTAACTTTGTGAATATTATATTCATAGACAGAAAAGACAATAATATGATACTTAAAAAAATAACAATTGAAAATTTCCGTTGTTTTAAAAACTACGAAGTTGATTTGACTCCTGGAATAACTGTTTTTATCGGTAAAAATGGTGCTGGAAAAACTTCTTTATTAAATGCTATTCGTTATGGATTAAGTGTCTTTTTTTCCAATGATAGCACAATGGGAGATGACTTACTTATTTCAGGTAACCCTGATTTAAAAGTCATTTCAACATTAGCTACCGACTTTTATCGAGCTCAAAATGCAGACTTACCAGCTGTTGATTTAACAATAAATATGGAAGCTGAATTTAATGATATACCTTTGAATTGGGAATATTATAAACGTTCTACATCAGGTGCTTCATTATTCGTTTCCAAGTATCAACAAGCGTACCGTACACTTATGGCAGAATACCATAATAGTGATCAACTTCCATTGTTTGTTTTCTATTCTGATTCATTTCCACATATAGATACGAGAACCAGTGATTTTGCAAAAAAAGTTATTAAGGAACAAGGATATATTATCAGGAATTTTGCTTATTACAAATGGAATTCAGAAGTATCATGTACATCTATTTGGCAAAATAGATTTATTAATTCCATGCTTAAACAAATTTCTCTTAATAATACTGACCCGTTAAATTCCAAAGAAGTAGAATATATAAAAAATAAGCTGCGTACTTTTTCTGAACCTATCAATTCTACATTAAAAGAAAAGGATGATTTTGAAATAAAAGATTTCTTTCCAGTTGTAGATGACAAGACGTTATCATTATATCTGCGGTTAAAAGATGGACGGGACGTTATCTTTGACAATCTACCTGCCGGATATAAAAGGTTATATTCTATCGCTTTTGACTTGGCTTATAGATTATATATTTTACGAAAAACAAACAAAGAAGACCCGAAAGGCATTGCTATAATTGATGAAATAGACTTGCACTTACACCCTTCTTTGGAACAAGAAGTGTTAGCTCGTCTGAAAAAGACATTTCCAAGTATTCAATTTATTGTATCTACACATTCTCCAATGGTGCTATCTAATCTTAAAGTTAAGGATACAGGAAATATGATTTATAGAATGCATGCAGACGAAAATACACCAAGTGCATTACCTAATTTGTATGGCGTGGATTATTCTGCTGCTGTTTATGATTTTATGGGAACTCCTTATGCTGATAATGAGGTTAAAGAAGAAATAGAAGCTATCTTAAGACTTTCAAGAAGAGGTAAGTCAGAATTAGTAGAAAAAAGGAAAGAAGAACTTAAATCTATGGTTTCGGAGGAACAGTACATGGATATTATCTCTAAAATAAATACTCAACTGGCAGAGGACAAATACTAACAAAGAACATGCAATTTATCAGTAAATTCAAATATAAAAAGAAGGGACATCGGATTATCAAGGCTTTCATTAAAAATCAATGGGATAACGATATCCAAAGGTATGTCAACTTAAACTACGACGAACTTAAAAGATATAAAGTGTTTAAGTATTTATTGCTCAAAGAACAACAAGGATTTTGTTGTTATTGTATGAGAAAAATACCTTTTAATGAAGTGACTTTAGAACATGTAATGCCACATCATCTAAAAGATAAAAAACTTACGGAAGAGATAAAATATTATTCTAAGTTTGGGCGATTAAAAAGGAAACAAATATATTATTGCCCTGATAAAATGATTTCCATATCTTCCAAACTACATACTCCACCCTATCCCCATTGCATTGCATATGAAAATTTAGTTGCTTCTTGCCAAGGAAAGGTTTTTGAAGGTGGAGAAAAATATGTATTACATAAATGCTGCAATAATTTTAGGGGAAATGATAAAATCGTTCCACTATTTTTTATTCCCAGAACTGCAGAAATTGTACGATATGAAATTGATGGTACATTAACGTATTTCGAAAAATACAATTCAACTATCAATTCTCTAAATTTAATGCATTCGACCTTAATTTTCATGAGGAAGATATGGGCAAAGATTGTTATAAATGATATTAGTTTAAGTCAAGTAAATAAGGCATTGACTGATAAGAATATGAGAACTAACATCATTGACGATATTGATATTGACATTTCTGAAAGAAAAAATTTAAGGATTGACTTATATTGGAAATTATTAATTGAATATCACTGGTTTTATAATTACTTTCAAAGAATGATAGCATAATTCGAATATAATCAATCGGATGAAATAACGGGGTGTCGAAACCCTCATAAATAGGAAATCACCCTCGCCACAGATTGTCGTAGCGGGGGTGATTTCGATACAAAGGGAGTCTCGACACACCTCCGTTATTTTGGGAATTTAAATCTTTTGAACTATATGTAAGAACAGAAACATACAGTTATGGCTATATTATTTCACCAATAATATTTTTTTCTTAATTTTGTAAATTAACCTTTGAATATAGAATATGATGGGACAAGAAGAATATCCTCGTTTTATTTCTAACAGACCATGTGGAAATGATAAATACGAAGGGAAATCACAAGAGCGATTAGCAAAAGCTATCGCTAAACATTTTAAAGATACGGATTCTAAAGATAGCAAAATTTGTTTACCTCGAATTGTAGGTCTGGAAGGAATATGGGGTTCAGGTAAATCAAATGTTATTCGATTATTAGAAAAAAAATTAGAAGGAGAATATTATTTTTTCGAATATGATGCTTGGGGACACCAGGAAGATTTGCAAAGACGTTCGGATAATTATTTCACTGGATTATTACCTAATAAATTAGACAATATAAATGTTCTTAAAATATTAAATAAATCTGATTACTACTCCTTTGATAAATTATATAATAGCATAGAAGAGCTAATTGCAAACGATGAAATTACTGAGGAAAACTTTGCCAACATATACTCTGCCTACAAAATATTAAGTAAAGGTATCCCTTTAGCTAAACAGTTGAATACTTCAAAAGTGCAATCTATTGTTTCGGCTCTTAGTAACAAAATTAGTAATGACTCTTACCCAATTGGATATTCAGATATTGTGGCGATGAGTATTGCTTTAGGGCGAGATGTGCCTAATTACGATTCCAATATAGTCACTGAAGTTGCAGAAAATATAGAATATTATACAACACATGGAGAGTTACTAGAAAATTGTATTAATTGGAATATTTCATTATTAAATGAGGTTTTGAGATATATGGTTATAAATAGAATTGGAAAACAATTAACTATTACTCCTATACTGCAAAATTTCGAGCAAATCAAATCAAGAATAAATGTTACAGAGGATGATTTATTAACCCATTTATCAAAATGGAGTATTTCAGATAATGAAATAACAAAAGACAATATAAAGACAATTATATCTACAGTTTCATTCTGGGGGTATTCCGCTATTATAAAAAATGATCTTACAGCATATCTTAATACAACAGTACTTCAGGCTTTGTCTGAGATAAGTGAAACGACACTATATAATAATAAAAATAATTATAATACAGATTATTGGTATATTGTTATCAAACATCTTATTTCAACGGAATACATGGCAGTGTTACCTGAAAACATTGATATTTTGGGGAAACATATAATGAAAGATGTTGCATCAGGAAGTCAGTCTTTACCTTTACCAGAAATTTACCAAAATATTATTGATAAATTGGATAACCATAATACAAAAGCTACAATTAAAGATATAAAAAATAGTTTTTGCAATGGAACTGCAATTATGAATAAGTCTAAATTTTTATTCTTCAAAGATTGGTTTAAATCGCAAGGAGATATGGCAATAGAAAGAGCTGGAAGCGTTGCTGACAAAATAATAAAACCTATAATAAATGATACTGAATGCCTTAATAAAATTTTATTAGATATGAACTTTTATATACAGATTATTAATAAAGGCGAGGATGAATCTAATGATTTGAGAAAGATTGTAGAAGCAATGGTAGTTAAATCGGAAGATATACATCTTATAGATTTTGCAAAGAAAATTGGAATTAAGAAGAAAGAATAGGTAGAGTTAAATATGTGCTAATTTAATTTCGTCAATGAATTATAAATGAAATTTGGCTATATTGTTATTTTGTAGTATCTTTGTAATGTTCTAATCAGCTATAAAAAGCTACGCAGAATAGCGATTTCTTCACGTTGGATTAAACGTTGGACTTTGAAAAAAATGACTGATTAAGATGGTGGTACAGAGTGGATTAGATTTTAAATTCGAGTCCCGTACGCACCGCGAAAGAAAATATCAAATTAAAGCAAAGCTCTGAAATTCAATGATTTCAGAGCTTTTTTTCTGTATCGGCAAGAATAACGATTAAAAAATCATGCATGGGATTATTCGTGGGATTTCTGCCAGTCTTACTATACTCATCTGATGAACTTGAACTTTCTTGCGGTATAATCGGGAATTCGGGTACAAATATCCGTAAATCATATACACCTTCGCTTGTGCTATCGCGGTACTTTTGTCATCAGAAGTTTAACAAGAAAAATAGAGTAATATAGCGTATGGCAAAAATAATTTTAGGAGTTTTGTCACTGCTTGTCATAATGTCGTGCAGTATCCCAGTGAAGGAGAACACCGTTCAACCCAATATAATGGAAACGAACAAGAAAAATCTCGGAAATCTGTTGGCGCTCTATCCCAAGCCGATGACGGTTGTCGGGGCGGAGGTTGAAGGGAAAGTAAACTGGCTAGTGGTAGGCCATACGGGTGTTATTGGACATGACCGGATACTCATCAGCATGAGTAAAAGCCATTACACTAATCAAGGGATAAAGGCCTCAAAACGACTTTCCGTCAATCTAGTGAGTCGTGAAATATTGCCGAAAGCTGACTATGTGGGAAGTGTAAGCGGTGCGACGGTCGATAAGTCGGAGGTGTTTGCCTACCATATTGGCGAAAACGGTACCCCCGTTATAGACGCATCACCCCTCACCATGGAGTGTGAGGTGGTAGACATCTATGAAACTGAAGGTTTCGACAATTTCATTTGTGCGATAGTCAATACATACGCTGCTCCTGAAGTGCTTGATAATAACGGGAAACTTGACTATACGAAGCTGAAACCCGTATTGTTTGAATTTCCGACCTATTCCTACCTTGCCACGGGAGAGATTATCGGCAAATGCCTGAATCTGGATAAGCAGCCGGGTATGTGCGCCAAAGAGCCGATGAGTGCTGACGGTATCGTGCGGTTGTCGAAAATCGAGGTTTATCCGCAGTATCTCGACGAGTATATGAAATACGCAACCGAAGTAGGCGAAATCTCTCTGCGTACCGAATCGGGCGTACTGACTATGTATGCGGTCGGCGAGAAGGAGAATCCCTGCAAGGTGACTATTCTCGAAACCTATGCGAGCCATGCGGCTTATGAAAAACATATTGCATCAGAACACTTTCAGAAATACAAGCAAGGAACGTTGCACATGGTCAAATCATTGGTCTTGTCTGACCAGACGCCACTTAATCCGGCTAACAAGCTCAATAACTTCATGCAATAAATAGAACGACTATGAACAAGATTTTTTTAATTTCAGTATTCAGCATTTTAACACTTAATGTTATGGCACAAGAAAAGATAGTACAGACAGCAGGACGCATCCAGTTGGGTGAGTTTGCTCCTAAATTTGCGGAACTAAACGACGATGTCCTCTTTGGCGAGGTCTGGAGCCGCACCGACAAACTCGGTCTGCGTGACCGTAGTTTGGTAACTATAACTTCTCTTATCAGTCAGGGTATCACGGATAATTCGCTCGTGTTCCACCTTCAGTCGGCAAAAAAGAACGGCATCACCCGTACGGAGATTGCTGAAATCATCACACATATCGGTTTCTATGCCGGTTGGCCCAAAGCGTGGACAGCGTTTAATCTGGCCAAAGGCGTATGGGCAGAGGACACTGCCGGTGAAGATACCAAAGCCGCGTTCCAGCGTGAAATGATTTTCCCCATTGGAGAACCGAACACAGCATACGCACAGTACTTCATAGGTAACAGCTATCTTGCTCCCGTTTCACGTGAGCAGGTTTCCGTCTCTAACGTCACTTTCGAGCCTCGTTGCCGCAATAACTGGCACATACACCGTGCTACTAAAGGCGGTGGACAGATGCTTATCGGTGTTGCCGGTCGTGGGTGGTATCAAGAAGAGGGCAAGCCGGCAGTAGAGATTCTACCCGGTACGGTTATCCATATCCCTGCAAATGTGAAGCATTGGCACGGTGCTGCTTCTGATGGTTGGTTTGCCCATCTTGCTTTCGAAGTTCCCGGTGAGGATACTTCTAATGAATGGCTAGAACCGGTGACGGATGAAGAATACGATAAACTTAAATAGGAGAAACTATGACTACGAACGAATTCAAAGAATATGTAAAGACGCGTCAAGCGCTTAATACGGAGGAGATACACCGTTTTATGGACGAAATGAGCAGTGAAGCCAGGCGTATCACTTTCCGGCTGAACACCGCATACTATACGCCGGACGAAGTACGTGAGTTGCTATCCGAATTGTTCGGTTATCAAGTTCCGTCATCGTTCCGAGTATTTCCGCCGTTTTATGCCGATTTCGGGAAGAATATAACAGTGGGCGAAGGCGTATTTATTAATGCCTGCTGTCATTTTCAAGACCATGGTGGTGTGATAATTGGCGACGGATGCCAAATTGGGCATAATGTAGTCTTTGCAACGCTCAATCATGGTTTGCCTCCGGCTGAACGCCAAACTACCTATCCGGCACCAATTGTACTGGGCAAGAATGTCTGGGTAGGTTCTAATGCAACAATTCTTCAAGGAGTGACAATTGGTGACAATGCTGTGGTGGGAGCTGGAGCGGTCGTGACGAAAGATGTGGAAGCAAATACAATAGTAGGTGGTGTCCCCGCAAAATTGATAAAGAGAATAGAATAATAAAATTGAAAACAAGATGAAAATAATATCAAATACAGCATTTGGCGGAGAAAGACCTTTGTTTGAATCGCATGACTTACGTTTGGAGAATGTAGTTATCCGTGCTGGAGAATCAGCCATCAAGGAATGCAGCAACATCGAAGCTGTTGATTGTCGGTTCGAAGGAAATTATCCCTTCTGGCATGTTCACGGATTTGTTATCGACCGTTGTTTTTTCGATGTCGGCGGGCGTTCGGCACTGTGGTATTCCGACCATCTGAAAATGACTGATACGCGTATCGATGCACCCAAAATGTTTCGCGAGATGCATGACATCGAAATAGAGAATGTAGAGATAAACGATGCCGATGAGGTGTTCTGGCGTTGTAAAAAACTGAATATCAAAAATCTGAAACTGCATGGAGGAACTTATCCGTTCATGTTCAGCAGCGACATCCGCATAGACGGATTGGAAAGCGACAGCAAGTACGTTTTCCAGTATGTGAAGAATGTGGAGTTGCGCAATGCCAAAATCACTACGAAGGATGCCTTCTGGGAGGTGGAGAATGTGACAATCTACGATTCTGAACTCAGCGGCGAATATCTCGGCTGGCATTCGCACAATCTCCGGTTGGTGAATTGCCATATAACCGGTGAGCAACCGCTCTGCTATGCCCACGACCTCGTACTGGAGAATTGCACCTTTGGTCCCGACTGCGACCGGGCTTTTGAATATAGTTCGGTGCAGGCAACCATCAAAGGAACAATAGGCGGGGTGAAGAATCCACGGACAGGCTGTATCACTGCCGAAAGCTATGGGGAAATCATTCTCGACGAAAATATAAAGGCGCCTGCCGATTGTGAGTTGAGGCTTTGGGATGGTAACTGGATTTATAAATTATGAAATACGATTTCGATACAATCATCTCGCGTCGCGGGACGAATTCTTATAAATGGGATATTCCCGAAGAGGAGAATGTACTGCCCATGTGGGTGGCGGATATGGATTTTCGTACAGCACCCGCTATTATCGATGCCTTACAAAAGCGGGTGGCGCACGGTATTTTCGGTTATACAAAAGTACCCGAAGCCTATTATGATGCGGTTGTCCGGTGGTTCGATGACCGGCATCGCTGGCAGGTTGATTCCCGGTGGATTATCTATACGAGTGGTGTCGTGCCGGCTCTGTCAGCCATTATCAAAGCCTTGGCCATGCCGGGTGATAAAGTCATCGTTCAGACTCCTGCCTATAATTGTTTCTATTCATCTATCCGTAATGACGGATGCGAGTTGTTTGCCAATAATCTCATTTATCAGGATGGCCGCTACGTAATCGACTTTGCCGATCTTGAAAGGAAAGCTTCCGATCCGAAAGCAAAAATCCTGCTGCTGTGCAATCCTCACAATCCGGTCGGACGGGTCTGGACTCCGGAAGAACTGCAGCATATAGGTGATATTTGTTTACGGAATGAGGTGTTTGTCGTGGCGGATGAGATTCATTGTGAACTGACTTACGAAGGATATGACTACACACCCTTTGCCTCCTTGTCTGAACGCTTTTTGCAAAATTCCGTTACTTGCGTTTCGCCGAGCAAGGCGTTCAACCTTGCCGGGTTGCAAATCGCCAATATCATCGCAGCCGATGAAGAGGTGCGCCGCCGTATTGACAGAGCCATCAATATCAACGAGGTATGCGACGTCAATCCGTTCGGCGTAATCGCCACAATGGCAGCTTATAACGAAGGTGGGGAATGGCTCGATGCCTTGCGGAAATATCTGCGGGGGAATTACGAATACCTCTGCCGCTTTTTCAAGGAACGGTTACCACAATATCCCGTGCTGCCACTCGAAGGAACTTATTTGGTTTGGATAGACTGCAGTGCCTCTGGTATCAACTCAGATGCTGTCGCCTTGCGTTTGCAAGAACAACAGCACTTGATGGTCAATTCCGGTACGATGTACGGTCCCGGTGGAGAGGGCTTTATCCGGCTGAATATCGCTTGCCCCCGGGCTCTGCTTGCTGATGGACTGGAACGGATGGCCCGTTTATTCTATCGTGAAGTCTTCTGATTTAAATCCGCTGTAATACCTACCGGCGAAGGCGGTGAACTTCAGGACACAATAATCGGGATCAGTCACTCCTTCGGGGTAGTACATAGTGTCGCCTTCCTGCCATATCATTTCCTTACTGGTGCTGTCCGTCAGTATCTCCATCGTGCCGCGCAGCATTACGCCCTTGAAGAAGCGTGTGTTGCAGACGTAAAGGCATGCCCGGTTATTTTTGAGAAATTGCGAAACGCGCATCGACGAGGTGTTCGTTGATAGGTAAATGTGTTTGATCCCTTCCCTTTTGCGGGTTTGCAACATGGCCTTGATGTTGGGAAAGCCTTCGGCATCCATCGAACCGACAAAGATGGTTTTTTCCTTGTCAATCATGTTTCCTACTGTTTTTTCTGCATTTCTCATTGTTTGTTTTTTTATGGGTTATTGTTTCAAGGGCAAAGATAGCCGGTAAGTGGAACTTTTGTACAATAAAAAAGAAGGAGGATATGTCACTTTTCACGGTTTCTCCATTTTCCGGTAGGCGAGGGGAGTATACCCTATACATTGTCGGAAACTACGTACAAAGTAGGAGACGGTTGAGAAATG
>CEAF01070807.1_pt1 | contig 75227 bp, 88 predicted proteins | sample 557431 | NCBI WGS metagenome assembly CEAF01 (sample SAMEA3182068, study PRJEB8094) | gut metagenome | biome: human; feature: gut; material: Stool; isolation source: human stools | place: Canada | collected 2013-11-18 | reverse complement strand
AATATAAATTATATATTATTGTCAAGGACTAATAGTTATTTTTTTGATAAATTGGTGAATTTTTATGAATACAGGAATAATTTGTGAATTTAATCCCTTTCATTCGGGCCACAAGCATTTGATTGACAGCGTTAAAAACGACGGTGCGGTAATATGTGTAATGAGCGGAAATTATGTGCAACGCGGTGAATTTGCAATATATGACAAATTTAAAAGATGCGCCGCTGCACTTGAAAACGGTGCCGACCTTGTGATTGAACTGCCTTGTGTATATTCCTTAATGTCAGCAGAAGGTTTTGCAAAAGCCGGAGTTACTTTGCTCGAAAGCACAAATATAACAGACCGAATAGCATTCGGCGCCGAATGTGATAATATTGATTTATTAAAAAGTATTGCCCAAAAAGTGAACGAGAGCCAAGACTTAATAAAAGAAGAAATGAAAAAAGGAATTTCATATCCAAGCGCACGAAAAAATGTTATAAAAAGTGGTTTGCTTGACACTCCTAACAATATTTTAGCTATTGAATATATCAGGCAAACAAAGTTACCGGTAAAAGCAATTAAGCGTATCGGCAAAGGACACGATACCGATGATGAACTTTACAGTGCTTCTGCTATCAGACAAACATTAAAGAACGACGATATATGCTCATTATACAATTGTGAAAAAGCTGTGCTTGCCAAATTAAGAAGTATGAGCGTTGAAGATTTTGCTGAAATAGAAGATGTAACAGAAGGGCTTGAAAACAGAATATTTAACTCTGTAAGAAAAAGTACAGGAATAGACGAAATATACGAACACATAAAAACAAAAAGATACACACTTTCAAGAATAAGGCGTATCATAATTAAAAGTTATTTAGGTATCACAAAAGAATATAGCAAGGATGTACCGTACATTCGCATTTTAGGCTTTAACGACAAAGGTAAGGATTTGCTAAGCAAAATGAAAAAAAGCGCCGATTTGCCGATAATAAGCAAATACAGTGACATCAAGAAGCTTGATGATTTCGGCAAAAAGTTATTTGAACTTGAATGCAGATGCACAGACCTGTATAATTTAGGGTACAAAAATCCCCTGCCCTGCGGCACAGAGCAGAGGAGTCAAATTATCATTAAAAATCAGTAAAAAGAGAATTACAATATTTATAAAATTCATTTTTATTCATAATCGAATTCAAATATGAAATCAAAGATGAGGTTGAAAGAAACTCCGGCAAGTCGAGAGATTTGAGGAGTTTCTTTTTATTTTGCTTTGCATTTGGCGTACCGCTTAACCCAAGTTCAAACATATCTATACTTGTAATCGGGTTATCATTTTGAACACGCGTAACTTTAATATCTGCTTTTTCAAAAAGAGATAAAAGTATTGCGTCGTCTATTCCCTCTACACCGAGTTTACCCTCTTTTGAAGCCTCTTTTTTTCGCTTTTCCTTACCGTAAATATCGGGAATATAAATATGTTTTATTTTTTCTTTAGGAATAGCAGACGAAAGATAATTTCTGATTTGAAAACCGCTGTGGTCTGAATCGGTAATTACAATTATACCGCGTTCATTTGCAAGGCGTTTAATAAAATCAAGCTTCTTTTTATCCTTATATACAGAAAAACCGTTTGTTTCAATAATTAAAGCATCAATCAAATTTGATAATTTGATTTTATCATATCTGCCCTCGACTATTACAGCTTCTTTTATTTTAAGCATATTTAACTCCTTTGGCTGTTAAAATCAGCTTAATTACAAGTTCTTCAAGAAGTAATTTTTTATCTATTGCGGTACTTTTAAGCTTAACATCTGTTTTTGAAATTTCATCAAGCGATGTTCTTAGCTGTTCAAGCGAAAGATTTGCACAATCCCTTGTAGCATTGCGAAGTGCAAATTCCCTGCCTCTGTAATTAAAATATTTTGCAACATCATCAAAACCAAGCCCTGCATTTTTAGCACATTTCACTCGGTACATATCAACATACACACCGCTGACTGCGGAAAGAATTATGATCGGCTCTTCTTTCATTTCAAAAAGGGTATTAAGCACATCATATGCCAAACTTGACTTTCCTGCAACAACATATTTTGATAAATCATAAATCCGTGCCTGAAGGCACTTTGTTGCCATATTATCAACTGTATCTTTAGTTATTTCACCGCCGTTTGCATAATAAGCAAGTTTATCAAGTTCATTAAGCAAATTTTTCATATCGTTGCCTGAAACGCTTATCAAATATTTTGCAACATTTATATCTAATAAAGCACCGCGTTTTTTAGCCCCGTTAACTAAAAGCTTTGCCACATCATTTTCGCTTCTTTTTTGAAGTTCCACACAATTTCCGGCTTTTTCAAATGCTTTGATAACTTTTTTGAATTTTGCACTTTTAACATCCGGATCAAGAGCATCAAACCAAAATACAAGCACGGTGGAGTCAGGTGCATCGCTCAAATATTCTTCAAGAAGTTTAATATCATTTGATGATTTTTCAATTGGATAATCTTTAACCAAAACAAAATTATATTCGCTCATCATAGGAAGCATTTGGGCATCTTTTAAAATATCATCAAGTTCTGTATCCTTACCGTCAAAAGAATGGTAATTAAATGCTTCAAATGTTTTATCAACGATTTTGTTTTTTAATTCATTTGCATAGTATTCTTTCAAATAGCTTTCTTCCCCATAAAGAAGATATGCATTTTTAAAATCACCTGATTTTATTTCTTTTTTCAGCTGCATTTCATCAATCTTCGGCAAAATATCACTTCCTTATACCTATTACTGTATCGACATCATTATCATTTATATATTTACTCTTACGCAGGCAAGAAAAATAATCATCAACAATTACATACTTTTTATTTATAACAACATTTGAATTGTTAACTTTGGCATAAACAACGCCTGACTGATATTGTACAGTAATACCCTCACATAAATCAATATTAAAATCACAATTATTGTAAAATATTTTATTATTCATTGCCAAATTAGAAAGCTTATCGTTATCATAATCGCAATCAACAAATATAACGGTATCGCTTTTTGCTATTTGCAAGCATTCCCTAACTTCATAGTAATCGCTCGCATTATCTGCGCCGATTACAACAGCGCCGCTCGGATTATAAATAACAACCGCATTGGCAGAAGATACATTAACATAAGTTTTGCCGATATTTTGAAACGCGGACAAGCTTGCTGTTAAAATAAATACCGACATTGAAACAGCAACAAGTGCTTTAACCTTAATTTTTCTGTTAAGGACTAATGATAAGCCGAGCAAAACGATTATTAAACAGTAAGACAGCAAGTAAAACTCATTACTTACATCTAATGTCAAAAATCCCAAATTAGATACAAGTAAATCAGCAAAAGTAAGCATCAACTTTGCCGGAATATATGTAATAACAGCGGGAATAATGCAAATAAATTTACTAAACCCAAGCAAAGATATAAACAATGAACCTATCATAGTTAACTGTGCAAGAGGGATAAGTATAATATTTGCAAGATAAGACACAAAACTAATATTTGAAAAGAAAACCCAAACAGCAGGAAATGTTGTTATCATAATACTAAGCGTTAAAGTGAACGAATCATAAGCATAAAGCAAAAATTTATTTGCTTTAACAGGTTTCAAATAACTATCAATCTTCGGCTTGATCGCAAGCATTCCCAAAACAGAAAGCACGCTCAAAACAGCACTTGTATCTGAAACTGCAAAAGGATTTATGCAAATAAGCGCAGTTGCAAGGCCTAAAGAATTGAGTGCATCGGCTTTTCGGTTAACCACCCTGGCGAAAAGAAGAATAAATATCATAATTGATGAACGAATAACCGAAACCGAAAAATCAGTTAACGCAACATAAAACAAAAGTACCAAAAGCGAAAGCAAAGTTCTGATATTTCTTTTAACACCGATGTTTTTCAAAAGCAAATAAAATCCCATACAAATAACGGCGGTATGCAAACCCGATACTGCCATAATATGAGTTGCACCGCAGGTTTTAAAATTTGAATATGCTTTATCAGAAAGCAAGGTTTTATTACCAGTCAGCAAAGCATAACAAAGTGCGCCGGTATCATTTTTCAAATACAAAGTTATTGAGTTTTTAATATATTGCCGAGCTTTAAGAACATAATAGTTTGGCGGTTTTTCATTATTATTTAATGCAATTGCATATGATTCAAGCGACGCCGAAACATACCTTGAATCAGCATACGCACCGTAAGAACTAAAAGCATTGCTGTAAGATTTCTTATACTTAATTACACCTACAACATTTTCATAATAATCCGCATTTATTTTTCTGTCGCAATAAAGCTTTAGCTTTATATTTTGCGGTGCATTTTCCACATCAATATACTTTGTTTTTACCGTATATAAATATGTATCGTCTTTTACTTCAACATCATCCACAATTGTAAAAACTGTTCTTGCCTGACATCCGTCTAACATTTGCTGATTATTCACATTGGCATATCCTAAAATAAAAATAAGACAGGCAAGTAAAGTCGCACCGCAAACAAGTGGTACAACTCTCGCCTGTCGAAGCTTTGTTATAAGCAGTGATACCGTAAACAGTACCACTGCCAAAACAAGCACATATTTAGCATAAATATAATCAATAATGTTTAAAAGCAATAAAGTTATTGCCATTGAAAATCCCACAAATGCCAGGGGCCTTTTCATATTATTAGTCCTTTCTGCCTATCGGAGTAATAACAAAAGAATATTCCTGCTTTTGATTTTTAGGCATTGTGTAAGGTTCTCTTACAAAAGCCTGGCCTGGAAGATCACCGCCGACACCGAGTTGCCTATGGTCAATATTTACGGTAGTAATATCAGCATAAGGTATATCGTTAATATGCGTAGCTTTTTCCAAACCGTCGGTAGTGTAATGATAAGCAGAAAAGTTTATAGGGTTATCATAATAAGCATCAACCCTAATACCAAAGCCTTCTTTATCAGTAAGCGTAAAGTATCTTACATCACATCTGTTTGATGATTCCTGTGGACGCATATAGCGATATTCAAAATCGGTTACGCTTGATTCATACAGGTCAATTTTTGAGCCAAGTTTTCTATCAATATAAGTAGGCTTAGGACCTCTGCCATACCAAGTGATATATTCCATTGAACTTTCCATTGTCATTTGGTAGCCGAATCGAAGCATTCCTTTAGTAGGTATTGCACTGTGGAATACATAAAGTTTTCCGTCAGGATATACCTTGTAAGTTGCAACTGAATTTTTAAGGCCGGCTGTTGAAAAAGCAATATGAATTTCAACTACTTCACCGTTTTTCACAACTTCGGTTTTAACTGCTTTGGTATGATGAGTTGCACGCTGCCAAGCATAAAAAGGATGGAACTTTGCCCATTGCGGTGTAAAGTTAAGGAAATCAATATCATTATCTGTAAGTGCTCTGAAATAGTTCGGTTCAAGCGGAGCTTTAAGAAGTTCCTTTTCATCAATAACATAGCTTACAACCTTACCGTCGTCAACAACCACTTTCAAATTTTCACCGTTAACGGTAATTTTCTTTCCGTTAATATCAAAATCAAGCTTTTTATCACTTTTAATTTCTTTCGGCTTCGGCATTTCATTAAGAACAAACTGTTCAAAAGCAATCTCATAGTCAGAATCAAGCCCTAATGATTTTTTAGTAGTTTCAAAGAAAACAGTTAATATCAATTCTTTATCTTCAGAAAGTTTTGATAAATCATAATCAATTTTAATTTCTTTTTCTTCAAGTGGTGCGCAGTCTATTTTACCAATTGTGCCATTTAAAACCTCTTTACCCTCTGCTTTAATTACCCATTTGCAATTAAAATCAGAAAGATTTGTAAACAGGAATTTATTTTTAATTGTAAATTCACCGTTTTTAATATCTTTTGCAATAATACCGATATTTTGATAACCGTGTTTTACTTCAACAATTTGCGGATGTGGATTTCTGTCCGCACCGATAATACCGTTTGCACAAAAATATACATTGCTGCCGGTCATAGCAGTGGTATTTGGAATATCAATCAACTTGTGCGGTTCTTTTCCCTGGAAATCAGTACCGTAAAGATAATTATCGTTTCCGTTTTCATCTTTAACATGCAAAGTTTGGTCAACAAAATCCCAAATAAAGCCGCCGCACATATTATCATACTTTTCAAAATCATCAATATATTCTTGGAAATTTCCGAGGGAATTTTCCATACTGTGTGCATATTCACAAAGTACAACCGGTTTGCCCTCATACATTTCAGCTTTGATAGGCTTACTGTCAGCAGCAAGCTGATTTGCAATATTATCATAAAGTGAAATGGTAATCGGCTGCTTGTTACCGAGTTTTTCCATAATATCTTTTGTAGGATACATACGGGAAATAACATCGCTTTTTGTTAAATCAAAATCGCCTTCATAATGGAATTGGCGTGTATCATCAAGTTCAAGAGCACTCTTTTTCATTTCCATAAAGTTGCTTCCGTCACCTGCTTCATTACCGAGCGACCACATAAATATACACGGATTATTTCTGTCACGAAGCACCATTCTTTGCATACGGTCAACAACAGCCCCTGTCCAAACAGGATTTGAACCAGGCACGCCCTTACGCCTTACACCGTGAGTTTCAACTTCACACTCATCCATTACATAAAATCCGTATTTATTGCACATATCATAAAAATAAGGGTCATCAGGATAATGTGAAGTACGAATTGAGTTAATATTATTTTGCTTCATAATATCAAGGTCCTGTGTATATCTGTATTTAGGTACAGTCCATCCGTAATCACAATCAAAATCGTGGCGATTAACACCTTTTATCATAAGGGGCATACCGTTAAAGTATATTTTTTCGCCCTTAATTTCAACTTTTTTAAAGCCGACTTTGTATGATTTTACGCAAATTACTTTTCCGTCAAGCTCAACGCTCATTACAAGAGTATAAAGATTAGGCGTTTCAGCAGACCATTTATCAGGCGATTTTACTGTTTTATTATAAGTGATTGTTTCCTTGCCGCCTGAAAGTTCTTTTTCACTTGAGCCAAGTTCAATTTCTTCATTTTTTGAATCAATAAGCTTTGCCGAAACTTTAATTTTGCCCCTGATGTTATTGTAATTATTGAAATACATATTGAGGGTGACATTTGAATCATTATATGTATCATCAAAATCTGTTTTAAAATAGAAATCACGAAGGCAAACTTTAGGCTCTGCAAAAAGATAAACATCACGGTAAATACCGCAAAGCCACCACATATCCTGATCTTCAAGATATGAACCGTCGGAAAAACGATAGAGTTTTGCAGTAATTACATTTTCACCCTTTTTAAGCACCTTTGTAACATCAAATTCGTGCGGTGCCATTGAGCCTTGCGAATAGCCTACAAATTCACCGTTTACATATACTTCAAGTGCGGATTTTGCTGCACCGAAGTGTAAAAATACTTCCCTGTTATCGAATACTTCGTCAAGAACAAAAGTTTTTCTGTAAAATCCTATTTCTTGCATATTGTGGTCAATTGACGGAATTTTACTTTTTGTTCGGCTGAAAGCTTTTGGAAAAGTACTTGCATAGTAATACGGAACAGAATATCCCTCCGTCTGCCAAACTGACGGAACATTTATTTCATCCCAATGTGAATCATCAAAAGACACAAGTTGAAAATTTTCAGGCTGATTTTTCAGACCTCTCTGCCAATAAAATTTCCATTTACCGTTAAGCGATTGCTTATATTTGCTTTCATTACCGGAAAGTGCTTCGTTTTCGCTGTCATAAGGCATCATTATAGCATGACCGTCTTCCTTATTGATTTTGAAAATAGAAGGATCTTCCCATCTAAATTTTTTCATAATATTTACCCCTTATATAATATTATTGCAAAACGAAATGTTCTTGTATAACATATTACCTTAATATATAAAAAAAGTCAATTGAAATAAATTATTATAATATATACAAAAAAGAGGTATGATATAGACAAAAGAAAATTTTTTTGATATAATTAAACAATAAATTTGATAAACGGAGCTTATAAAAAATGATTGTCAGAGTAAACCAAGATAATATTGACGAATATGAGAATTTTATAAAGAAACATCCAAAGGGACTTTTTCAACATTCTTCAAAATGGGCAAAGGTAAAAAGTGCTTGGAAATTTGAAGCAGTTATGCTTAAAGATGAAAACGGAGAAATAAAAGGTTCGGCATCGGTATTGATTCGTTCAATACCTGTAATTAAAAATTCGCTTATGTACTGTTGCCGCGGATTTGTATGTGATGAAAATGATTTTGACACATTTGATAAACTTTTCAATGCACTTTTAGAACTTGGAAAAGAATACAAAGCGTATTGCATTAAAATTGACCCTGAAATTGTAATTCAAAACGAAACATACAAAAAGCACCTTATAGAAAAAGGATTTATTGAACTTAATCCGGGATGTATGGATTTTGAAAATGTTCAGCCCAGATTTGTTTACTGCTTTGATTACAACGGTATGAACGAAGACGAGCTTATGCTTACATTCAAACCGGATTACAGAAACAGAATAAGAAAAGCACCTAAAAAAGGTGTTGAAGTAAAAATTTGCACAAAAGAAGCTCTTGATGATTTTGTAAGAATAATGCACGAAACAGGAGAGCGTGACGGATTTTCAACAAGACCTAAAGAATACTTTGAAAAGATACTTGATGAAATGACTGACGATGCAAGGCTTTATATGGCATATTACGAGGGCAAAGCCATTGCAGGAACAATAGCAATAAAATGGGGGCAAAATGTAATGAAGTACCAATACGGTGCATCGTCAAATGCTCACAGAAATGTTTACCCTAACTATGCACTCCAATGGGCAATGATGAAATGGGGAATGGAATGCGGATGCAAGGTTTATGATTTCGGCGGTATTTCCGGTGATTGCCAAAATCCTGATAACCCTCATTACGGACTTTGGAGATTCAAGCACGGATTCGGCGGATATATGAAAGAATTTGTCGGCGAATTTGACTATGTAATCAACAAACCTGTTTATAAGCTTTACAACATTGCAACAAAGGTACTTGAAAAGATAAGATAATAAAATGAGCAAATATATAATTGATAAAAACAAACTGATTGAAAATATAAATATAATCAAAGAAAAAGCAGGAGTAGAAGTTATCGGAGTTGTAAAAGGCAACGGTTATGGATTCGGTATGGCGAATCTTGCCGAAATACTTATGCAAAACGAAATTAAAACTTTTGCAGTAACAGAAGTATATGATATTCCTTTATTAAGAGAAGCCGTACTTGATAATGACATTCTTGTTATGCGCTCAACTTGCGTTGAAGAAGAAGCCAAAACAATCGCTCAATATGACTGCATTGCAACAATAGGCTCACTTTCAAGCGCAGAGGTTATGGACAAGGTATCAAAAGAGCTCGGCAAAAAAACAAAATGCCATTTAAAAATCGACACCGGTATGGGAAGGTACGGATTTTTACCAAGCCAAGTTGAAAGCGCAATAAAATGCTATGATTTTGAAAATCTCGATTTTTGCGGTGCGTATACTCATTTTTCATCTGCATTTCACAATGTGCAACTTACAAAGGCACAGCTTGAGATGTTTAAAGATACAATCAAGCAGATTGAAAAAGCGGGCAAAAGCGTCGGAAAACTCCACGCTTCAAACTCACCTGCCCTTTTAAATGTTGACGGAGTCTCGCTTGACGCTGTTAGAATCGGCTCGGCATTTACAGGCAGAGTTATAACAAAAGACAAAAATCCTCTCAACAGGCTCGGCAAACTTGAAGCACAAGTTATTGAAACAAAAACCGTGCCGGCAGGATATTCAATCGGTTACAACGGGCAATATAAAACAAAAAAAGAAACAAAGCTTGCAATTGTGCCGATAGGCCATTTTGACGGTTTCGGATTAGAAAAAGGAAAAGAAGTTGCCGATTTACATTCGGTTCTTTCACAAATCAAACACTTTTTGCAAAAGAAGAAATTAACCGTAAATGTAAACGGTAAAAATTACGATGTAGTCGGTGAAATAGGACTTTCGCACACCGCAATTGACATTACAGGCAGTGATGTTAAAATCGGCGACGTTGCAAGTGTTGAAATTCCACCTCTTATGGTAAATCCAAACATACCGCGAATATTTGAATAATAATAAAAAACAGGCATACAGTGGAAACTGAATGCCTGTTTTTTATTTATTGTTCGTTTTTATAGCCTTGCTCTTTGAGCTTTTTAATCATCATTCTTGAAACTTTATAAACATCACCGCAGCCGAGAGTAATTACAAGGTCACCGGACTTTGCATTTTTAAGAACATAATCCGCAATTTCATCAAATGTATCAAGTTGAACACTTCCCGGTACTTTATCAGCCAAATCTTTTGCCTTAATGCCGATTGTGTTAACTTCCCTGCTGCCCATAATTGCAGAAATAACACATTCATCAGGAATTTGAAGAACTTTAGCAAAATCATCAAGAAGAATTGATGTTCTTGTATAAGTAAAAGGCTGGTGAACTGCCCAAACACGATTAAATCCCATTTTCATTGCAGCTTCAAGCGTCACTTTTAATTCTTTAGGGTGGTGTGCATAATCATCCGCAAAAGTAATACCGTTATATTTGCCTAAAAGTTCAAAGCGCCTGCCTGCACCCTTAAATGCCTGAAGACCTTCACAAATACTTTCAACATCTGCTCCGCTTTCATATGCTGCGGCAAAAGCGCAAAGAGAATTGAGAACATTATGTTCACCCGGAACTGAAAGATGAACTGTTGCCACAAATTCGCCGTTATGATAAGCATCATATTTTGAATGGAAACCGCCCGGAACATCAACATTTTTGGCAATCCATTCATTGCCATCGCCTCTGCCTACTGAAACGAGCTTTTTACCTGTAATACCCTTTAAAGTATCAACAGTATTTTCATCATCACCGTTATAAACAATGGTTTTAGTTGTTTTCTCCGCAAATTGCCTAAATGATTTTTTAATATTATCAAGATTTTTGAAGAAATCCAAATGGTCTTCATCAATATTTAAAATAACAGCAATATCAGGGTTCATATGAAGAAAAGTATTATTAAATTCACATGACTCGCAAACAAAATTTTGGCTGTGGCCAAATCTTCCGTATGCATTTATAGCCGGAAGTTTACCGCCGATAACTGCACTTGGGTCAAGCCCTGCGTCAAGCAAAACTTGAGTAAGCATTGAAGAAGTTGTAGTTTTACCGTGAGTACCGCAAACACCGATACAATTGGTAAAGATTCGACTCATAGCCCCTAAAAGCTCTGCCCTTTCAAAACAAGGGCGGTTTGCTTTAGCGTATTCAAGCTCTTCATTACCCTTTAAAATAGCATTAGTATATATTACGAGTTCAACATCATCTGTAATATTATCTTTAACTTGACCGAGGTATACTTTTGCCCCCTCTTTTTCAATTCGTCTGAAAGTTTCGGTATCGTTATTATCCGAACCTGAAACATTATAGCCAAGTTGAATAAGTATCTCGGCAAGTGGGCACATACCTGCTCCGCCAATACCTATAAAATGAATTCTTTTAACTTTTTTTAATATATCATCGATATGCAAATTATCTGTATTCATAAAAGAGTCACCTCTAAATTATTATTGATTATTTATTATACAACATATTCCTAAAAAAATAAATACCTTCAAGCCATTAACTAATATTTTTTTATGTCATAGTATGTAAAAAGAGTTTTTGGAGTTGAAAATATGAATTTTATTATTCCCTATTATGAAGATGAAAGAATGATTTATACACAAAAATATTTGGTAAATCAAGGCTATCACGAAGTATTTGATAAAAACAAAGCAGATTTTGCGGTATTTTCCCCTGCCTGCGATAAAAAAAGCTTTGCCGGCTACGAAAACAAAACTGTTTTTTTCGGTGCAGGAGATTATGATAAAAAACATAAAAACTTTTTTGATTATAACAAGCGTGAAGATTTCAAATATAAAAACGCGTTGCTTACAAGAGAAGGTGCATTAGCAATTTACAAAGAAAACAGTGACAAAGCCTTATTAGGTGCGAACATACTGATTACCGGATTTGGTACAATAGGAAAAGCACTTTGCAGTACATTAAAAAATATGGGTGCAAAAGTAACAGTTTGCGCCAGAAGCAGTATAAACCAGGCACAAGCAGAAACAATTGCAGATAAGATAATTGATTTTTCTTCAATAAATTGCAGTAAATATGATGTAATATTCAACACCGTAAGCGCGGTTTATTTTACAAAAAAAGAAATAGATACATTTAAAAATGATACCATCTACATTGAGCTTGCTTCGTTTCCCGGCGGTATAGATAAGCACTATGCAAAATCAAAAAACATAAACATTATCGTCGCATCAAAACTACCGTCAAGATACAGCAAAGAAACTGCCGGATATTTAATCGGTGAAGCAATAGACAAAATGATTAAGGAGGGAAAAGTTTGAAAATCGGTTATTGCCTAACAGGCTCATTTTGCACATTTGACAAAACAATTAAAGTAATTGAAAAACTTGTTAATGACGGGCATATAGTAACCCCGATTATGAGCGAAAATGCATACAATATAAATACTCGCTTCGGCAAGGCAGTTGATATACAGAATAAAATAATTGAAATTACCGGCAACAGCATTATTCACACAATAGAGCAAGCAGAACCTATCGGCCCGAAAAAAATGTTTGATGTTTTGGCGGTAGTACCCTGTACGGGAAACACTTTAGCCAAGCTTTCAAACGGAATAGTTGATACGACGGTAACAATGGCGGTTAAAAGCCATTTAAGAAACAATCGCCCAGTAGTTATCGGAATATCGACTAATGACGCACTCGGCGGAGCTGCTAAAAATATCGGCACTTTATTAAACTACAAAAATTATTACTTTGTTCCTTTCGGAATGGATAATTTTAAAAAAAAGCCAAAGAGTATGGTTTGTGATTTTGACAAAGTTTGTGACACAATAATAAATGCAGAAAAAGGCATTGAGATATTAAAAAAAATATATTGACTTTTTTTTACTAATTATATATATTAGTCGTATGGTATTAAAAAGTGCCAAATCGGGTTAGCAAACGAGGATGTGTATATTGGAAAAGATAATAGACCTTAAAGACATCACCGTAAAATACGGTGACAATGTAGTATTAGATAAACTTAATCTTTATATAAACAAAAAAGAGTTTATAACGCTTCTTGGGCCTTCGGGTTGCGGCAAAACAACCACGCTTCGGTGCATTGCAGGATTTATTGAACCTGACAGCGGCGATATTATTTTTGAAGGTAAAAGAATCAATGATGTTCCGCCTCACAAAAGAAAGGTGAACACCATTTTTCAGCGTTATGCTCTTTTTTCTCATTTAAATGTATATGAAAACATAGCGTTCGGTCTTAAGCTGCAAAAAAAGCCTAAAGAAGAAATCAGAAAAACCGTTGCCCAAATGCTTGAACTTGTAAACCTTAAAGGCTTTGAAAAAAGGAGCATTGATTCACTTTCAGGCGGTCAGCAGCAGCGTGTTGCAATTGCAAGAGCTCTTGCAAACTCACCGCATGTTCTTCTTCTTGATGAGCCGCTCGGTGCTCTTGATTTAAAGCTTAGAAAAGATATGCAAACCGAACTTAAAGCAATTCAAAAAAGACTTGGAATAACATTTATTTATGTTACTCACGACCAAGAAGAAGCACTTTCAATGTCAGACACCATTGTTGTTATGGACAAGGGCAAAATTCAGCAAATAGGTACACCGGAAGATATTTATAACGAACCTGTAAACGCTTTTGTAGCAGACTTTATAGGCGAATCAAATATAGTTGACGCTATTATGATTAAAGACTATCTTGTATCATTCGGCGGTGTTACATTCGAATGCCTTGACAGCGGATTTGGTGAAAACGCATTTGTTGAAGCTGTTGTAAGGCCTGAAGATATTAAAATTGTAAAAAAAGGAAGCAAAGCTTCCTTGCCGGGCAAAATAACAAGTGTAACATTTAAAGGAGTTCATTTTGAAATACTTGTTGATGTGAGCGGATTTATATGGATGATACAAACAATTGAGCATCACGAAGTCGGCGAAGAAATCGGAATGTATATTGAACCTGACGCTATTCACATTATGAACAGAAGTGAATATAGTGGTGAATTCGGCGATTATTCGTATTTTTCTGATGAAATGGACCATATCAGTGACGCCTCATATAATTGGGAGGAAGAAAATGAAGACGAAGAGTAAACTTTCTTTCTTTACAGACAAGCCATATCTGATTTGGGCAATACTTTTTATTATTGCACCGCTTCTTATGGTGGCATATTATGCATTAACTGATAAAACCGGTGCGTTTTCACTTGCAAGTGTTGAGCAAATTCCGACTTACATTACTACAATTTTACTTTCTGTTTTATATGGTGTCTTTGCAACTGCGATTTGCCTTTTATTAGGCTTTCCTTTCGCTTACATTTTTTCAAAAGCACCTGCGAAATATCAAAAATTTGTGGTTTTACTCGTAATGCTTCCTATGTGGATGAACTTTCTTATCAGAACTTACAGCTGGATGACTATTTTGGGTGATTCCGGTGTTATAAACACAATTTTAAATGCACTTGGAATTCATTCGCTCAAACTTATAAATAACGGTGCTGCCGTGATTTTAGGAATGGTATATAACTTTTTACCATATATGATTTTGCCGATTTTTTCGGTTTTAACCAAACTTGATAACTCGCTTGTTGAAGCTGCGCAGGATTTAGGCTCAAATAAATTTGAAGTGATGAGAAAAGTAATAATTCCCCTTTCAAAACCGGGAATTTTAAGTGGAATTACAATGGTATTTGTTCCTTGTGTTTCAACCTTTTACATCACGCAAAAGCTCGGCGGCGGGCAGGTTGTGCTTATCGGTGATGTTATTGAAACGCAATTTCAAAGTGCAAATAACTACAATTTAGGTGCTGCACTTTCATTTGTATTGATGATATTGATTTTCATTTGCCTTGGAATTATGAATTATTTTGGTGCAGATGAAGACGGTGACGGAGGTGTTATTATATGAAGAAGAAAACATCTCTTGCATCAAAAATCTATATCGCAATTATATTTATATTTCTTTATGCTCCTATTGCGATTATGATGCTTTTTTCAATAAATTCAACATCAAGCACATACATTTTTTCGGGATTTTCAACACATTGGTATCAAGAAATGTTTAAAGATACCGTTGCTATGCAAGCTTTGAAAAACACTGTTTTGCTTGCTATATGCACTGCTTTGGTTTCAACTGTTTTGGGTGTACTTGCAAGCATCGGACTTTTTAATTCAAAATCAAAATTATATAAAAATGCTATGATGACGGCAACCAACATACCGATGATGAACCCTGAAATCGTAACAGGCATTGCGATGATGCTGTTATTTGTATTTGCAGGTACACTTGTTAAAAAAAGTGATGTACTTGGATTTTGGACACTGTTGATAGCACATGTAACCTTTGCACTTCCGTATGTAATATTAAATGTTATTCCGAAATTGAAACAATTTGATATGCATATTTACGAAGCCGCTCTTGACCTCGGTTGCAAACCTATAAAAGCATTTTTTAAAGTTGTTATGCCTGAAATAATAAGCGGAATAATTACCGGATGCGTTATGAGCTTCACCCTTTCGCTTGATGATTTCATTATCAGCTATTTTACAAACGGTCCAAGCTTCCAAACACTTCCGATTTATATCTTTTCAATGACTAAAAAAAGAGTTAAACCTGATATGTATGCGCTTTCTACTCTAATGTTTATATCAATATTGATTTTGCTTGTATTGATGAACATAGTTCAAAGCAAGGCTGAAAAAAAGGGTAAGCGTGATGCGAAATGAAAAAAATAATTACATTTTTATTATGCTTGATTTTTTCTTTAAGCACACTTCCTTTATTTGCTTTTGCCGATGATGAATATTTTAGCCAAGAGCAAATTGATTATTACAAAAATTTAGGCTTGCAAGGCACAACAGTTAATGTTTATAACTGGGGCGAATATATATCCGACGGAAGCGAAGGTTCAATTGATGTTGTAAAAGAATTTGAAAAACTTACAGGCTGCAAAGTTAATTACACAAATTTTGAATCAAATGAAAATATGTATTCAAAGCTTACGGGCGGCGGTGTATCATATGATGTAATAATTCCGAGTGATTATATGATTGATAAGCTCATTGATGAAGATATGCTTCTTGAGCTTGATTACAATAATATCCCAAACATTAAATATGTAGATAAAAAATTTCAAAATCTATTCTTTGACCCCGACCAGAAATATACTGTTTGCTACAATGTGGGAACTACCATTTTGATTTACAACAAAAAGCTTGTTAAAGAAAAACCTACAAGCTGGGATGTTTTATGGGACGAGCAGTATAAGGGCAAAGTTTTAATGTTTAACAATCCGCGTGATGCATTTGCAATTGCACAAGCAAGGCTTGGGCAGGATTTCAATTCAACTGACGAGCAAGACTGGATTAAAGCAGCCGAGCTTTTGGCAGAGCAAAAAGATAAAGTCAATCCTATTTATGTAATGGATGAAGTATTTAACCTTATGGAAAGCGGCGAATACGCATTTGCAACATATTATGCCGGCGACTATGTTTTAATGAATGAAAACAACGAAGATTTGGGATTCTGTATTCCGAAGGAAGATGTTAATTCGTTTTACGATGCCTTTTGCATACCGAAATGTTCAAAAAACAAAAAAGCCGGTGAAGCATTTATAAACTTTATGCATGAACCGGAAGTAGCACTTGCAAACAGTGAATACATTTACTACCGAAGTGCTAACTACACGGTTGAGCAAAACAAAAAAAGTTCGCTTTACGGTAACCCTGCTATATATTCCAATGCAAAAAACATTCAGTATTTCAAAAATTTACCGCAAAATACAACAGAGCTTGAAAACCGACTTTGGACAGAAGTGAAAAGCGGTCAGCTTTCAGTTAACAGCAAAAAGCAAGATAAAAAAATATATACCGAATGCGCTGTTTTAGGGGCATTGGTTATAGTTGTAATAACAATAAAAATTATAAATAATTCAAAAAAGAAAAAAGAACAGGATTTGAGTGAATTATATGATTAAATGTGCTATTTTTGATTTAGACGGAACTCTTGTTAACTCTATTGATGATTTGGGCTTGGCAACAGATTATGTATTAAAACAATACGGCAAAGAACCAAAGTGGACAACAGATGATTACAGGCTTTTTGTCGGCAATGGGGCAAAAAAACTTGTTGAAAGAGCGTTTGAACACAAACTTTCACCTGCCGAACTTGAAAAAGCATATGAAATGTTTAAAGAAAAATACAACGAGATTTTGCTTGACCACGCCCATTTGTATGACGGAATTAAGGAACAGCTTGATATTTTAAAACAAAAAGGAATTAAAATTGCAGTTGTAACAAATAAGCCACATAAAAGTGCGGTAAAAATGGTTGAAACCTTATTCGGTAAAGACTATTTTGATTTAATAACCGGATCAAAAGACGATACTCCAAGAAAACCAAACCCTGCCACGACCAAGCAAACTCTTCAAAAGCTCGGTTGCAAAGCCGGTGAAGCTATTTTCTTTGGCGACAGTGATGTTGATATAGAAACAGCTAAAAATGCCGATATTGAAGCGATTGGTTGCTCTTGGGGATTCAGAAGCTTTGAATTCCTTTTGGCAAAATCACCGTCAGCAATAATAGACGAACCTAAATACATATCAAAACTTTTTTAAAATATAAAAAAGGTGTTGACAAATATATATCGTTCTGCTATAATACATAGCGTTGACGCGAGAGTGGCGGAATCGGCAGACGCGCACGTTTGAGGGGCGTGTGGGGCGACTCGTACGGGTTCAAGTCCCGTCTCTCGCACCATAAGGACTACCATTTGGTAGTCCTTGTTTTTTACCTAAAATAGCAAAAAACCGCATAAAACAGCGGTTTTCTTTTATCGGGTGTGCAGATTTTTGCTGTTTACAGCACATTTCTTGCAAGTCTGATTGCTCCCCTGTTTTAATACATTTACATAAATTTGAAGACTTGAAAAAACAATAATATTTTTCAATAAATTTTGAAAAAGTCTTGATAACGCACACGCTGCGTGCTTAATGTAATTAAAGAAAAGGGGGTTGATACCAATGAGACGAAATAAAAAAACCAAGTCAAAAAAGAAGTACATAAAGTTGATTGGACTACAATTTTGATAACTTCTTTAATGGACTTGGTTGTCGGAACTATCTTAATCATAATTGATAAATTGATTAAATAGTTTTGGACAAAAGGCTTTGGGCGAAAGCCCCTTGCCTTTCACATATATTATATATTAAATTCAGAGAGGTGTCAATATGAACAATTTTTTATCATCACTCGGAATTATTTTGATAATTTTCGGTGTTATAAAACTCATTGCTTACCTTGTTAATAAAATAGGCAAGCAACCAAAATAAATACTTTAGGAGCGTATCAATGGAATTAAAAGAAATCAGAAAATTTATGAAATTCACTCAACAAGATATAACAGATTTATTTGGTATTCCAAAACGAACATTTCAAGATTGGGAACTTGGAAATAGAAAGTGTCCTGATTGGTGCAAAAATCTTGTCATTGAAAAAATGCTTAATTATAAAAAAGATAATTATATCACGTTATACCAAATCAATGATATTTCAAAAGATGAAGCGAAATGTGTATATTTAGGCTGCGTGTATGACGAAGCAATAGATAATTTTAAAGAATTATGTAAAAATCTCGGCAATTTAAGCCCTGAAAATTTCATTGAATTTAAATTATATAGAATTCCTATTGATATTGATATTACAAACAAAAAAGAATTGCTTAACGCAATTTCAAACAAACCGGGTTATCAACTCGATTTATTATCAAAATAAAAACATCAAAACGCCCTCGGCTTAGGTGACAGAGGGCGTTTCATAATGCGCTGTGTACCGGTAATAGGATACCCGTGACACAATTGTATTTTAACTTTTACATTCTGTTTTGTCAATATTTATTTTAAATTACTTGATGTGCAATCTTTGTTTAAACCCCTCAACATCAGGATTTTCAGCTTTTTTCGACTTCCGACAGGTCAATATAAAAAGAAGCCGACACAAATAGGAAAATGCTTGCTGTCCATTGAGCGACACATCTGCGAAGTTCTTGTTTTGATCTATAATTTTAGAATAAATAATATCTAAAATCAAAAAAATATTTTATTGTATTTATTATTGACAAATGCATATCGTTCTGCTATAATACATAGCGTTGACGCGAGAGTGGCGGAATCGGCAGACGCGCACGTTTGAGGGGCGTGTGGGGCGACTCGTACGGGTTCAAGTCCCGTCTCTCGCACCATAAGGACTACCATTTGGTAGTCCTTGTTTTTTATTCAAAAGTGCATTAAGCCCTTTATTTAAGCCATATTTTAGAGTTTGTTATAATTTTCAAATCAATTCAAAATATGTTAAAATCAATAGAAAATGCAACCCGAATGCAACCCATAAAAACAACAAAACGCCCTCGGCATAGATAACCGAGGGCGTTTCATAATGCGCTGTGTACCGGGAATAGGATACCCGTGACACAATTGTATTTTAACTTTTACATTCCGTTTTGTCAATATTTATTTTATATTACTTGATTTGATATATGCTACTCTGCCGGTCTTTATTACCTTAACTTTATCAACGCCTGCGCTGATATGCTTTTGAACGACAATTTCAGTTTTCGGCAGATACTCAAATTTAATTCCTGTAAGTTTTTTATTTTTATACAAATATGTTTTACCTTTCAATCGGTAATGCTTGCCGACGGTTGTTTTGTATGTTACCTTTTTCGGTTTATCAGCAACAACCTTGGTTGTTGCAAGATACGCACTGCTCACCCAACCTTTAGTTGGTACTGTGATATAAGACCACGAACCACTGACCTTTGTAACAGTCACCTTTGTGCCTTTTTTAAGTTGAGTTAATACTTTTGATGATTTATTAGCTTTTGCTCGGATATTAAGTGATTGTGACTGAGTAGCAACATACTTGGTAACATTCTTCTTTGATTTTGATTTTTTCTTTTTATAGTCATTCGAGAACACCCAGTAATTAACTGTGTTGCCGTACTTTTTAAAATTTTTCTCACTCACAAAAACGGTATTGCCGCTAAGCTTGGCACCTGCTGCGCTTCTGCTCGGTGTGTTGAATTTACCGATGTAAGAATAAGGGTCATAAACGGAAATAGTGCCGCCGTTGTAACCTACAAGCACAATGTAGTGGCCGGATGTAGTGAAAAGACCGTAATTGCATGATGCGACGATAAAGTAATCAGATACGCCGTCTTTGTTTTTGTCAGTCTTTAAGTAAGCTAATGCTTTATCAATATTAGAGGTTGTCGCATATTCATTAAAATTAAAATAATCAGCCACAAAAGACCACGCCGACCAAGCAGTTCCGTTTGATTTTGTGCGATAGCCATTATCAACAAAAAGCTTTGCCATTGTAGTTGGAAGAATAGCTCCTTTTGAAGAGCTTACAACCATTGCCGCCGAAGTCGGACCGCAACCACTTGATTTAATAGTCTGCGTTTTGTTGTTTGAGCTTGTATAAGGTTTTTTCGCCCACCTGCTGTCAGCCTGATTATAATATGTAAGACCTGTGCAAGCACCGAGAAGTGCTTTACCTTTGCCGGTGTTTGTGCCGTCATAAGATATATCCTCTTGTTCAATGACTGCATCCTGTTCAATTAAGCTTTCATCAACGACAGCGTTTTCATCTTTAGGTTTTGCGATAATAGGCTTATCAGTGCCGACATCTTTACCGTTTTCAACTTCATCCTTTGTTTTCTCTGCCTCTGACTTTACATCGGCAGAAATAGTAACTTCGGGTTCGGTTATTTGCTCAACGGTAGTCGTTTCTGTCGGTTTTGTTGTGCTTTCGATATTTGAATTATCGCAACCACAAAAGATTGTAATAATCAAAAGTAACGACATTATCACTGACATTATTGCTTTATTTCTTTTCATTGTTCTTCACCTCTTCCTCAATTTCCATAAATGATTTAATTGCATTTTTAACTGATTCAAATACTCGTTTAAAAAGCTTATCGTAGCCATACATTGCACCGTAGGCAATGAAAAACGAACCTACAATTGCGCCGACAATTATGTACCACACAAGTTTGAATGGTGCAAGTTGACTTGCCGCAATGACTGTAACAATCGTTAAGAATAGTGAAACACCGAATACAATCAAGTTGTAAACGATATTTTCCTTATCCTTAAATACGGATTTGATAATTTCAGTGATAATTTGTACTGCTAAAATAAGTAATGCAATAACGATTAAAGATATACATAATGTTTTCATTTTTTGTCACTCCTTTATTTCACTTTATCTTCAAGGTCTCTAATTCTGTGGTCGGCCACCTGCACCTTATTTTCAAGCACAGGAACACGCTGTGCAAAATTATTATGCTGACGGACTTCTCTTGTAAGCTCGTCTATTTTGGTGTCGGTAACAGCCTGCTGCGTTTTCATATCTGATTGTATTTTTCGATTGTTGCTGACATTGGTAACAACAACACCCAAAAACGACAATCCGCCTGTTATCAATGCAACAAGAATTTCATTGGTCAATTTTCGCTCACCTCACTATTCGTTGGCTGAACAGCTTTTTTCAACTCATCGATTTGCGCTTGCAAATCATCAATATATGAGTATACGCCCTCAGCGAAGTCTTTTATCGTTTCGCTATTTGTGCCCTCGTTTTCGTATTCAATCGTTGACTCGCTCACATTGAGATACATCGGAACTACCCTCAATCTAGAGCCGTTAGCTGAAGTTTCCATTGTCAATCCGGGAGTGAGTGACACTCTTCTATATAATTGATTGCCAAATGCGTCCTTTTGGCTTGTTGCCATAATCAATCCGTTGCTGAGTGACGTAATATTGTTTAATGCATTCAACGCATCTGTTAAATCATAACTGAAGTTTATGTAATTATCACAAGTGCCAACAGTTGAATCAGTATAAGCTTTCTTATCTGTATTAACAGATAACTCAAATGATGTAATGTCGAAGAACGGATTTTTATAATATCCTTTTCTTGCTGCATGACTTATTGCGGTTTTACTGTAATTTTGTGAAGCATCGCCTATATAAAGAACATCTGTAACATTTTTATCTACATCAAAAAGAAGCTTGATAATATCACCTTTATTTACCTTTAGTGTAAAGGGTGTGAAGTCGGTTACTCCAGGAAAGCCGATTAACATATCGCCGCTTTCAGCAATATCGTATCTGCCTGAAGCAGTTATGGCTGTTGACATATCTTCTTTATCTAAAACAGTTGAACCATTTTGAAGTGATAGTATTTTGTATCGTTTCTTATCAATGCTAATACCGTTACGACACTCAATTTTAGCCTGATACCGTTCGGCTATGTCTTTTCTAAAATTATCAATGTCAACATTTGTTGTGCCATAATAGTCCGTCCAATCGACATCTACTTTATTAGGTATGTCATCAATACAATAGCAACCATAACCGTTTTGAATATTTACTACTTTGTCCTTTAAGAATAGCAAGTTTCCCTTGTCAAGTTTAAACTTCTCGACGCCGTTATATGTCACAGAAGTTGCATCACTCGCTTCATAACCGCCGTCAGTAATCTCCGTAAGTTCAAGAACCCCTGAACATAGTGTTCGCGGTAGATTTTGAAGTGCGGTGTAGTCGGTAACTTTGAGAATATCCTCAATGCTCTTTTGAGCAGTTTTGCCATTAAAAACGCCCAACAAGGTATCATCCTTGTTAGGCGTTCCGATTGATTTAATTATATCTTTTAATTTTTTTAGTTGCATTTTTTATCTCCTTAATTACCTGTTGGAAAAACCGCTTGAAATCTATAAAATGTGTTTTCAGGAAGATTTTCGTAACCAAATGAATACAAAACTGCAGCACCTGATGTTGTCAGTGTTAGTGACAAAGTTGGATTGTCACGTTGCGAACTTGTCTGGCAAGGGACGCATATATCCTTTGGTGGCCTTAAACCAGCAGGAAGCGTCAATATATGACATGAATAATCTTGTAACAGTGCTCTGCTAACCTGAAAAGTTGCAAATATGTAGGCTGTATTATTTTGTTTCCAATAACCATCAAGGTAAATATTAAAAACATCATTAGTGTATTCAACATCTTTTCTATAATCAATGATTTTATCCTGATTTAATTCACTTTTTAAACTCTCATAGTTACTTACACCTGTACCGCCGTATTCAACAGGCAACGCCTCATTACTTGAACTAAAAATATTCCGCCATATTACATTATGAGGGTTGTTTTTATCAAGCAAATGGTTTGAAAGCGTTGATATCGCTTTTTTCACTTTTCCCCAAAGCGTACTCGTTTTGTCACCTGATGAAACATTTTCGAATCGGTTTGCTTCTGTAAAGTTTGGTACGGCATCACTTGGTGAAACATTTTCAACTTTTCCAAGTCCAACCTGTTCAGCAGTAACATTATGAGGGTTATTTGCATTTTCTGTATGTGTCTTGAACTGATTAACAGTCACGGTATCGTATTCGCCTAATTCAACTGTTATATTATTGGTATCGGTTATGCTAACTGTAACATAACCAACATAGAGTGAGACTACACCCTGCTCTATTTTATCAATCGTTATCGGTGTATCGTCATATGCGTATGCATATAAAAACTCATTTCCGTCCTTATCTTCAGCATAAAGACCGTATTCGCTCCAAGTAAAACTGTTGGAAATTTCAGATGTGTCAAGTTCCCATTTTAAATTTAATATATTTTGATTCGTCGTATCATCGTACGAAACAAACGGTACACTTACAACAACATTATTCAGTTCATTCATTTGTGCAAAATCATCAGGTTTCGCACCGCTTCCGAATGCAACCTTTGTAAATTTTATACTATCGCCAAAAACGGATTTGATATGCATAGCTTTACCGTTATTTGTCAACTTAAATGATGTAAACATTTTTCTCATCCTTTCTATTCAAAAATATATATGTCTCCATCGTCACTGAGAAGTAAATTATTGTCATCATCAACGCACAACACAAGCGATGTATCTTCTTGATAACTTTCAACGCTGATTATGTTAGCTTTTTCAACTTTTGTTAAAAAACCGATTTTCAAGCTTTCTTCGATTTCGGTTTTACCGTTCAATGTGTAATTTACATTCATAGGTAACCATGTATCAACAAAGTCTTTAATAATCGGAACATCGACTTCATGAATATTAAGCCATAAAACAAGCTGATAAAATTGTTCTCTGCTGGTATCAACATAAATGTTATCTTTGCCACAGTATCCTTGGAGTTTTGATACAAACTGCGGTAAAGTCATACTTGCAATCGTATTCCACTGCGAAAGAACTTTGTTTTTTCGAGTTTCAAGGCTCTGACTTGAAGTAGGAATAATTCCCAAAAGCCGCTCATATTTGGACAATACGGTTGCATCGCAATCCGAAATAAATGCTGAATCAAAATTCCAATCAACCGCTTTGTCAATACTCGAAACCTCAATATCGCCCGATTTGCAAAGCTGCTTGAATTCATAATATTCACGCAAAAACGGCGGCAAATATTCTAATAAGGTTTTGGTTTCATTATCTGTTGCCATTATGAAATCACCTCATCATTTATTTTAAGTATTCCGAGAGTGGCAACACTTATTTCATCTAAAGTAACGCTTTGACCGTTATTCAAAGTACAGGAAACATTTGTAATATAATTACTGCACTCATTATATATAGCAGTCAAGAACTGAATTGATGCAAGTTCTGTACTTTCATTTAATTCCCATTCGTTCTTATATTCTGTTAATGCACTTTTAATAACATCCTTAACTGTGGCCTTAACATCCTCAACAGAATAGCCTTGTTTTAAAGAAACCGTAATGTCAAAATCAATATTAACAAGCTTTGCACCTTGCACATGTACGCAATGGCCTATCGGAACTAAACCGTCACCGCCACCGTCTGCCGGATCTAAAGTATCTTTAAGTTCTTTAATAAGTTCATCACTCGGTTTGTTCATATTACTGTCAAGAATATACACTTCAACCGTTCCGCCTGATGACAGCGTTTTATTTTTAATCGCTGACGATACGGCAGAAAGCCAATTTTTCACATCGGATGACAACGAACTATCAACCGCAACATCGGCAATCCATTGATTAACCGCCTCATTAGGAACATACTCCGCTATACTTGAACGCATAACTTTGCAAGCACCAACTTGACGGTTTTCCTTAATCTTGTTGATATAGTCCTCACGATTGCCGCCAAAGGCTTTACTTTGCAAAGCACTAAAATACCTTTCACGAAATGTTTCCACATCTTCTTCGTCAACTCCGGGAACGATAACAGCACTTTTATAAGTTTCATTGCCATTATCGTCAAGAACCTTATTTCCCTTGTCATCATAAATAACAGCGCCCTGAATTTCAACACTTTCAAGACCGTTTATTTCATCAACAGGAATAAGCGTTCCGCTTTCAAGATTACCTATAATTCCCTCCGTAAGACAAACAATATCATAAGAACCTGCAACATCATCACCGCCTATCACCTCAAAAGTCAATTCGTAATCTTCCGAAGTGAATCTATCGCCTACTTCAATTTCGGCGGTTGGAGGGTCTGCAATCATACGCAGTGTTGACGGTGTTGCTTCAATCGGATATATATTTCTTTCGGCGGCTCTTTTGGTTAAATAATAATAGGATGCTGTGTCAGCAAATGTTTCCGTCAACACCTCATCAAGTGCCTCATAATATGTTTCAAGCTCTAATGCAATCGGAGCAAGAGCTGTATATATAACCGAACCCTCTCGCTTATCTATATCATCATCAACATTATTTAGCATTCTTTGAATAATTGTATCAAATGTTTGATTTTCATACATTTATTATATTCACCTCCGTATCAATTTCAACATCTTCATCTGCCGTAACAACCGTAAATTTTGCAAAAACGCTTTTATTTATTACAAAAATATCAAAATCGGTAACATCTTCAATTCGGTCATCCATTGTTAAAGCTTCTTTTATTCTACTCGGCAAGACTGCACATATATAATCGACATCTTGACCAATTAAATCTTGATGCTCAAAACCGTAGTTAGTGCTGAAAATTTCACTATTATACCTTTGAGTATTTAACATACAGAACACAGCCTGTCTTATAGCACTTTCGGTATTTTCCTCGTCAATCTTACCGCTAAAGCGTTTTACATCAGTATTCATTTTGAATGTGCGATTAGGATAAGACAATACAGTAACATCATTATCAATCTCATCATCTTCTGATTCGCCAATAATATCATCGTCATAAGTGTAATCATTTGATAATACCATTTTTAACCTCCTAATCTAAAACATCCAAAACAAGATATTTACCGCCACCCTGCTGACGGAGTAAAACTACTCTTGTTTCTGTTTTTTTAATATTATCTCGTGCTGTTTTGGTTACATACAAAAAACTCTCATCAACTGTAATTTTCTGCCCGAGCGATATTTTTAAAGGGCTGACACTCTTAACTCTTCCGAGCTTAATTATGCACGGTTTAGAAGCATCCACAGCCTCTATCGCTGCTCTTTTCATCAGCTGAACAATATTAGAGTTACTTGCCATTAAAACCACCTCCCGAAAGTATAAGGTCCATTGTGTGTTTGCCGTTTTCGAACTTGTGAGTTACTTTTTCAACAAGTAAATAACTGCTTATTTTACAGTTAGGTAAATTCATAATAACTGGGACCATTGAGCCGGCTCTCACCTGTCTGTCGCCAATTACATCTTTAACGGTAAGGCTTTTGGTTTTAGCGTTATACATTTTCATATATGCTTCTGCCTTTAATTTGGCAACTTTGATGTTATCGACCTTTTCATACAGTTGCAGTACGCCCCATTGATTTATACTTTTTGATGATTGATATACAATAGTATGATAGGTTGTTTTTTTATCATCTTTGTTTGTTTTTTCATAAACAATTTTCACTCGATTGTATGTATTACTGTCAATTGAGGTTTCAAGTGAATAATCCTGCGCCGTTTCAACATCAACTACGCAACTATTCCTTTTCATATTGCTTATATTTTTCAATGTCAGTTTACCGCAATTATCATAAAGAACATATATTTGACTTTTTTCAAGCATAGTGTTGTCGAGCGCATCCTGAATAATATCGAAGCACTCCGAACCCTCTTCAATAGCAGACATTTTATATTTTGTATCTGCTATTGAGCCGTATTTCAAATTCATTCGCTTAGCCACCGTTTTAATGACCTGCGATGCCGTTTTCTTTTTGTATATAAGGAAGTCCTTATTTTTTAAGTATCGCAATTGGTCATAAGCAACATAGCTGTAAATGCGGTCTTTGGATATTTTTTTTGTAAAAACATATCCTACAAACATTGTTTTCGGGTCAGTTCCGTCACTTTTGCAAAGAGAAACAATAATACAGTCGCCCTCTTGAATGTTATATTTGTGGTTATCATCATAAACAACCTCAAAATTAAATTGCCCCGGTGTGCCTTTTCTTTCCCAAGTAATTTTAGCGCCCTCTTTAATGGGAACATACCTATCAATATATGAGCCTTGGGTAGTAGTAAAATGCCGCCAAACGGTTTGAACATATGTACGGTTTTGCTTATTAGTATCAGTAATGGTGACGTTCTTAACTGCCGTTGATACTTTGGTTTTATTTTTCAGTATTTTTTTTAAATACTTAATTTCTTCTGCCGAGGTATCTTTTGTCGTCGAGCTTTGATTATTTTTAGGTATCGAATTGCCTAATTTGCTTTGATTCTTCGGACGAAGAATACCGTTGATAGTATTCTTGTTATATTGAATACCCATACGGATAGACATTTTATCGTGCTTGCCTGTTCCGTTTTGGTCGTAATAAGTGAAACGACCGTTTGAATTTCCACCTGCAATAATAAAGATATGACCGTTTCCGCCACCGCCTGATGTTTTAACACCTATGTCACCTTTTTGGACTTCATTATCCTTTTTATAAGTTGGAGTTATAAAATCAAAATTACTTTTCAGCCAATTTGAAGTGTTGCGATTAGTCCACCACTCTTTAGCATTTCCTTTAAAGCCTGCACTTTTACCTGTGATGCATTTTTCGATATACAGCAAAATCAAATCGACACATTGAACGCCGTAAGCCCTGTCATAATCAGTTGCTTTGCCAAGAAATGTAGAAACAAAGGTATCAAAATTCATTGTCTGTCCGAATAGTCCTGTATTCGCCATAATAGATTATCTCCTTTTCTTCTTAGCTGTCTTTTTGAGCTTAAGCGTTTGACCGGGAAGCAATTTTGCTTTTTTTCTATCCTTATTGGTTTTCAGCTTTTTAAGTAGCTTCTTTTTGGAATTTTTAACAGTCTTTTTGTTAAGGCTGTAAATCGTTTTCCATTTTGCTGTATCGCCGAAATACTTTTTTGCAAGGCTTGAAAGTGTATCATTCTTTTTGGTCTTAACCGTTTTAGGCGGCTTGGCCGTTAGCCTTTTAGCGCCCCAAGTTTTATACTCTTTGAGTGTCAAATTTATTGATACATCAGTGCCAAGGTCTTTAGCATCCTCGGTTACCTCGATATTTTCAACAGTAACCTTATAGCTTTTGCTTTCGTAATTGCTATCAGTAGCACCGTTAGGCGATTTTCTTGTAATCGTAAAAGCAACAACCTTTTTAGCCGTTTGATAAGCCCTAAGCTGTTCAACATAAGCTTCAGGTGTGCCTGATTTACCAACAGCCGCAAAAGGATAGTTATATCGTGGCAATATAAGGTCACTAATGTTAAACTCTATTAAACTCGGCGATTTACAGTAAGAAACTTCACCCTCGTTAATAAGGGTGACAGTTTCATTATTACTTTTCATTGTTTGAGTTATTTTGCTTGGTGTAATCGGAAAAACAAATTCATCAAGTTGCATTAAATACATTTTAGTGATTACCTCCGGCATTAGAGTTAAGACCCTGCTCAATCGTACTTCTCAAATGCTCTGTCACATCGTCAATATCAAGGTCGTTACTTATGTTGTTATGATTTATCATTTCTACATTAACAGAGTTAGTATAGCGATTTATAATCTGTTCTTCTGCCATATCCTTTAAGTATTCAATGTTTTCGCTTGTGGTGGCAACTGAATCACTTATACTTGATGCGCTGTCTGCCGTAGAAGCAGTTGAATTTGAAATTTTATTAAGCAAATCAGCTAAATCATTATTGTTTGTATCAACAACAAGTTTAGAGGTCATTTTATTAGCAAATGCTAAACCTTTACCATAAGCATCTTTATAGCTTTTTCGATTGATACCTTTAGGCGCAAAATCAAATTTTTTAGTATAGTATTCATTTCCACCAATCTTTTCAAAAGATGCCCTTGCAGTGTCAAGTTTCGCAGTAACATTATGACCTGTAATATCGTCCCAAATTCTTGTAAATGCCTGTGCAAAGCTTACTAAACCTCCAAGCATTTTTGCTAATAGATTAGTAAAAGCATCTTGCATACTGTTAAAACCACCTGTAAATATGTTATAAACCCAATTCATAACATCCTCTACCGGCTTAACCAAAAGCATATACAATAATTGAATAATACCGTTTAAAATTCCTATAACAAAATTATAAATGCCTGCGCCGACGACAAAGACTGAGCCTGCTAAATTCTGCAAGCCTGTTGTAGTTTCGGTTTTAAAACCGTTAAAACTTGCCACAAGAGCTGTAATTATTGCAATTATCAACATTATTGCTCCTACTACAATAAGAGCAGGACATGCAAGCATTGCTGTGTTCAAACTAAATTGTGCACTTGCAGCAGCTTCTGTTGCTGCGGCATCAGCTGTTTTTGCGGCGGCATCTGTTGTTGTAGCGCCTGCACCTTTTATCATATTTTTTATATTTCTCTGTGTTTCTTTATTATGCCATGCTTGAACAGATGCTTGGATAGTTGTTACCGCCGAATGAATTGCGGTTAAACCATTTATTGCAGCAATTGCCCCTTTATATAAACCGAATACGGTTAGTCCTGCCACAAACAAAGGAATGATTGCTCCCATGCTTCCGCTGATTTTTTCTGTAAAACTATCGAAAGATTGAAAAGCAGGACCGACCATGGTAACTATATTACCTGCTAAAGTACCCAAATTACCAAGCGTTGTTTCTGTAGTTTTACCAAAATCAGCAACAATAGTTTTAAGGTCCTTACCAAATACGCTTTCAACAGCCGTATCTACTTCGGTTATAAAATTTTGAAGTCCTCTTGTAATCGCCGCTTTCGCATTATCAAAGGTAGCGCTCCAAGTTGTAGCTGCTCCTTTTGCCGAGCCTGCTATCTTTAGTACGCCATTAGTACCCTCTTCAAATGCCGTAGAAACGGTCGTAATAAAGTTTTGCGAACTGATAGTACCTTTACTCAACGCATTTTGAACAGCACTCGCACTTTGACCTGTAGCCTGAGCATAAATACCGACAGCGTTAATACCTACATCAGTCAATCGATCTAGCTGTTCCATTTCGACTGTGCCTTTTGACATCATCTTACCAAGCGCATCAGTAACGGTACCTAAAGCCTCGTTAGTTCCGGGTCCGTAAAATGAAACAGCATCAAGCCACTTAGTAACCTCGCTTGTAGCATTTCCGATATCCATACCCCTTGTAACAAAGTTCTGAACAGCGCTCGCAGCAGTATCAAGACCATACGCAGTTCCTGTTACAGAATCTTTAATTCCGTTTAATGATGCTTTTGCCATTCGAGCACTACCTGTAATGGCAGTCATTGTCCTGTTATAATTAGTCATAGTATCCATACGCTTAAATGCGCTGTCTAATTGCCCTGTTACAACATTGCTCATTGTTTGAACAACACTTAGTCCACCTATAACGGAGAGAAGTTTTGATACCGATAATTTAGCAGTATTAAAGCCATTACTCATTTTAGCTGTTGAACGCTGAACTGAATTTCCTGCCGTAACCACTGTGGAATTTATTTTGTTAATTTCATTATTGCACATATTTATCGTTCTCTGTGCCTTATCAACTGCAGTAGTATCAAAACCTTTAACAGTAGCCGTATTGACTGAATGCAAGGCATCGACCGTATATTGCAAAGCAGAAGTGATATTACGCAACGGTGCTGTCATTCTGTCAGCAATAGTTAATGTTGTTGTTATGGTTGCCATTTTATCAGTCCTTTCATTTTAAATCTTTTCGAGCCTTGTCCTCAGCCTCTACTCTTAAATCAATAGAAGCTATAATAAAGGCTCTTTCTTTTTGCGGTAAATTTGCAAAAGTCGAGGGCAATATTCGTAATTTTTGGAGGGCGTAGTGTGCATAAGCCGCATCTCCGTCCTCTTGAATTAGTTTTTTGCCTTTTCGACATCATCGTTAATGTCGGTAAAGCCGTTGAGCTCTGTCACGAAAACAAGAAACTGTGAATACTCGCCGGGGTTATCAATCATCTCAACAATAAGAGCCTCAGGTGTCTTTACGCCGTAGCTGTCCTGTAACTCAGCATCATTAAGATTCGGCTCAACAACCGACTTTGCAATAAGAGAAGCATTATACTTAACAACATCAAGCTGTTGCTTAAACTGATTAGGTTTGCCAAGAATAGGTACATCCTTTGTGTACTTATCCCTCATAGCCTCAGCTTCTTTAGTGGTAAGCGGTTTAATAGTCCATTCAATCGGATTGCCGTTTTCATCGGTAAATGACTTCGTAGGGACATACTTAACATTTTCCCTTACTGCTTTATTTTCTTTAAGAAATCTACTGAATTTTGACATAGTTATTTATCCTTTCGTTTTTAAAAAAGTAAGGGACTGAATAATCAGCCCCCTATAATTATTTTGCTTACATTCCTGCAAGCTTGTTGAATTTGTTAGGAATTTCAAAATCCTCAAAAGTGAAGTCCATATCCTCGTCAAGATATTCGCCGTCGGCATCAAATTTAGCGAGGATGCCGCCATCAATATTACAGTTGATAAGGTTTACGGTCTGTAAGCCTACGCTTGAAGTCGGGTCCTCATTAGTAACCTCAATATCGAAATAAACATCTTCGCCTGTTCTCTTATATCTTTCGAGAAGTTCACGGAAAATTGAAGTGTTGTAGTGAAATGTGGCCGAGCCTGAACCTTTCCAACCGGTAGACTTATTACCCTTGCCTGTTTTACCCAAAATAGGCACTTCGGTTTTGGTCTTTTCTACTTTAGCTTCAAGCTTAATTGCCTGCATAAAATTGTATCTGTTTCCGTCGACAGTAACATAACACTCTGCAAGTTTCGCAGAAACGGTATCTTTTGCATTCATAATGCTTTTATTCATTGTATCTTATACCTCCCTTTTTACTGTACTGTAACAGTCATATAGAGCTGTTCCATAGCGTTTACAGGTGTGACTGTTTCTGTTACTACAACAGATTTCTTCGTGTCACCCTGCTCAACGATAACTGTATCGCTGTCAAAGTCCTCAATCGCCCTGATTTGCTCTAATTCCTTGTGATGCTTAACAATATCTTTCCAAAGTGAATTTCTGCCGCCACGGTCATTAGGAATGATACCGAGATACCTTGTATTAAACATAACGGCAATATCATTTGCAATTTGGTCGAGCACACGGATAGTTTGATTGGATTTAAAGTCGTTGCCCTTTATATCGGTAGTTGTAACAAGAGAATTTATGTCAGACAATACGCAAATATTGTCATCGTTCTGTTGAAGCGTAAATTCACCGTCTTTGATTGCCTGTTCGAGTTGAGGCTGCGTATAATCTACATTAACGGTATATTCACCGTCATATTTAGTGTTAGTACACGATTTATTAACTGCAACACCTGCAATAAGACCTGTTACCCAATAAACAAGGTCTGCCTTTGTAGCACCGTCTGTAACATCATTTTTAAGGTTGACAACACCCTCATAATCAGCTTTATTGTTATAAACAACAAGCTGAAATTTCTTGCCTACCTCATCACGAAGTCGCTTACAAAAGCTTATGTAAAGCTCTTTTGTGCTGTCGTCCTCAGTTGCAACACCCATTGCGTTAAATGAATACCTCTCAATTTTATCAAGGTATTTTTGGTGTGATTCACCGTCTGCTGTACCGTTAGTACCACCTGTAAGGGCAGTTTTAGCTGTCACAATAAGTTCAGCTGATGAAATGAATGTAACAAAATCATTATCAACAAGTTCACTTGCCTTAGCTACAGTTTGAATATCAACAGTCTTATTATCAAAAACTGTTTTAACATCAAATTTGCTTTGCTCGTCAACATTCTTCTCAATCACAATAGCAATATCGTTTCCTCTTGTGCCTGTGTATTTTGCTTTTGCAAAGGTACATTCGGCTTGCTTGCCACCACCGTTTAACCGGAAGCAATGAAGTTTTATAGCGTTCTTAAAGATTTCACGCACAGGCTTAAGTTCTTCGGCATCAAATGAATAGCCGAAAATAGTTTTACTGTTCTTTTGAAAATCGGCAACAGTAACAGTAAACACCTTATCATCCACACCCCAATTAAGAGGTAATGCCATTGTTGCAATTCCTCTGTCAGATAATGAAGCAGATGCGTTTGTTGCAGATATAAAGTTCATATACGCACCCGGTAATGTTTTGTTTTGTGCTGTAAAAGCACCTCCGCCGAAAGCCATATTATTTCACCTTTCCTTTCAAATACTTTTTAATCAGTTCATCTGTTTCTTTAACGGTATAAGTTTCACCGTCTATAAGAAGAGCAGTCAATAAATCTCTCTTGTTTGAAAAAACATCCGAGTTTATCAACTGCTCTTTCGTGTATTTTGTTTCTGTCTTTTTCATTTAATCACCTCTGATTTGATTTAATCTTAATTCATTCATTTCATCTATATTATCACTGACTACCTTTTTAAAGAAATTATAACTCACCTGAAAATTGAGCATATTATCACTCAATGGTTCGCATTGCATTTCCTTACCGAAAAGCTTATCCGGTCCGTAATCAATGCAATCCAAACAGGTGTACAGCCTGTTGGCTATCTCACTACGCTTTTCTGCGCTTACATCATCAGTCGGTATAAACTGAATTGATATACGATTTTCAGAGCGCAAACGATTATTTATATATCTGTTTTGAGCATTACGAACATAACTAACGAAAAAGCAGGATTTATCTAAACCCTGCTTAATTTCGTCAATATAGTATTCGTAATCATTACCAAATTCGTTATATAAAGCGTTACATACGCCGTCAATCAATAAATCAGCCATTAGTAAACATATCTCCAAACTCTTTTTTCATTCTTCTTTCAAGGTAGGTCGGTATAACATTTCTTACCTCATCCTCTGCTCTACTCAACATTTTAAAACCGTCAACAAACTTGTCACTGTTTTTTATTCTATGTCCGAACTCAACATAATCGGCATACGAAGTATTGTTAGTAACACTTGTCTTAAATTTATCGCCGATTTTTGACATTTCAAGATTATCAGTTATAGTAAAGCCTCTTCGCAAAGTACCTGTATCAACAGGACTTCGTTTTGCCGCCTTTTTGAATATTTCCGATACAATCCTTATTGAACAATCCTTACAAAAATCATCAATACGATTTTGCTCATTTTCAAGATTTCTCATAAGCTCTTCAAAGCCTTTGGTATCGCAACTCATTATGCCCACTCCTTAAATAATTCAAGTTCAATTTCTTGGTGCGAATCATATATAAACGGTTGCCCTGTGTTTTTGTACTCAGTAGTAACACCGTTTTGAGTAACAACAAGCTTTGAGCCGGGAGAAATAGAATAATCAGGCGGCAAAAACAGCTTAATTATCTGCGCAACAGCATTAACCGAATCGCTTTGAGCCGTAGGATTTGCCGTTTTAAAAGACAATCGGCAAGGCACATCTTTATATACAATTTCATCATTAAGCGAAGTAGTATGATTAGCATTAACAGTCTTTTTATGCTCAATCACCGTGCATTTGCCAATATATGTACTTTCAATAGCTTTTCTTACCATTTGATTTTGCGAAAGCATATCAATTCACCCTCACCTGTATTAAGTAAAGAAGAAACAATCGCATCAAAGCGCTGTTCATCAGTCATAGAACCCTCACCTATTGCAAAGGTAACATTTGTATCGCCTGTTTGAACGGATTTTACCGCTGTTTCCAAATCAATAGGTAAATTATCCGACTGACCTGTTGACTTTACATTATATAAAACGTTTCCGACCGCTCTTTCAATGACGATATGATTAAGTTCTTTTGGTATTGTTGAGATATTACAGATATTTTTAATGTGGCTTAAAACATCGCTAACAGAAAATGCTATAAGCCACACTTCATTATCGTTTACAGTAATGTTATATCCTAACGATTCCAGCCTTTTTAAAATAAGTAATATAAACTCATCATCAAAGGCAGAATCGTTAAGAACAGCTAATATAGCTGTAATAAATGAACGAATTGAATCAGATACATCGGTTGTCAATATGTTGCCGTCATCATCAGTTAAAAAATCGAATAGTGGCATATTAACAACCCCCTCTTATCCCTTTGAGATAATTCTTGTAATAGCGATTGCCTTATCAGCAATAGCCTCAGTGCCGTCGTTAATAATGCACCAATTTGCACCGTTAGAAAGGTCATCGTTAGATGCCGAAGCTGTAAGAGATGCAGGCTTTTCAAATGAAATACCGTCAACACCGCAAATATAGCGGTCACGGGTATAGAGTGTATCCTGACCGCCGTTTGTTTTAGGGTCACGGCTCATTTCGTAAGGAACTGAATCGCCGATATCATCACAAATGATTGAGCCTAAGCCAAGCACATAAGAGGTATGCTTGGTATAAGCATCAGCAGCCTTAATATTTTTACTTTCATCAGCCTTAACAGCAGGAATATCCTCGGTAGGCATACCATCATCAACGAGTACCGCTCTGCCGTTCCAACTGCCGAGGGCAAGTTCTCTTGTAAGGCCGTCCTTATCTGTATAAGTGAAATATTTAAGAAGTTGCAAGTTTTCAAGATTTGTAGCAATGGTACTGTCCATAATTACAAGCTTAAAAATATCCTTATTGTCGCCACAAGCTTTCTGCATAGCCGAATTAAGAGTTTTAGCTCCTACATAGGCATCCTCACCCTCATTAGCAGTAATATCATATGTATGTTTGTCGATAAAGGTTTTAGCAGCCTTTGCTGCAACTGTTGAGCCTGATGTACTCATACTGTAAATACCTTTCAAGATTGCAAGAATGATGTCCTGCTGAACATCAAGCTTATAATCAGCAATCTGCTCGGCAACATTGTTCATAAAGTCAACACCGGCTGTAATGTTCTTACTGAAGCTTCTTTCTGTCCAACCGTCCATTCTTGAAGCAACGATGAAGCCCTGCTCGAATGTAGTGGTATTGCTTGACACAATATCAGTTGCACCTGTGTTGTTCTGTGAGGTTTTGCCTGAAATAGTACCGTAATATGGTACTCTGCAATAAAGTGAGCCTGTCTGACTTGACAAAGCCTCTCTTGCCTGTTCGTTTGAGCCGATAGCGCCTGACTTTGCAAGCTCCTTTTTCTTTGGGTTTGGCACTCGTTCTACATACTTACCAAATGCCTGTGGGTTAAATAATTTTGAATCAAATTTTGCCATTTTTAATAATTCCTTTCACAATTAAATTTTTGCATCAGGATGTTGTTCAAGGTAGGCACACATTTCCGTATATGTCATTTTGGAGGTGTCTACCTTATGCTCACCGTCATCGTCGCCTGATTCGCCGATTTGAGCACCTTTGATTTGTGTTTTTGAATCTGCAAACAAGAATTTTGTGTCATCGCTCTTAATAAGCTTTGAGATTTGTTCTTTAAGACCTTTGACCGTGCCATCATCCGATAACTCTGCATCATTAAGATTAAGAAACGGCATAACAGCTTTAGCGTTCTTTGCTTTAGCCGAAACAAGAGCCGCTTCAACAGCCGAGTTGATTTTCAACTGCTTAATCTCGGTTTTATGAGCCTCTGCCGCATTCTTGTTTTCATCTTCAAGCTGTGCAATCTTTGTTTTAAGCCCCTCAACATCATCTGTTGAATTTTTAAGGTCTTTAAGTTGATTATCTCGGTCACCAAGCTGTGAAGTCAGATTTTCAACTTCTTTTTTTGCTGTGTCGAGGTCTGCTTGAATTTTGGTAACTTCACCTTTTGCCTTGCCGATGTCTTGACTGTTTTCGTCAAGTATCTTATCAACTTGCTCTTTGGTAAGTCCCATTTCTTCCAAAAACTGTCTTTTCATAATCAATCTTCCTTTCAGTTTGTTCTCGGTGTTTCTTTCACCATCAGAATTTTGAATTTTCGGCTTTTCTCGACTTCCGACAGGTCAATATAAAAAGAAGCCGACACAATTAAGTGTCAGCTTCCGATTACTGATTTTGGGCATAAAAATAGCACCTTACAAAAATGTAAAGTGCTTTAAGAAATATATTTTAATTTTGGTTGTATATTTGGTCATAAATCAGTTGTAATTTTAAACCCTCTTTATTAAGTTCATAGTTTTCATCAAAACCAACATCAGTAATTACATCGTCTAATGCCATAAGCAAGCCGTCAATATTATCATTTGAAGTATATTCATCTATATCAAAATATTTTTTTAATTTAGAGATTTGTTCCTCTGTTATATTTAGCATTAGATTTTACCTCCTTTTTGCGTGGATTAACCTGAATTAAAATTCCTGTATCAGGATTAACTGTAACCATACATTTTTTGCCTATAAATCTTTGACTATTACCATTTTTATTATGTCTTACCGGCTGTATGGCTTCAGGATTTTGAATTGCTGAAACAATATCTTTTATGGGAACGCCATTTCTTCTTTGTTCAACAGAACCGATTGTTCTTGATATGAAATGATTTGATTTACCTTTTATTTGAATGCCATTTTTGGTTTTTAAGCCAACAACACTTTTGTCAATTTCATTGCTTATTTCCATATACAATTTGAAGTCTGCAAGTGGCGTAACTTCTCCACTATTTATTGATGAAGTATAAGATTTTAACTTTCTATACTCATCATCATCCTTATTATACTTTATTTTTGTAAATTCTTCAATAGATTCTGGATAACTATTGCCAATAACAGTTTTAATTGAATTAAAAATCCTAACATCTTTTTTTGAAACTGCATCTTTAACAAACTTCTTTTCCCACTCTCTGTAGGTCATATCGGCAGGGACATAGTATGTTTTGCCGTCCTCGTTCCTTGCAGCTCTCATTGAATCGTTGTCAAAAAGGTCTGAATATTCATCATCAAAATACGGTACGGTTACGCTCCTACACCTTGGATGAAGTGGTGGCGCTGTTGCACCCGGCATATACTCACTCATAGGAAAATGCTCTCCGTCCATTGAGCGACACATCTGCGTAGTTTTCTTATCAAGCGTTGCAAGAAATTCATATTCCTTAACACCCATACTTTTAAACGAATCATAAGTCGCTAAAGAATGAAAATATGCTTGTTCTGTCATCACAAGATTAGCTGCCTGACTTTTTGATGCATTAAACTTATCGGATATTGCCTTAATTGCTGAATCGGGCTTATTGCCGAGCAGAACAGTCCTTGTAAGCTGATTATGTAACTCATTGACAAGCTGAGCCTTTGACTGCCATATTCTGTCTGAAAAGTTTTTACCGTCAGCTGCCCAAGGCTTAGTTATAATCTTTTCAAGTGCCTTTTCGTTAATAGTGGCTATCTCTCTGCCCATATTAAAGCCTTTTTGCATTTCAAATATCGAATGATAATACGAATTTGAATAAACTTTTCTTGCCATACTGTCTACGGCATCAAGTTCATTGCCAAACGCCTTTTCAACAGCTTGCTGTGTTCGTATTTTTAAGGCTTCAAGCTTGTTGATATGATACTTAGCCGAAGCATTTTCAAGTTGCTTAACCCATTGATGATTTATAGCATTTTCTTTGCCATATTTAATGTATTCGTTTACATCCCACTTGAACTCTGCCAATTCATCAGCCGTTAAAAGCTTCTTAGCCTCTTGCAATGTTACATTGTTATTAACGGCAATTCTACCGTACCAAGCATCAATATCCTTTTGTATTTCCATTTGCGCCTGTGTGAATGCAGGCTCAATTTGAGCGTATGTACTTAACGAATACAAATGCGCCGACTTTTCAAGCTGCTCGTATCTTTCTTGCCAATACTCTCGGTTTTTCTTCGGCATTATTCATCACCGTCGCTATTATCATTTGTGTCTTGATTGTTATTAAAGACATTGCTATACTGCTCAATGTTCTTTTGCTTTTCCTCTTCAATGCGTTCAAGCTCTTTTTGAGTGTCATCCACCCACGGATGCTTAGCAATAATTGTTTCGTCCGAAATAACGCCCTGTGACTTCTGACAATTCTCAATAATAATACTTTCGTTAATCATCACATTTCTGTTGAAAATAAAATCGACGGTTTCATTGCTGAAATCGCCTACATTAGTATTATATAAATGTGCATTTATAAACCAAAGCATTTCCTCTAAAGCAGCTTGTAGCTGAATTTCAGTACCGTTAGCATCAAGGTCAATATCCGAATACATTGACTGAATGTTAAGTTCGTTAGCATTACCGCCGAGCCTGTCATCTTTTGCATCATAGCCCATAGCATTCTCAATCAAGGCTTTTTTGAGTATATCCAAGATTGCTTTATAGTTTTCAGCTTTCACCTCAATTTGAAGCGTACGAACATCACCGCCACCGCCGTCGGCAGTATTAACCTTGACTGCACCGTAAGTTGCAAGATTACGCCTAAATTCGCCAAGGTTCGTTCCGTCATAATTTACAAGTACCATAATTGTATTTCTTACATCTTCTTCCATTGCGTTTTGGAAGTTGGATTCAATAGCATTTACTGCATCTTGTAATGACTTTATTCTTCTTATAAGCGGTATTTCCTCAGCGTTAAATTTAAAGGGAATAAAAGGTATTTTCAGCCAATTATATTCGGTTGTAACGCCGTCACAGTCGGTCATTGCGAAGTAATTTGAATGGAAAGGCGCAACAGGTATAAGATTACCGCTGTTTGTCAATTCAAAATATGTAATACCGCCCTCATCGCACACCTCAACCCTTTCTATTACCTTATCCTCGCTTGAATTTTTCTCATAAACCACTACAGGATAAATATGTATCATATAATCGAGTTCGGTATGCTCGGCATCTTTCCAACCGGGTATAAGCTCATACGGCTTAATGCGCCTAAAATAAAGCTCGCCAAGTTGATTATGGCAAGGAAAAAGCCAGCCAATACCGCAGTTAATTAAATCCTTACCGCAGTTTATAAGCGTTCTGCAAAACTTTGCGTTAAAATATTGCTGTTGCAGAAGCTTGATATATTCTTCATTATCGCCTTGAACAGTAATAGGATTGCCTAAAAGAAAATTATTCTTTTGGTCTACCATTTTTTGATACTGATTATCAACTATTCGATTATTAGGCAGATTATCCACACTTTCAAGCTTACCGCCCTCACCTATCGCCGTTCTTTTCCTACGCAAAATATCTTGCTTGCCTTTGTAGTAATTTTCGCCACAATACATTTCGTGGCGCTTAATTGATATTTTAAATCTGCGTATTTCTCTTTCAATAAACTGCTTATCGGTTAACTGTTCTGTTGCATTCTCTCTAATCAGTCTATCGTAAGCATCTTCATTTGCTATGAAATTAAATAACATATATTTTATCACCCCAAACAAAAAGAGCAGAGGTTAGCGCCTTTGCTCTTAATCAAAACTAAAATTACTTTTTGCATTGCATTTTTCTGCAACACCTGTTATAGCATCCTGTGCATCATCGTGAGCATTTTTACCCTCTCGTTGATACCTTACCATTGAATCGTAAAAATCAGGAAATCTGTCTTTCCAATTAGCCGGAAAGTAAATATGTTCCATTACCCAAGTGCTGTTTGATAATATTCTCGCATTCTTATTTTGCGACTGATGAAAAGGTCGGATATTACAATAATTACTATGGTATTTTTCCTCAATTATCCTTTTTACACTTCGAGCAAATCCCCTGCCACCGTTATTACTTTCAATATCGGCATTTCTGACCTTATTATCAATGAGTATTTTTGCCGTCGCCGGCTCGGTTATTTCCATACCGTCTTTAGTATATAAAATATCAAGGATATATGCTTCTTTGTTGTAGACACCGTAACATATACTACATAAGTAGTCGCTGCCCTCATCAGCTGTATCGGTATAGTTTCGTATATCCGTAAACAATGGCTTGCCTGTGCCGTCAAGTGGCAGTTTATCGTAAGTTTTAAAGTTACTGTATAATCTGCCTTTAATATCGATAGGCTCTTGCTGATAGTTAGCTGATGCAATGTCAGCACCCATTGCTTTTATCTTGTTTTCATATGATTTAAGCGACAGCACCTCAGGACATAGCATTGTGCCGTCATCCTGTTTTGCCTTATATGATATATGTCTTACTTTAACACCAATATTTTGGTAGTGTTCTAAGGCTCTGCCTGCAAGGTCAAGGCTGTGCCACCTTGTCATTACAATAATGATTTTGCCGTGTTCTTCAAGTCTTGAAAGCATTGTATTAGTAAACCATTGCCAATGTTTTTCAAGCACATCTGCGTTATATGCTTCCATAGATGATTTAATTAAGTCATCTATAATCATAATTGATGCGCCGAAGCCTGTCGCAGTACCTGTCGGCGAAGTCGCAAGATAGTTGTTATATCCGTTTTCAAGCGACCACATATTCATAGCACCGTCGCCTTTTTTGATTTTCACATTAGGAAATATATCGGAATAAACAATTTTTGTGTCATCGCCTTTTTCCTCGGCAATGGTATCTCTTACAGTTTTAGAAAAGTTCGTTGAAAGCGTTTCATTATATGAGCCTGTCATTATTTTTTCGCTTTGATTTTGACCGAACACCCACTCAACAAAACAACCTATCGTTCTTGACTTGCCGTGACGAGGCGGCATATTAACTATAAACACCTCATCATCGGAATTATAAAAATCTTGAAGTTGATTGCAGAAGTCAACAAGGAATAACCGATTAGGCTTATAAAAGTCACTTGCTTTTTGATTGCAATATGCAAAGAATGATTTTCTTGCATTTCGTATTTTAAGTTCATTTTTGAGTTTTAAAAGTTCTTCAAGTGAATTTAACTTTTCTTCATTATTCATTTGTAATGCCGAGTTCTTTCTCAATGCTTGCAATCTTTTTTTCAAGTTCTTCATCCGTCATTTCTGCAACGGTATTAACTTTTCCGTTTAAAGTAACATCCTTTCTGTCACTCCATGCATCAGGCTTACGGTTTTTAAGCCAAAAGATTTGAGCGGTTGTATCAGGTGGTACATCTCTTTCGGTTTTCTTTGCCGGCACAAGCTCGTACTCGCCTGTATCAAGATTTTTTACTCGTTCATATATAATGTCAACTACCTTATAACCTAATGCCTTTTTAAACAAAGCATTTTCAACTTGAATATCGGCAACTTCCTTATTAACTTTTAAGGAGTAGGAAATGTCGGGGAATTTCTTTTTCCATTGTATCAAAGTATCTCTGCAAATTCCCATATTATGAGCGATTTGTTCATCAGTCAAACCGCTTTTTGCCCATCCACCGATTTGGAGCAAGCCCTCATCGGTCAGCCAATATTCATATTTACCTTTTGCCATAAAGCTTACTCCTTTCGCTTATTTTATAATCAAATCCAAGCCGTCCACAATAATCACAACTTGTTTTACATTTTGTCTTAATGCTTTTCAGCTTATAGCCTGCACTTTCATAATTTTGCTTACACTTATAGCAAAGTGTCCTTACATTTTCATCCTTTCCCATTTAATCACTCGCATAAAAATAAGCAGTGAGTATATTTCAACTCACTGCTTCAAGGGGATTTATATAATTTTATAAGTATATAATATCACAAAGCTATCGTTCGATTCTATACTTTTTGTTCGGTTTTTGCTATTTTCCAAAATATTTTTTCAGTCTTTCATAAATAGTAGATTTTGAATAATTAAGAATTTTAGCAGTTTCATCAAAACTTTTGCCAAAACAACAATGCTGAATAACAATAGCCTTTACCACCTCATTATCAATACTGTTTATATAATCGTTCAAGGCTTTTAGCTTTTCACAAAGCCGTTTATACTCGTCTTTAATAAACTGATTGATTTCAAGCATTTCAAACGCTGTATCGGCAGTGCTATCGGCTATATTAAAGCTTTGAACATTACTCTTAGTTGTATCAACGCCTTTAATGAATGAGGGTATATACTCATGGCGAAACGATTGTATTTGATTAGCTATAACCGAATACTCTTCAAGTTCTTTAAGTGTCATTTCTCTACCTCATATATCCGTTGTGAATCCATTTTCAATAAGCCAACATTCAGCGCCTAATTTCTGCTGTGCAGTGGTTGCATTCATATGGAAAATGCATTTATAAACTGTTGCCCAAAAGACTTTATCTTTTTTTGCATACGGAACATTGTACTTTTTGTAAAATGCAATGATTTTTTCTTTATCTAAACTTAATAACGCTTCGTCACGCTCTTTGACATATTGTTCTATGTTCATTCTTCTACCTCACTTTGAAGCCATTTTTCCATATTTGTATATTTAGCCGAATTTACAGATACATCAAAATAAAAACTTATAAGAAACTTTGCCATTTCTTCAATATTCTTTTCTTTAATTTTTTCAAAATTTGTCATTTCCTTACCTCTTTCGCCATTAGTCATAGCCCTAAACTTACGCTTTTTCTTTGGCTTTTCGAGTTCTGCAACTCGCTGTTTTAATTTGCTGTTCTCTTGCTTTAATTCCGTTATTTTATCTATTGCTTTAATAGATAAATCACATACCTTGTCGACAAGGTTATATATACGCTCTCTATCTGTCATTTCTACTCCCTCAACTCATGTTTTTCTTGTAATCTTGTATTGCTTTTTCAATACAATTTCTAACACTTTGTTTTGATAACAAACATTCCCTTGAAAAGAAATTAACACCATTTTTGTCAACCCATTCGCCAACTAAAAACAAACTTGCATTTGCCATTAAAACAGGCGTATTGTGTTCGTATATTTTGATATGAATTTCATAGCAAGCACTCGTGCCGACTACAAAGCGATACAATCCTCTTGTAATTTCTTTCCAATTATTAAGGTCTTTCATTTGTTTTAATTCAATATCTTTAATATCTTTCATTGCCGTTCAACTCCTATTTAATGCTTCAAGACAATTTGAAACGCAAAAATTATCTTTTATAAACTGTCCCTTAGTATTCGGTATTTTGTACTGTCCTGATAACCGACAATAATAAACAAATTTATTTTGCATATTTTTCTCTCTCATTAGGCATTGACAATTTGTACAATAGAAACCACTCGGAACATTGATTTCTTTTCTATATAGAATTTTCATTGTTTAACTCCTTTAACTTTTCTTCTGCTTTTAATTTGTCGGTAAAAACTCTTTCAAAATTATCTTCTGACAAATGATAATCAAAAGTCATAAGCAAGCCATATTTTCCATAAATATATCCTGTTATATAATCTTCAAAAATGTATAGATTGTTTTTGTCACTTGTTTGTGACCTTATAACAAACACCTTTGTTCTTAAAGGATAAGGCAATTCAATATACTTTGATTTGTCTTTGAAATGTAAACAATGTTTTTCAACATCATCACACTTCTTATACATAATAGATGATATACTTACTTTGCCTTTTATAACAGGCAGAAAATCAATGCTGTTTATTCTTCTATGACATACATCATAGTGAATACAATCTTTACAAGTCATTTTTTACCTCCCTGATTCCAAAAACCACATATCCATTTTTAAGCCCCCAACCGTTAAGAACATAAGTTATTTCATATACTTTGTCGGTTATAGGATGCTTTACGAATGGGTCGCTTGGCTCATAAGGTTGAAAAACAACCCTGTCGCCTTTTTGATAACCTCGGTCATTTTCTCGAATTTCAAATCTCTTATCTCCTGATAAAACATCATCACAGAAATTCAAAAGAAGTTTGATTTTATGTGTTTTCATTTTTCATCACCTCATTTTTTATAAAAACAATCCATTGTGTATTGCTTCTTTTGCCGCTTATATGACCGAATAACGGCTTATATGGCGAAAGGTTGATTATCTCGTTTGTTTTAACGTCTGTTTCGCTCCACTTAAATATCAATATACCGTCCGGTTGAAGTATTCTGAAACATTCACTAAACCCTTGCTTAAGTTCATTTTTGTATGTATCAGGATTCAGCTTTCCATATTTCCTTGCAAGCCAAGACTTTTCACCCACTTTAATTAAATGCGGTGGGTCAAAGACAACGAGCTTAAAAGAATTATCATCAAATGCCGACATATTTCTAAAGTCGGATATAAAATCAGGGCTAATTGTGAGGTTACGGCCGTCGCAAAGGTTTTCATTAACAACACGATTATCGCAAAATGTGACTAAAGGATTATTTTTATCAAACCAAAACATTTTTGAGCCACAACATACATCAATTATCGGTTTTATAATTTTCATCCAATCACCTCACCCTGTTGCTACTGCGTTAAATTCTTTCATATTGTTGCACGATTTATCGCATAACCATTTACAATTTGCCATAACAAGCGCTTTAGAAAACGGCGGCGGTACTGCGTTACCGCACCTTGCTACTTGCTTTGTCTTGTTATACTCCTTGCCGTTGCAATCCTTATCAATTATGTAATCGTCCGGGAAACCCTGCGCCTTGTATAATTCTTTTGGTTGTAGCATTCGCAAGCCTATGTCTGATATAAAATACTCAACTCCGTTAATGCAGAAAATAAGCACCTGATTAGCCGATATATTCCAATCTGTGTAGGTGTTGAGCAACTCTCTTATCTCGTTCCAATGTCCGAGGTTTTCGCTGTCGTACTCTTTCAAGTAAACATCCGTCTTGGCAAAGTGATTTGCGTGAGCTGTTATGGTAGGAAGCGGCTCATTTAATGCCTTGCAATCCATATTTTTGCGGAGTATCGTCAAATAGCTTTCACATAAGAAATGTCGGGGCTTGACGGTTACTGTTTGCAAAGGATTTAAAACGCTGTTAGCGTGGTCTGCACCGCCGTAATACTGAGTTAAATACGGCATAGTCAGCGAATTATGGTCTATTGCCGTCACGGTTGGTAATGGTTTATTAATTTTACTGCCGACAACACCGCCAAAGTATTTAGAAAGATACGGTGTAAAAAGAGCATATCTCGGAGTGCTATCAACGGTAAAAAGAGGCTGATTAACTCGCTGACCTCTCACTTCCGATTTAGCCGTTTCACTGTGATATTGAATTAATGCAGGAGAAACAAGATATTGCTTGCAGCTGCTTACTATCGTTGTAAGCGGCTTGTCTATATCCTGTAGGCGTGGCTTTTGACCTTTTCGTTCACCATATCCTATAGGAATGATAAACGGCTTTTCTTCATTAATCACAAATTTGTCAAGTCCTCTTGCAATTCGCCTTAAAGTATTAGTTACAAGTGGCTTTTTGCGTTCAAATATGCTTTGAGCAGGCAGAGAAAAATCAATACAATCGGCAGCGGTTTTCCATGGCTTTAGCTTGCCACTCTTAACTTCTTCGCTATTTGGGTCACCGTGTGTAGGTTCAGGAAATACTATGGGTTCGCCGTCACACCTTGCGACAAGGAAGAAACGCTTTCTTATAGTCGGCGCACCGTAGTCGCAGGCTCTCAGTTCCCTATGCTCAATCTCATATCCGAGTGCCGAAAGTTGACTTTTCCAACGCTCAAAGGTTTGTCCTTGTTTAGACTTAACCGGCTTACCCTTACGCACAGGACCCCAAGTTTGAAATTCCTCTACATTTTCAAGGATAATCACCCTCGGTCTTACCGTTCCTGCCCATTTGAGGACTATCCACGCAAGTCCTCTTATATTCTTATCGACAGGCTTACCGCCTTTCGCCTTACTGAAGTGCTTGCAGTCGGGCGAAAACCAAGCAAGTCCTACCTTATGGCCATGGCATATTTCCTTTGGGTCTATATCCCATACGCTCTCTTGATAATGGCGAGTGTACGGATGATTTGCTTTGTGCATTGCAATAGCGTCCGGGTCGTGGTTAATCGCTATGTCAACCGGTCGACCTGTTGCGAGTTCAATTCCGCAGGAAGCACCACCGCCGCCTGCGAAGTTGTCAATAATCAATTCGTCAAGGAAGTTTAGTTGTCTCATTATCTTTCAACCTTTCTTTTAGTTCCTTTTCCGTTTCTTGGTGTATCAAGTTCATAATGGTAAGCGTTGCGGTATCTTGGAGTAATTTCCAACACAAACACCCTAATACGATTATAAATACAGCAAGAATAATAACTACAATTCTCATATTCTTAACCCTCAAAAGAAATCTGCGTTGATTCGGTAACAGCACCTTTGCAATTTCTTACAGCTTGTTCAAACCAAGTAGTTTTCAGTTCAACACCTATTGCTCTTCTACCTTTTTCAAGAGCCACATAAGCCTCCGAGCCTATGCCAAGAAACGGTGTTAATACTGTTTCATTAGGATTGCTCCAAAGGTCAATAGCTCTGCGAATTACTGATAATTGCAGGGGGCATATATGTTTTTCATCTTTATCATCACGGCATGATTTTGATTGAAGTGTGTCTGATGGGTTTATATCCATCCAAACAGGACTTGCGTATTTCTGCCATTCACTCACGGGGAATGTATCATTTGTATGTGAAATAGGCTCAGGGTTATCACCGGGCTTACGCATCACAACCAAATATTCAGATAAACCTTGCCTACTCATTGCGCTGTCTTTTTTTATTTGCTTATGTAACAACCCAAGTGCCTTTGTTCTCTGCATTTGCACAACAGGGTCTTTCCAAATATTAACCTCGGAATGATAATAAAAACCTGCTTTTTGAAACAGTCTAATTAAATCACCCCTAAAATCTTGAAGTCCGATAAAACCGTCCCTGCCTTTTGTTGTCGGAAGTTGCATACAATGTACAGCCATAATTCTTCCCGGCATAAGTATTCTGTATAATTCGTCAACAATAAACTTAAACTGAGTGTAAAACTCTTCCAAGTCTTTGCAGTTACCTAAATCTCTTTCGCTGTTGCTGTAAGTGTAAAGGCTTGCAAACGGCGGTGAATATATCATAAAATGTACGGAATTGCTCGGAATACCTTTTAAAACTACGGCGCTGTCACCGTTATAAAGCGCCATTCTGTCATCAACATATTGTTTTATGCACTTATCATCCATTGCGGAACACTCATCCTTTCTGTTGCTATATAGTTTTCTGTCATTTTAGTTGTGTTGTTAATTTCGGCAATCAAAATGTCTTTTGTTCTCTCCGACAGTTCATTCATAAATTTAGTAGCTTGCATTTGTTTACGCTCAATATTATCTTTAACCGCACCCTCAGCTTTACTTGCTATCAAATAAGCATCAACAGGCTTTGTTTGACCGAAGCGCCAACACCTACGAATTGCCTGATAATACTTTTCAAAACTGTCTGATAAGCCTACGAATATTTCCTTATTGCAGTTTTGCCAATTCATTCCATAACCGCATATAGACGGCTTAGAAACAAGAACACGAATATCACCGTTTGCAAAACCGAGCATTGCATCAACCTTATGCTTATCGCTGTCAGAGCCTTTAACCTCAACAGCTCCGTTAATATTTTTCTTTAATAACTCGCTTTCGGCGTTATAATCACACCATACAAGTACCTGTTCATCGGTTGAATTAGCAAGCTCGCAAGCCGCCTTAACTCTTTCATTTAGGCTGTCTTTTCTTGCTTGACTTCTCTGCTGTAATGTCTGCGTGGTTGACGGAAATAAGAGCATTTGTCCGCCGTCATCTTCAATTTCGGCATCAACGGTTACCTGATGCACAATAAGCTGAGGTAAAAAATACCTTTCGTCATAAAAACCTAATACATTAGGATTTGGCACTACTGCCGCCCACGATGCTATCCAATCCCAAAACTTCTCGACAGCATGACCTTTAAGTCGCCATTTTGAAGTATCGCCGCCATCGTGAACAAAGAATGTTGCAAGCATTTCAAAATATCCCATAATGCCTAAAAACTCGCTGTGATTGCCAAGTTCCATATAGTCATTAGGTGCAGGCGTTGCAGACCAACAGGAGCGAAACGGTGTATATTTAAACTCGTCAATTAACTGTGTTCTCACTTTTCCGATGCTATTCTTTAATATTGAGCTTTCGTCAAGCGCAACGCTGCCGAATGATTTGCAATCAAAATTATGTAATTTTTCATAATTCGTAATATTGACTGCGGTATTTTTTATATCGGCTTGAAATTCGCATATATTTACTTCAACGCCGAATTTCTCACCTTGCAGTTTTGTTTGTTCAGCAACCGCAAGCGGTGCAAGAATAATTGAGGGTTTATTACTGTACTTTCTTGTTTCGTCAGCCCATACAAGCTGTTGAATAGTCTTACCAAGTCCGCAATCCTCAAAGAAAGCACATTTACCTTTCTTTAGTCCCCAATTAACAAGCATTTTTTGCCATTCAAACATATTGCTGTTAAGTTCATCAATATTTATATCAAATCCTGCATTTACAGCCTTTAACTGCTTAGATACAATAAATTCTTGATAATTCATAATAATTGCCCGATGTGTGTCGGTCTGATATGTAGAGGTGGAATCAATGGCTACTAATACATTGATTTTTTTTGCATATGATAATTAGGTATAATCAGTATTAACGGAAAAAATATTTGCTCGAGGTATTCCTCTACTACATATAAAACCACATTCATAAAAGAGCCGACACCACATCGCTTTTACCTTTCATTAAATTTCCTGAATGTAAACGCATACAAACGGCTCGCCATCTGTGTAGTATTTTCCACAGCTGCACATAACTATTTGCTTATCATCGTTATACGCAACACCATTTAAAGCATCAGCGATAATTTTTATAATGTTGTCAGCATCAGGCTTTTTTGTCGCATAGATTTTGTGTTTCACCATCAGTTCACGATTTTTTCTGCTTGTCCTTTTTGGAATACTGAAAAAGGCATTTATATCAAGATAAATCGGCTTATCTCCGAATGTTTTGCCTTTGGCTTCATTTTGATAACTTAAAGCAACAAGCTTTTCGTATTCAGCCGTTGACTGAGGTGTATATGTATGAGTTTTTGTAACTCTCGGTCGAGCCTTTCCTTTAGGCTCACCGTCAATAAAAAATTGAATACTGTTCATTTACTTTTTCCTTTCAATTAAAAATTTCCGGGTCTTTGACATTGCCGTCCTTAATCGCCCATTGCAAAATCGTTTTAAACGGTTCTTTACATTCGGAGTATCGTTCTATCTTTTTGCAATACTCATTAAGTGCGCAAGGGCTGATAAGCGAGTATAGTTTATCGTATTCAGCTATTGTTAATGCTGTACCGGGATAATATTCGGTCATTTCTTCTTCGTCATATTGCGACCAATCAAAGCTTGATTTTTCGCAAGTAAGTAAGTTAGTAAATATATCATTATTACATTCTTTCATTATTACATTCTTGTTTGTTGTTATTTGTTTGTTATTTGTTTGTTGACTGTTTGTTAGTTGATTGTTAGATTGAGTATCACTAACGCTTGTAAAGTCTTGATAAACCGTGTAATTAAGCACTATTATCAATGTATTTTTGTTAGTTGATTGTTTGTTAATTTCGCCTGTTTTTTCTAAATGTTTTAAAGCCGTTCTAACTTGCTGTGTAGACAGTCCGTTTCTACTTGCTATTGATGCAACAGAAGTAACGAGAGAGCCTCGTTTTATAACTTGTCCGTGCCAACAATTATCTTGATGATTTGCATTTAGTAACAGGTCGATAAAAACCTTAAAAACAACAGGATTGTCATACCATTCCCAATCAGCCAACTTACGATATAATTTTATCCAACCCTCCATAACATCAACTTTCTTTCATGTAATAACGCTTATACCTACAATGCTCTCCAAAACGATTTATGCCGTTTTCCCATTCATCCGATATAGGATAGCCTTTTTCTCTCAATTCGCTTATACGCTTGCGCGGGTCACCTATTCCGAGGTTTTCCTGAGCCTCTTTGACCGTTATGCTTCCGTATTTTTCAATATAAGCAATAATTCTGTTTTTTTGCTTTGCTATTCTGCTCATAGTTTCACCTCTCAAAACGGTAAATCGTCGTCATCATCGACAATTTCTTCAAAGTCCGAACTGTCAGCTGTTGCATAAGTCTGCGGTGGTTGTGAAAACGCAGGATTTGCACCCTGAGTTTCTGCCTTTGAGCCACAAAAAGAAACTTGATTAGCAACAACTTCTACGGATTTTCTCTTGTTGCCGTCACGGTCTGTAAAATTATTTGTTTGTATAGTGCCCTCAACAGCAATCATTGAGCCTTTATGAAAATATCTGCTGACAAATTCAGCCGTCTGTCGCCAAGCAACTACGTCAATAAAATCTGCCTGTCTGTCTTGTCCTTGTGGCTGATAGTTTCTATCAACAGCCATTTGGAAACGAATAACAAAAATGCCGCTTTGACTTGATTTCAATTCAGGTTCGTATGTTAATCTGCCCATAAGGACAACGGAGTTAATCATTTGTATTTCACCTTCCAAATCTTACATAAATATTCATCAAGCTTGATTCCGAAAACCTTATATTTTTCATCAAAAGACTTTTGCCCTATCTTATGTGCCTCGGCGTGTAAGTCCCACCTTAACGGCATTACACGCATACCGAGATGAATGATATCTTTTCTGTTTCTGCCCATACCTACTGCGTCCACATGATGAAGTTGCACCTTTGTTTTTTCGCCTGTAATACAGCAAGTCTTATTTGCAAGACAGCAGTAAATATACCTTGATATATCAGGGCTTCGCTCAATTAAGTTGTCTTTAGTCGGTATTCCCTCTTCAATGCAAAATTCGATAAGATATTCAAGAAAATCTCTCGCAACCGTCATTGAGCAATCGGAGAGTGAGAATTCTTTTTGCCCGGTTAAAGCAATATATGAATATTTCATAACCTGCTTTGTTTCATCAGGTGTATATCCTGTGTGCTTTGCTATATCGTTAAAGGTTGCATAAATATGTTTACGCTGTAATGCCGATATGCTCCGTCCGTCATCAATACGGACAGAACATTCGGTTATTTGTCTTTTGTCGAGTAAGTAGGTCTTTTCAAACGGAACAATCAAGCTAAAGCTTTCATTTTCAACAATATCGGTGACATATCCGACTGCCTCATCCATAATGTCACCTATGCGAGTGGGTCGTTCTCAATATCGGCATTGCTTTCAACAACTGTTGTATCGTTCTCGCTTGGCGTTTCAACATTGATTGGTGAAGAATTATCTTCTTCGTAGTCGCTGTCGATATAATCAACTGTACCGTCCTCATTAACAACAGCCATATCGCTGTCAAGTGCCTTTTGCATTTCAATGCTCATAATGCCCCACTTACTTATAAGCTGACGAAGCATAGTCTTTCTCGCCATGGCATCAAAGTCTTTTTCCCAAAAGGTATAGCCTGACTTTTTGCGATAGCCCTTAGAATATTTAAGAGCAAAAGCCTCCATTTTGTTTCTGCTCCAATACATTGACTTGATAAAGCCGTTATGATAGCGAAACATTGCGTAGTAGCCGATTGTAGGGGTATTTTCCCTCTCTTCCTCGTCAGTTATAAGTGATACTTTAATTTCTTCATCAAGAGGGTTGTAGGACATGAGTTCGCCCTCTTTGATTTCAACTACATTAAGCCTTTCATAATAGCCCGAACGAATGGCAAGCTGAATATAACCTTTATATCCGAGTTGGAACTGCGCAATTTTACCGTTCTTTGTATCATAAGGAACAAGATAATATTGACCGAGCTGAGGACTTGGTGAAAGGTTAAGTGTTTCGCCAAGCAAAGCAGCTGTGATAATAGAATTAGCATCACATTCCTGTAATGCAGGGTTAATTGCAACAGCCGAAGAGATTGCCGCAATAAACCTTTCTGCCTTTTTAGGGTTGCCGAGTGTATTGTTGATAAGAGCCTTATATTTATCTTCCTGAATAGCTACGCTAAACTTTTTCTTTGTCTTAACAAGTGAATTTGCCATTATTATTCTCCTTTCGGTACATTGCCGTATTTGATGTTATATTGTGTTGTGAGTGCTTTCATAGCCTTGCGAAATTCCTCGGTTGTGTCATAAAAACGAACATCAATAGTTTTAGTTGCCTGCTGATTAACTGCTTGTTTTGGTGGTTGAGGAAGCTGTTCCTGCACCGTTTCAGCCGTCGAAGCTGTTTCTTCCTTTGCCGGCTCACTGTTTTTCATTAGCTTAAGCGCATTTAGCCTTTCTTCAAATTCGTGTTTCTTTTGAAGAGCCGCCGACATATCAAGTGTTTCAACATAGGCATCAAGCATTTGCTCCTCGCATTCAAGTTTCATTGCCTTAATAACCTTGATGTCATTCTCAAACTTAAACACCTTATCTCTTATTTCCTGTTTGATTGTTTCAAGCTTGCAGGTCTTGTTTTGCCATTTATTTGGTATAACTTTTTCAAGTTTGAGTACCTCGTAATAGTCAGGAAATTCTTCAACATAAAAGCTTGCAATTTCTTTTAGCTTTTCATCAACCTCTTTCTTTTCAAAGTCCTTAACCTGCGTATCAATGTTATTTACGCCTTTGTCGATAATTTCAACAAGTTCTTTGACTTGTTTTTCAAAGTTTTCAAGCGGTGAGATGTACTCTTTTTTCACCTCAACCTTTTTGTCATTTAAAGCCTTTTTTAGCTTATTAAGCGTTGCCTTGTCACTCTTTGCAGACTTTAAATCATCCTCGGTTACCGCAAGAGTTTCATAAGGCTTAATTTTTTCGGAAAGTTCAGCCTTTAACTCCTCAAAATTGAAAACAATCGCATTTGGTATTGATTGCTTAATGTCAGTAGATAAATTAAATTCCATAATGTTTTCCTTTCATATTTCAGGTAATATTAAATTTGGTGATTTTCGAGTTTGAACGCAATTCCAAAACTCTTTTTCTTTATGTAACAGATATTCCATATCTGCCTTAATCTGCTCATCGTCACGCTCAAAATAGTAATCTCTCACAGTATGGCGTAGCTCTGTACCTTTGTAATAACGAATATCAGCTCGTAATATTGCAAAATCGTATCCTGTTGCAAGAAATTGATGTAAAATTTGCGTGTAGTAATAATCAGGTACTTGTCCGTTCCAATGCTCCCATTGGCTTGATTGCTGAATGGTAGTTGTTTTAATTTCAAGTATGCCGTTTTTATTACCACCGATAATGTGACCGTCTAAGGTTGCAAAAAGCCATGGCTCATTCGGTCTGTTAGCAATCATTCCAAATTCGTCATATTCAACCTTATAACCCGGATAATCAAGCTCAAACAGCCCTCTTACAAGTTCTTCGGCTTTCTTGCCATACATAACGCAATCTTTATCGCCTATATCCTCAGGCTCTCGCTGTCCTGTTTTTTCTTGCCAAAGTTCAACATTCGTTTTCCAAGGATTTACACCGATAATACAGCTTGCCTCGCTTGCACCTATTCCCTTTTTGCGTTCTTTGAGCCATTCCTCACGATTTGTAGTTTTTTTCATATGTACCCTCTGCAATGCTTAAACACGCATACCAACCGCTTTGTCTATCGTCAAATATACAGTTATCAAATTCGCTGCATTCATCAATAAACGGCTCTGTGTACTCTTGTTTAGCTTCTTTTTCTTCAAGGTCATTTGCGAGCAGAAAAAATGCAATGATAATCATAATAAAGCCACAAAGCATTAGAACAGTTGTTATGAGCTGAATTAAAATATCAGTATCATCAACGATAAAACCAAGCATATATAAAGCACCGCCGACAATGCCGAAAACTATTCTTTTATTCTTATTCATCAAAATGCGCTCCTTTCAACATATTGTGGTGGTAATAACAAGCTTGCATTGTATCGCCTGATCATGTCGTCGCAGGTATCGGTTTCCTTTTTCTGTGTTAAACAGTGGTTACGCAGTGGACAATAATTACATCTTTCCATTTGTCTGTCCCCTTTCTTAACCGTTATCTTCATCATCGGTTGTTAAAACAGGATGCTGAAAATACTCTTTAAAAGCATCAATCTCAACAAGTTTCTGTTTGCCATAATCACAAACAGGAAAATCTTTACGGCGAAAAATCCTTTGTACCTGTGGCTCACTTATTCCTGTAAGCTTTACAACATCTTTAATAGTTAAAAAGCCAAACTGTATTTGTACTTTTTCTGCCACTCTTTCAATTCGTTGCAAAACATCCAACAGTTCCTTAGCTGTTGCAAGTTCGTCAACTACATTTGTAGTAACTTTCATTTATAATCACTCCTTGATTTTTATTTTCAAGTGTGATACAATCAATTTGCGATAGGGTGTATCACACCTTGCCGGCTGTGTTTTTATGCAGTCGGCTTTTTTTATTTAACAGATTCGTAGTTAAAGCACCAATTAAAATACGGCTGCTTAATATCAATGTTGTTTTCATTGCAATGGTCTGCCGCTCTGTTAAAATGAATGCAATATTTACAGCATTTAATTTCTTCGTACATAACGCACCCCGTAACATCTAATTACCTCTTTTTTATCCACTTTATTGATCTGCCTTTATAAAACTGATAAAATCAACTTAGAAAGGTGGTGAAACAAATGGTATATATGATTACTTATGACCTTAATTCCCCGGGTCAAAATTATGAAAAAGTAAAACAAGCAATTATTGATGCCTCAACTGGAGCATGGATAACTTGTAGTGAATCTTCTTATCTTATTCAATCTTACTTTCAAACTGCAGATGAAATTTTCAGTATAATAGAGCCTGCTCTTGATAAAAACGATAATATTTTCATCGTTGAAGTAAAAGATAATAAACAAGGTTATCTGCCTAAAAACAGTTGGGATTACATTAACAATAAAATCTTTTAATTCTTACAATTACTTGTCGGGTCTTTAACAAGTTGGTCATCTCCATGGCATATCTTGTTCCGAGAAAGATTAGTCGACTTTTGGAGTAATTCTATAAAGTCGGCTATTTCTTTTGCTGAGCCTTTTAATAACATCTAATCACCTCTTTATTTTTGTTCCGTCCGACACATTTTAGATTAAAATTTAAGAAAACAAAAATTCTTGACTTCGCTTAAAAAGACTGCTTAATGCACGAGCTTCAAGTGGAGAGAAATCATTCCAACCTAAGAGCTTATCCCTGTAAGTTCTTGAAGAACAACCCAAATAGGCAGCCATATAATCATCTGAATATTTCTCATGTTTTTGGCAAGCTCTTAAAAAGACATATTCTCTATGCACTTTCTTTCTCTTTTGATTTATCTTTTGCATTTTATCACCTCCTGTTGTGTCGTTCGACACATTTATATTATCACTTATTCGTGTCGTTGTCAACACAAAAGTCGCAATTTTTCCAAAAAATGTGTTGACAACTCGAAACATTCATAGTATATTTAAAGCAGAGGTGAGAAAATGTTAGGTAACAAAATTCGTGAACTTCGCAAAGAAGCAAAATATACTCAAGAAGAATTAGCACAATTACTTCGCTCAAAATATGGTTTAGGAACAGACAGAGCAATGATAAGTAAATGGGAAACAGGTTTTCAAGAACCACAAATCCACACATTAAAATGTATCGCTAATCTTTTTGGAGTAACTGTTGATGAATTAAATGGTGGCGTTATTTTAAACTCCCCTAATATATCAAATAGTAACATTGAATATGCCGTTATAGGAGATGTTGCAGCAGGTTTTGACAAAATTGCCATTGAAGATTGGTCTGGCGATAAAGTTGAAATTCCTGAATCGTTTTTAAAAGGTAGAAACAAAGATGATTTTTTTGTTTTAAAAGTAAAAGGAGACTCAATGTATCCTGAATATCGAAACGGTGACAAAATACTTATTTTAAAACAAAATGCCATTGACTATAATGGACAAATTGCTGTTGCTATTTATAATGATGAATTAGGCACATTGAAAAAAATTGAATATAAAAAAGATAGTGTTAATTTAGTACCTATTAACCCTATATATCAACCAAAGGAAATCAAAGGTGATGATATCGAAAATATACATATCTTAGGAATACCCAAATTGTTAATAAGGGAATTTGATGAATAATGCCGAGGAGAATGAATATGAGCGAAACTTTTTCAAGTCGATTAGCTAAAGCAATGGCTTTAAGAGATATAAAAGCAACCGATTTATCTAAAATAACAGGCATTGATAAAGGTAGTATCAGTCATTATATAAAAGGTACATATAAAGCTAAGGATAAATCATTAGAAAAACTTGCCAATGCACTTAATGTTGATGTAGCTTGGTTAATGGGCTATGATGTACCAATGACAAAATCAGATAACAATAGTGTATCTGATGAAGATTTAAAGTTTGCTTTATTTGGTGGTGAAATCACTGATGAACAACTTAATGAGGTTAAAAATTTTGCCAAATTCATAAAGGAGCGTGACAAGGATTGAACAAAGAGCTTTACAAATTTTAATAAAATCAAAGGAGCTTATATTGTAATGAGTGAAATATCAGATAAGATATTAAATCTTATAGAAGAAAAGAATATTTCTTACGGTGAATTATCAAAAATCAGTGGTATTCCTAAATCTGCATTACAAAGGTATGCTACAGGAAAAACCAACAAAATATCAGCTCAACGACTTAAAATCATTGCTGAATCATTGGGCACAACAGTACAGTATTTAATTAATGAAGAAAGCCCAAATAAAATTTCCTCATCCCTATCATCTGAACGGAAGAACGCAATGTTTTATGATAGAATAAGATACCAAAGAGAATCGCAAGGAATGACACAACAAGAACTTGCAGACAAAGTAGGATATACAAGTCGTTCTACAATTAACAAAATTGAAAAGGGCGAAAGAAATATTACCGGGGACAAAATACAAGCAATAGCGCAAGCTTTAGGTGTTAAGCCATCATATCTTATGGACGGTGATACCTATGATAATACAATAGATATATTTTCTATCAATGGAATAAATCCTATTCCAAAAACATATAAGCGCCCACGCTTAGGCACTATCGCTTGTATCGAGCCTATTCTTGCCGAGGAGAACATTGAGGCATACGATGATATACCCGATAGTATTAAATGTGATTTTACATTGATATGTAAAGGCGACAGTATGATTAATGCTCGAATCAATGACGGCGATATTGTTTATATAAAGCAACAAAGTCAAGTCGATAATGGCGAAATAGCTGCCGTACTGATTGATAACGAAGCTACACTCAAAAGGGTTTACATATATGAAGATAAGGTTGTACTTCAGCCCGAAAATACAAAATATCCCCCTTTTGTATTTACAAAGGAGGATATGAATAACATTAGAATATTAGGTAAGGCTGTAGGCTTTACAAGTTTATTGAACTAATATAAATCGAGGAGGAAAAATTATGGGTACAAACAATATAAATTTCAGATATTTATTTGAGGGCACATTTGCTCACTTAAACGGTTTACCACTTAATGATGGTACCGTAGTAAATGCATATTGGTGCGATGACAGAATTGTTTTTCGTTCTGATGAAAACAAATACGACTTACCGTTTAGCAATTTATTAAACATATGCATTAAATCCGATGTTGAGATTTATAATCAATGTAAACTTAGCGAAAATTTAGATTTTATTCCCTATGGCTCTGTCGGCGCTGCGCTTTACGATAAAGGAAAAGAAACTACCCAAGCAACTCAATATTTAATTTTCACTTATAAAGGGAAATATAACGGTGAAACAAAATATGTTGCTTTTGAGTTAAATCAATACAATACAACAACGGCCAACAATATGGTAAATTACTTTTTGAAATTACAGCAAGATATGCCGAAACAAGCCGTGCCTGTGGAAAAAGTTGAAGAATCCCCTGAACCTGTAGTTCAGTCGTATCAAGCACCTGCTCCTCCTGTGCGCAAAAAGAAAAAACATAGATTGTTAAAAGCATTTATTGTACTTGTAGTCATTTGGTTAATTGTTGGAATTGTTGGAATTGTTTCATCAGGTACAAATAATAACGATAATAGTGATAAAATAAGAAAACAAGCAGAAACTGAAATTTCTTCACTTGTTGACGGTTCATTATCAAACGCACTTTCCAAAATGGAGGAAATGGATTATACAGCAACATATTATTTTGATAATGGCAAGGCGTACAAAAACGACTACACAGATGTTGTAAAAAATAACTTTTCAAAAGACGAAAAGCAATTAAAAAAATATGTAATAACGAAATATGATAATATTGACACAGAAAACAAAACCGTCGATTTATACATAAATACAAAAAAGGAAGTTAAAAAGCAAAAACAGCTTAACGAACTTGAAAACAAATTAGGTCATATTAACGCTTGTCAAGCTGTTGAAGAATACGGCAAAGAACAATATCCTTTCGGTTTTAAATTGCATTATATGAAAGATTTACAAGGGTATCAAATGGTTGGCGAAAACAATGACACTTGGCGAATTCAATGTGGCGTAACAATCACAAACGCTTACGGCGCAAGCTATGATGCCACTTGCCAAGCTGAAATAACAGGTTCAAACGAAGCACCCGAAGTTACAGATTTTGTAGTATTTTAAATAAAAAAATAACCCCTCAGCTATTGGCGTAGCCGAGAGGTCATACATAGCAGTGTGTAGTACACTCCGATGTGGTAATTAGATTGTATCACACTCTGCTTCAAATTGCAAGCAGGGTATTTTTATACCCTTTTTTAAGGAGAGTGTAACATAGTATGGCAAAGAATACATACGGTAATGGCTCGATTTATTATAGTGAGCCCAAGGGCAAATGGGTAGGTCAAATAAAAGTCGGAATAAAAGCTGACGGTAAAGTTAATCGTAGAACGGTTTACGGTAAGACAAAAAAAGAAGTAAAAGAAAAGATAAAGCGTATTCAGGCAGAAGTTATAACAGGGGTCTACAAGCAACCAAGTGAGCTTACTATACCTGACTTAGCTAACAGTATTAACGATAACAAAAAGGCCTTAAATCAAATTAGTGATACGGCATACGGACGAAACAAAGACACAATAAAAATAATAGAAAAAGACCTCATAGCATCTATTCCTATTCAAAAAATCAATGAACTTATGCTCAATGAATTTCTTTCAAAACAAGTACATTATTCGAATTCTGTAATTAAGAAGATATATGCAATGTGCAATAGAACATTAAAAAAAGCCATTTCAATGGATATAATCAGCAAAAATCCACTTAATGAAATAAAAACACCAAAGTCAACTAAATTAACTAAAAAAATAAAAGCTTTGACTATTCAACAACAGAAAAATTTTATTAAGGCTATTAACGAAGATAACCACGAACCTTACAGAACCATGTTACTATTAGAGCTTTTTACTGGTATGAGAATGGGTGAAATTTGCGCCCTATCCCCTCACTCGGTTTATTATAACCATTCGCTTATTGAAGTTACAAGAACTATGACAAGGAACTCTGAATATAAAACAGTAATCAGCAACAAAACAAAGACCTATGCCGGACTAAGAAGAATTAAGGTTGATAAGTCTGTTATGACCTTGCTGAAAGACTATATTGATAATAATTTTATCAAGAATGAATATAATTTACTATTTACCAAAAACGGCAAAATGATTAGTACAAATCAAGTTAATTCATATTATAAAAGACTGATTGTGCGCTATACTATTGCCGATGATGTTAAAAAATGTAATCAGCACCAACTCCGTCACACATACGCTACACGCAGTATCGAGAGCGGTATGCCAGCAAAGGTGTTGCAGTATAGATTAGGTCACTCGGATATTACCATAACACTGAACACCTACTGTGATGTTTTCAGCGAATTTGAAGATACCTATATTGATAAAACACAAGAGTATTTGTCAAGCCAAGGTATTGCAATTTGAAAACACTGCAACCAAAATGCAACCTTTTACGATTTTACAACCGATTTTCCTTTTAAATAAAGGAAATTCAAGTTTTCGAGTTTGGTCTCTCGCACCAAGAATAAGCAATACCCATTTGGGTATTGCTTATTTTTATTGTTTCTTTGCTGAAAAGACAACATCAAAACGCCCTCGGCATAGGTGACCGAGGGCGTTTCATAATGCGCTGTGTACTGGTAATAGGATACCCGTGACACAATTGTATTTTAACTTATACATTCCGTTTTGTCAATATTTAATTTAAATTACTTGATGTGCAATCTTTGTTTTAAGCCCCTCAACATCATCTGTTGAATTTTTAAGGTCTTTAAGTTGCTTATCTCGGTCACCAAGCTGTGAAGTTAGATTTTCAACTTCCTTTTTTGCTGTGTCGAGGTCTGCTTGAATTTTGGTAACATACGAATACTTGTAATCGGAGGCTTTTGAACTATAAACTGCTTTTCCCACTCTCTGTATGTCATATCAGCAGGAACATAGTATGTTTTGCCGTCCTCGTTTTTTGCAGCTCTCATTGAGCCGGTATCAAAAATTCATATAAAGTCAAACAGCAAAACACTCCCAATATAAATCGGGAGTGTTTTTTAGTAAGAAACAATTACGCTTTGAATTTAGATTTGAATACCACAAGAAGTATAATATCAATTACGAATAAAAACAGTGAAACTATACCGAGAAAGTTTGCTTTTTTTATTCTGTCTTTATTCAAATTTGAAAGAGGGAATTTTTTGCTTTTAAATATTGTGCCAACCACTATTCCCATTACGCCGAATGCAGGGCATACGCCGACAGTTAGCACACCCAAAGTTGCCATTATAAAAGCAAAGCGGCATAATCTGTCAATAACATCAGGGTTTTTATCATCATTATTTTTAATAACATCTTTATTTTCCATAACTTTTCCTTTCATTACTTAGATATAATACCATATTTAATATTTATACGCTCGATTTTTTTTATAAATGTTTCACCGAAGAAATATAAAAACAGAGCGGTTACACCTGCAAAAACCAAATTAAAAGGAACGCCTGAAGCATAAATTGCAACTATTCCTTTAAAAGTCATATTACTGTTAAAATAAAGTACAGAGGACAAATCAACTATCAACCCATACAAAATAAGCACAGATAAAAAGCCTACAACCGAAAGTGAAATTTTGGTCGGCTTGATATAGTCAAACACAAGACCGAAACACAAGCCTACACTTGCCATTGCAACCATTTGGAACGGGGTCCAAGCACCCTGACCAAAAATAAAATTTGAAACAAACATTGAAAGTGCGCCGATTAAATATCCCCTTTTAGCGCCCAAAACAGCACCGCTGACACCGACTACTGCAGCAATTGGTTTGACTTGAGGAACCAAATAAAACACAGCCCTGCTGACAACTGCAAGAGCAGTAAGCGAAGCCATAAGGGTTATATCTTTAGAAGTATGCTCACTTTTTTCAAATGATGAAAAAAACGGCAGCATTGAAACAATAATAATTAAAACACTTACCAAATAATAATTAGTATTACTGAAAAAAATTTGCCACAGCACCACAAGCACTATTATAAGCACAGTTAAAAAAGGATATATCTTTTTCATACAATATCCCCCATTGACACTGCCGACTCCAAATATCTTTTAGTAATTCTTCTTACTTGTGTGGTATAAAAGTTAAGACTTGAAAAAACTTCACGCCTACTGCCTGCTTTTGATATAATTGCATCACTTAAAAACGAAACATAATCTGCAACATCGCCGACAAAATCCAAATCGTGAGAAACCATTATAATTGATTTACCTTGATTTTTCAAATCAGCAAGTAATTTTTTTACTTCAAGTTTAGAAAATTCATCAAATGCCTTTGTAGGTTCATCCAAAAGAAAAATATCGGCATTTTGTTCTAAAAGAATACCAAACGCAAGTTTTTGTGCCTGCCCACCGCTTAAATCAAAAGGGTGCTGATTTAAACATTCGGCAATGCCGAGTTTTGCTGCCGTATCTGCACTTATTTCTTCTTTTACAGTATCTTTAGTAAAAAGGTATTTTACATTTTGCGGCATATAGGCGCATTTACCACAAAGCTTTACTTTGCCGGAATACTGCTTTTTAATTTGTGCAATAATTTTAAGCAAAGTTGTTTTACCGCTTGCGTTTGAACCGATTATGCAATTGATTTTAGATTTATACGCTTTAAAATTCAAACGGGACAAAATATCTTTATCATTTTTTGAATATGCAAACGATACATTTTTTAAAATAACGCTCGGCTTTTCGTCTTCATTATCAGCAAGCACATCTTTTTGCTTTAATCTGCCTGCAAGATTAACTGCTGTTTTTACATTCAGCGGCCTTTCATCAAAAATGCGTGTGCAAATCGGAAAGTAATACAATAATTCTTCATTAAATTTAACATTATCAGGCTTGTCATTGCAAATTATTTTTCCGTCTTCAAGAATGATAAGTTTATCGCAATAATCAATAAAGTCTTCACTTGAATGGGATACAATAACAATCGTAACTCCAAGTTCTTCGTTAATCCTTTTTAATAACGAAGAAACAGTTATTACAGATTTAGGGTCAAGCTGGGAAAGAGGTTCATCAAGAAGAAGTGCCTGCGTATCATAAATCATTGCCGAAGCAATACACACGGTTGCTTTTTCACCGCCCGAAAGCTCATCAATCTTTTTATCAAGAATATTATTCAGATTAAAAAACGAAGCGGTTTCCCCTATTTTCACGGTAATTTCATCATTTGAAAGGCCTTGATTTTCAAGCGCAAATGCAAGCTCACCCCTAACATTTTCGCATACAAATGAAGTTTCGGGATTTTGCCCTACAAAGCCTATCGGCTCACAGTTTACATCAATATCACCGCTAATATCACCTACGGGTGATATTTCTTTTTTTAAAAGGCGCAGTAATGTTGATTTTCCGCTTCCACTTTTACCCATTATTAAAACAAATTCGCCCTGTTTAATATTCAAATCAACATTATCAAGTGCTTTTTTACTTGATTGAGGATATGTGAATGTTAAATTTTTTGTTTCAAAATATGCCATTTTATACCCTCCAAAATATTTATAATTACCGGAATAAACATAAACACCGCAAAAACGGTAAAATCAAGCGAAGAAAAAGAAATCATCTTTATTTCAGGGTCAAATATAAATTCGGATACATTAAAAATATTCATTATAACTTCACAACCTGCCAAAGCAATAATAAATATCATTAAAATTAAATCTAAACTGCAAAATCTGTATTTGGAATATGGCTTTCTTGAACTGTTAAAATTTCTTGCACGCATTGTATCTGAAATCTCTATACTTTCTTCAAGAGTCATAGAAACAAGCGAAGAAAAATTATCAAGACTTTTCTTAAATTTGCTTTGCCCCAAATCTATATTCATTCTTGCGTCATTTATTTCCTGTGCATTTTTTCTAAGTCTTGGAATAAACGAAAAAGTCATAGTTAATACAAGTGTTAAATTAGGTGCAAGCTTTGAAAAGACAGACATAAATTTATCACTGCTCATTACAATTGAGTAATTTGAAAGCCATAAAATCACGCTTGAAAACATAACACCCTGGCACAATCCGTAAAAAAATCCTTCAAGTGTAAAATGTTTATTAGCCAGGGAAAAAAGAATATCCACGCCATAAGAAGTGAATACCATATTAAACAGAGCAACAAGCAGAGTAAAAGGCAAGAGGAAAGATACAAAAGTCAAAACTGCTTTTTTACCCTGAAGCATAAAGTTATAAATTAAGCCCGCAAGCAGTGACACCGATAAAAAGAAAGGATTAAAATTTAAAAGTATAAGAATAACAGCAAAAACAAAAAAGAGAAAGCACACTTTTGGATTAAAACTTGAAAATTTATCCATAACGCTTCCCCCTTTTAATCAGTATTCAATACCTTTTCTTGCACCAATACCCAAATCATACGGATGCTTAACTTTTTCCATATGAGTTATATAATCAGCCTTTTCAAAAAATTTATCAATTTTTTTATGGCCTGTTATAATTACTTCTTTATCTTTCAAACAGTTTAATATATCTAACGAATCATTAAGTGAAACAAAAGTATCAATTACATCAAGAAATTCATCAAGAATAATAATATCACAAGTTGAATTTTTGATATATGAGAGTGCACTGTCAACCCAAGCTTGATACTCTTTGCCGGGGTTAAATGGTAAATTTTCAGGTGATTTAAAAATATCAAACGGTAAAACAGCTAATTCGCTTGATTTATTATTTTTCAAAAACTGAACAAGAAGTACATTTTTGCCTGCACCTTTTGCACGCATACCCTGCCCTAAAGCCGAAGTAGTTTTACCTTTACCGTATCCGAAATATATTTGAATCATCTGATTCTGACCTCTTCTTTAGTTTTAAACGAATATCCGTATCCGTCAAGAATATGCATCTTTTTGAGTGCTAATTCGCATCCCTTTGATACACAAAGATTTGCCCTTACCGGAATGGTAACATCAAGATTAAGTGTTTGAGAAATAAGCTTATCAAGCCCAAAAAGCTGTGACATACCGCCTGTTAAAATTACACTTGAATTTGATATATCAGCAACAAGCTGTGGTGAAGTACGCTCAAACATAGACTTTGCAACCGTCATAATTTGGTCAAGTAATTCACCGAAACATTCGCAAATTTCATTGCCTGTAATTTCTACGGTTTTGGGCAAACCGGAAAGAACATTTCTGCCCTTCGCACTCATTGTAACATCAGTATCACGCATAATAGCCGAACCGATGGTTTTTTTAATATTTTCAGCAGTTCTTAGCCCTACAAAAAGGCCATGTTTATCTTTAAGATACTTAACAATAGCTTCATCAAAATCATCGCCGCCGATTTTTACGGTTTCGTTTTGGCTCATAGCACCCTGACTTATAACTGCCATATCTGTTGAACCCGCACCAATATCAATAACAAACACACCAGTTGGGTTAATCGGGTCGACACCTGCACCAAAAGCGGCACAAATCGGCTGTTCAAGCAAGCAGACGGAGCGCGCACCGGCAGAAATCAAAACAGAAATAAGTGTTCTTCTTTCAACATCGGTGCTGTCTGATGAAACACTTGCAACTATTCTCGGCTTAAAAATATTCTTTTTAAGCACTTTATTCATAAAATATTCAACCATTTGCTGTGCAAGCTCATAGTTGCTGACATTACCGTTTTTTATCGGCTGAATAACACTTACACCGACCGGCTCTCTACCCTCAAGGTAATATGCACGCTTGCCGGCATAAAGCATTTCGCCCTTATTGCAATCGTATGCAACATAGGCAGGCTCGCTTAAAACAACACCTTTGCCTACAACGGAAATAACTATTGAATTTGTACCTAAATCTATTCCCAAATCATATCCAAACATAATTTACATTCCTAAATATTTAAAACTTTTATATAATGTTACTTTAAAATATCAATATTGTCAACAGATAAAAAATGAACAAGTGCGCTGTATCGTCTGCTTTTTTTATCATTATCAACCATCGCTTTAATTGAAGTTTCGTTTCCAACAATTATCAATAAATTTCTTGCACGGGTTAAAGCTGTATAAAACAGATTTCTGTATGAAAGTTTCGGCGGAGTTGAAACAGTCGGTAAAACCACAGCCGAAAACTCACTGCCCTGACTTTTATGCACAGTCATTGCGTATGCAAGCTCGATTTCTTTTACATTTTCAAAGCTGTACATTGCTTCCTTATCATCAAATTTAACATTTATAATATCATTAGCCTTATCAATACAAGTTAAAATACCTATGTCCCCATTGAAAACACCCGTACCGTTTTCACCGTCTTTAAACCAAGGAACATCGTAATTATTTTTAATTTGCATTACCTTATCGCCTTCACGCAAAGTATAGCCTTTATATCTCACTTCATTTTTTTCATATGACGGTGGGTTAAGCTTCGCTTGTAAAAGCGCATTTATATTTTCAGTTCCCACTTCGCCTTTTCTGCTCGGGCAAAGAACCTGTATATCCTTAACACTGTCAAACCCATAGCCTATCGGTATTCTTTTAGTCACCAAATCCACAATTTTTCTTGAAGCGATATATTTTGAATTTTCACGAAGCAAGAAAAAATCAGAATCCGGGCTGTTATCAAACACAGGCATTTCACCGTTAACTACTCTGTGAGCATTTGATACAATTTTGCTTTTCATAGCCTGGCGAAAAATTTTATCAAGACTTACTACACCTATAAGGTTACTTTTTATTAAATCTGCAAGTACATTGCCTGCACCGACGGGCGGCAATTGGTTTTTATCACCAACCATTATCAGCCTGCAAGAAAGCGGCAAAGCATCGAGCAGTGCCGAAAAAACAGTAACATCGACCATTGATAATTCATCAACTATTACAGCGTCACATTCAAGCGGATTTTTAAGATTATGCGCAAAACTTGGCTCGTCAGCTCCGTCTTTAAATTCCACTTCCAAAAGCCTGTGTATAGTTTTAGCTTCTTTACCGGTAAGCTCCGTCATTCTCTTAGCGGCTCTTCCCGTCGGTGCGGCAAGTGCAACATCAAGCCCTCTGTTTTCCATAAGGGTAATTATACCCTTTACTGTTGTGGTTTTACCTGTACCGGGGCCGCCTGTTAATATCAGCAAGCCTTTATTAACAGCAATTTCAATTGCCTGCCTTTGCTTTTCATCAAAAACAATATCGTTTGCTTTTTCAAAAGTGTCTATTTCGGCAGGCGAAATTTCTTTAGGGGTCGGCGGATATTCAATCATAACTTTTATACGCTGAGCTATTGAAGATTCAGCTTCGTATATTTCAGGCAAAAATAAAAAAGGTTTATCGTTAATATTTTCTTCAACAAGCTGTTTTGCATCAATAGCATTATCAATTGCAATTTCAGCTTCATCCTCGCTGCATTCAAGTAAAAGCATTGCAGGTTTGATTACACTGTATCTCGGCAGGCAGGTATGCCCATTATAAAGATTATGCCTGACTATATATGTAACACCGGCCTGGCATCTGCAATCAAACGGCGGTTCTTCATCCAAATTCATCGCAATTTCGTCCGCCCTAGCAAAATCAATTGAATTAACAACCGAAACAAGAGCATACGGATTTTCCTTTGCTATATCAAGCGAATCACCCTTGAACACATTATAAATATCATAAGCTTCCTGCTGGTTAAAACCGAGTTCGGATAGCCCGTTCATAACATCTCTTGCAGAAAACTGCATTTTAAAATCACGATTTATTTGCTTTGCCTTTGTTCTTGATATACCTTTAATTTCAGCAAGTCTTTCAGGCTCATTTTCAATTACATTAAATGTGTTAGAACCGAATTTTTCAATTATTTTAGTTGCTGTTGCTTCACCTATACCTTTAATAATACCGCTTGCAAGAAAGCGATGCATTCCCGATGCATCCGACGGCCTTGTATGAGTCAGACGAACAGATTTAAACTGCCTGCCAAAGCTTGGATGCATAGTCCATTCACCTTGAAACACAATTTGCTCACCGACTGCTATATCACCTAAAATGCCGACAACAGTTTCAAATTCATTTTCATCTGTTTTAACTTCGGTTACAGCGTAACCGTTAGCGTCATTTCTATAAGTAATATTTTCAACGGTACCTGTTAAATTTTCAAGTTCGTCTGCCATATTATTCTCCGTTTACTTAAGTTTAGCTATTGTAACACCGTTTTCACCCTCACCGTATCTGCCAAGCCTGTATTCAGCCACATTAGGATGAGTTTTAAGATAATCGCCTACCGCAGTTCTAAGCACACCTGTTCCTTTACCGTGGATAATTCTGATTTCTTCAATATTATTCAAAACACATCTGTCAATAAAAAGTCCGAGTTCTCCGATTGCTTCATCAACAGTTTCACCGCGCATATCAATTTCTGTTTTAACATCTTTATCCGCACGCGATGATGTGCGATACAAATTATGTTGTGTTTTAACCGGCTTTTTCTTCGGCTTATCAATAATCATAATATCCGAAAGCTTAACACGGGTTTTGAGAAGCCCTGATTTAACAAAAACATTATTATTTTTGAATTCAACAACTTCACCTTCGCCTATACCTTTAATTACCACTCTGTCACCTACAACGGGATTTCGCGGCAATTTATAATCATAATCCCAATTATCTGCAAGTTCATTAGGATTTATAAGGTCATCCATTTCGCCCATTTGGGCCTTAACCGCTCTTCTTGTTTTGCGGGCAATTTCAGTAGCGTTTGACGAAGTTTGTTCTTTTTTCAATTTTTCAAGTTCAAGCAAAAATTCACTTGATTTACGCTTTGCAGAGTCAATAAGCTTTTGCGCTTCTCGCTTTGCTTTATCAATTTCACGGGCTTTTAAAGTTTCAATTTTATCTTTATCCGACTGTGCTTTTTCCTCTATTCTCTTTGCTTTTTGAGTCATTTCCTCGGCAATTTTTCGTTCTTCTTCCAAAGCGTGACGCGATGCTTCAAGTTTTTCAAGCACAGCTTCAAAATCACGGTTATCCGAACCAACTATTGCTTTTGCATTGTCAATTACCGATTGCTCCATGCCGAGATGAGCTAAAATTGCAAATGCATTTGACCTACCGGGAACACCGATTAAAAGTTTATATGTCGGACGAAGCGTTTCAATATCAAACTCGCAACATCCGTTTGTTACACCCGGGGTATCAAGCGCATAAGCTTTAAGTTCGGCATAATGTGTAGTTGCCACAATGGTTGCGCCCTTTTCTCTTAAAGCTTCAATAACCGAAACAGCAAGTGCCGCACCTTCAACCGGGTCAGTTCCCGCACCGAGTTCATCAATAAGAATAAGCGACTTATCGTCAGCCTTTTTCATAATATCAATAATATTAACCATATGTGATGAAAAAGTTGAAAGCGACTGCGCAATGCTCTGCTCATCACCAATATCAACAAGTATGTTGTTATACACCGAAACTCGTGACATATCTGATACAGGAATAAGCATACCGCACATAACCATAAGAGTTAAAAGGCCAAGCGTTTTAAGTGACACGGTTTTACCGCCGGTATTAGGGCCGGTAATAACAAGCGTATCATACTCATCCCCGATAGCAATATCTGTTGCAACAACTTTTTTAGGGTCAATAAGCGGATGGCGTGCTTTTTTTAAGTAAGTAATTCCCTCATTATTAAGTATCGGCTTTGTTGCTTTCATTTTATAAGCAAGATGTGCTTTTGCAAAAATAAGATTAAGCCTGATTGCACTTTCATACGAATGTTTAATCGACTCGGCAAAATCACCTGCTTCTGCCGAAAGTTCATAAAGAATACGCATAATTTCATCGCGTTCTTTACCTTGAAGCACTTTTATATCATTATTTGCATCAACTACCGATGCCGGCTCAATAAATACAGTAGCGCCCGTTGATGATGTATCGTGAACAAGGCCCGGTACATTGCCCCTGCATTCCGCTTTAACAGGAACAACGAAGCGCCCGTTTCTTTGGGTTATAATAGCTTCCTGCAAAAACTGCTGATAATGTGAAGAATGAATCAATGAATCAAGTTTTTCCCTGATTGAATTTTCTTTAGACCTGATTTTTTTTCTAATATCATAAAGCGTTTCCGAAGCTTTATCGGCAATTTCTTCTTCACTTATAATGCAGGAAAAAATCTTGGCTTCCAAATATTTATTAGCCGTAATGCCTTCAAAAAAGAAATCAAGAGAAGTTTTAACCCCGCTTGAATGACCGTGCCATTCATCAAGAGTACGAAGTCCCCTGAGGCAATAAGCAATATCAAGCAGTTCCTTAGGGTTAAGCGAACCGCCCGCAGAAGCTCTGTGAAGAGGATTATTTACATTTTTCAAACCTGAAAATGACGGTCCGCCGAAACGAGCCAAAAGTGAAAATGCATCTTCCGTTTGCTGTAAAAGAAGTTCAACTTCGCTAATATCACTGCTCGGTTTCAATCCCCTTGCCAAATCCTTGGCATCATCACACGAACATTCACCGGCAAGCTTGTCAAGAATCAGGTCAAGTTCAAGTGTTTTATAATTTTTGTTCATAAGTATATACCTTTAAAATTTAACTGATTTATAAAATTCTAATGTCGGCAGTCTTTTTTGAATTCGAGATAATACATACTGCTCACTTATTTTAGATAAAATTTCTAAATTTTCACTGCTTAATGAAAATGAAAATATTTTTTTAGGTTCAGTAAGGCAAATAAATCTAACTGCCGTAATTACATTTTTAGGGCAGGTAATCGTTCCTATTTTATGGCAATTAGAACAGTAAACGCAACCGTCAAGTGTATCAAAATACATAATATCGCTTTCATATGTACCGCAATTTGCGCAAGCCAAAATATTCGGCATATAGCCAGACAGTGACATAAGGCGAAATTCAACAACGGATTTTATTTGCACAATGCTTTTTTCGCCTTTACAAAGCAGATGAAGTGAATTTAATATAATACTCAACATTTCCTCTTCAGGCTGCCCCTCATTTGCAAGTTCATATGCAAGCTGTGCAAAATACTGTGCCACCGCAAGCTTTTCAATATCACTTCGTAAATCAAAAAACATTTCTATTACAGTAGCATTATCTACCACATTTGCATCTCTGCCTTGATAAATAGAAAACTCACAATAAGCAAAAAGTGAAGTTGAAGCCGAAAGCTTATTCTTTAATTGCTTGGCATTTCTTACAAAAGCGTTTACAAGTCCATAATCAGCAGTAAGGAGAGTAACTAAACGGTCACTCTCCCCAACTGTTCGCTCTTTGATTACAAGTCCCTTTGTTTTCGCCATTTTGCACTTCCCGATTACTGTTAAAATTGCAATTTTCTGATTGCTTATATTTTAAATAATCATCAATCTTGCCTGAATTCCAAAAATTTTGCCATTCGTTATTAAGCATAAATATCACCGTTTTTATTTTATACTACGATGATAATTTTAAGCTTGTGAAAAATTGGATATTATTTATTATCAAGCCCGAAATTATGAATAAGACCTTCTCTGTTTCTCCAATCTTCCTTAACTTTTACCCAGCAGTGAAGATTAACTTTAATTTGGAAAAATTTTTCAAGGTCCTGCCTTGCATAAGTTGATACTTTTTTCAGCATTGCACCGTTTTTGCCGATAACCATACCCTTATGGCTATCACGCTCACAATAAATGGTAGCGTCAATATCAAGTATATCTTTATCGTCACGTTCACGCATTTTTTCGACCGCAACTGCAATGCCGTGCGGAATTTCTTTATCCATAAGCCTAAGTATTTTTTCTCTGATTATTTCAGCCGCCAAAACTCTTTCAGGTTGGTCAGTCAATGTATCATCAGGGAAAAAGTGCGGTGACTCAAAAGCAAGCTTATCAAGTTCATCAATAAGTTCATCAACATGGTCACCCTGCGTTGCGCTTACAGGCACTACGGCAGTAAAATCATAAAATGAAGTAAGATAAACAATTCTTTTAAGCAATTCTTCCTTATCATTTATCATATCAATCTTGTTGATTGCGAGAATAACAGGCATTTTCTGCTTTTTAAACATATCTAAAAGCTGAAGCTCCTGCTCATTAAGTTCACCGCGAGGTTCGGTTAAAAACAAGCACGCATCAACACCGCCGACGGTGTCACCTACTGCTTCGTTCATCTTTTCGCCAAGTTTATTATGCGGTTTATGAAAACCTGGTGTATCGGTAAAAACAAGCTGTGTTTCACCCTTTGTAAGTACACCCATAATTTTAGTTCTTGTAGTTTGTGGTTTTGAAGATACTATTGCAATTTTTTGGCCAAGCATTTTATTAAGCAAAGATGATTTGCCGACATTTGGTTTACCTACAATAGCTACAAAAGCTGTTTTAGTCATTATTCGTCTCCCATATAATAGCTGTTATTACGCTTCCAACCGATTTGAGTAAGCACAGTTTCTTCTTTTTCACGCATATGTACTGCTTCAAGTCCGCCGTCTTCATGGTCATATCCTAAAAGATGAAGCATTGAATGAACAGTTAAAAATCCGATTTCCCTTTGAAGCGGGTGGTTATAAAGCTTTGCCTGCTCAACTGCTTTTGGTACGGAAATTACAATATCGCCTAAAAGCTTTGCACCGGTATCGTGGTTAATATCATATTCTCCGTTTTCACCAAGTGGAAAAGAAAGAACATCTGTTTCTTTGTCAATATTACGGTATTGCTTATTAAGTTCTCTTATTTGCTCATTATCAACAAATCTTACGCTGACTTCAGCAGAGCCTTTAAAGCCCTCAAGCTGCAATACAGCGTGGCAGCAACGCCTGATTAACATTCTTATTCCGGTTGGTACTTTTACTGCTTTTTGATCATTTGAAATAATTACTTTAACTGCGTCCATTATTCTTATCCTCCTCGTATTTTTGGTAAGCGTTTACAATATCCTGCACGAGCTTATGCCTTACAACATCTTTTTTATCAAACTTACAAATTGCAATATCATTAACATTGCGAAGAATATGCATTACTTTTTTTAATCCCGATTTCTTTCCGTCAGGTAAATCAATTTGTGTTATATCACCCGTAATAACCATTTTTGAATTAAAGCCAAGGCGGGTTAAAAACATTTTCATTTGCTCAGGCGTGGTGTTTTGAGCTTCATCAAGAATTATAAAGCTGTCATCAAGTGTACGCCCGCGCATATAAGCAAGCGGTGCAACTTCAATAGCTCCCCTTTCCTGATACCTTTGAAAGCTTTCTGCACCGAGCATATCAAAAAGTGCGTCATAAAGCGGCCTTAAATAAGGGTCAACCTTACTTTGCAAATCTCCGGGTAAAAAGCCCAATTTTTCGCCCGCTTCAACTGCTGGGCGGGTAAGTATGATTCTGTCAACTTCCTTTGCACGAAAGGCTGTAACTGCCATTGCAACAGCAAGGTAAGTTTTACCTGTACCTGCCGGGCCGATACCGAATGTGATAGTATTGTTCATAATCGCATCACAATACTTTTTTTGCCCGAGAGTTTTAGGCTTCACCGGACGACCCTTTGAAGATATGCAAATTGAACCGCTGCCCATACTTGATATTTTATCTTCATTACCCTCGTTAACAAGAGTAAGAACATAGCGAACATTTTGCTGTGTCAGCTGCTCACCCTTATTTATAAGCATAAGCATTGAGTTTAAAGCACGCACAGCTTTATCTACATTTTCAATATCACCGCACACTTTTAATTCAGAGCCGCGGGAAATGATTGAAACATCATATTCGCCCTCTATCATTTTTACATTTTCATCAAAACTACCGAACAGGCTTACCGCTTGCTCCATAGCGTCAAATTCTATAATTTTTTCTGCCATATTATCGCCTTAATTATTCAACATCTACTTTTATTTTTCCGATTCTTCTGTCTCTAACATTTAACACGGTAAAAACAAGATTGTTATATTTTACACAATGCTCTTTTCCGTCATCTTCGTTCGGCAGGTAACCCAAAAGGCTGATTACAAACCCTGCAACTGTGTCATAATCACCGTCAGGCAAATCAACTTTAAGAGCTTTTTCAACATCTTCAATATCGGCAAAACCGTCAAATGTAAACGTTTTATCGTCTATTTGCGTTATGCTTTGTTCTTCTTCATCGTCATACTCATCGCAAATATTGCCCACTATGCTTTCAAGAATATCCTCCATAGTTACAAGGCCTGCTGTACCGCCGTATTCATCAATTACAATTGCAAGCATAATTCTGGTTTCCGTCATTTTTGCAAAAAGTTTACCGCCCGGCATCGACTCGGGCACATAAAGCGGCTTTCTTATATACGATAAAAGCTTTTCATCCGGCGAAATATTATTACCGACGAATTTAAGCAAATCTTTAACATACAAAATACCGCAGATATTATCAAGGTCACCGTCATAAACCGGAAGTCTTGAATTACCGTATTCAATAGCAAGCTTTACTGCATCTTCAATATTTGAATTGCAATCAACAGCATTGATGTCAATTCGGTGAGTCATAATGTCGCCTGCATCAAGGTCATCAAATTCAAAAATATTGTTAATCATTTCTCTTTGATTTTTTTCAAGCTGACCGACCTGCTCATCTTCTTCAACAAGTTGTTTTATTTCATCTTCTGTTGAATTTTCTTTTTTAAACAGATTTTTTAAGGCACTGCCCATAAAGGCAAAATCACTCCAATAT
>CEAF01012337.1_pt1 | contig 75925 bp, 91 predicted proteins | sample 557431 | NCBI WGS metagenome assembly CEAF01 (sample SAMEA3182068, study PRJEB8094) | gut metagenome | biome: human; feature: gut; material: Stool; isolation source: human stools | place: Canada | collected 2013-11-18 | reverse complement strand
GGTCGCCCGGCAGATAGCTGCCCGATTTCTTGAAGTACATATAGTCCGACGAGAAATTGTCCGAGTAGAATTCCGCGTCGATGTAGGCCGAACGGTTTATCATGTACTTCATGCCGGCGCCATAGGTATAGGTCTCGTGTCTCAGGTTGTAGGTATAGGCGTCTTTCTGCACGAACTGGCCTTTGCTTTTGGCATAGTAGGTGGCATCCTGCGGACGGCGGGTTTTGTTATCATAATAAGTACCGCGCGCGTAGAACGACAGCTTATCTGTGGCATTGAACACGAAACGCTGGTTTACGGTGTTGGAGTAGAAGCCTACGGAAGTAGGACGTCCGGTTTCGTAGCCGTTCTCGTCGATGTTGTTGTTCTGCCAGCTTCCTGCCTGACGGCGCTGGTAGGAAGTGTAAGAGGAGAACTTGCCCGCATTGACATCGGCATTGACGCTTTCCGTCAGGCGTCCTTCGCCGGAGTAGTGGGTGTAGCTGGATACGTTTACGGTGTTCCGGGCATCGTCCGTGATGATGTTGATAACGCCGCCTATGGCATCGCTTCCGTACAGGGCGGATGCTGCGCCGTTCAGTATCTCGATGCGCTTGATGTTGGCCACGTTGATGCGCGTGTAGCGGTCTTCGCCTGCCAGACGCTTGCCGTTTTCCAGTATCAGTATGTAGTCCTCGTTGATGCCGTTCAGGCTCATGGTAGTGCCCATGCCGTTGGTGTAGGAAGATATGTTGGGCGTCAGTTTCACCAGCGCTTCTTCCAGCGTGGATACGTTGGCGCCGCCTATTTCTTTGGCCGTGATTACGGAGACGGGAACGGGGCTGTCCGTCATGCGGCGGTGCGTACCGGTTCCGGTCACTACCACCTGGCTGAGGTTGCTGTAACTCTCTTCCAGCTTTACGAGGATGTCGGTCTCCTGTCCGTCCGTAGTGTATTTTCCGGGGGTGAAGCCGATGTAGGAGAAGCGCAGCGTGTGCTGTCCGCCGGGCAGGTTGTCGATGGTAAATTCTCCTCTTCCGTTGGTGGTGCATCCCGTCAGACTGTTGTCTACGCGGATATTTACCCCTACGAGGGGCTCGTTGGTGCCGGCACTCACCACTTTTCCGCTCAATGCGGTCTGGGCATGGAGCAGGGGTGTCAGGCAGCACAGCATGGCTGCCAATAAACATTTGGTTCTCATTTATTGAAAAATGTAAGATTAATACTTGTCTTCCTGACCCCGGGAAGGCGTTGACTGTGTAATCGCCAAGGCAGGTTTCCTGACTCAGCCCTGCGGAAAACCACACCTTCCCGTCCCCCGGACTGCGATGCGCCCGAACCGGCGCTTGCTATCGGCAGCCGTCTGTAAGACAGTGGCATCGTTTTGAAGAATGTTTTCCGTATGCTCCGTTGCCGCGGTAAGCGGACGGGGCAAAGTGGCTTTACAGTAGCGGGCACTGTTCCGGCTTCGCACCGGATTCCCTTTTATACAACTCGTTGGAACAACGGGTGTATCACCTAAGCGGTGACAAAGATAGGGGTTTATTTTTAATTGGTGAAGGAAAGGGCGGGATAATGCAATCGGTCTTACGGGATGATTTGCTTTGTCTCGCGGGATGAATGTTTTCATCTCGTGAGACGGTTGGTTTGGTCTCATGGGATGAATATTTTTAGCTTGTAAGACGGATGAGAAAGGGGGGCTGTCGGTTATTTTTACTTGATGGGCTCTTGGTGGAAGGTTCATTTTGGGGGTCACTTCCTTATTGACCCTATTTTACCGCCTATTTGATACTTATTTTTCTGGTTTACAATTTGTTACGCAAAATGAAATACCTGATTAATATGAATAGTTATTGTAAATAAGAATCCTGTTTTGTTAAATAAAAAGGAAAGGGGTTACTTGGTTTATATGCCCATTGGGAACAGATGATTTTGCGGGCTTACGGATAACCGGTAAATAAGAGGTGTTGCAAATGAAAGAGAGATGTGCTTATCTTATTTGTGGAAAAATGTTGTCATTTAGCGTTTTGATAATTTGCTTTATGCCGGCCAAAAAGGGTCAATAAGGAAGTGACCCCAAAAATGAACCTGAAGATGTTTGAGTATTCTTTAGCTGTTTGATTTAATGATTTGATTATTAATACAATAAGCGGGTATCTCTCCCGAAATGAGAAATACCCGCTTTTTCTCTCTGCCTCTGCCTTTTTTCTCCTTTTCTTCCTTATTGAATTAAGAAAATATTTGTCGTTTTCCGGCAGTGGGACAAAGATGTTCTTTCTTAGCCGGACATCTGTCGGTAAAAGGAAGAACGTTATGCTTCCGGTTGATATCCTTCACCGTTTTCCCAAGCGTCGGCATCCCATTGCTCTTTCAGGTGGTTCACCCAGATTGCACGGATTTCGGGATAGCTGCCCAAAGCTTTGATACCGCAACCGTCTTTGATACCGTGGTCGGCATCGGCCTGGCCTACGGGGTGGGCTTCAAACGCTCTGTCTACCTTGAAACCTGCTTTTTCCAGACGTTCGCGCCAACTGTATTCGTTGGTGTTGAGTTCCACTTCGTCCGAGCCTTTGTTTTCGGCTATCGCTTCGATACCCCAAAGGTCATTGTGGGCGTGGTCGCCGGCGATGGACATGAAAGGAGCGAGGTAAACGGTTACGTCTGCGGGTTGCAGGTTATTGTCTTTGCAATACTTCATCACTTGTGAGTAGATGCAGCCGGGGTAGCTGCTTATCATTTGGTCGGGAGAGGCTACCGGTATGCGGTCTGCGGCTTTCTCTTCCTCTTCTTTCGGCCAGAAAAGCATTTCGCCGTAGTCTACGGTACCTACGAAGATATTCTTGTTCGCGGCGAGGGCTTGCAAGGCGGTTTGGGTTTCGGAGTACTTGATGTTGGCATTGTAGTTCACATCGGGGTTACCGTGTCCCATCAGGAGAACGATGTTCTTCTTGTCGGCCAGTTTGTCCTTGTAATGAGTGTAAAGAACCCGTGCCACTTCTTCCGTATCGTCATCGGTAGAGAGCAGGTTGGCGCCTTTCAGTACGTCGATGTGCGGGTACCAGTCAATCATAAAGTTTTTCTTGATATCGGTATTCATCAGCGAGAGGTATTCCTCACCGGGGATAACGTGAAGCGACTGTACGGCTACGCGTGCATATCCCGCATCGCCGATAGCTTTCAGCCATTGGTCCAGTTTGTAGCGCGCCTCGCCGGTAGAAGCCTCTGCACGGCCGATACAGGTACGTGAGGTGAACGACATGTAGATGTCTGTTTGAGGGAACTGCTTCTGGAAATCGGCGATGATGTCGTTGTATACATCCAACGACTCGTTATAAGTGCTTCCGAACGTACAGAGCAGGATAGCGGTATCATGCTTCTTGGTTTCGGCTACTACCCTGGTTGCGGGATTTACGGTACTTTCCGCATCGTCGTCGTCACTGCAGGAAGTGAATCCCGCGCAAGTTGCGGCCGCTACGAGAGCCGCCATCAGATAAAACTTGAAACTTTTCATACTTTGTTTGTAAATTGATTAATAAAAAAGATATTTTGTTATTGGGAATTCAGGAGTTAATGAAGCGGACTTCCTTACTTATTCTTGAACTTTATGAGCGCCGATGCGTAGAAATTCCTTCCCGGCGTGCTGGTAGCCCGGTTGCGTCCGAAAGGAGTGCGGTCTACGTAGTCGAAGAGGTTGTCCACGCCTATGTTCATCGTCAGCGTCCAGAACCGCATTTTCATCAGGGTATGGGCGGTGTTGACGCGCCATGTCTGGAAGCCGTCGGCGTTGTTGTCGTTGACGTAGTGGCGGGTTGACTGGTATCGGCCGTACACACCCAAGCCGAGGCGGTAACGGTTCCACGTGTGCTGCCAGGTGGCGTTGAGCGTGGCGTTATGGTTGGATGTGGCGTCGATGTAGAGATACTTCATGTAGTTGTCGCCCTTATCGGCGGCATACTGCGCTTTCGGATCGGCATAGCTGTACCCGCCGCCCAGCATGATGTCTTTTACGGGGCGGTAGTTGAAGGTGAAGTCCATTCCGTAGATGCGGGCTTTCGTGAGGTTGGTGTATCTCTTGCTTTTCTCTATCTCGAGGAGTTTCTCTTCGGGGGTGACTTTTATCTCTACCAGCTCTATCATGTTGCGGATGAAGTTGGCGTAACCTGTCAGGCTCGCCTGGAACTTGCTCCCCACGTATTCCACGCTGACGGAAGCGTATTGTGAGGTTTGCGCCTTGAGGCCGGTATTGCCATGATAGGCGGTGAGAGAGCCGCCGCCGATGCTGCCTGTGTATTCGTAGTAGAGCTCTTTGATGGTAGGTGCTTTGAAGCCCATGGCGTAGGAAGCGCGCAGGTTGAAGTCGCCGGCCTTGTAGAGCGCGGATACTTTGGGGCTGAGGTTCAGTCCGGTTTCCTTGTGCTGCGTGCCGCGCACGCCGGCGGTCAGTATAAAGCTGTCCGTGGCAGTCCATTCTTCCTGCGCGTAGGCGGCGAGCGTATAGACGGAAGCGAGGTCGCCCGCTATGTGGTGGGGCGATTCCAGGCGGTTGTACTGGTACTCTATACCGGTATTGAGGATGTGCCGGTCGCCGAAGTAGAAGATGCCTTTCACCTGCGCCAGCACTTGTTGCTGTATGCTCTGCTTGATGCGCTGGCCGGGGTAGTAGGTGATGCGGTCGCCGTCTTTGAAGTAGTCGGTGATGTCTTTCAGCTTATAGTCGTAGAAGTAACCGTAGCGGCCGTATGAGAGGTCGGCGGTGAGGTAGTTGCGCCCGTTCAGCTTGTACCTGCTTCCGGCGGCAAAGGTGTAGTTGCGGTAGTAGAAGTCGTTGGGCAGGTACTTCCACGGGCCGTGCGTACGCATCACCCAGCGTTCGTAGTACGTTCCTTCGGCGGTGAGGTTCAGTTTCTTGTTTACCTGCCACTCCAGATTCTCGGAGAGGGTGTAGTTGCTGGAACGGTTGACGGTAAGCATGGTAGAGCCGGACTTCAGTTGGTTCTGGTCCCATTGCATGTCCGTATTGCGCCAGCCGTCGGTATGGCGGAAGTTGATGCCGGTCACCGATTTCAGTTTGCCGTAGCTGAAACCGAAACTGGTGCTCTGCCGTACGTCGCCATGCTCGCCCACACGGGTGGTATTGGTGAGTTCCATCTTCTCCCTGCTCTGCTTGGTGATGATATTGATGACTCCGGCGATGGCATCGCTGCCGTAGAGAGAAGAGGCGGCGCCTTTCACAATCTCGATGCGCTCTATGTTGGCGGGATTCAGTTGGTTGAGGTCGTTCTGTCCGCCGATGTCCCCGTTCATGCGTTTGCCGTTTATCATGATGAGGATATAGTCGTTGTTCAGTCCGTTGAGCTGGATGTGGCTGCCCATATCGCCGTCATGGAAGGTGAGGGAAGGGCTGAGACCGCTGAGAAGGTCGTCGATGCTGCGCGCCTGGTATTGCTCCAATGCTTTTCCTGTGAGCACTTCTGTCTGCACGGGGGCGTCTTTCAGGTAGTGTTCGGTTCCCGTACCTGTTACCACTACTTCGTTGAGCAGTAACGAGAGTTCTTTCTCATCTTTGTTTTTAAGGATACTTTGCGCCGTGGCTGATTGCATCACACCGCACAGCAGTACCGCTTCAAGCCAATACTTGTGCTTCATCGTCTACCGATTTTTACGTTGAATAAAACAAAACGGCACGTCGCTTCTGTGTGCGAAAAGGATAATGGCCCGAAAGAGTAAAATAGGAATCCTATCGTATCAGTATGGGGGACATCGCTTCTAATCCTGGAAGCTCAGTGCTCAAGTTACGGAAACAGGTAGGTATTCTGGCTCTCCTCTGCTTGTATTGCCTTCCCATCGCATTGCTGCGACAGTGGCTTTTGCGGATACAAGCGTCTTTTACTGAGGATTACAGCTGCAGGTACAGCTCCGGTTTTGCACCGGATTCCCTTACATCGGCAGGCGGATATGCCTTCCCGATTGCCAATTCCGGGAGCAAAGATAAAGACTTTTATACATTATTTTGTCTTTTATTCCTAATTATTTTAGTTTTTCTTTATCTTTGCCCCCCGAATCGGTTCCGGACGGACGTATCTGCCGTTCGGATTAAAAGGGAACCGGGTGTAAATCCCGGACAGTCCCGCTGCTGTGAAGCTCCGTCAAACGAAGTCTTGATAAGAACCTTTGCCACTGATATGCGTTTATATATCGGGAAGGCATCAAGATAAGGAGTCAGTCAGAAGACCTGCCATTCATTAAAGTCTGTCTTTTCTCGTGGGATAGGAAAGCAGTACGAAGCCCAAGTTAACGTTTAACTATAAAAAAAGAGATGCCTATGCAAAAGGTATGTCCGCGTTGTGGTGCAACATTCGAGTGCATGCACAATGATATATTACAGTGCCATTGCGCGTCCGTCCGGCTGAGCCCGGAGCAACACGCTTATTTGAAAGAAACCTATCCGGATTGCTTGTGTCATGCTTGTCTGACGCAATTGGCGGCCGGAAATATTCCTTATATAAATAAATCAAGAGAAAATGATAAAGAAAGTATTGATAGCGAACAGAGGTGAGATTGCCCTGCGCGTGATGCGCTCCTGCAAGGAAATGGGAATACTGACCGTGGCTATATTTTCCGAAGCCGACCGTACTTCGCATCATGTAGCGTACGCCGACGAAGCCTATCCGATAGGAGCGGCCGCGGCCAAAGAGAGTTATCTGAACATAGAGAAAGTAATCGGAGTGGCGAAGCATTGCGGTGCGGATGCCATTCATCCGGGCTACGGCTTCTTGTCGGAGAATTCGGAGTTTGCCCGCCGTTGCAAGGAAGAAGGCATTATCTTCATCGGCCCTTCGGCGGAAACCATGGAAGCCATGGGCGACAAGATAGCCGCCCGCAAGCGGATGATTGCGGCCGGCGTACCCGTAGTGCCGGGTACGGAACAGCCTTTGCAAAGCGCTGAAGAGGCTGTACGCATCTGTAACGAAATCGGTTATCCGGTGATGCTGAAAGCGTCTATGGGCGGTGGCGGCAAAGGCATGCGCCTTATTCACAAGGAAGAAGAAGTGGTGGAAGCGTATAATACGGCGCGTTCGGAGTCGATGTCCTCATTCGGCGACGACACGGTGTATCTGGAGAAGTTTGTGGAAGAACCGCATCACATAGAGTTCCAGATTTTGGGTGATAACCACGGCAATGTGATTCATCTGTTCGACCGCGAGTGTTCGGTGCAACGCCGCAACCAGAAGATTGTGGAAGAAAGCCCGTCGCCGTTCCTGACGCCAGAGCTGCGCAAGGAGATGGGAGAGAAGGCGGTTGCCGCCGCCAAGGCCGTAAACTATTCGGGTGCGGGTACCATCGAATTTCTGGTGGACAAGAACAGGAACTTCTACTTCCTCGAAATGAATACGCGTTTGCAGGTGGAGCATCCCATCACGGAAGAAGTGGTGGGCGTGGACTTGGTGAAAGAGCAGATTTTTGTAGCCGACAACCAGCCGCTGCATCTCCGCCAGGAAGACATCTTCCAGCGCGGTCATGCCATAGAGTGCCGTATCTGCGCCGAAGATACGGAGAACAATTTCATGCCTTCGCCGGGTATCATCAAGCAACTGACCGAACCGAACGGTATCGGCGTGCGCATTGACAGTAACGTGTACGAGGGATACGAAATCCCCGTCTACTACGACCCGATGATAGGCAAGCTCATCGTATGGGCCACCACCCGCCAATACGCCATCGAGCGTATGCGCCGTGTGCTGTACGAGTATAAGATAACCGGACTGAAAACCAACCTTGCCTATCTGAAACGTATCATGCACGTGCCCGATTTTGTGAAGGGCGAGTACAACACGCTGTTCATCGAGAAGAACGCGCGCATGCTGGTACGCTCCAACGGCAGCAACGAAGAGATAGAGAACGTCGCCATGATTGCGGCTTATATGGATTATCTGGTGAACCTGGAAGAGAACGCTTCGACACAGTTGCCCGACGGCCGTCCTATCAGCCGCTGGCGCGAGTTCGGATTGCAGAAGGGTGTGCTGAGAATTTAAAGGAGATTGTTTATGGAAATACATATCGGAGACCGTGTGGCGGACGTTACGCTGGTCAGTAAAGAGGGAAATAAGGTACAGCTCACCATCGACGGGAAGCCGTACGAAGTGGATATCGTAATGGCGGAAAACGGAAGCTGCTCCATTCTGCACGACGGGAACTCGTTCAACGCGGGACTGGTGCGTGGAGAAGGCGGAAAGAGCTATGACGTGAGTATGTTCTACCGTTCGTATCATGTGGATATCGTGGATACGCAAGCCAAGTATCTGCACATGAAGAAAGGGGCGGACGAGAAACAGGGCGACAAGATTATCGCCCCGATGCCGGGTAAGGTAGTGAGCATTCCTGTGAAAGCGGGCGACCGCCTGGCGGCCGGAGACATTGCCGTAGTGCTGGAAGCCATGAAGATGCAGAGCAATTACAAGGTTAATGCGGACTGCGTCGTGAAAAACATATTGGTGAACGAAGGCGAGCCGGTAAACGCGAATCAGGTATTGGTAGAATTGGAACTTATTAAAGAAGAATAATCATGAATAGAGAAGAAATATACGCGCGTTTTGAGGAACTGGATAAACGCGCCTCGCTGGGTGGCGGAGTAGACAAGATAGAGAAGCAACACGCCTCCGGGCGCATGACGGCGCGCGAACGCATCGACATGCTGCTGGACAAGGGCACTTTCAATGAATTGGATAAGTTCGTTACCCACCGTTGCACGAACTTCGGCATGGAGAAGAAACAGATAGCGGGCGACGGCATGGTGACCGGTTACGGAAAGATTGACGGGCGTCAGGTGTTTGTATACGCCTACGACTTTACGGCGCATGGCGGTTCGCTGAGCGAGACGAATGCGGCCAAGATTGTAAAAGTGCAGCAGTTGGCATTGAAAAACGGCGCCCCCGTCATCGCCCTGAACGATTCCGGCGGCGCACGCATACAAGAGGGCGTGAACAGCCTGGCGGGATATGCTTCCATCTTCTATCAGAATACGATAGCTTCGGGAGTAATCCCGCAGATTTCGGCTATCCTGGGCCCTTGTGCGGGTGGCGCATGCTATTCGCCGGCACTGACGGACTTTATCTTCATGGTGAAGGAGCAGAGCCATATGTTCATCACGGGTCCGGACGTGGTAAAGACCGTTACGCACGAGGAAGTGGACAAGGAAGAACTGGGCGGCGCCTATACGCATAGCAGCAAGAGCGGCGTCACCCACTTTATGTGCAATACGGAAGAGGAGACGCTGATGAGCATCCGTGAACTGCTGAGTTTCCTGCCGTCCAACAATATGGAAGACGCTCCGTTTGCAGCTTGTACGGATGATATTCATCGCCAGACGGAAGCGTTACAGACCATCATACCGGAAGACCCGAATATGCCTTATGACATCAAGGACATTATCGAACCGGTACTGGATAATCAGTATTTCTTTGAGGTGATGCCCCACTTCGCCAAGAACGTGGTGGTGGGCTTCGGACGGCTGAACGGACGTTCGGTGGGTATTGTAGCCAACCAGCCGGCTTATTTGGCAGGCGTGCTCGACATCGACGCTTCGGACAAGGCGGCCCGCTTTATACGTTTCTGCGACTGTTTCAATATTCCGCTGATAACGTTTGAGGACGTTCCGGGATTCTTGCCCGGTACGGTACAGGAGCACAACGGCATCATCCGTCATGGAGCCAAGATTGTCTATGCCTATGCAGAGGCTACCGTGCCCAAGATAACGCTGATAACCCGCAAGGCTTATGGCGGCGCGTATATCGTAATGTCCAGCAAGCCTACCGGCTCTGACGTGAATCTTGCCTATCCGCAGGCCGAGATTGCCGTAATGGGCGCGGAAGGAGCCGTGAATATCTTGTACAGAAAGTCCTCTCCCGAAGAGAAGGAAGAGATTATCAAGGAATACGAGGAGAAGTTCTCCAATCCTTACCGTGCTGCCGAGCGAGGCTTCATCGATGAGATAATCATGCCCCGTAACACCCGCTATAAGCTGGTACAGGCATTGGAAATGGCTCATAACAAGAACCAGAGCAATCCGCCGAAGAAACACGGCAATATGCCTTTATAAATAGTTATTTTTAATGTGTGAAAACTTGTATCCCCGGAGAAGTGATTTCTGTGGGGGTACTTTTTTTACTTGATTACCGATTACCCTGTTATTATACGTTGAAACTATGGAATTATTAAGAAATCTCTTTGAGGGATACCCCAATCTGTGGGGTGGCGGGGTGGCGCACTCCGTACTTATTTTGTCGCTTGTCATCGCGTTTGGCATTATGCTTGGCAAGATAAAGGTTGCCGGAATATCGCTGGGCGTTACCTGGATATTGTTCGTAGGTATCGTATTCGGTCATTTCGACCTGAATCTGGATGAACACTTACTCCACTTCCTGAAAGAGTTCGGATTGATTCTGTTTGTTTATTCTATCGGTCTGCAGGTGGGGCCCGGCTTTTTCTCCGCCTTTAAGAAAGGGGGATTTACGCTGAACGTGCTGGCGGTACTGGTTGTGTTTATCAGTGTCCTGATTACGGTGGCGCTTCATTTCATAACGGGAATACCTATTACTACAATGGTCGGTATCTTGTCGGGAGCGGTGACCAACACTCCGGGACTGGGCGCTGCGCAGCAGGCCAACAGCGATTTGAACGGGATTGACGCGCCGGAGATAGCATTGGGCTATGCGGTGGCGTATCCTTTGGGTGTTATCGGATGTATTCTGGCTTTGCTGGCGTTGAAATATCTGCTCCATATCAATACCCGGAAAGAAGAGGCGGAAGCCGAACAGGGGCTGGGACATTTGCAGGAGCTGACCGTACGCCCCGTTTCCGTGGAGATACGAAACGAGGCGGTGGACGGCAAGACGATAAAGGAGATAAAGCCGTTGCTGAACCGTGCATTTGTCATCTCGCGTATCCGTCACCGTGATTCGGAAAACGAGGTGGAACTGGTGAATGCCGATACGGTATTGCATCTGCAAGACCAAATTCTGTTCATCTCCAACCCGAAAGATATGGAAGCCATCATCGCCTTTTTCGGCAGGCAGATCAGCGCGGAGTGGGAGCAGGACAAGAAACTGATTTCCCGCCGTATCTTGATTACCAAGCCGGAACTGAATGGGAAATCGCTGGCGCAGCTGAAAATCCGTAATAACTTCGGTGCAAGCATCACCCGTATCAACCGTTCGGGAGTGGACTTGGTGGCAACTCCTCATCTGCAGTTGCAAATGGGCGACCGGGTAACGATTGTGGGTAGCGAACTGGCTGTAAGCCATACGGAAAAGGTACTGGGCAACTCCTTGAAACGTTTGAACCATCCGAACCTGATTCCCATCTTCCTGGGCATAGCGTTGGGATGTATTTTGGGAAGTTTGCCTTTCATGTTTCCGGGCATTCCGCAACCGGTCAAGCTGGGGCTTGCAGGCGGTCCGCTGATTGTATCCATACTTATCAGCCGTTTCGGCCCCCAGTATAAACTGATAACGTATACCACCATGAGCGCCAATCTGATGATACGTGAAATAGGTATCTCCCTCTTCCTTGCATGTGTGGGATTGGGAGCGGGTAAAGGCTTCGTAGATACCATTATCCACGAGGGCGGCTATGTGTGGATAGCATACGGCGCGATTATAACGATAGTTCCGTTGCTGGTGGGCGGACTGATAGGACGCTATGCCTGGAAACTGAACTACTATACACTGATAGGCGTACTTTCAGGAACGAATACCAATCCGCCGGCACTGGCTTATTCTTCGGAACTGACTTCGTGCGATGCGCCCGCCGTGGGATATGCTACGGTTTATCCGCTGGCTATGTTCCTACGGGTGCTGACCGCACAACTTCTGATATTGGCATTGGCTTAAAAAGAAGGGGACGCTTGCCGGTCTGACGAATAGTATGCTTCGGCTTTAGTCAGTGTTTCCGGTTTGCCGATGTCGAACCAACGGCGGTCTTGAAGCGGATAGCCCTGTATGCGGGCTGTTTCGCAGACAGACAGGTAGAAGGGGATAATGGAGAACTTTTCTTTCCATTGTCCCCTTTCCATATAGCGGAAAAGGGAAGGGGATATGACGTGAATACCGCCGAAAGCCATTTCCTTGTATCGGTCTTCCCGGAAAGAGAACCCCTCGGGCTTGGTTTCGCCTGTGGATTTATTAATCCAGCCATGCAGACGGTTGGCGTCATCCAGTAACAGGTAACGGGATGTCTGCCGCCGGCTGACGAGCAGTGTAGCTTCCGCATCGCTCTCCCGGTGATGCCTGTAAAACTCTGCGAGATTTATATCGGAAAGGATGTCGGCGTTGTGTACTAAGAACGGCTCGTCGCCGTCCAGAAAAGGACGGGCTTTCTTTATCCCGCCACCGGTGTCGAGCAGCATATCCCGCTCGTCACTGATGTGGATAGTGACGCCGAAATTGTTATTGGCGCGGAGAAACCCGATAATCTGTTCTCCGAAGTGGTGGATGTTGACCGTAATGTCATTGAATCCGGCCTCTTTCAGTCGTAGAATCACCCGTTCCAACATCGGTTTTCCGGCTACGGAGACGAGCGCTTTCGGGGTGTGGTCTGTCAGCGGACGAAGGCGGGTACCCAGTCCGGCAGCGAATATCATTGCTTTCACTGTTTACTTTTTTGCGCTAAAGCTTTGTTCTATGTTCTGTTCTCTATGCATCAGGTTCACTTGCACGCCGAATTTCTTGTTCAGGTGCTCGGCAAGATGCTGTGCCGAATATACGGAGCGGTGCTGACCGCCTGTACAGCCGAAACATACGGACAGGCTGGTGAAACCGCGTTCCATATACCGTTTTACGGATGCATCCACCAGGGCGTATACGTGCTCGAGGAAGACGGCGATTTCTCCGTCCTCTTCAAGAAAGCGGATAACGGGTTCGTCGAGGCCGGTGAAGGGCTTGTAACGTTCGTATTTACCGGGGTTGTTCACGGCGCGACAGTCGAATACGAAGCCGCCGCCATTGCCGGAAGAATCTTCGGGGATGCCTTTTTTATAGGCAAAGCTGGTGACTTTTACCACCAGACGACGTTTTTGCAGGTCGTCGGTGAATTGTTTCAGCTCGGTCAGTTCGTGCAGCACTTTGCAGAGATACGGATATTCGGGGTAAGGCTCTTGCAACAGCTGGCGCAGGTTTTCAATGGCGAAAGGCACGCTTTGGATGAAGTGGGGCTTCTTCTCGAAGTAACCGCGGAAACCGTAGGCGCCTAACACCTGCATGGTGCGGAACAGTACGAAATGACGGAGCTGGGCATAGAAGTAGTTCTCATCCACCGGCTGGTATTTGCGCAAGGCTTCGATGTACTCTTTCAGGAGCTCTTGGCGCAGACTGTCGGGATAGTTGGCTTTGGCTTGCCACAGGAACGAAGCCACGTCATAGTAGACAGGGCCTTTGCGTCCGCCCTGGAAGTCGATAAGCCAGGGTTCGCCGTCCTTAATCATTACGTTGCGGCTCTGGAAGTCGCGATACATGAAAGTGGCGGAACTGCTGCGAAGGAGTACGTCCGCCATCTTCTGGAAATCATCTTCCAGACGGTCTTCCTGGAAATCCATGCCGGTTGCCTTGAGGAAACAGTATTTAAAGTAGTTCAAGTCCCACAGGATGCTGCGGCTGTTGAACTCCGCCTGCGGATAGCAATAGGAGAAGTCCATGCCGTCGGCTCCGGCAAACTGTACGGCGGGCAGCAGGCGGATGGTTTTACGCAGCAATTGCTTCTCCTCTTCTCCGAATACGCTCGTCTTGCGCCCTTTCTCAATGGCATTGAACAGGAGAGTGTCTCCCAAATCTTCCTGAAGGTAGTACACGTCGTCTTCGGAACGGATAAATACTTGGGGTACGGGTAAGCCCTTTTGGCGGAAATGCTCTGCCATATAGAGAAAGGCACGGTTTTCCTCGACGGATTCGCCGCTGACGCCTATCAGTGTAGGAGTGCCTGTGAGGCGGAAATAACGGCGGTTGGAGCCAGAAGAGGGAAGTTCGTCGATGGCTTCGGGTTCGTGCCCGGTATGCGCGATGTAGAGTTTTTTAAGTTCTTCGGTTATCATAGCGGTTTTTTTATATTTGGCAGCTAAGATAAGGTTTTTGTCGGAGATATTTTTACCTTTGCCGAATAAAATCCGTAAGTCAGTCTGTAACGGAGAGTCTGCTTATACTTATTACCTTATATTTAAATTCAAGCGACATGCGCCACATTCCTCAATTTCTCATAGCAGCCCCTACATCGGGTAGCGGAAAGACTACCGTAAGCCGCGGCCTGATGGCTCTGCTGACGCAAAAAGGGTTGGCGGTACAGCCTTTTAAATGCGGACCGGATTATATCGATACCAAGTACCATACGGCTGTATGCGGACGCGCGTCCGTTAATCTGGACACGTTTATGGCTTCCGGTGAACATGTGCGCGAGCTTTACGCGCGCCGCGCCGCTTCTGCGGACGCCTGCATTGTGGAAGGGATGATGGGGATGTTCGACGGGTACGATCGCGACCGGGGGTCTTCGGCGGAGATAGCGCGGTTGTTGCAGCTTCCTGTCGTGCTGGTGGTGGATGCCAAGTCTGCCGCTTATTCGATGGCTCCTTTGCTGTCGGGATTCATTCATTTTCGTCCGGAGATACGGATTGCGGGGGTGATATTCAATCGTGTGGGGTCGCCCCGGCATTATGAAATGCTTCGGGAAGTGTGTGACGAGGTGGGCGTTGCCTGTTTGGGCTACCTTCCGAAGACGAAAGCGCTGGAGCAGGAATCGCGTTATTTGGGGCTTGATTTCAGCCGATCCGAAGGTACGGATGCCATCGGTACTCTGACAGGGTTGCTGGAACAATACGTGGATTGGAAACTGTTGCTGGAAAAGACGGCGCTTCCGTTGCGGGAAATGAGGGGAAAGGGGCAGGATAGGGTCAGCGGTCGGAAACCGGGCGGTCTGCGTATATCGGTGGCGCGTAATGAGGAATCTTTCTCTTTCATTTATGAGGAACATTTGGAGATATTGCGCGAAATGGGGAGTGTCTCTTTCTTCGATCCTGAAAAGGATGTTCCCATATCGCGGGATATCGATTTGTTGTACTTGCCGGGCGGGTATCCTGAAAAGCATTCCGTGACGCTCGCCGGAGCCCGTCAGGTGAAAGAATCCGTTCGGGAGTATATAGAGTCCGGTGGCAGGACACTGGCGGAGTGTGGCGGACTGATTTACCTTTCGTATGCCATAGGTTATGACAAACGGGAACATGAGGGTGGCGGTTGCGGGTTCGACAGAATGGCGGGTGTATTTCCTTTTTATATCTCCAATGAGAGTGCATACCGGAAACTGACATTGGGGTATCGCAGCTTCGACTATAAGGGGCAGCGTTTGCGGGGACACGAGTTTCATTATACGCAGTTTGGAAAGCCGGGGACGGCTCCCGATGACAGCCGGAAAGAGCTGTATATGCCGCCTACCGTTGCGCAGGTGTATAACGCCAAAGGGCAGCCGGTGAGTACGCCCGTATTCCGTTATAAGAACACGATAGCGAGTTATACGCACCTTTATTGGGGAGAGACGGATATAATGAAGTTATTTGAATAAAAGATGAAAAAAGTATATACCCGTACGGGAGACAAGGGGACAACCGGAATTCATGGCGGAGCACGTGTCCCCAAAGATGATATTCGCATTGAGGCAAACGGTTGCCTGGACGAGCTGAATGCTGTGATAGGCATTGTGCGTTCCATGCTCTCTGCCGGGGATGACCGGCAGGAGTTGCTGCACACTATTCAGAAGGAACTGATGGTAGTGATGAGCCATGTGGCTACTCCCGATGATGTATTGAATCCTAATCTTCTTTCTGCCGCCGGACTGACCGTACGCTGCGAACAGGAAATGGATGCCATGACTGCCGGGCTGACAGAGAACGGTTATTTCCTTCTGCCGGGCGGTACGCCCGTTTCGGCGCAACTGCATTTTGCCCGCACGGTGGCAAGGCGTGCCGAAAGACGCTTATGGACGCTTCACCGCCAATCTCCGCTGAATGAGGATATTTTGCGCTTCGTGAATCGCCTGTCGGATCTCTTCTTTGTCATGGCACGCACGGAGATGCAGCGACAGGACTGGCCGGAAGAGAAATGGCAGGAGTTTGCTTATAAGAGGAAGAGGCTATAACGGTTCCTTTATATCGATTAAGGTCTTGACTGTCTTTGTCTTTTCTTTGTTTTCGTACTCCTCGCTCTTTACCAAGCCGATGCCTTGGGCATACCATTCGGTGATATTAACCGTTTCGGAGAAGAAAAGGAGCATGTTCGCTTTCATGGTATAGGTCAGCTTTATGCAGTCGAATTCTCCGGCAGGCGTTTTGAGCCGTTCAAAGCCCTGGTATTCTCCGTTTAGGGTGGTTGTCATCTTGATTGGTCCGGCCTTGAAGGTGTATTTGCTTTTCTTCATCTTCTCGCCTTTTCTGACGCGGTTGTGCAGCACAATATAGATACATCCTTCGGAACTGAGCTTTTTCATGACTTCCTCTTCCTTTTCCTTGTTGTCCATGATGATTTTCATGTCATCGCTCATGGACGTTTCATCCATCATATACACAATGGTGTTGTCTTGGGTATAGGCTATCTTTTGTCGGGACATGAAGCCTTTCTTTTCTTCGTTGAGAGGAAGGACGGAATCCGCCAGCGTGATGTGCAGCGTATCATTTCCGGCTTCGGTCTGCTTGACGAAGGACAGGGACTGACGTGTGATGTTGTTCCGGCTGTTGTGGGTTTCATAGTACAGGTGTTTGCCGGTAGTATTATAATACTGGGCGTTTGCGGCAAGGATATTTCCCAATGTTGCCGATAGGAAGATGAACAGGGCTTTTTTCATGGTATTATGTTTTGAATGGTGCCGGAAACAGTTTTATAGCAGCCGTAAATCGTACAGGCAGGCGCGTACTTCTTCTTTGCTGCCGATATGTTTTCCTTTATCGTCGGACAGCTTTACGCATTCGCGCCATTCCTGGTTGACGTTCATTTTGCATTGCGTCAGCTTCATCACGATGTTCGAGGGCTTGAAGCCGGTGTCGTTGGTCAGGTTGGTACCGATGCCGAAAGCGCAGCGAATTTTGCCGCGACAGTGTTCCTGTATGTCGAGGGCTTTGCCGAAGTCCAGGGCATTGCTGAATACGATTGTCTTGGTAGTGGAGTCTATGCCCAGTTCGCGATAGCGGGCAACCAGCTTGTCGGTAAACTCGAACTCATCTCCGGAGTCACAGCGCACACCGTCGAAGAGCTTTGCCTGCTTGCGGCTTAAATTGGTCAGGAACACACCGGATGTATAGGTGTCGGACAGGGCGATGCCCAAATCTCCGTCGTACACGTTTACCCAGTTCTCCAAAGCCATGTAGTTGGCGTGTTTGTAACCAAACTGCGCTCCATGAAACATAAACCATTCGTGCGGGTGCGTTCCCATTGTCTTCAGGCCGTATTTCATGGCGAAGTGGCAGTTGGATGTTCCTGTGCAATAATGGGCGGTCTGTTTCAGGCAGTCGATAACCTTGTCTTGTACATCGAATGAGAAACGCCTGCGTGTGCCGAACTCCGAGAAAGAAAGCCGGTGCTCGTTGGACAGCGTGACCTTTTCCGACAGTTTGCAGATAATGTCGTCCATATCCGCGACGTTGCCGAGAACCTGATTCTTGATTTCAGATACAATGGCAAGAAGGGGTACTTCGTAGAGGGTTGCTTTGTATAGATAATCGGTAATTTCGATGCTCAGATGGCGGTCTTTGTCCAGAGAGATATCAATCTTGTCCGGCCGGAAACGGAAAGAGGACAGCCATTCCCAGTAAACTCCGGGCAGGAAGCGGCAATGCTTCGTCATGTATTCCAGTTCTTCACGAGTCAGCGTCACTTCGGACAGCCTGGCAACCGCTTCTTTCAGTCGCCGCAGAAACTCGTCCGTATACGCTGTCTCGTCCCTGTCTTTGAAGCTGAAGGTTCCCAAAGCATAAGGAAACAACTTGATATAGGCGTATGACGTTGTAAACTTGTAGAGGTCTGTATCGAGGATGGTATGAATCATTGTATTGTTTTTTTAGTCACTGCATTTAAATTGGGGGTGAAGATAGTAACTTTTTCTTAATTTTCGGGTATCAATTTGTTAACAACAGCGTATTCCTATTAAACCATGTTATAAGTCGGGCTGCAGCCCCCGAATAATTTGGAGATTCCCGAAATGTCCGTATATTTGCAATGTGTTTTTCATAGTATTAGATTTAAGGTTAACAAAAAGATTGGCTGTCTGGGATAGATAGCCTTTTTTTATGCCTTTATGTTACCTGTCTTTATGTTACCTGTCTTGATGTTACTTCGTTTATAAACCCGCCTTGTTGTGTGCACCGCCCATGCGCCGTATACGATTACTTGTATCCATAGCGTCAGCATCTGAGGCCAGATGTCGGCAAGGTCGGCACCCATTGAATTTAATTTTACGAAAGCGAGTACTGCGGGAGCCACAGGGAAGACGTAATGCGCCGCTTGCCAATACCAGGGCATCAACTCCAACGGATAGGAAACACCGGAAAGGAAGATGTAGCCCACTGAAAAGAAGGCTATCATCAGCAGCGGGGCTTCGGAGTCGGTAAACCAGCGGGATACGGCAAGCGCAAAGAAACTTGTGGCAAGCAGGAAAGGAATCATCATAGTGGCAATGTCCCAACCGTTTCCTATGTTGGGTATGCTGAAAATATGCGGAAGAAGTCCCAACAGGAATATGGAGAACACAACATACAGCATGACATATACGAAAGTTCTTCCCGACACGATGCACAGAGCATTTCCCAAAGAACGGGCGTTCATGGGAAAGACCCCTTTTCGTCTCTTTTCCGCCTCTTCGCCTGTAAGCATGGCAATCACCATCAGCATCGTCTGGAAGATGATGACAATCATTACGGCAGGAATCAGATAAGAGCCATACCCTTCGGTGTAATTGTAGAGAGCTGTTCCCGATACGCTGACGGGAGCGGATGATGCAACGGCCAGCAACCCTTGCGGTGGCAGGAAAACAGCTCCGGCAGGTCGGTGGGCGTCGTTTACGGCAAGCATGACGCGTGAACTTGCTTCTTGCAATCCCTTGAAGTTGAGAAATGCGTCGGTAGAGGCGTAAAGGGTGAATACGGACGTTTCGCCGCGTGCCACACGCGTCTCGAAGTCGGCAGGAATATAGAGTATGCCGGCAACTTCGCCTTTCTTCATCCATTCGCGGGCTTCGAGGATATTGGACGTTTGGGCATAGACCGATGTCTGCGGGGCGGCATCCAGCCAGCGCACATACTCCCGGCTGAGCGCGGAGTGGGAGAGGTCTGCTACGGCAACGGGGGCTTTACGCACCAGATTGGGAGCATACATATAGTTGTAGAGCAAGCCGTAGAGGAATATCCCACCCGCCAATACCAACAGGATGGCGGGATTGGTGGAGATGGCTTTCCATTCGCGGCGGATTACATTATCTTTTTCACTGACATGAAGGGTTTCTTCGCTCTCTACCGTTCTCTTTATCCACCATTTCAATAAAGGCAGAATCAGTATCGCCAGCAGTAGGAATATCAGTAGTATGGCTACCGATTGCCAGAAATAAGCAAAGCCTGCATTGAAATAAATCATGGCTTGTGCCGCTTCGGTGAAATGGCGTACCGGAAACAGATAGGATGCGGCATGGACAGGCGCGTACATGGCCGTTACCGGAAAGGTGACCCCGGACAGGGTAGCTCCCAATGAACCTACCATTGAAACGACACTGATGATATAAGCTATTTTAGGGAAGATAGAGAATATCAGCACTGCCAATGCCTGCGTAGCCATGATAAACAGTATTGTTACGACGTTCATCAACCACAGGCTGCCGTGAAAGGGGATATGCAAAGGGCCGAACAGAACGTAGTTTGCCAGTATACCTATGATTGAGAATATAAGGGTGTAGGGCAACAGCTTTCCTGCAACAGCAGTCAGGATGTCGGCATTTTGCGGATTGTCGGGGTCTTTTCCTGCGGGTATGGCAGCCCGCAGCCAGTCCCGGGTTGTACCGAACTTGAATTCGCTGCCTATGGCATAGACGGTTACAAGCAAAATCAGTATTTGGAACAGGACGAAGAAAAACGGCTGGCTCAGATAGATAGAGTAATCCATATCCGGGTTATAGAGCGGATGCGTACTGGCTTCTACCGGAAGAAGAAAGGTCTGCATTTGTTCTTGTCCCACTCCCAACGCTTCTGCCTGGACGATGATAGGGGATAGGGCTACGGGGGCAAGCGTGGTTTCAAAGGCAGCCATTAGTTCGCTTCCTACCGAAAGCAGGGCGTAGTGGTAGTAATAGGTCAGTGACACATCCGTTCCGCTGACGGCTTTCTGCTCGAACCGGGGCGGGATGGACAGATAGCCGTATATTTCTTTTCGCTGCAATGCCTGGCGTGCAGAGGCTTCATCGGTAAAATGCTCCGTAACGCTGAATGTAGGGGTTGCCGATATGCGGCGGGAGATGTTGCGTGAAGTGGCTGTGTTGTCCTGGTCTACAATGCCTATGGGGATGTTTTCCATTTGTCCGTTGCCGAAAATGGTGGCCATGAAGAACAGACAGAACAGGGGCAGGATAATGCACACGCCGAGATAAAGACGGCGTGAGGTGATACGGTGATATTCGCGGAAGAAAGTATTATATAATAAATTCATAATAAGGGGATTGTATAGTGATACGGACGACTACTGCTTTGCGTCGATTGCCAGCAGTACGGACATTCCCGGTCGCAATCCTTCTACCGTTTGTACAGGGCGTGCGTGTATTTCAAAGGTTTGCATATCGTAGCTGCCTGTTTGTTTAGTGGACTTCCAGGTGGCAAAACTACCCAAAGGACTGATGTAATAGATGCGGAATTCGATACCCTTTCGGTCGAGGGCGGGAACGTCGGCCTTGAATGTACCGCCCATTTTGAATCGGGGCATCAGGTCTTCCCGGATATTCAGGACTACGTGTACATCATTCATCACAACCAAACTCATAATAGGGGTACCCGGAGCGACCAGTTCGCCGCGTTTGGGAAAGATAGTGGCTATCTGCCCGTCTTCGGGAGCGGTGAGTCTGGAGTCTACCAAGAGGGCGGAGACTTCATCGACAGTACTGCGGGCGGCATCTACAAGACTGCGGGCGGCGGCACGGTCTTCACTCTGCGCACCGTCTACTGCCATTTGATACTGTTGGTAGGCGGCGCGTTCGGCAGCTTGAGCGGCTTTGTACATGGCCTCTACTTCATCCTTGCGCTGCGAGGTGACGACACTGTCCTTGTAGAGGGTGAGGATACGCTGATAGGTGGTTTGGGCAAGAGTGAGGTCGCTTTGCGTTTTGTTCCATAGCTGCCGGGCTGTGGCAACAATCTGCCGTCGTGTACCGGCGTCAATCTTTTTGTTCTGTTCTTGGGCCACCTGTTCCAGTGCATTGACTTGTCGGTACTTGGCTTCGATGACGGGGCTGTTGATGACAACGAGCGTGTCACCGGCTTTTACCCATTTGCCTTCCTCTACAAGAAAGGAGTCGATGCGTCCCGGAAGTTTTCCGCTGATACGTATCTCTGTGGCCTCTATCTGCCCTTGCAGCACCATGGGCTGCCGGCTCATAAGTAACATTCCAATGGCCGACACTGCTACGGTAACGGCTAATATGACGATGAATGTAATGCTGATGGTTTTATTGTTGATATTCATTTTTATTACAATTATAAAGTATAACATAGGATTGCCCAAGGAATTAAAACTCCCATTGCGCAGCCTGTTTCTCAATTTTTAATTCTCAATTCTTAATTTATCAAACTGTTCCGGTATGCCGCATAGCGCCAGAAGGTTCATCAGCGCCACGTCATACTCGTAATAGGCAGCCAAACGGGCGACACGTACGGTAGCCAGCATCGTTTCGGCATCTATTACTTCGGTACTCGTAGCCATGCCTTCGGTGAACGATTTCTTGCGGATACGCACCAGCTCTTCACTCAGTTCGATAGTGGTATTCAGTGCACGTACATTGTCCTGGGATTTCTGCATCTGCGTGTAGAGCTTGTCGATACCCACGCTTAAATCGTCTTTGGCTTTTTCTTGTCCTATGGCAAGGGTTTGTTGGGCTATCTTGGATTGGCGTATCCGTTTCTCCCGTGCCAAGCCGTCAAAAAGATTCCAGGTGAATCCTACTCCTATCATGGTGCGGGGGACGAGGTTGCTTTGGATGCCGTGGGCGTACAATGTCTGTTTGCCGAATACGGCGATGTCGGGCAGGTATCCGCTTTGGTCGATACGGAGCTGTTGCTTGGCGATGTGCGACTGTAACTGCAATTGGTTGACGGTGTAGTTCTCGGTTCGCATGGTTTGCAGGAACTCTTCCTTGGCGGGTAGGACGGCATTTATGAAGAGTGGGGACGTAGGCTGTATGTCGCAGGTGTCGTCCATATTGAGCAATGTGCGCAATGCGTTTTGCAAAACAGCGACTTCTTTTTGCGAGGCTTCCAACGAGCGTTGCGCTTCGTCCATGTTTACTTGCGCAAAGAGCCGTCCGGCTTTGTCTATCATTCCGGCGGATTCCAGTTTCAGTGCATTCTCGTAATGGCGTTGCAGGCTGCGGTAGGTATCTTGGCGCACGCGCGCCACTTCTTGTGCCAGACGCAGTCCGAAATAACTCTCCGCTAAAAGGGTACGTTGGGTGGCGTCGGTTTGCTCACGGTTTTCGCGTGCCATGTCAATCATCGTGTTTCCTATTTTACCGGCACGGATACGTTTTCCACCGGAGAAGACAATCCATTCGGCTGTCAGCCCTACGGTAGTGAGGTTGCGCGGAGCAAGCGGAAAGACGAGTGTGTGGCTGCCTATCTGGTCGAGGATGCTGCTGATGAACTGGTCGTCGGGGACGATGTTGTGCACGAAGTCTTTGGCGGGGTCTGTAAATTGCGAAAGAGGTTGTTTGACTTCTATCTTTTCGGACAGATGTACGAATGTTCCCGCACCTTGCAGACTGGGATACCAAAGGGCATTCAGCTTGTCACGCTCTGCGCGTGCGGCTTCAATGCCTTTGTCGGCTATCTTCAGGCTGCGGTTTCCCTGCTGCATTTGCCGCAGGGCATCATCGAAACTCAGGGAAAGGGTTTGTGCCGTTACGGAAAGACCCGTTCCCAGAAGGATAATGAGTAAGATTTGTTTCATATGTCAAGTTTATCGTTTAGGTTTAGAATGATAAACTTGAAACACTCTTTCTTTTCTATTGTTCAATCTACCGACCTTTTTGCTACCTTTGCGCTCGGAAATACAGAAATATATGAAGATACTTCACCCTATTATGTTTGCCGGCACGGGCAGTGATGTGGGCAAGAGCATTATTGCGGCTGCTTTCTGCCGTATTTTCAAACAGGACGGTTACCGGCCTGCGCCTTATAAGGCGCAGAATATGGCGTTAAACTCGTATGCCACTCCCGAGGGGTTGGAGATTGGCCGCGCGCAGGCTGTGCAGGCTGAAGCTGCGGGTGTGCCTTGCCATACGGACATGAATCCGCTGCTGTTGAAGCCACAGTCCGACCATACCTCGCAGGTGGTTCTGAACGGCCGTCCCATCGGCAATCGCAACGCGTATGATTATTTCCGCAAGGAAGGGCGTGAAGAGTTGCGTAAAGAGGTGCGAGCCGCTTATGACAGGCTGGCACGGAGATATAATCCTGTGGTACTGGAAGGTGCGGGGAGTATCTCCGAAATCAATTTGCGTGACTCCGATTTGGTAAATCTTCCTATGGCCTTGTATGCCGGGGCGGATGTGATTCTGGTAGCGGATATTGACCGGGGCGGGGTGTTTGCCAGTGTCTACGGTTCGGTAATGTTGCTTCGCCCGAATGAACGTGAACGGATAAAGGGGATTCTTATCAATAAATTCCGTGGAGACATACGCCTGTTTGAATCGGGCGTTAAGATGATTGAAGAACTATGCGGTATTCCCGTTGTGGGTGTAGTGCCTTATTATAAGGATATTTATATAGAAGAGGAAGATTCGGTGGCTCTTGCCGCAAAGTCGATGCAGGCGGAACGGGGAAAGGTGAACATTGCCGTTGTGCTTTTGCGCCATCTCAGCAATTTTACGGATTTCAACGCGTTGGAACGTGACCCGCGCGTACATCTTTTCTATACCAATAATACGGATGAATTGGAAAAAGCGGATATCATCATTCTGCCCGGTAGCAAAAGCACGCTTTCCGACCTTTATGAACTTCGCCGTAACGGGGTGGCGCAGGCTGTTGTCCGCGCCCATCGTGAGGGGACTGCCGTACTGGGTATTTGCGGCGGTTATCAGCTTATGGGGCAGGAAGTGCTCGACCCCGATCATGTGGAAGGAGATATTGACCGCTTGCCCGGTTTGGGGCTTCTGCCTGTGAGTACCCGTATGACGGGGGAGAAGGTGACGAGACAAGTGAATTTCCAACTGCTTGAAAGCTGCCGTACCGCTGTTTCGCACGGTAACTCTCATCTCCCGACTCCCAACTTTCAACCTTCAACTCCCAACTTTCAACTAAAAGGCTACGAGATTCACATGGGTAGCACCGTTCCCGTAGAGGGTGCGCCTGCGTCTCCGCTGAACTTACTGGAAAACGGACAGTGGGACGGGTATTTGGCCGACCGCACCTGCATGGGAACTTATATCCACGGTATTCTTGATAATCCGGAATTTATCGACTTCCTGCTCGAACCGTTTGCCGATAAATTATCGGAGAAGACAGAGGCATTCGATTATCAACAGTTTAAGGAAGAACAATATGACAAGCTTGCCGAACATGTGCGCCGCCACGTCGATATGCCGCTTATCTATCAGATATTGACCGAGAACCCAATATAATAACAGAGATATGATTGAAGGACACGGAGATGACTCCTACAAATATAACCGCCCGATAACGGCTAATTTCAGTTCCAACGTTTACAGCAAGGTTGACCTTTCTCTTTTGAAAGCGCACCTGTGCGAGCGGATTGGGGGTATCGGCAACTACCCCGAACCGGAACCCTACACGCTTGAAGCCCGGATAGCCCGGCAGTATCATTTGCCTGCCGATGCCGTCTGTGTGACAAACGGCGCGACTGAAGCCATCTATCTCATAGCACAGACTTTCCGGGGCACGAATACGGCTATTCTGCAACCTACTTTCAGCGAGTATGCGGATGCCTGCCGTATGCACGGACATCGGGTTACTTCATTATATCAGCTACCCCAGGCACAAGACGGGTATCTCTTACCGGACGATGTGCGGATGTTTTGGCTGTGCAATCCCAATAATCCGACAGGAACAGTGGTTGATAAGGAATATATGCGCGAACTGATTGAACATAATCCGCAGGTTTGTTTTATTATAGACCAGTCTTATGAGTTCTTTACTTTGTGTCCGCTCTTTTCTCCGGAAGAGGCGGTGGAATATTCCAATGTCCTGCTGCTGCATTCCATGACGAAAAGGTATGCTGTTCCCGGTTTGCGGCTTGGCTATGTGACAGGCAATTCCGGTTTGCTGGTACGTTTACGGACTAACCGTATGCCTTGGTCGGTCAATCAGCTTGCCATTGAAGCGGGACTGTTTTTGTTGGAGCATGACGTTCCCAATCCGTTGGATGTAGCGGCTTATTTGGAAGAAACGGCGCGTCTGTCCGCTGCGATTCAAGCCATTGGCGGACTGGAAGTATGGGCTACGCAAACGCATTTTATGTTGGTACAGCTTCGTATGGGCAAGGCATCCGCCCTGAAAGATTATCTTGCCGGAGAACATGGTATCCTCATTCGGGACGCTTCCAACTTTACAGGGCTGAACGAGCAGTTTTTCCGTATAGCCACGCAAACTCCGGAAGAGAATGACAGGCTGGTGGCTGCGATTACAAAATTTATGAGTTCGGATTTATAATGTATGAATGAAGGGAATATGCTTATGGAAGATATAATCATCATGTTAGGTATTGCTTTTAATCTGAACCTTCCGTTGCTTACGGGATGGTTGCTCGACCACTGGCTGGGTGATCCGGTTTGGTTGCCGCATCCTGTGGTGGCTTTCGGTAAGGCCATTTCTTTCTGTGAGCATCGCTTGAACAACGGGAATGCCCGTTTTCTGAAAGGAGCTGCCATGTCATTGGTACTTGTGGCGGGCGTTTATTTCCTTACACTGTTTCTGCTGCGTCGGGTGGCGCATTATTCGCCCGGACTGCTTTTGGCTTTGCAGGTGCTGCTTATTTTCTATTGTCTTGCCGGCACTACGCTGGTGCGTGAGGTTCGTGAGGTGTTTAGGGCCGTAGACCGTTCTTTGGAAGAAGGCAGGCGGCAGGTGGCGCGCATTGTAGGACGTGATACTTCCGGGCTTTCGGCGCAGGAAGTTCGTACGGCGGCATTGGAGACATTGGCGGAGAATCTGAGCGACGGGGTTATCGCTCCGTTATTTTGGTACATTATATTAGGTGTTCCGGGAATGATTGCTTATAAGATGATAAATACACTCGACTCCATGATAGGATACAGGAATGAGCGATACAGCCGGTTCGGATGTTTTGCGGCGCGCCTGGATGATGTTGCCAACTATATTCCCGCACGCTTGACGGCTTTTCTTATGGTGGCGGCTTCCGGCAGGTTCTCATTGCTGCTCTTTGTCGGTAAGTACGGCAATCAGCACGCCAGTCCCAACTCCGGTTACCCTGAAGCTGCTCTTGCCGGAATCTTGAATTGCCGTTTTGGCGGACCTCACAACTATTTTGGAGAAGAGGTGTGGAAACCTTATATCGGGGAGCATGAACGTCCTCTGACAACGGAAGATATGCAGATTGCCATACGTATCAACCGTTGTGCAGAATGGATGATGATAATGGTTGTCGTCGCTACGGCTACTTGCTTGTCTCTTATAGGGCAGTTCTGATTCTTAATGGTTCATCCGGTGCTTATACTTCAATTCTGATGATACCTCCGTAAGGTGTCAGCGCATTGAATGCTTCTTCGGCTTTGATAAGTCCGGCATATATCTGTGCGCAAATCAGTACTCCGCCATGCGCAAAGATTGCCACCCGTTGGTATGGTTTTGTTTTCAGTTCATCCAGAAAACTGCTGACACGCTGGTATTGCATGGCAAACGATTCTCCACCGGTAGCTACAACATTCAAGTAATCGGCATACCATTCCTGCAGGCGCGGGTCGTCGTTACGGTCGAAAGGCTTCATTTCCCAGTCTCCGAAGTTAATCTCCATAATCCGCCTGTCACGTTCCGCATCCGGATAACCGCAGTAAGAGGCAAGGCGTACACAGCGTGTGAGCGGACTGGTGTATACATGGTCGAAAGGTAAATACACCTTCAGATTTTCTTTGGTAACAGCCGCTTCCTGTTCAAAAGACGGTTTCAGAGGAACATCTGTCTGGCCGTAGCATACGCCGGGCGGAACATCGACAGAAGTGTGTCGGATAAGTACTATTTCCATAATTTCAATATTTTGTTTTTAAGTCAGGTGCTTATGTTCAATCAGCTTAGGGATTGTTCAAGTCTTATGATTATCCTTTGAAGCCTGCTCTTTACAGATGCTCTATCACAAGGCTGCCTATATAAAAGGATAATTCACAAAGCAAAAAAGCTGCTCCGCAACAATCGCCCGTATATCCTTGCAGGCGATGTTTCATCAGTCGATAGAGTAATATAAAGGTCAACAGCGGAAATAAAGTAGCCGGCCATAGCTTTATGGGTAGGAATGCTATTAACGGCAGTAATCCGCAAATGAATGCAGTGAGAAGTTCATGCCAACTCATGCGATTGTATATCACTTTGGCTTTGCTGTCTTCCTCTTTACGGGCGTATGGCAGATAGTTGATGAGCTGGGATGCGCAGAATTTTGACCAGCAATCACCGCATAATACAAGCATGCAGAGAAGATGCAGGGGAAGGATGGATAGCTGTGACAGCAGTAAGAAGTAGATTATCAAACCGATAACGCCGTAACTGCCGATATGTGAGTCTTTCATGATGGCCAGCGTACGCTCACGGGTAGTACCGCCGCCAAAACCATCGAGAAAATCGGCCAATCCGTCTTCGTGCAGACAACCTGTGACGAGCAAGCGTACAATGATAGCTGTAATCCAGGCAATGGATATAGGCAATATCTGTCCGGTAATCCATAATGTACCCGTCATGATACCGCCGGTCAGCCAGCCGGTCAGCGACCAGTAGGGCACTACGTGCTTGAAACATTCGGCGGGCATTTCTTTTATTTTCCAAAAAGGAAGTCGCGTGAAGAAGATAAATGCAGCCAGTATATTCATAATATGTAATTATCAATTTGCGGATTTCGATTCAAAAGGGATAACGGTTGCAGAAGCCTTAAAAATATTTGGTGATAGAGGCATGGGCAAAGTTATCCATTTCATTAATCATGCGGACAGCCGAGTCTACAATGGGGTATGCACAGATTGCCCCCGTTCCTTCTCCAAGTCTTAATCCTAAGTGTAATAACGGGTTGACATTTAATGACTCGAGTAAGAGTTTATGTCCGGATTCATCCCCGCAATGTCCGAAGATAGCATAATCCAGTACTTCGGGATACAGCTTGCCGGCGGCAAGAATGCAGTTTGTCATGATGAATCCGTCTATCAGAATAATCATCTTCAGTTCGGCGGCTTGCAACATGGCGCCTACTGCCATAACCATTTCCAACCCGCCAAAATAGCGGATGATGTCGCGTGGCGAGCCGTCTCCTTTATAATTGTCCAGCGATTGTTTCAGCACTTCGTACTTGTGGCGAATACCTGCGTTGTCCAGACCGCTTCCCGCACCTACACATTCTTGCAGCGGGATGCCTGTAAGGCAAGTCATCCACAGGGAAGAAGAGGATGTGTTGCCTATCCCCATTTCTCCGAAACTGAGTATGTTGCTGCCTTCTTCGTGGCAACGGCGCACTACTTCAGCGCCCCGCTCAAGGCAAAGTTCCATTTCTTCCTCGGTCATTGCAGCTTCATGCAGATAGTTGCGCGTGCCTTTACGTACTTTCATATCGATGATACCTTTCTCATAAGGTAAGTCATAATCCACTCCGGCATCCACAATCTTTAGCGTAAATCCATGCTGACGGCACAGGAAGTTGACGCCTGCGCCTCCGTGAAGGAAATTGCTGATTTGCTGCCAGGTAATTTCTTTAGGCGAGAGGCTGACACCTTCCTCTACAATGCCATGGTCGGCGGCAAAGATGATATTTTGCGGATGTTGCAGGGTGGGAGTTAGGGTTTGCTGGATGAGCCCGATTTGCAGCGCAAGGCTTTCCAAAGTACCTAAAGCACCTTTCGGCTTGGTGAGATTATTGATTTTATCAATCAATGCCGGACGGATGGCTTCGTCCGGACGGGAGATATGAAATGTTTTCATTATATTCTTCAATTCTTAATTCTCAATTCTTGATTTTGACCGGGATGCCGGATACCATTAGGATTACCTCATCCGCCCGCGAGGCTATGTATTGGTTCATCCAGCCCTGCATATCCGTAAACTTCCGTTGTATCTCGTTCTCGGATGTACCCCCCATGCCTATCTCGTTCGTGACGAAAATAAATGTGGCATCCTGTGCGGTAAAACGATTGAACTCTTCTTTGGCGGCCGCGAGAGCTTGGTCTGTATCTGCGTTCAGGTCGAAGAAGAAGTTGGTGCACCACAGCGTTATGCAATCTATCAGAACGATACGTCCGGATAAAGAATGGCGGCTCAGCTCCTTTTCTTCTTCTATATTCGTCCATTCAGTTCCTCGTCTTTCTTGATGATGTATCACTCGTTTGCGAAACTCTTCATCCCATATACGTGCCGTGGCGAGGTAAACAGGGTTGGGAGCGAGGCTGAGCGCCAGTTTTTCCGCATAAGTACTTTTGCCCGAACGGGCTCCGCCGGTGATAAGTATGATTCGTTTCATTGATTTGCTTGAAGTTTACGGGAAGCAAATGTACATGATTTATGTGGCAGTGACAAGAACAGAGCATTTTTTTAGCGATTTCATTTTTTCTTTTTTAAAAGATTTCATTACCTTTGCCAACGTTTTCAGTACAAAGGAAAGCAAACTCTGCGGAAGTAGCTCAGTTGGTAGAGCATCAGCTTCCCAAGCTGAGGGTCGCGGGTTCGAGTCCCGTTTTCCGCTCCTTTGAAAATCAGGTAGTTATGTGTAAATTAACTACCTGATTTTTTTATATATGCTGAATAACATACCCCTTTTAAACCCTTTTAGACCCTTTTAATCCTACCTTTGTATGCAAATTCTATGCAAATTTCGGATTTGCATAAGTACAACTCATAACTGATATAATTGTATGGCAACGGTTAAATTCTACCTTGATAAAAGAAGGCAAAAAAAAGATGGCACTTATCCAATAAAGTTGAATGTATTCCACAACAAACAAATAATGATAGCCACGGAACTAAGTGCTTCAGAGAAAGAATGGGCTGGTAACGAATATTCTACAAAGGCACAAAACTATAAACCAAGAAACGTAGTTGCCCGTGGAATAATAAACAAGGCGGAAACAGTAATATTGACGTTGGAACAACAAGGGAAGCTAAAGTCAACAACGGACACATCGTTAAAGAAGATGATAGAAGATGCTATATGCAATAAGATTGAAAGCCACAAAACGTTTCTCTATTACCTTGATGAATTTATGTCCAAGAAAACCAACCAGGGTACTAAAACCATATACACAACCACAAGAAACAAGATTGAAGAATACGATAGCCATTGTACATTTGAAAGCATGGATAAGTCATGGCTGGAACACTTTGAAGCATGGATGGCAAAAACCATGAAGGTTAATGCCTACGCTATTCATTTACGGAACATACGCACTGTATTCAACTATGCCATTGATGAGGAATACACGACATTGTATCCGTTCAGAAGATTTTCAATTAAAAAAGAGGAGACAAGAAAACGTTCTCTGACTGTAGAGCAGTTAGCTACATTACGAGATTACCCATGTGAGGAGTATCAGATAAGATATAGAGACATATTCATGCTCATGTTTTATCTTATAGGGGTAAATGCATCCGATTTGTTTAATGCAAAACATTCCGCCATTAGTAATGGCCGTTTTGAATATAAGAGGGCTAAGACGGGGAAATTATACAGCATAAAAGTGGAGCCGGAAGCGCAGGCTATAATCGAGAAATACAAAGGGAAGGATTATCTTCTTAATATAATGGACGAATACGGAAATTACAAGGATTTCCTACATCGTATGGGAATAGGATTAAAACAGATTGGAGAAACAGAGAGGAAAGGATTGGGCGGAAAAAAGAGTAGAAATCCTCTATTCCCTGATTTGTCCTCGTACTGGGCAAGACACACATGGGCTACGGTAGCGGCAGAACTCGATGTTCCCAAAGAGGTAATCGCTCACGCACTCGGGCATAGCTGGGCGAACAGTACAACGACCGACATCTATATCCGCTTTGATATGCGGAAGGTGGACGAAGCCAATCGTAAGGTTATTGATTATGTGAATAGCACTAATAATTTATAAATGTAAAAAAGTAGGATTATTGGTAATGATTTATTATCTTTGCAAAAGCATATCAAGCGTTATGCAACCCTTACTGACGAAAAGACATGAAAAAACTTACAATCAAACAAGAGAATTTTTGCAACTACTACATCGAAAGCGGTAATACTTCCGATGCCTATCGTCGTGCCTATTCGTGCGAGAAGATGAAAGATAAACAAGTGTGGGAAGAATCTTGTAAGTTGTTGTCCAACCCAAAGGTAGCCCAAAGGGTCAAAGAGTTGCAGGAGGAACAAAAAAACAAATCGGATATAACTAAAGAACGCATTCTGCAAGAATTGTCCGGTATAGCTTTCTCATCCATTGCCAGCATGCACAACACATGGATAGAGCGTAAAGAATTTGATGAACTCTCTGACAAAGAGAAATCGGCAATAAAAAGTATATCTACCAAGATATTGAAAAAAAATATTAGAACAAGTGACGCCCCGGAAATTGTAGATGTCGAATATGTGAAGATAGAACTTTATGATAAGATAAAGGCTATTGAGCGTATATGTAAGATGCTCGGATTTGATGAGCCTACCGAAATAGAGATGAATACCAGCAAACCCATAAGCGTTGAGGAAGCAAAGAAACTGATAGAAAAGTTATGATGGATGGTGTACGGTATCTACAAGCATTCTGCATGTCTGGTGTCCTTAATTATACAAAATTGTTTTTCAAAAGCAAAACGGGACGCAGGTTTGTGGTGAGCAGGCATCACAAACGTATATGCAATGCACTGGATGATGTCATTTCCGGAAAAATCCGAAAGCTGATAATCAATATTGCACCACGTTATGGGAAGACGGAACTGGCTGTAAAAAACTTCATATCTTACGGGCTGGCGCTCAACCCTTCTTCCAAATTCATCCACCTTTCATACTCTGACGATTTAGCCCATGATAATTCAGAAGAGATAAGGGACATCGTTAAATCGGAAGAGTATCAGCGGCTATTTCCGTATGTTCAGATAAAGCGAGGTACGGATAGTAAAAAGAAATGGAATACCACTGCTGGCGGTGGTGTATATGCCGTATCAACAGGCGGGCAGATAACGGGGTTTGGTGCCGGAGAGGTAGACGATATAGATGATAAGGAAATAGGGGCGGAAATAGACAGCATATCAAAAGAAGCAAGATTTGCCGGTGCTATTGTGATAGATGACCCAATCAAACCGGAAGACGCTCTATCTGACGTAAAGAGGGAGAAAATCAACCAGCGGTTTGAAACGACCATACGTAACCGTGTAAACAGCAGGAACACACCTATTATTATCATCATGCAACGGCTGCATGAAAACGACTTGTGCGGTTATCTTATGAAGACAGAACCCGGTGAATGGACTGTCCTCTCACTGCCTGCCATAGAGAATGAAGCGGATGGGAAGGAAGTACCTCTATGGGATTTCAAGCATACGCTGGATGAATTGCACCACCTTAATAAAATAGACCCTTTTACCTTTGAGACGCAATACATGCAAAATCCCACCCCGATGGTGGGACTTATGTATGGCGTATTCAAAACTTATAAGGAAATACCATACACCAACCGGGCTATCCGGAAGAACTACACCGATACCGCTGATACAGGCATCGACAAGTTATGTTCCATAGATTACATAGATACAGAAATCGGCAACTTCATTTTAAATGTTCTATATACGGATGCTCCTATGGAAGTTACGGAGCCGAAAGTCGCAACCATGCTTGCCAAGGACGGAATAACCGTGGCTAATATCGAAAGCAATAACGGCGGACGCGGATTTGCCCGAAATGTGGAGAAGCAATCGCGTATAATCGGGAATAATGAAACGGAGATAAAATGGTTTCACCAATCCGAAAACAAAGAGGTGCGAATTTTTACCCGTTCTGCCGAAGTGATGAACCTCACATATATGCCTGAAGGCTGGGAAACTCTTTTCCCGGAATTTCATGCGGAGATAAAGTCTTTCAGGAAGTTCGGGAAGAATGCACATGATGACGGTGCGGATGCGCTTACCGGAACTGTTGAAAAGCGTGGGGAATTTGAATATGACAGTTATGATGACGGTGCGGCAGTTCTCTCCGGTATTCCGATTGTAGAAATACATCCACTGCTTAATGGAAGATTCGTTCATGCTAAAGCGTACATAGTGGATGGGGCGGTATATGTGGACGACGCATACATAGGAGAGCCGCTTCCTATCGAAGCGGTTAAGACATTTGTATCAGGTGCAGATGTGAATATTGAGGTTTCGCAGGCGATGCTTCATTATGTACGCGATTATAGAGCAGAAATAGGAGATGTCTGGGCAAGACAGGAGAATGCAGGGAAAACGGCTTATATTGAAGCTTTTCGAGGATTAGTCCGAGGATTTAAATTTAAGAGAGACAATAAGATGTCATTGTTTATGCGTAATCTAATGGATTACGATGGCAAGGACGTATATGAAGCAATGTATGTATTGTGCTGTATAGCGGATAGGATAAAAAGAAAATTAAAAAAGTAATCGAAAAAAGATTGTTTACTATTTGGAATTAGTCTAAATAATATGTATATTTGCACCCGTAGGGTCACTACAAGCGTGTGAAGTTGCACGCAACCGTATAAATGGACTAAAACACTAAATATATGGGAGTGGCCGCATTCATTTGCTGTCACTCCTGCTTTGTATATGGGCATATTTACTAAAATTTGGAAGCCGAAAAATAGAAAATCTATTCCGATGTATGACAGTGTAAATCGGGTAGAAAAGGATGCAGCAGGAAACTACTGGTTTTTATCTGATTTATTTGGTGCTCGTTCCAGATGGAAAGTATATTATGACATGACTAATAATTCAGATAAAGCTGAGGCGCTTATTTCTTGCACTCCTTTTTTTACTGTAGTTGATAAAATCGGTTCCATGATGTCCCGTGGTGTTCCTTACGTTGTTGATAAAGACGGGAATGAAAAAAGAACTTATGCTGATATACGAAATATTCTCCACAATCCCAATCCGTTGCAAACATTTTCTTCGTTTGTAAAGCAGGCTGAGATATGCCTTAAAGTTTTCGGATATTGTCCTATTGTTCTTGTGAGGGCTACAGAAAAAAGCGTTCCCAAAGCGATGTGGATAGTTCCCCCTGAAATATTCCATATAGAGGGAACGGGTAAGGTGTTTCGTCAGTATGAATTGAAGGATATTGTATCGAGTACATATATTGACTGCAACGGACGGCGGATGGAATTGGAAGATTATGAATACATAATAGTATATGACAGCAATATCCTTGTTGAGAGCGGCAGGAGTGCAGATGTTAAATTCGAGTCAGTTTCAGACAGTTTGTCGCAGCCTATATCCAACTGGATAGCTTCCATGTCGGCAAGCTATACATTACTTGTAAACGGCGGCCCCAAAGGCGTACTCTATAACGACTACACAGACCAAATGGGTAATGTTGCTCTTTCTTCAGAAGATGAAAAGGAGATAAAAGACAGTTTTAAACGCGATTACGGCTTGGTGAACAAGGAATACCCCATTTTGGTGACACGTTATAAATTAGGATGGCTTCCCCTTGATTTTGATGCCGATAAATTAAAGCTTCATGAAGAGGATAAAAGATGTACGGATAAGATTGCCAATGCAATGGGAATAAATGCCAACCTATTCACGGATGCCAAATATGATAATCTTGAAAGCGCCGGAAAAAAGGCTTATCAAGATGTGATTATTCCAGATAGCCGAAAGATAGCCGAATGTCTATCAAAAGCTATATGCCCAGAGGGTGTTTTTATTAAGATTGATTTTGCAGACGTTGAATGTCTTCAAACTAACAAAGAAGCAGAAGCGAATACATTGGTTAAAGTGGCCGATGCCATGCAAAGGTTATTGGACAAGTCTTTGATAACGCATGATGAAGCCCGTGTAGAAATCGCAAGATATATAGACATTGACCCGGATAATCCCAAGGGAGATTTTGACAACAATACAGCAAGCAGCGTATCTTCTGAGAACAACATCAATAACAGCAAAGAGAATGGAAACAAAGATGAATAAATACAAAGATAAAATGGGGATGCAATATAAATTATTCTCCATTAACTCAAAAGATGTTCAATATAGCCCCGAAAGCCGGACTATCAGCGGGTATGCTGCGATATTCGGAAATAAGGACAAGGCTCACGATATTTTATTAAAAGGTTGCTTCTCAAAAAGCATTAATGAAAGAGGCCCACAAAGCCAAGCAAACGACAAAATTATACTTCTTTGGATGCACGACCTGTCAGAGCCTTTGGGATTTATTACTGAATTAAAAGAAGATGATAGAGGGCTTTATTTTGAGGCACGCATTGATGAGATTGAACTTGGAGATAGAGCCATAAAGCAACTTGAATCAGGCACGCTTAATCAATTCTCTATTGGCTATGAGTATGTATGGGAAAAATGTGAATGGGATTATGAAAAAGAGGCTTTGATTGTTAGAGAGGTTAAGCTATATGAAATATCAGTAGTGTCAATTGGTTGCAATGGGGAAACCGAGTATCTGGGGTTGAAGTCAATTGAAGACTATGAAAATTCTTATAAGGATTTAAGCAGTGAAATTTCCTCGTTATGTAAAAATATGAGTATGTTTAAGCAACTGCGTTTGCAAAAAATTATAGCCAAAGCAATGTCACTTGCATCTTTTAGGCCGGACAGTGTTATACCAGTTCCACCCAAAGAGAAGGAAGCCGGCAGTAATGGCAAAACGGAAGAAAAATCATTATGTAATTTATTAAAACTAAAATCGGTATGAAATTAGGATTTTTAGAACTTATGGACACATCCGGTCTGTCTGAAGAAAACAAAAAGTTTTTTGAATCTTTGGACGAAAAAATGGGAGAAGCTTTTGAAAAACAAGTGAAAGGCTATCTTTCGGATGAAGTTAAACTGGAAGATTTGCGCAAATCCATAAAGGATGCCGCTGATTCCATAAACGACATCAAGGAAAAGGATTTTGCCGGCATTGACAAAAAGACTTTTGAGGAGAAGGTTAATGAACTGGAGAATGCCATTTTACGTGTAAAGGCTTCTACTGAAGTGGGTAAAAACGGAGAGGTAAAGATTAAATCCGTTTATGAGCAGCTACACGAACAGCTCAAGGAGTATATTACCGCAGACAAGAAAGGTATTATGTCCCTCGATTTGAAATCGGCTTGCCAGGCGGCTCCCGGCAATAAGTTGGGATTAAATCTTGTGTTGGAAAAGAAAGATGCCGCGACTATTACTTCCGGGTCTCTTGCTCCGCATTACGGGATTGAGGTTGACCCAAATTTATCAGTCAATCCGAGAGCGCAGACTGTCATTCGGAAATATGCAAATGTATCGAGCACCAACAATCGGGCTTTGGTTTATGCGGAATACACAAGCAAGGATGGGGATGCTGCATGGGTTCCTGAGGGTGGATTAAAGCCCCTTATGGATGCGACATTGACAGAAAAAACGGTGACGGCCGCCAAAGTTGCAATTGCCGCCAAGTTTACAGAAGAAACCTTGTCCGACTTCCCAAGTTTCGTCAATGAAGTTGAAACGGAAATGATAAACAAACTTGGTATAAAAGAAGAACAGGGTATTTTGTCAGGCAATGGTTCCAGTGGGGAAATAAAAGGAGTTGCTTCAGATATGCCGGCATTTTCTCTTTCCACTTTCTACGTTGAAAGACCGAACATGTTTGATGCTCTTGTGGCAGCTTATTCGCAAATTGTATCTACCAGCGAAATGGCATATCGTCCCAACCTTGTATTGATGAACCCATTGGATTATGCGGCTATGCAGTTAGCTAAGGATGCTAATGGGCAGTATCTGCGCCCGTTCCGTTATGGAGATGAGCTTATTCAAGGATTACGTGTCGAAACGACTACGGCGATAGAACAAGGTGATTTTATCATGGGAGATTTCTCATATTTGAATATTCGCGACTTGTGGGCATTGTCTATTACTATGGGATGGGAAAATGACGATTTCCGCAAAAATATTGTTACTGTAATCGCAGAGAAGAGATTAATGTGTTATATCAAATCGCAGTATAAAACAGCGTTTGTAAAGGACACATTTGCTACTGTAATAGAAGGTATCACTCAAGGAGTAGGAGGATAAAAAATGGCAAAAGAATATAGAATTAATTTGACGAAACGCTATAAAGTAACATTTATCAAAGATGGTGTGAAATATAAGTCCGGTGATGAAGTGTCAGTCGGTATGGCGCTTGCAAGCAAATTTTATGCGGAAGGTAAAATTGAAGCGACAAACGAACTGATTAACGACGCCAAAATGTTGGGTTGCGAGGAGCTGTTTACCAAACGTAAATCTGCAAGAAAAGATACGGTATGATAATTGACTACAAATCTTTCACTGGGTTGCTGAGTGTCGGGATAAATCCTGACACTGGCGCTCCCTCTATAACAAGAGATGCGGAGTTGGATAAAATAGAATCATATATTTCTGTATATGAACAGGAATATCTAATTCTTATACTTGGTGAGGATATGTGCAAGGTGTTTACCGATTATCTTAATTCAAAAGACGATAGCGTTGATAATAAATGGGATAGACTGTTTGCTCTTTTATCAGAAAAATACAGCCCTATTGCTTGCTATATATTTTTCAAGTATATAGCGGACGGAAATTACAGTGTTACAAATGTAGGAACGGTAACCTCTGCTGATGGAGATACTGTTTCTCCACAAGTTTTGCAAATTAGGGCATGGAATGATATGGTAAATATGAACAAACGTGTTTATCAACTTTTACAAGGCAAGGAATATGCTGGTATATGTTTCAACCCATGTATGCTGCGTAAAATAAATTGTATGGGGATATGAAATCAGTAAATGATATATTTGCGGACATTGTAAAAAAGGTATCAAAAAGATACGGAAGCAATGTGTCGTTTTTATTCGGAGACTGGGCTTACATAAGCAATCAACTAACTTTATGGGGCAAAAGTCCTAAGACAAGCAAATTGAAGTTTCCTATAATATGTCTTTACTCTCCATTTACGGAAGATAGAAGTTCTGCCCAAACAGAGGTTGGATTGGAGTTTATTATCATGGTGAACACTTTGAAAGAATATTCAAACGAAGACCGGCAAAAGACTTCCTTTGAACAGGTCTTGCGACCTATATATCGCCTTTTCTTGGACGAAATCAAGAAAGATATAAATATTGTTTGTCATTACGATAATGTGGTTCCACACTCCTATATTGAAAATTACCGATATGGCAGGGTTGGTGTTATAGGTGAAGACGGCAAACCTTTCAGCGATTTTATTGATGCTATTGAAATGAAGAATGTAAATTTAACCATTAAAGAAGTAAAATGTTATGGCAACAGATTATAGAAAATGTCCGGGTGTTGCAACTTTTAATACAGGTAGCTCCGTATGCGTGCTTGACCCCGGTAAAATAAAAGCTATCATATTGACTATTCACGGTCATAAGATACCTACAGAGAAAACAGCAGAAGCCTTTGAGAAGGCTTGTCATGCAGACCGTCCCGGAAGAATATTCCCTATTAAAACAATTGTGGAATATGCTCCTTCCGGTGGAGAAGCGCAAACTTCTGCTACAGGATACGGCCCTACAAAAGTCACAGGCTATTCTGCAAAAAATGATGTATGGACTTTACAGGATTACGATGCCAGTTTGAAAGCAAATATAATGGCTGCAAAGAATGTGGCATTTGATGCTTATTTTGTTGACGAAAACAATGTTGTTTACGGAATGAATGACGGCACCGAAGATTTGGCAGGTATTCCCTTGTCAGGCGTTTATCCTGGTGGGCAAGATTGGGATTCCTCCGGCACAGAAGCCAATCTAACTATTGCAACCATGTTCAAGGATTACGAGAAATATGTCAAAAATGCGGATGTGAGAGCCTATGATTTTGATGTTGTTGATGCATTGAAAGGATTGGTTTATGTCGATTTGGTATCAACGGAATCAAATAAGTATAAATTGATTGAGCACTTCGGGAAGCTGGACATTACGGAGTACTACGGTGAGTTGCTGGCAAAAAATGCAGAAAAAGTATTGATTGGAGCAACAAGTGCTTCTTATGCTGACGGAGTTATTACTACTGTTGGAGAAGGTTCTATTACTCTTGCATCTCCCTCTGTATTGCAAGAATCCGGAATTACAGGTATCGAGGCTTGGGTATGATAGTAGAAGGTGTAACGTTCAATGAAGACAGGGTAAAGAAAATGAAGAAGAGGGACTTCATAGATGCCCATAAGAACGTATTTTTTCTTGACCGCCCACCCGAAGAAAGGGAGAAGACCCTTTCGTCCATCTATGACGATATAACATCCTCTAATGCACCCAAGCAAAAGAAGGATGATTATATATTGTAATTGTGTTGTGTATTCAATTAGGGGCGTTTATTCGCCCCTAAATTATATCTGTTATGGCGAATATTATTGAAGCAGAAGAAAATATCAGGCGTTTTGTTACAGGGTTCGAGCCGATGATACGAGATGTTATGGTAAAAAATAAAGAGGAAGTTTCGCAATACATCGTAGAGCAATTATGGTCTGGTATTAATGGCAATGATAAGCCATTACGCCCCACTTACCTCAATGACCCGTATTTCAACACCAAAGAAGCAGGACATTGGTACAAGAATGCCAAAGGCTATGCAGCTTTCAAGCAAAGGGTAGCCCCGCTTATGTATTCTTCATTAATAAATGCTCCGGTAAGTTCTAAGGGAACCCCAAATCTTGTGATAACAGGAGATTTTCACAATTCTATTACAGCTGTACCAACAGATAAGGGATTAAGGATTGAAAGTGTAGGAATAAGTTTTAGCAATGATATAGAAAAGAAATACGGTCAGACAATTTACAAGGTCGGTTCTTATGCAAGAAAGGTTTTTATAGAAAAGTATATAAAGCAAGGTATTGCAGAGTATTTCAGAAAATTCGGTTTATAATGGGCTGTGCGTGCGAAAATAAGAAAAGAATGTCGGACATAGCCAATATGCGTTCCCTCGCAAGAAAGGCTGCTATATTGGACGGGAAGGTATATGTCTTATACGAGAACAACGGAATATTCAGTTTCTGCCCGAGAGGGGAAGAGTTTAAGGGTAAGTTTATAGAGTTTGTATGGTTCTAATATTAAAAAATGACTGTATTTTAAGACTAATAGCAAAAAAATCTCGAGGTGGATAATTTTAGTATATGAAAAATGGAACAAATCATCAAAATACACTTATATGTTACCTTCTTATTAAATAATTGGCTATCTTTGCCCTAAAATAATCTTAGTATGGCACAAGAAAGTAAATACGCGTATGACGAAGATAGTGTTAAGGCAATCATGAATTGGGCAGAAACCGCACAATTGCCAAAGGAAGTAATATTATCGGAATCCGAACATATATACGATACATCTCTGTATATTCGAGCAAATATTAACGACATCAAGCAACACTATCCGGATGTATTTTATAATCCGGCAATTGATAGGCTGTACAGATTAAAGGAGTTCGTGGAAAAATGAACAAAGCCCCATTGAAAAATTGGGGCTTTATTTTTTACCATAGTGATACCTCATAGAGAGTACGTAGACTGTGATTATCTCATCATTGACTGAATAGATGATGCGATGCTCGGAATTTATTCTTCGAGACCAGCATTCTGCCAGTTCATATTTTAAAGGCTCAGGCTTACCTATTCCTGTATATGGGTGAGCTATAATATCTTCAAGCAAGGCTGTTATTCTATTCATAATAGCCTTATTTCCCGATTTTTTCCAATATTTCCGGTCTTTTTCGGCCTGTTCAAGAAAGACTATTTCCATAATTCTTCAATTTTTACAGGCTTCCCTTTTCCCTTCTCGATTTCTTCTTTCCCCTTGCGTATAACATCCATCATTGCGGGGGATTTCATTATATACTCGGTCTCCTTAATGGAGTTGTATTCGTCCAGCGATATTACAACCACGCTTTCGCTACCTGAACGATGTACCAGCAACGGCTCACTGTCATTTATCACGCCGTCAAGATAGTGCTTAAGGTTATTCCTTAGCTCTGAATAGTTAGCTGTTCTCATAATCTACTTGTTTCTATTGTTTAGTACAAATATAGGTACTTATTTTTGTACTTACAAGAGGTTGCAAATATAGGAATGTAATTTAGACAAATTCTAAATAATTTTATATCTTTGCATTATCATGTAATGTTGCATGACACCCAATATTAGGACTTATGGCAAACGAATTTGTAATTACCGATTTAGTAGACAAAAAAGCCGTACAACAATTAAGGGAACTCCGTCTTGAATTTGATAGTACAAAAGGGGCTTATGTGGCGCTTGCTAAGGAGTTGGCGCAAGGAGTAAAAACTAATCCCAAAACATTTGATGAACTTTCCCAAAAAGCACGTAATTATACCTCGCTGTTGGAGAAATTGAATAAGACGCAAGAAAATATGGCATCTATTCAGGCAAAACAACTTACCGTGCTACGTCAAGTATCCCAGCAACTAAATTCAATGTCATCTTTGCAAAAGTTAAATCTTTTGTTCGAACAGTTCGCCAAAAATATCAAGAATGCAAGTGATATGCTTGCCGGACTATCTTCGACATCTAATCAAGTGGCATCCGCACAAGATAACGCAGCTAAAAGTACCCAAACGGCAAGTAGTACAATAAGCCAAGCGTCTACCCAGTTGCAAGCAGCAAACATGAATTATGCTTCAATCATTGATACAGTGCAGGCGTATGACAGCGAAGTTACCAAGTTAACGGCTGATACAATAGCCAACAAAGAGGCTATGAAAGAAAAGCTATCCAAGATACAGGATTTGAATAAATCTTATAAAGATGGAAAAATAGATTTAATAGAATATATTACCCAATCGGCTAAATTAAAACGGGAACATGCTGAATTAATGGTTCAAAATCAACAGTATTCAGCTTTGATTAAAAATCATTCCACTGCAATTATTTCAGCTTCAGGCAGCTATTATGAAATGAATGCCGCCATGCTCGAATTGCAGAAGCGATACAAGGCCTTAAGTGAAGCTGACCGGGAAAGTAGTATCGGAAAGAATTTAATAATTCAGGCCAACGCTTTAAACGATAAGTTAAAGGATATTGATGCCAAATTTGGCAATTATCAGAGGAACGTGGGGAATTATGCATCTTTGTGGAACGGATTGAACGTACAGGCGCAGCAATTATTACGAGAGCTACCATCTTTAACAATGAGTTTCAATCAGTTTTTCCTTGCTATTTCCAATAACTTACCCATGTTTGCGGATGAGCTTAAAAGAGCAAGTGAAGAGTTTAAGTCCTTGAAAGCGCAGGGTAAAGACGCTGTTCCGGTTTGGAAACAGCTATTGGGGAGCTTGTTTTCTTGGCAGTCTGCGTTGGTAATAGGCATCACACTTCTGTCTGCATACGGGAATGAGGTTATTGGCTGGGTCGCAAGTTTGTTCAAGGGCAAAAAGGCGCTTGAAGAAATAACATCCGCCCATGATAAATTAAGAATAGCTCAGAGGGGAGCTATTCACGATACAATGGAAGAGCGTATTAAATTAGACTTGTTGTATAAAGCCGCTACCGATAATACAAAAGTCGCAAATGAACGTATCTCGGCCGTAAATGAATTAAAAGACACTTATCCTAAACTGTTTGATGATTACACGCAAGAGCAAATAATGATAGGAAATGCCAATGAGGCATATAAATTATTAACAGCACAGATTATCGCTACTGCCAAAGCTAAACGGGTAATGAATGAAGTCACAAAGGTTGCTACAAATTATGAGGAAACCGAGTTTAAACGGCTTAATCAAGTTTATACAGTAGAAAAAGCACGTGCAGAGTATCAGAAATTTGTAGAAACAGGATTATCAAGAACAGAAGCAGGTATAGAGGCAAAAAAGAAACTTGAAGCGGAAGAAGCAACTTTGAAAGCTTTAGAAGAGCAAAGTATTCAGTATAAGAACCAAATGAATGATTTGGAAAGATTAGTAGATGTAAAAGCATTGGTTAATGACCCAGGTAAAAATAATAAAGCTTATAACGATGAAAAAAAGAAAGCGGAGGAATACGCTGAATATATCAAGAGGATAACAGAGGACTTATCCAAATCCCGGATAGAATTGATTGCTGACGGTAGAGAAAGGGAGATAGCCGAAATCAGCAAGGAGTATGAAGACAAAATAAAAGAGATAAAAGGCAATTCCGAAAAAGAGACAGAACTTCGGAAAAACCTTGAAATACTTAAAAACAAGGCTATTGCGGAAGTAAACAACAAGTACGATAAGGAACTCCTTGAAATAGAAAAGACAAATCTTGAAAATCGATTAGCTTCCATTGGTGAAAGTTCTAATGAAGAATTGAATAAACGCCTCAATATTCAAATCCAGCTAAATAATATGATGCGTGATGCGGAAATAAAAGACGCAGAGAGAAATGGAGAGGATGTTGTGGCAATACGCATGAAGTATATGCAACGGGAAAATTCCCTTATAGTGAGAACTCTTCAAGAAAGGATTGGGTTGATTGAGGCAAGTACAGATAGGATTGTAGACAGGCAAGAGACGTCTTCATTAGAAGAAGCTAATATTGTAAAGAAGCAGTATGCGGAAGGCGAAATAAGTAAAGAGGATTACGAAAAGAAATTATATGATATTGGAGTTAAGTATTCTAAGGCACGCTTGCAGGCTCTTATAAAAGAAGTTGAATCAGAGATGTCATTACTTGACCCTGCTGATGAAAAATATCAGGATTTAGAAGATAGGTTAGCCAATCTGCAAGCGCAAATAGACGGAATAAGCTACGATGATGCAAATAAGAAGCGAGAGGAGTGGGCTGATAAATTCAAGGAAGGTTTATCAGAAATGAATAGCGCCGCAAGAGATTCTCTTGGTGAAACAGCTGGGATTTTTGAAGGGCTTTCCGATATAATTGCGGATGTTGCAGAAAACGGGAAATTAAGTTTTGAAGCTCTTTTAAAAAGTGTAGGGAAAATTGTTGACGGAATAACTTCATTAATGACAGATATATACGATGCGAGAATTGAAAATATTGAAAAAGAACAGGACGCCAATGATGAAGCATATGATAAAGAGATAGAGCGCATAGAAGCTCTTGAAGAGAACGGGGCTATCTCCAAGGAAGAAGCAGAGCTTCGCAAACGTGCAGCCGAGGATAAGACAGCTGCTAAAAATGAGGAACTTGAAAAGAAAAAGGCCGCATTACAAGAAAAACAAGCAAGATGGGATAAAGCCAATTCTATTGTTCAGGCGGGAATAGCTACAGCCTTAGCTATAACAAAGGCTTTGCCTAATTTAGTCCTTGCTGCTTTAGTTGGTGCTATGGGAGCCGCACAAGTTGCCATTATAGCCGCCCAGCCTATCCCCAAATACGCCAAAGGAACAAAAGACCATCCGGGCGGTTTAGCCATTGTCGGTGACGGTGGCAAGAAAGAGGGGATTGTTACTGATAACGGGCTTTTTATCACTCCTGATAAGCCGACTTTGGTAGATATTCCGGCACATGCGCAAGTAATTCCAGATTTGTCATATATCTATGACCGCAGAGGTCTTGCGTCTGATTACGGACTATTGGAGCAAAGACTAAAGAATATGAGAGAAGAAGGGGTTGTAGTCAATGTAAGCAACGATTACAGCCGACTTGAAAAGAAGATGGAAAGTAATACCAAACAATTGCAAAGTATCGGAAGAATGATGAAAAAAGCCAATCAACGTGCGGATTATAATTGGATTTCAAATAGAGTATAAGATATGATATATAATGACTTGGATAAAATATGCCTTTCCCGTTTTATAGACATATTCTTGGGAGACATTGATAAAGTGGTGCAAGGTGGTAAATATAGTACTGAAGAGAAGATTTTAGCCGCCGAGAAACTGTGTAACGAATATCTGTCAATAGTTGGCGGAAAATCTACAATTTCCTTGATAAGCCGGAGAAACGAAATTCTTAAAATTCAAATTCGATTAAACTGCCTTGCTGTATGCGAAGGGCTGATTTTATCAGGTGATTGGAGTGATGTTGTAGATGTTATGTCTACTTTAGGCTATAAGTTCAAAGAGGACGAACACGACAAGATAAGAAACCGGATAAGCAGCGTTTCCGCCTCTGATAAATATCGCCTTGTAAAATTAGCTGAAACATCTTCCGATATGGGGAAAACAAAAATGGATAGGGAATACTTTACCAAAGAACGTGTTTCGTTGATGTCTTATGTAAAAATGCACATTGACGAGAGTACGTTTTCTGCTAAAGAATATGCCTATATGGTTAGGCGTATGTGTGATGATATAGATGCTATGATACGTTCAACTTCAAAAAAGAAATAAGTATGTATTACAGATGTGAGTTATTGGTAAACGGAATGGCGTATGATGCTACGAATGAACTTGTAAATTGGGCTGATGTGGAAATGTCGTTCAAAAGAGGAGACTATGACGGGGTAGTCCGCAGTTTTTCCACAAAATTTGAGTTTGCTAACGGGGCTTTTTCATTGTTGCTGAAAGAATATCTGGAGCAGTATTTAAATTCTTCCGCCACAATAGTGTTCTATATACGTAATAACTCATGGCTTCTCAACGAAAAGTTCAGATGTGCGCTTGACTTCTCGACATTCACATATAGCAATACGACGTGCGAAATAAATGCCGTTGATAACAGCCTCGCAAGCTTGATTAAGTCCAAGAAAGGTACGCAGTATGAATATCCGGTTAGTGAATTGAAAGATAGTACCCCTCTTTACTATGATAGGTTGGAAATGACAAGCCATATAGAATGGCTTATACCCAGCCAAAGCGACAGTAGTGATATTGTCTATGAGTTTACGGCAAGTAACGGGAAAGATTTTTATATGGTTCCGCTTTATATAAAAACTTCAGAAATAGCCACAAAAAACATAATAGAAGTTTATGATGTGGAATATGAGAAGATAACAGAAAAAGAGAATGAACTCAGTGTAAAAAATAAATTTCCTTATTTCTTTGATAATATATCCGCAAGGCCGCTGACTGTTTCCGTTAAGTGTAAATTTGATATAGCGCATCGATTGTTCGTATCAGAATTGGTATTACATAAAATAGATAAAAGCGGAAATCACATAAATGTATACAATCTCTCTCTTCCTGATAGAAACCCGACTGTACATACTGTTGATATAGACAAGACGGTTACATTGGAACCGGGAGAAAAATTATCCTTATTTTTCCATGCGGTAAAAACGACTACCGGCGGGAATGTAACCGTGACCTTATCCAATATGACTATTCCAATGACGATAAAATTTATTGCAAGGGATAAGCCGATAGATGTGGATGTAATTAAGCCTGTTACTTTATTAAACAGATTGCTTCGGTCTATAAACAACGATAAGGATGGTGTCATAGGAGAAATAGCCGTGCCCGATAATCCCAATTTATATATCGGTATAAACAACGCATTGATTGTTCCGGCAGAAAGTATAAGAGGGTTGGAAAAAGCAAAGGTATATACCTCATACACGAAATTTGCAAATTGGATGAGTGCCGTTTTCGGGTTTGTGCCTGTAATCGGTGAGAACAAGGTTACATTTGTGCCTCGTGATACCCTATTTCAAGACAAGGAAGTTAAAGATTTAGGGGATGCTGTTACAGACTTTTCATATAATGTAGATTCATCAATGGTTTATTCAAGGGTAAAAGTCGGATATGACAAGCAGGATTATGACAGCGTAAATGGGCGTGATGAGTTTCATTTTACAAATGAATACACTACGGGAGTTACACTGACTGATAATGTTTTTGAGATGATAAGCCCTTACCGTGCAGATGCATACGGAATTGAGTTCCTTGCTGCAAAACAGGGAGAAAAGACTACCGATAGCGACAGTGATAACGACGTGTTCTTTGTAGGAGCTTTACTTAGCGATTCAAAGTACAAGCTTATTCGGTGGAATGTTTCAGGGGTTATATCGCCTTCCACTATGTTTAACGTTATGTATGCGCCTTTCTATATGATTGATGCCAATAAAGGTTTTTTAGCTGCATTTGCCCAGACACTCAATTTCGCTTCATCTGACGGGAATAGCGATGTCTCGTTCAATGGGGAGAGCGTGAAAGACGATTTTATATTAGGCAGCAGATTATTCTCGGTGGGTGAATTGTCCGTTGAAACTGGCGATTTGGAAACTCTTTCCGACTTATCCGGCTATATTCGGGTAGAGAAGAACGGGCATATTTATAAAGGTTATGTAAAAAGTGCAAGCTATAACTACGGCAGACCGGAAGCGGTAAAATATATTTTGATAGTAAAGGATGTGAATTGATTATTTTTAAAATAATTATTTGGAATTAGTCTAAATAGTGTGTATATTTGCGCAAGACGTGTGAAGTTACACGTCACTGTAAAAAGGACGAAAAGACATGGTAAAAGTTGGTGATGTTTGCCCTCTTTTTTTCTCACCTATAAAAGATAAGTTTGGGCTTGATATGGACTATATTCAGAAGTTTCACTCTTCTGACAAAATCCATATACAGGTATTTGCTAATGCTTCAGAGGAAGTATCAGCGATCCTAAACGACCTTGCAACAGGCAATTCCACATCAATACCACTTTCTACATATAATCACAATGATAACGTAGTGATGTATTACGCCATTCTCCGGGAATTGGAAGATGCCGTATATACAGTAACAATCAATGGAAGTACCTCAGAACCTTTTATCGTATGTTCCTCTGACACTCTATTAGAGGAAACAGTACTTATTCGTTATTCTCATAAAAGCAACAATTCCTCTTTTGATAATATATTCTGGATTGATGATATTCAGCAGATATTTAATTTTCGTGTAGAAGCTGGTTTTAAGCCGAACGGATATTCGCCTCAGATAGATAACGAGCAATACCGTAATCAAATGCAGGAAATAGAAGAATTATATGCAGTGCCCTATGATGTGTATAATCTTACGATAGGAAATTCGAGCGGTGTTCCTTATTGGTTCGCAAAACACATAAACCGTATCCTATGCCTTTCTTTGGTGGAAATTGATGGAACAAGATATGTCCGTTCGGAAAGTTCTGTGCCTGAAATGACGCAAGTTATTGAAGATAGCCAATTGTTCCAAATAAGCATGGCTCTTGAATTACAGAATAACGACATTGCGGGTATCGGCGGCTCTCCTGAAGCGGGTTCTTCCGCCTCTTTCCCTGCATTTCTGATAGACCATGCCAAAGATGGGGAAATGTTACAATTCAGTGCGGAGAAAGCTGCATTTACTAATGTTGATAAAGTTGAAGTATGAAAAAGCGGGTTAGTAAAATATTGTGGTTTGGTGACGCACTTGATGAAAACCATCAGGCGATACCCCCTGCTTTATCTCCGAGTGACGAAGAGCATCTGCAAGGGTTAAATCTTGGGGAAATATATATCTGTGTTGCAGATGCCGACCCTGCATTGTTTATCAGAACTTCTGCCGACCGGATTGTCTACTTTAAGGCTCTTGATATAGAGGCTCTATCAAAGTTCTTTATAAGAAAGGACAGGCCGGACGAAGCAGGATTTTTAATAAAGTTCTTAGGCGGATTATTTTCTGACTACATCCAATCAATGAACTTTTCTTCCGGTGCGCTCGGTGAGGGGTTTGTCATCAAAGTAGACAGCAAGACGGGCGACAGCTATTTGGAAGTAGACCATATGCTGGCACGCAAGAGCGCCACGTTTATTGAGTTACTGATACAGCGATTACGTCAGGTTGGCGGTCAGATAATACTTTCTCCCGCATCCATGTCATGTTCTAAGGTAGAGGAATACGATACCTTTTACCGCTGTTACTTCGAGAACACAGATGGGGAAAAGACCATTGTTCAGGAATTTGTAGTAGGAGACCAAGCCCGCAGCCAGACATTCAACATCAAGCCAGGCGTACATGAGAACGTTTCTAATACCTACTATTGGCGGCTGGTGACAAGTATAGGTGACAATTACATAGACCTTTCGAAGAGCGACTGTGACACGGGGTCTGCCGCACCACAAGCAGGCGATGACATTGTACAGTTAGGTAACCGGACGGATAAGACCAGACAGAACGCCATCGTATTGGCAGCATACGGGAATGATACTCCGAGCTTCCGTCAGTATGCAGGGATTGATTCTTATTCTTTGGCTGGTAAAGAAGTGACAGCTTTCAGTCCCAACGGCAATAAAGTTACTGGTGATTTTATCCTGAAAACGGGTGTTAATATCCTTACCCAGTTCCAGATATTGGAAGACCTTATTTATTCGGAAATCTCCAAAGTGCTTGACGAGATACAGGCAGAGGACAACTACCTGTACAATTCAGCATTCGCATCCAATACGAACGGTTGGGAAGCGAAGAATGACATTCACTTTTTCACTGTAAACGGAAAATTCTTATTGGTGAATGGAAAGTTCTACTCCCGTAAGGATGCTATGGCTGCCATTATCAGAGACGGAGATAGAAACGTGCTTCGCATACTTTCTTCCGGCATAAAACAATCTAATACTGATTTAGCCAATAAGCCGACTTATGAGGAAGGAGAAGAACCGAGAAAGTTCTTTATCTCCTTTAAATACAAGGTGATTACAGCAGGAACTATTACGATAGGCTTTCCCGGTCAGAACCTGCATTTCACCGAACAGCTCGAACCGGGTGAAGAATATACAATAAAGGAGTATACCGGCACATGGGACGGAACGGGCGATTTTGAATTGAAGTTCACAGGGGACATATACATACATTCGTTGGCGTTGACCGATAATGCCTACGAGGACATGATAACAAAGTTTGAAACCCAGCTAAGCCAAACCAACGAAAAGATTGAAGCGGTAGCGGAAAGAACGTCCAATCTTGAAAGCAAGAGCGCAGGATGGTTAACCACTGCGGATGGTGTCAAGATTTGGGCGGCGGCGGAGTTCAATGACAAAGGCGGAGACGGTAATACTAAAGTGTCATCTCTGTTTAATGTGTCGGCGGATAAAATATCGTTAAAGTCGCAGTATATTCAACTGGAAGGAGTAATTACGGCCAATGGGAACATAAAGATACACGAAGATGGTTCTATCGAATGTCATAACGGCTCTTTTACGGGGGACATAACGGCAACCAACGGATATATAGGCGCCTTTAAGATAACCCAATACGGACTTGAGAATATTACATCAAATCCGACCGCAAGATTGCGGATAGGACAGGATGGCGGAAGATTTTTTGAAGTGAATACTACCACTAATACAATGTGCGGTATTCGCGGAGATAAAATGACGGCGCTTAGTCTAAGTGCTTACGGTAATAACTCCGTCGGCGTAGATATAATTGCCCAAGCCGGATTTAACACTTATGCGATAAAGGCGTTAGGAAATGTGATGCTTGATGCCAGAAGCGGAGAATCGGTAAGAATAAACAGATTAGACGCCGCAGGAGTATCGATAGGCGTGAAAAGATTAGGCGTCAGTACGATTGGAGTACCATCTTCTTATACGCTTACCGATGCGGATGATTTCGTAACTTATAGTAATGCTACTCCAAGTTATGACCCGGTTTTATATCTGCCGAGTTCCGCCAATCCCGGTAAGATAGTATTTGTGAAGAATCAGTTAAGTAGGAATATAATAGTAAGAGGGAATCTTATGAATGCCAATGATAGAAGAACCAAATCAGAGACAGCCCTGAATGGAGTTTCGAGTATTTATATTTTCGATGGTTCCTACTGGGTTCATTTCTTCTGTGGATAACATTAAAACGATTATAGATTATGAAAAAGATAAACTTTGAAAAGATGCTGATTGCGACAGATGTAGCCCGTAAACATTGTGAAAACAAGGATTGCCGGGAAGATTTTGCTAATGTACTATACCGTAACGGTAACGGTATCGCATCACATGCACTTGCTATGAAGATATATAATTCCGGTGAAGAAACAGAATATACCGATGAGGAAGTGACTTTGATACAGGAGTATGCAAATGCTTTTTGCAAACCTTTCTTCATTGACGCACTAAACCGCACTATCGCCAATCAACCGGAAGAAGTAACCGATAAACAATAATAATTATGGCTTGGACTGAACAGGATTATCAAGAAATAGTTGCCCGTCTTATGGCTGAATCCATAGGGGTTAATGAAGTGCCGGATGCGGGAAGCACGGATGACATATCATCTCTTCCGGCCTATCAACCGGCAAACGGGACAGAAGTGCCTACCGTAGTAAAAGCATCTCTTGAATTGTTGGTTGCTCCTGCTTTGGATGCTGCCGATAAGGCAAACGAAGCCGCCGATAAAGCAGAAAACAATGCCACCGCAGCACAGACAGCCGCAAATACGGCCAATGAGAAAGCAGAATTGGCGGCACAAGCTGCATCCGATGCCAACGCAGCTAAAGAAGAAGCGGAAGCAGCTACTCAATCCGCAAACAACGCCGCCTCAAATGCTGAAGAAAAAGCAGAAGCCGCTAATACAGCCGCACAAGATGCCGAAAAGGTTGCCAACAATCCGACCTATATAGGAACAGACCATTATGTCTATGTGTATAACAAAGAAACAGATAGCTTCGACAAGACGGGTATTTATTGCAAGGGCGAGCCGGGAAGCTCTTTCCGTGTTGCCGGAGAATACGCCACCCTTGAAGCCTTGAAATCCACCGTTCCCGACGGTTCGGCAGTTGACGGGTTCATGGCCGTAGGTACTGAAGCTCCTTATGATTACTACGCATGGGTAAACGGCGACTGGGTTAATCAAGGGAAGATAGCGGGCGGCGGTTCGGGGAACGTGGTAGTTATTCCTGCTGCTGCGATGAGCCTAAGCGATCAAGCAACATCCGATGAGATATTTAATGCCTTTGGTGGGAAAGACGCTTTCATGGATATATGTCAGAGCATCGTCAATAAAGATACTGTATGTGTTGTGGCAAACATACCCGAAGAATCAGGGATGAAAATTGTATATATTCCGGCAATGGCGATGGCTACCTATACGGATGCTAATAATGCTAATCTTATGATTGCAATTATTACACAAACTACTTTCCAATTAGGTATAACAGTCACGGATGGAGTTGCTACCCAATCGTCTCAGGTTTTAAATCATATTTACGAAGCCCCCTCTGACGGTAACGCCTATGGCCGTAAAAATAAAGATTGGGTGGAAGTTCCCGAAAAGTCAGATGTGCTCACCAAGAATAACGTTACCGAATATACGCCTACGGAGCCTTATCATCCGGCGACAAAGAAATACGTTGATGATAAAATTTTTGCTAGAGACGTAGACGGTACTATTATCAATAAATGGATTAATAACACTGTCATAACAGGAGAAACCGTACAGGATTTAGCTGACGAATTATTTGGTAATTTTAGAAGTTTTGTTGAGGGTTATTCTGATGGAAAATATACAGACCTTAGATTTAGTACAAGACATTTTGACGATACGGCTGGAGCTTGGTTTGGTTATATCATAAATGCAAATATTCAGTATTGCTTGGCAGAAGCAGGAAATGGATATTACGCATTACTGTTTACTTTTGCCTACATGACATCATTAAAGTATTGCTATATATACTACTATGATGTATCGGAAACAAGCGATAACAATAAGATTGTAATTACAGATGTTATTACTTCCGACAACCTCACCACCATAACCAAGAAAACCGCCGCCGAATACGAGGCTCTTGGCTCTAAGGATGCCAATACAGCATATTGTGTAACCGATTAAAACAACAATTATGAGTAACGAAAATAGTAATCTTAGAGTTGGTTCGGCTGGAGCTGGGCTGTTTGTAGGTAGTACTGAAATCTTGGGTGGTGGAGTAGCAAATTTACTAAAGGAGATTACCATTGCATCTGATTTTGAAAATCAAGCCTATGCAAGTAGGATTTTGATTGCCAACTTTAGTGATAATGATGGAATAACTCTTGAAAGAGAAGGCTCTCCGACTATCATTCCTGCACGCCACATAGAATGGTATAGTTTAAATGCAGAAGTAATGGACTATAATGTTTATAATGACGGTGATATAAACGTTAGATGTTTATCGGCTCATGTTGACAATGGGGCTGGTAATCCCCAAATTGTATTTGAAGATGTAACAGTTGAAAATGGATTTAATTGTATAAACTGGACAAAGTATTTCACAGTGCTATTAATATTTAATGCTATTTGATATGAAAACAATCTATTACAACAGCAAGTTAGCCAAATTGATACTCTTTGGCAGATATCACACGATAATGTTCTTCGGCTTCATCCTAACCAAGTTTAACGTGTTATCAGAAACCGTGTTTCGCCATGAGAAAACCCATCAGAAACAGTTCTTCGAGTGCATGGAGATAGCGGCTATCCCGTCCGTATTGCTGGCATTCCATGTCAGTGCGTGGTGGTTGTTACTTATCCCGCTATTCTACTACATTCTTTATTTGGCAGAATGGTTTGTAAGCTTCGTGTATCACTTGTTCACAGACAACAAGATTGGGGATGGAGAGGTCAATAAAAACGCTTACCGTGCGAGCGCATTTGAAATGGAAGCCAAACTCAACCAGGACAATCCGAACTACTTGAAAGAACGCAAATGGGGTGCATGGTTCAGATACTACGGCAAGATATGAAAATCCCGTCCTACTCTCACGAGCAAAACGGAATGACAGTAGTTCGCTTATTTGATAAGAGACACAAAGATAGGAATAATTGACAAATAACGATAAGATGAAGAATAACATTATTACCCAAAGCATACCGGGTGGTTTCTCGGTAATAGCAAGCAGTTTTATTGCGCAGTCATTGGAACACATGATACCGTGGCTGATAGTAACATTTTCAGTCGTTGTGTGTGACCTTGCGTTCGGGATAAGGAAAAGTCTGTTGATGGGTGAAGAAGTACGCTTTTCCGGTGCTGTGCGCCGTACTATGGGTAAAATGGTGACATACTTTGCTTTTGTTTGTATGGTGGTGATGATAAACATTGCTTCCGGCAATAAATGGAATATTGATGTGTATTCATGCTTGTTTGTCTGCTTCATAGAGTTCTGCTCTATCATAAGCAATATCTTGAAGCCAAAGGGATATAATTTCAACTTACTGAAAGCGTTGGGATTGTTCGGAAAGAAAGTGCTCGATGTCGAGAAAGAAGATATGAATGAAATAATAACTAAAGATAAGGAGTAACAAAATGAAAAAGAAACTGATTATCGCAGCGATTGTTATCGCTATCATCGTGGGAGTTATGCTTTACATGCACTACACACCGTTTTGGGTGAACTTGACTACTGTCGTATCATTCGGTGTCGGTGTTGTTGCCGGATGGGTGGCTCATGTGGTTTATGACAAATATTTTAGAAAGGAGAAATAACATGAGATACTTTACAATTGCAGAACTGGTTAAAAGCGAAACGGCTGACAAGAAAGCCATAGACAACAGATTGCCGAAAGAACTGCTTCCCAATGCACAAGCGTTGGTTGACAATGTCCTCGACCCGTTAAGAGAGGCTTACGGCAAACCTATCACAGTGACAAGCGGATACCGTTGCCCTGCTCTGAATAAAGCGGTAGGTGGCTCTAAAACAAGCGACCACATGAACGGGTGTGCTGCTGATATTGTCGGTACTCCAAATACCCCGAAAGAGAACAAAAGACTGTTTAATCTTATACAAGAATTGAAACTTCCCTTCGACCAGGTAATTGATGAGGAAAACTTCTCATGGGTACACGTCAGCCACCGAAGAGAAGGAAACAGAAACCAAGTATTGAAACTCTAAAAAGTAAACATCATGGCAGCAGAAGTTTTATCATTTCAACAAGAAGAAGGCAAAACAGCGTATTACGCAACGTTTGTCAGTGACGGTAATCCCGTTACCATACAGATAAAGAATAAGGGCGGATATGTAACCGCTTTCGCAGGGATTGATGATTTGGAGCCAGTTCCGCTTTATCCCAATGCATCCCAATATAACGGTGCGTCCAATACGATTTTCCGTATCGTAGGGATAGCGAATGGCATAAACATCACAGTCAAGAGCGCTACCGAAGTATTGGAAGCTAAGATGATTAAAGAGGAATAGCCTATGAACCCAATCACTATCCCCAACATCACTATCCCCGTAATCGGATTGCCTACTATCGGCATCCCGTCTGTCGGTTTCCCCTCTGCTTCGGGCGGTGGTCTTGTATGGCCGGCTGGTATGAAAGAACACATCAAGGCTATCTATGACCCTGCGCTGCAAGGTATGACTAACTATGATGTAATTGAGGCCTATGCGGAAGATTTTACTAATTGGACTTTAGATAATTCCAACGGAATAGCCACTGTTACTAAAAATGAAATACATATTACAGAAAGTATCATCTATTATCGTAGTGTTGTCAGACAGGATAAAGTAAGAGGAACCCAGCCTTTTAAAGTGCTAATTTCGGGACTTACAGATAGTCAAGCAGTACAGTATATTTATAATGACGGTAAGTCTTATGTAACAAAGAAGTTAACAACTAATGGAGTACATGAATTACCAGCTTCTTCAACTCAACGTAATGGATTTAATGTAGAGCCAGCAGGCGCATGTGATGTTACTATCAAGCAACTTCCTACTTCCATGCTCCAAGACCTTAGCGGCAACGGTAACCACGCCTATCTGTATGGTGGTAAGGGGAAGCTGAACAGCGGTATGGGAGTGTATAAATTTGACTTTCTTTCTGACTTACGTATTGATTCAGCATATTTACTATATACAGAAAGACAAGATGATAAAATTTGTTCATTAGCAGGACATCCAGCAGGTTGGTTATTTCAGTTCACCAGCCTTAGTGATATTCCAGCTTTTAAAGTAGAAGTAAAAGGAATAGTTAATGATAAGTTTACTTATCGTTGGTATGATGAAAAAGGGAATAGAGGTGTAGATATTGCTATAAATGAAGACGGTATCTATGAATTGCCAATGAATTATAGTGTAGAAACTAATACTGGAGTTGGTATTGTCTGTAATGACCTTTGTCATGATAATGTTTGCTTTACTCAACTCCCTGACTACCCCAACCAGCTCTGCTACGATGGTAAGATGTACGCTGTCTGCTACGGTTTCCCTATATTGGAAGATTACACGGTGATGGCGGATAGGACGTGGTTTGATAAAGAAGAACATAGTGCTTTTGTTTCTAATCCATTAGGTGGCATGGAAGACCCAAGTAATGGAGCTTTTTCCGTAGAGGTTAAATCCTTAGATAGTTTCACTGTAATGAGTTTTGGAAGCCTAACAAATATCAGTACACCGGAAAAAGGAATAACTTATCAAACAAAGCAGTCTTATAATGGTATTTCTATCAATGTTGGAACAAGAGAAAGCAATGATGTTCTTACTTTAGGGGGTAGATATTACTATAAGAATAATAACAATGCAGGAAATCTATGGAATGGCTGCCACGGCAAAATCATCATCGCCGACCGCAGCTTTACCGAAGATGAAATCACTTGGTTAAAGGATAATTTCTTCACTATCGACATTCCAACTCCTGCCTATGATTTTGATTTCAGCAAGTTAAAGAGTGGTGAGAATACTTTTACCGATAAATACGGAAATAAACTTTCTCTGCATAACTTTGCTTGGAGCGGCATGAGTGGGAAAGACGGATATAATGAAGACTTTACTACTTGGAAAAGTTTTGCTAAGAAAGTCGATATTAAACCAAATTCTGCTCATGTATTTTTAGATAAATTCGACAGTACGCAACGTTGGATATTATATATTCCTCAACAGAGTACCGCTAATTCAATTAATGTCAAAATTAGTGGTCTAAAAAAAGGACAATCTTTTAGATATTATTGGACAGAGAAAACTAAAGGCGGTCAGATAATTATTGATAAAAATGGAATATATTCCCTACCCGCTATTAGTAGTGGTAAAGATTATAATGGTTTTGTAGCGGATATTTTATTCGAGGGCACATTTGATGTTACAATCACCCAGCTTCCTCTCTATTCCAATGCTTTAATCTTTGATGGAATAGATGATTATGCTTCATTTCAAAAAACATCTAAACTCATAAAATCTGTTATTGTAGACTTTATTCCATTGAAGCACGAAGATAATCATGGTATAATATACGACCAAAGATTACTTGGCAGTGGAGATGTATTTGCAATATATCATGCAGAAAATCTTCCTGCTTATAGTGCAAGAAATAATGGTGATACTTATATAGATGGAGTGCTGAATACAACTCTTATACCTGAACAATTAACAGGTAAACACATGCAAGTAGCGATTACGAATAATAATATTTTAGAAATGAATAAAGTTATTTTCATAGGATGTAGAGGAGCAACACCATCAGCTCTTTTTTATTCTGCTATGGCTCTTTACCGTATTACAGGATTTACTGAAGTCCTAACCCCTGACCAAGTTTGGAAATGGTATCAAAAGAATCAACCGAAAGGGGGTGACAAATGAAATGGTTGGTTGTTCCTGTGGACGAACTGAAACAGTTTGATAAGTATTGGGAGTACCGCAGAAAGTCGGTTGATGGTACACAAGCGATTATCCATGAAGGTACTTATAACAGACTTGTACCACCAGTAGTTACGATACCGGAAACGGATGGCCCCATTGAGGTTACTTATCCCTATCCGTTACTTGGTGGTAAGGAATTGGTTGAAATGTTGAATACTTCTGAATGGAGTACGAATTTGGATTTAGATGAAAAAATATGAGAAAGTTACCATGGACATTAGTTGTATTGCTGGTAATCGCTTGTGTAGCGGCTTGGCTCCGTCCTCTTGAGCAGCAATCGGCGGAAATCCGTACCGAGACGAAGATACAGACAGTTGTCAAACTTGATACGGTTCTTATCTCTGCACCGATAGCCGTTTTTTGGCAGATATTGCCGAATGATACTATACGGATAGGTGATACCTTGCTTCATCGCAAACGGGTTGTGTATGAAGATAGTCTGTATCGTGCGGTGGTGAGCGGATATGTAGACCCACGGCTGGATAGTATGACTGTTTATCCGAGGACGGTCTATCAGACTGTGACGAACGACATCTATCATCCGGTCGCTATCAAACCGAAGAAGAAGCGTTGGGGGCTTGGGTTGCAGGTTGGGTATGGTTATCCGGATGGCATGTATGTAGGCGCAGGAATAAGTTATAATCTATTCGTATGGTAAGAAAGAAATTAACGATGTAGAAGTCGGCTTAAGCTGGCGCTCTTTCGGGGGCTTAGAGTAGAAAGAAAGCCCCCAACGTTTCACGTTAATATTGCCACATAAAAACATGATAAGCATAAGACAATGCACGTTGGAGGCTTTAATATCTTCAACGCATTGTCTTATGCTTTGTTCATTGAATCTCATGTTCTATGTGGCAGGGCAAAGATAAATATAAAATTCAGAAAAACTATGTGTAAATCAGAAATCTTTGCCGAAACAATCAATCTCGTCTCGCAGGAGACGGAAATTCCAGTCAATCGAATACTATCCTCGGATAAGGATACGGAGACCGTAGACGCCCGCTATCTGCTTGTTCGGCTGTTGGTTGAAAGGGGCATGTATCCGTCTCAAATAGCCTTACAAATCCATAAGACCAAGCGTGCGATAAACTACATGATTTCCAATTTCCAGGAGCGCATGGAAGGTGGGAAAATGTTGAGAATATATTGGGAAAATATAAAGAAGTCGTTGGGAAACAATTGATTTCATGTCAGATTGCGTATTTATACTTTTGCTGTGCGGTTGATATTGACCGTAATTAGTATAAATATAAATCTCTATGGAACGAACGTACGTTTTTAATCAGGACGGTAACGGCGGTAATGGCGGAAGCAAATTCGACATTATGGCTATGCTACCCAACCTGATGGGAAGCAAGGGTGTAGATCCCGGACTTCTCGCTTTACTGAACCAGGGACGTAACAACCAAGACATGTGGGGTGGAAGCGGAATGTGGTTCATCTGGATTATCCTTTTGTGGTTCTGTTGGGGCGGTAACGGCTTCGGTAACCGCTTTGGCAATGGCGGCGGTCTGCCTGCCGAGCTTAACGGTGATGTGGGTCGTGAATACCTGATGTCAGCCATTCAGGGTAACGGTAACGCTATCAATCAGCTTGCTTCTTCTTTGAACTGCTCTACCCAGCAGTTGCAAAGCGCCTTGTGTAACATTCAAGGACTTATCGCCAATGTGGGCAATCAGGTGGGCATGTCTACCCAGCAAATCATCAACGCATTTCAGTCCGGCAATCAGGCTGTTCTCACACAATTGGCAGATTGCTGCTGCAAGACGCAGAACGCCATTACGACAATGGGGTACGAAAACCAGTTGGCAATGTGCAACCAGACAAATGCACTTGTAAACACAGCCAACCAGAATACATTATCATTGCGTGACGGTGCAACGGCGAACACTCAGGCTATCATCGCCAAGTTGGATGCCATGCAGAACCAGGCACTGCAAGACAAGATTGCTTCTCTGACTGCGGAAAAAGCCACTTTGACCGCTGAAATCTCTCAACGTAACCAAAACGCCACTATCCTGAATGCGGTAGGTCAACAGATTGCTCCTTTGGCGGCAGGATTACAGGCATTACAAAGCGACGTTGACGGCATCAAATGTAAGTTGCCTAACACAGTTCCGGTACAATATCCGAACATTGTCGGCGTAAACCTTGACACTTACCGCGCTGCCGCCTTTGGCGCTTATGCCGGTGATGCCGCATACGGTCGTAGCGGTTATGGATGTGGTTGCAACAACTACTGGGGTTAATTCCGGTAAGAAAGGGGGTAATTATGTGGCCTAACTTTTTTACAGGATTTCCTTTCCAGTTCCCGTTACTTGGCAGAGTGAACTACAATACTCTTCCTACGGTGGCTGTAACGGTCGGTACGGAGAACGTTACTTTGGAACTTCCTAATCATGCGTTCCGTAACAGGGACTATGTAGGCGGTTTCTATGTAAGTCTCCGTCAGGCAATACCTGCCGGTACGACTGCTACGCTCCCGATACTGATAGGGACTAATGGGGACACGAGACCGTTGCTGGCTTACAACAATGAGCCGGTGACTGTCGGCAACCTTGCCGGAACGGGTATCTACGAAATCCACTATAACAAGTACACCAATGAGCTGTTCCTTGTCAACGGTGGGTATCGTCCGACAACCACGTCGGCGGCGACAGCAGAAGCAACCGCTCAAAAGAGCAAGTAGTTAACCTGACCCCGGGACATATTTTGTCGTCCGGGGTCTATTAAAACCAAATCATTATGTTTCAATCACTTCGTACCAATAACCAGTTATATATACTTCATAAGGATGCCAATCCGTATATCGAATACGGCCCGGTAGTCAGCGTTTCAGCTCCCAAACCGAAATATCCTATGGCTACTCCTATGGGGCAAATGCCTCAAATGGAAATGGTTGTGGATATTGTGGTCTGCATTAACGGACAAAACACCACATTTCAAAACCTTCCTGCCGGCATGGATATAGCCGATTTCGGGCAGAACGGCAATATTGTGGTATCATGCTCGCGTGATGCGATGAATAACGAGGTCGCTTCTATGAAGCAGAAAAGCATAGACATCATCAACAGTATGGACTTTCATAACTCTGTCATTGCGGGATGTGACAAGATGCTGACGCTCCTAAACCCTGAATTTGCAGAGAAACAGCGTCAGGAGCAAGAAATATCCTCTCTGAAAGGGCAAATGGCAGAAATGAGCAAGAATATGTCTGACCTCATGGATTTAAATAAACGACTTATGGAGCAGCTCGGAGTGGCTGAAACATCTAAAACAAAGAAATAATATGGGAATGTGGGAAATATTGGAAGAAGGACGCGGTGAATATGACCGTGACTTCGGTATGAGAAGCGGTAATCCTATGGAAGAAGCCTACAAAGAGGGTTTCCGTCATGGTTACGAGAAAGCCATGCGTGAGATGCAGGGCGGCGAAATAGGTTATCGTAATAGCGGTGGCTCACGCGGCGGAAGTTATAGCGGTGGTTCGGATATGAGCGAACGCCGTATGCCGGGTTACTTCCCGGAATATCCGATTTACAGCGAACGCCGCAGCGCACAGCCTTATGGCGAAGATATGAGCGAACGTAGACGCAGACGCGCCAACGGGGAGTTCATGTAATGGAGAGGGGAGTAATCCCCTCTTTTACCAGTTTATTAAAACAGAAAAAGACTATGGGACAAAGATTGGATATATACGATAAGTTCCCCCCGGGAATGCAGCAGTATCTTGGCTGCTACGGGTGGCATTTCTCAAAGAGAATGGCACAGTTTGCCATTTCAAGGATGAAGGTGAAGGATGACTCCACTGGCAAGGAGAAAAGTCTTGTGCCGTGGACGAAGAGCGAGGTGGACGAAATGCTGAAACGGAACGGGATAACCGTTGAACATGACGAGCTGTACGACGTCTGCTATGTCGCCAATATGCTGAAAGCCGATTTCTACAAGAAATCCCTTGCGGATGAAGCGCATCTGTGCGTGCATGTGAAATTGTACCTCGACGATATTGACGGCGACCCGTGCCGTGCGTTCGATGAATTCTACGCCACCTGCATCGGCAAGGGGGTTTCTATCCCCTGGGAGGACATGCTGGAGGAAAGAAAAGAAGAAAGGTCATGATAGTACAAGAATTCTACATACCGGACTATGATTGGGAAGTGAGGGTATATTACGCAGTGGACTGCTATTATACCGACCGCATCATCGCCGACCTTCAACGGGTAGGATGCAGGGGATTGGATTTGGTGAATGCCTATAAGAACATGCGCGCATGTAATCTGAACACAGGCATCACCTATTCCAATATCCGGAACAGAGAGACCGTAATGGTTATTGCTCTTACTTCTTCGCCGGAAGAGTTTCAGAACTCTTTCGACCATGAAAAGGGGCATCTATGCCGGCATATCTCACGGGCATTTGGCATCGACCCGTACGGGGAAGAGGCGCAGTATCTTAGTGGGTATGTGGGGCAGAAGATGTTTCCGGTAGCAAAGAAATTTTTGTGTGAACATTGCAGACGTAGCTTATGTGGAAAATAGTACAAGCCATCTTATCAGGCAAATCACGGGAAGAAGTATATAGCATGCTTTCTCCCGAACAAAAGGAGACGCTGAATAGCCTCGCCGCAGCAAACGGCATAAATCGTAAACAACGTAGAAAACTTGAACGTGATGCGAAAAAGGGATTACATAGACGAACTGCTTGAATTGGCGGACAATGTCCTTTACATGGACTATTGCCGCCTTTTTCGGGTTATCCAATGGAACGTTTAGAACGCCTTGAACGATTCATACATTGGGTAATACCGCTTGCTGTTCTGGCAAGGGTTATATCGTTGTGTTTATAAACTTGCTATCTGCATTTCACTTTTGTAAGTCCATACTTAGCCAACCTTAGATATATCGTCCTTACACTTACATTCAGCATCTCTGCCATTCTACGGGGTGGTATGTTTTCTTCCTTGTACAACTTGGTAATGTTCTCTTCCGAAAGCGGATCTACAAACGTTTTCTTAGGTTCTGCTATCCCCATACGTTTACGCGCTTTTGCAGCATATGTTTCGTTTTGCTTGTCTTTTGTGATGTAAATAACAGTGGTCTTGTTAAGGCGTAGAGGAAACAGCCTTCTTTCTACTTCCTTGTGTTGTTCGGCAAGACTTTCCGCATCCCCGTTGACAGTAGTGTCAATCTTCTTGTATTTGTCTGGAATGCGGGTATGTTTGTCTCTGATTATTCTTTCTGTTTTTCTCATTGGTTCAATATTTTAATTGCTCGTTCAACATCATTTTCCGACAAACCTAAATAGGTGTCAGTCTTGACAAAGTGTTCAGCCTGTTCGAGAAGCATATCGCTATCATCGTCAAGTATCACGTAATTAAAATCAACTCCAATCTCTTTATAGTTCCAATTTTTACCGTTCTTAGAGTGGATATGAGTGTCAATCCATTGTTTTATCTCAACTCCACGAGGGATACCAAGGTGAACGCCTTGCATAACGTAGGCATACGCCCTTATAGTTACTCCTATAATTCTGTCAGCGTATGGAAATGGGAAAGGAACTAAAGGCCTCACAGTTGTCAACTCTTCCTTTGTATCTTCTACCGTGTTTCTTCTCCAAGACGAAGAAATTACAATCTTGGCATCCGCAGCATCTATAATCTTTCCAAGTAAATCACACGCATCTTTATCAAGTGCATAATGAGATTTTTGCGTGGAAATAACACCGTCTATATCAAGGAAGATTATTTTCTTTTTACTCATATTCTTTACTTTTCAATTGTTTTTCAAGCAAATTCCAATACCTCAGTTGAGCCAATCTGGTAAGCGTAAGCTGTTCTTCTAGGAAGAGCTTGCGATGATGTCCTGCATTATACCTATTGCCGATTTGCTTTATAATGATGCCGTTGTCATCGTATATCAGCACGGCAGGTATGAATGCAACCTCTTTTTCGTTGTGCTTCTCTTTCAGCATTTCAATAGCCTTATCGGCAAAGCTTTCGTGTACACAGTAATAGAAGTAATATACACGCTCGTCATCATGGGCATGCTTCTTCTTGAAATCGGCTTTGAAATCCTCCCACGAGCGTTTGATTTCAACTTCCGTCAAATACCCGCTTTTCGAGAGGACGAGGAAATCCGCCTCGTAGTCAAGAAGCCCCATGATACGTTGGGTATCATTATATCGCTACGCTTGTTCCATATTCCGCTGTTGCGTAGAGCCAAATGGATTTGCTGAATGGTTAACGATGTGTCCATTGTCATTCTCCTTTCTTCTTAAGTTCCTCAACTAAAGCGTCAGCATACTGTACAGCCCGCTTTGTGATTTTCTGTTCTTTGTCAGAAGTGCCTTCATAGCAGGTTATCAATGTGTTCATCGCCGCTATTGCCGCCTGTATGCGGACTTGCTGCCAGTCGGGAAAAACCTTGTCGAAATCCAATTCTGTATCAAAATAAGTGTTTCCGTCAGAGCCTTCATACACATAACGCGCACCTGTTCCTGCTGTCGGTTGTGCGTTGGCATTCATGGTAGCCTCGATTATTCCCCCTGTTGCTTTTACTTTTGCTTTCATCTTTTCAATACTTTTTATTTCCGTGTTTAAAACTCCTGAGTTCATTGTATCTCATCTTCTGCTCAATATGCCAAAGCAAATTTATACCCATATAATTGGATAGACCGATAATGTTTAGTAACATACTATTTAACTGCTTGTCAAAGGAGTAGTCGTATTCATACTTAAATCTTACTGGAATCGTAGCGATGGCGTATATGCTTTCGGTGAACGATTCATCATTACAACTTTCTGTTGATTCATATATCATTTCCTCTGTAAACGTCTCAATGGCTATGCCTCTATATCCGGCAAGGTCAAGCAAGCGGATGGCAGCATCGGCAAGTTCTTCTGCTACAGTGCCTTTAATGCAATAATCATACACCTGCTTAAAATCGTTCATAGGATATGAAATACCTCTCTCGAATTGCATTATGTTGGGTTGCTTCCCTTTTCTGTCCGCTTCCACAGCTTCCATTAACTCGGATATTACGAGGCAAAGGCAATGTTCGTTACTCAGTTCTTCATCGTGAAAGCCATGCTCGCAGGCGGTTTTATAGGCTCTATCTCTCAATTCATTTAAATCCATAATCAATTTTCTTTATCAGATAATACTCCGTTTCTCTTATCATAATTTCTCATACGGGGGCATTTCCCGTCACATCTCATGTTCACATGCGCATTGTTTGCTATGCCCGATATAAACGACTTTTTATAACATTGCCCACTGTACGGGCTGTAATGTTTGCAGCGTTCACGGTATTCGTTTCTATTCATGGTTAATCAACTAATTCAAATTCGTAAACAAATACATAGGGGTTGCTATTTTTTTTCTTCTATCTTTCCAAGTTCCATAATTCATATTATATAACCTATCGCACCATTCAAGATTTGACACTCTATTATTTGTTTTGTCTTCATCTTTATGATTTATTTCCTTATAGCCATTAGGATTTGGGATGAATGCTTGAGCTACCAATCTATGCACTCTTTTCGTTTTTCTGCAATTGGTATAATTTATACAAACCTGCATATATCCTTTTTCGGATTTTGCTGTTTTTATAAGTATTTCCTTTCCCCATTTTAATGACTTCACTCTTCCAAAATTTGAAATAAAGTAAGCATCGTCTGTTTTTGGTATGACCTTCCATACTTCATTATCAAAATCTTGTACAACAAACGAAGATTTATATTCTTTTTGTCTTTTTGCCCTACTTATTGCATCTCTCGCTTTGGCTTTCTCATAGTTACGAGTGCGAATAGATGTTTTCTTATGACAACTTTTGCAGCTTGATGTTATACCAATCTCACACCTATTGTCAGCGTAAAACCCATTCTTTGAGAACCATTGTTTACATACATTGCACTGGTAATATATTTCTCCATTTATATATTTAAAAGGTTTTAATCTCATTAGTCTATTAGTTTAAATGAATAACAAAAAACGTATGGATTCTTTAGCCAAGTTCCTTTGCCGGATACTTTATCTATGAGGGCGGCAAAGGCTTCACGAGGGGTACCGAAATGCTTACAGAACATTCTCTTCCATCTACTTCCTATCTCTGTAATATTTTGAACAAAATATGATTTCGTACCATCATATTTGTATTGCTCTTGACTAAATTCTACACCTTCTCTCATGCAATCTTCATCGGATATATTTTGAAGTCTTTTTACCTTGATGTCAGTAATACGGATGTGATGGGGCATGAGGTCAGCGCGAACAAACATCTTGTTTTTCCAACCAGGTGCAAATTTTGTTTTAGTATAAAATCCTATTCCGTCTTTATCATCAAGTGCGAGTTCGGGATTCATACATCTATACTTTTGTAACATTGCGCAACGGCAACAACTTCACCGACTTTGTACTGAGGAATATTCCAACCTGTAAAGTCTCCTTTGTCGTTTTTCCAACCAAAAGCATAATTTAATGGAGATACTATGTTCCCGTCATTATCGTAATCATTTGGTTCAAAAACGGGGAATACAATATCATAAGTTTCATTTGGTCTGTCATACTTGCAGCCCCTTCTCGTCATAGTCTTCCGACCATCCAATACAGCCTGGGTTAAGCCGCATTCATCGTTGAACATTATCTTCTTCATTACTGTTTCTCCTCTACTTTTTCAAAGTGTACATCTTGTTTATCTTGTCTCGCATAAGAAACGCAATAATTATTATTGCATTCCGGTTTGCCGCCAAAATAGCACTTGTCGCATCCGCATATAATATCGATATCTTTTTTCACGATAATTTTTTCTCCATTACATTCAAATACTTCTCCTATTTTTCTTTCCTGCCTCATAAGTTATATAAGTTTTAATGCTTCCTGTATGCCAGCTTCCAGTGCTTCTTCATAGCTTTTATAATGCACTAAAGGCCTGTCGGATAATCCCACTAAATCATGGTTCGGTATTGTTAGTATATCGTATATCCAATAATCCCCATACATATAGGATACTTCAACGTGCAGCTTCTTGGTTTCACGTAGCCACTTTCGGGCAAATGGCTGCGTAGGACGAGAATAGAATGATTTAGGTAAATCATTGCTGGTTCGGAATACGGTTTCCATCATCAAGCCTTTATCGTTAATGACATCTCTGCAATACTCATTGAAACCTTTTTCTTTCAGCAGCTTAGCTGTTTCTAATGTTACAAGTTCTTCGGTCATGGTTTTATAAATATTACAATTAATAAAACAGCAGCCATGATGGAAGCAATCAAAGCAAACCATTTCCATATTTTTACAGTAGCCTTCAAACCATATTGCTGCTTATTAAACTCACTCATTGCATAATTCAAAGCCTCGTCTTTCAATCCTTTAAACTTGTTATTCAAGAACTCGGTTATATCGTCTGCAATAGTATATTTCACCCTTTCCGATATGGATATTGGATAGCCCCTCTCGTCATAATTTATCTCATTCAGTAAATCATGATGGAAAAGATATGGCACACCATTCACCTCATAAGACACCCTTATTCCACCCTCTTTGATGTATTTCAAAAACATCTCTTCGGAAAGTTCCTTTATCCTTACCTCATTCAGTTCGGACTTTTCTTTCAAACTATTAAAATATTCCTCGTCAACAATCACACAATTGTTTTCAAGTTTCATTACATGTGCTTTCATTCTTTTTCTTTAAAGTGTTCAATAAGTTCGTTTACGGTAGCCTTGTGCCACTTTTCAAATAAAATTTCAGGCTTGTCTTGGTAGTGCATACCTGCTTTCAGATATTGGCATTGAAACCATTCTTTGCCGTCGGTAAACCATTGGTCTATATCAATATCATCCCTCAATGCAGCAATGCCCAAGAAAAGCTCCTCGCCGGTTCCGCAATCAATGCCGTTACAATCGTTGGGTGATTTTATATCATTAACCCAACCATTGCTACATTCGAGATTGTCGTATTCTATTGGGGAAAGCATTTTATATCCCAACTCTTCCAGCTTCTTTCTAAGTTCTTCAGTATTCTTTCTTATAAAGCACGGTGTTGTAAATCCCATAATTACTTCTCCTTTTCTATCTTTACTCCATTACGATAAATACTCCCAGTGTTTTCGGACGTTTCACGAGAAAATCTAACAGTTGCCTTGCCACGATTGACAAACTTGTCACAATTTATTATAGCACATAACGCATCATTACCACGTATTTCGTGGCAAATTGCTATCAATGAGCATCCGTCACAATGGGCATTTCTCATAACTATACCCTCATGTAGCACTCCGTCTATTATTATTCCATTCTTTACTTCCATACTACTTCATTTAAAAAGGTGGAAAGTATGTTTTTACCCCTAAAGGATTAACTATAAACTCTTTCCGATTAATTCTTATACGCCATTCAAGCGTTTTCATTCTTCTCATGTGTTTTTTTGTCGGCTTAGTTGAAACAATCCGACCTAAACATTCATTGTAATCAAATTTTAATTTGTTCCAATAATGAAAATATCTATTATCATACATATTTTTATTCTTTAGTAAATACAGGTGAAAACTCTTGAATATATCCAGTAAGTTCATCTACATGTTTTCTTAGCTTGATATTAAGTAGCTTTAATAGATATATCTCCCTATATGCTTCTGCTAAGCTGATAATCAATTCTTTCTTATCCATAATCAATCTCCTTTCTCTTTTAATCGTTGTAACACATCTTTGTTGGCTTCGAGGATTTGGTCGAAAGAGGGGATGGGCATCCAAAAAAGAACTCCTCCATCGTATGTTGTTAAGTCTTTACCTGTATAAAATTTACCTCCACAGTAAAACAGAACACGATATTTATAGCACCCACCTGCTACAAATACCCAACCTGTATTTTCCGGCAATCGTTCTTCCACGCTTATCCACGGAGATTGCTTTGCCTGCCATTCAGCACCGTCCTTAAAGCCATCCAAGTAATACGGCTGATACTCGTCATTGTATATGCTTCTATCTATCACGCAGCTTTCTATTGCCTCTTCTTCTACTGTCTGTTTCATAATAACTACAATCCATATTCTACGTTAAACATTGAATCCGCTTGTTGGAACATCTTCTCATAGCGGTTCTCTTTATGTTCTCTCTTGAAAGCCGCACGAGGGGCTTGTTGGGTGGCACATCCAGCCAAGAAGGCGAGGAGTGTGCAGATGAATACTATCTTTTTCATTTCCTATTTTGTTATGAATTACTGTTTAAACTCCGGCAGAATGCCGAGGTATAAGTATCTATTATCTTCGGTCTTGTACACCGTCATGTAAAACAATACATCACCTTCACTCTTAACCGCATCGCATCCTTGGACAAAGTCCCTTGAACAATATGCAGGGCAAGTAATTTCCGCTATATAGTTGCATAACCTTTCGTCTATATAGTCACCAGGAGATAAAAACTCGTCCAAATCTTTATCTTGCTTAGACCACGCTTTAAATGTCTTCTTCATTTTCTGTGAGTTTTCTTGTTCTTATTCTTTTTCCTGCGTTTTGCAATAGCCTTTTTCCGGTGCGGGGACATTTCCTCATACTTATCACGTTCACCGTCAAACAGTACACCGCAAAAACTTTCTCTGTACGCCCTGCTGGCAGAGCATCTTTCTTGTCCGTAATCGGACTTTGGGCAACAATCACATCCCATAATATTTAACTGTTTTAAATTTCCACTTTTGTATAATTACTAAAATCACACCACAGATATTTACTCCATGAATAACGAGGGTACTTGTCATTTAAATATCTACAACAAGAAGTCCATTTACTCTTTGCTATAATTTCATACACTGTTCCTTTATGGATAAAAAGGTCGCCGACTTTTAAATTGGAAAGTTTAACTGCTTTCATTTCTTTCTTTTATTCCGTTTTCTATTATCCTAGATATACACATCTTACACCATGATGTTTTGATGTGATATGCTTTCCCATTGCGGTGAATCGTTTTATCGTAGAAGCAGGATAGTAGAAGCAATCTGCCACAACGGCTACATACTTTACGTTCTACCCCGTCCACTATCACCCGGTTTCTCGGTTTCCGCTTCACTATTTCACATGACCCACATTCGGATGCACCGTACTTTCGGCAATAGGCAAGTGAGTGCTTGCCACATCTGGCGAAAGAGGTACAATCCGAACGGGGAACTGTCTGATGAACATTCATATTTCTATTACTATTAAAATAGGCTGGTCTGAACCAAAGTACCTTTACTCGTTTTTGTTTCTCCGAAACACTCTTGACGAAAACGAATGTTACCCGCTTCAAAGTAGTGTTTATCCTTATCGCATCCCCAGAAATCAAACCCAAGTTTATAGGCAGCAATCCTATCGCTCTGACTGCCCATGTGAGGACTTCCAATCTTATGCCCAGGATTCGCATAATTATTAAGTAACCATCCATACAACGCAATAGGTTTCTGATTAGGGTGAATGCGTATTTCTTTGTTATTCATGTTTTCCTGTAGCATTCCGCGCCATCTATATTTAAATTTTCTGACGGCAGTCGGAAATGAAGTCCATGCCAATTCACAATCGGCGAAATCATTCATTCCATTATCTTTATCCCAAACTATCCAGCAACTGCTATCAAAAGGAATACGGCTTATAAAATGGTTGGCTCCCCATATTATTTGCCTTTTAGAAACTCTAATAAGTTCTTGAAAATACTCTTTGGGTGGTGCGTCTTTATCGTTTCCGGAATAACAGACATACGACTTTGATATGGCAATCTTGCTTCGAGTACCATTCTTTTCGCCATCTTCTCCAATTCCGTAAGGCGGATCATCTATTATCAAATCAAAAAACTTATCTGGAAACTTAGATAGAAAATCCATTCTATCACAGTTATATACTTCACTTATAGGCATAGTTTGATATTTTTCCGTTTTTATACTACTTCAATTTGCCGTCGAATACTTTAATGCACTCGAACAGGTATTTTGCCACAGTTGGATTTACCGCATTTCCGATTGCGCCAACTCTGTGTGACCAATTGGGAAACCCATCATCATTTCTAACAGTGCTATGCGCTGGGATTTCAAGAATCCTTTTTGCGCAAGCACATCCGACACTCGTATCTGATGCCCACTGTTTAAATATCGAGTTAAAGCGTCCATTGTTGCAAATGTTGCCTTGTAATCCGATTTTGTCGGAGTAGGCAATAAGATAAAGTCTTTCCCTTTTATGCGGGTATCCAAAAGCGTAGTTTGATATACATTGCCATTCCGCATCATACCCGATTTGGGAAAGGTCGCATAACACTTGTTCGAGACCGGAAATAGTGAGAGCTGGCGAGTTCTCAACGATAACGTATTTAGGTCTAACTTCCCATATAATTCGGTACATCTCACTCCACAGCCCGGAGCGTTCTCCTTTAATACCTTCACGTTTTCCGGCAACACTGATGTCTTGACACGGAAATCCTCCACTAATGATGTCCACATATCGGAGGTTGGTTGTTTTTGTAATATCTGTGAATCTTTCTGCATGAGGAAATTTGTTTTTTAATATTTCACCTTGAAATTTTTCTATTTCACAATTCCACAAAGTATCAATTCCAGCCATTTCTGCACCTAATTCAAAGCCGCCAATGCCACTGAATAAAGAACCGTGTGTCAATTCGCTTTTCTTCATTTCCATATATTCAGAACCACTCCTCATCCTTTCCAACCTCTACCGAAAGCCAGTCCATGAGGAGAATTATAAGGTTATAAATCAGTTTCATTTCACTAAACTTTTATCGCGTTGGCAATATTATCCGCATCCGACAGCTTTCTTACCAGCACATCAAATGCGGATGTGCATCGTTCTGTGTTCATATTGACCGTTTTCCCGATTTTCAAACTGTCGGAAGCAAGGTTCATCATCCTTGCCACATTGGAAAGCTTCAGGTATTCCAACGTAAACCTGTTAAACTGTGCATCTTTCTTCCGAAGTTCTTTAATCCTTTCGTCGAACTGAATACAGGAGTAATCGCACAATGTCCTTGCAAGTTCGAACCTTGCAATCTCTGCGGAATGAGATATGCCGTTATCGTCAAGAACCTGCTTGAACTGCCAGTACAACATATCCACGTGCTTGTTCACTTCTTCCGTGTACTTGTCGTTGCAGTCGGCAAAGAACTCGCTCCGGTCTGAACCGATAACGCTGTTTACAGTACGCTCATATTCCTTTCTTGCCTTGTCGGCATCATTCAAATACCGTTTGAATGCCTGTCTGTAATAAGGCGTGCGTTTCATCGCATGCAGGCTCTCGATAACCTGCCCGCAACAGATGTCGTTCGTGAAGAGAATGTTGTAAGTGCAGAGTACCACAAGGCTCTCATACTTGCTGATTATCTTGGTTGCTGTATCGGTAGTCATTGCTTTGCGTATTCTGCCTTATCCATACTCTTGTTTCTGCTCTCTTTGGCAAGCTCGTCAATCATGCGCTGATACTTCTTTGCCACCAACGGGCAGCGTGATAATGCGCATCGCATTATCACGCTGCCACTCCAATTGTTCGATTTTCTTTTCAATCTCTATATCCATTATCATTTTTTCTTGAATTTCTCACATATTCTACCGTATCTGTCACATGCGCATACCCTATGACCTTTAGCTTTACAGAGGCATGAGTTTCCGATAAAGTCTTTGGCGTATGAGCATTGGCGGCAGTGGACGGGGGAGAGGGGTTCTTTTTTCTTTGCCATTACTTGTGTAAATTGATATTGCCGACACGGTTGGCTGCCCGTTTTATGGCTTCTTCATCCCCGCTTTCCACAAGTTTACGCTCACGTTCGAGGTACTCTATATAAGACATACTGTTATTTCCACGTTCTTCTATCTCTTTCTGACGCTGTAACTTGTATTGCTCACGTTCGTAGCGTTCGATGTCGATACGGCGCTCCTTGATGTAATCAAGCATGGCACTTGTTATCTTCATCGGGTCTATAGCCCCATAAAATCGTCCATATTTCCCAGACTTAAATCGTGCAATAAAAAAGCATATCTCAGCCGCATTAATGTAATAATACTCAGAGATAAATATCTCAGCCAATTCGTTAAGTTGTTCTTTGGCAATCTTAGTAGACACTTCTGCGAAGTCATTAAGTGTACCGAATTGGATTTTCAACCATTCCAAAGGGGTCTCATCCCCATAAGTCGAAGCCAATAGCCCTAATGTAGGTATGGAGAAATTCATGGCTAAATCAGAGTGGGTAGCCTTGCATCTGACGATTTTGAACTGCAAATCGGGATTATAATCAAGAATGAATTGTGCAGGGTCAGGATATTTATTCAATAACGCCCTCTGCTTCAAGTTCTTTTCTTTTTTTTGCGGCAGCTTCTCTGACGGTTGTAGCGACTGCAAGAACTGAATCACGTTTTCGCTGCTCGCTATCCTGCTGATTTTTGCTAAGTCTTTCTCCATTGTAGTTACCTTCTAAAATCTTAATGAAATTTGTCGGTCTGAATATCCATTCGAAATCACAAGACCAGTTTTGGCTATTATGCCCCAAAAGGAATGCCGATTGAGAAACATTGTTGAAAACAGCCATGATAGCCTCTTTCCCATGCTCGGAAATCCTTGCCCTTACAGCTTTCTTGCGTTTATCCGTCATTACCGTAACTTTGGGGAGCTTCCCTTCAAACATATTGTTGAACGTATCCATAAGAGCATTATAATTTATCTTCTCGCTCTCATTGCCTTCCGATGGGGTTTCTCCCCCTTGGGGGGGATTATAAGGGGGATATTCTTTTTCTCTTTCTACTTCTATTTTAGTCATGTATTGTTCCGTGAATGATACGGTAGTATTACGTGATTGTTCCGTGATTGATAAGTGAATATTACATTTTTCCTTGTCTATCAATTGTTTAGGTATGTTCAAATCCTCGTAATTTGGTTTGTTGATTACTTGATGCCGAGTGAAATTGGGCAGATATATGAATCTTTCCCCTTTGTAGGAAAGCAGACATATAAATCCGTTTATCACAAGCTCGTTCATCCATTTTTCAAACTGTTGTATTTGGATTTGGTCATACGGAAACACTTTAGACTTTAGCCAAATAGAATCACCTATCACTACTCCCACATCATCAGAGAAATTCCAAAGACCTATATAGAGAAGTCTTGCATCCCTTGTAAGACGGCCTATTTTGGTATCATCCCAAAACTTTGGCTTAATCATTCTGTTTCGTGCCATGTTTATTCATCTTTATTTTCATGTATCTTTCAAATAATCATTTACAACTTTTATAAACTCATCAAGTGACCGGACAACCACGTATTTATACCCGTCCTCTGTAATCTTCGATTCCCACTCTTTTTGAGAATTGCGTTGAGTGCCTTTTCTTGTTTTTGTCTCAATCAGTAAAGCCCCATAATGCCTATTTCTTTTCAAGAATATAAGGTCGGAAACGCCAGCCAACACACCTTCTTCCTTTAATCTCCTTCCGGTTGCAGCATCTCTTCTTCCGCCATTGGGAATAGCAAAAAGATTATGGTGCATAGACGGATATTGCAGCCGGAACCAATTCATCATGGAGACTTGCAACTTGTGCTCTTCATCTTTGTGCTTCTTGCGGATATTTGCTCCGCAATATTTGGATTTCATTTCTTCAAAAGTCATATATACTTTATTTTAAGTTCCACATCCACCGGTTTGTCCCTCATCGTGGAGAAAGCATCAAGTATCCTCTCCTTAGTCGACTGGATAGGTCGGGTTATTATCTCACTTCTTATACGCTCTAACGGTATCTTCTTTCCATCATAGGTAATAAGAACCGCAGAGGTTATTACGTAAGGCTTCATGTTTTGTAGGATTTCTTTGCCTGCCTTGCAATCTTCTTGTTCAGCTTGCTAAGAGCCTCATACTGTTTGTCGTCACCGCCGATATTGTGGATGTCGTGTTTACGGTCTATCACAAGCTTATGAATGATTGCAAGTTCGGATTTGGTTATTGTAAGTTTCATGATAAGTTATATTTAGTGGGGAGCTCCGAATCGAACAGAGCACGTTGTTTTGCTGGATGGCAGATGATAATAAACTCATGAATAACTAATACTAATTGGCAATCAAAAAGAATAACCATCCAATACGTTCAACGCTACCATATTCCCCGTTTGCCCGCCATATCTTCACAGACCGGGCAGGCAGGTTAACAAAAAGCTCCCAGATAGGCGGTCAAGCCACACCGGGATAGTTAACTGTTAGCTGATTTCACTTAACCCGAACCTTTCACGGGACTTCTGCGTGAGCAGAGGGCGTTTGGTTAATAATTATGGTTATTTATTAGGGATATACCAATCCGGGATATAATCATTCATTTTTAGCCTCACTTTCTATACTTCCGTTTGGAATGACTTTAGGTTTATTTCCGGTTTTATCGATGATGACCGATTTGCCGCCAATTGTGACCTCTGTACACTGACCCTCTGGGAATCTATTGATAAATCGGGATACTTCCGTATTGTTATCACCTTCAGTTTCCTTTGGATCATACGGATATACATCCATAATAGAGGTTTCTGCTACCGACGCAATTTGATAGTCGGCCATTGTACCTTTCATACCCTCATCCAGTTTCTTTACTGCGTCGCGCAGGTCGGCGGCTTGTACCAGTACCTGAGTAGATGTTTTCTTCTCCGCACCGCTTTTTTTCATCCAATGTGATGAAAACCAGTTTGCATTTGAACCAACGGTCGGCAGCATCTTCTTCGCAAGGGAAGAGTTCACTGTAATTCGCCCGTTTAATATCCGATACGGTAAACTCACCGGAAATAAACGGCGTCATCTCTTCAATGATGCGCGCTTCCGCTTCCGTAAAGCTGAGTGCGTCTACCAGATAAGGTTCGGTAACTTTCTTGTTCATTCCGTTTTCCATTGTTTTCTCGTAACGGATTTT
>CEAF01056709.1_pt1 | contig 91688 bp, 83 predicted proteins | sample 557431 | NCBI WGS metagenome assembly CEAF01 (sample SAMEA3182068, study PRJEB8094) | gut metagenome | biome: human; feature: gut; material: Stool; isolation source: human stools | place: Canada | collected 2013-11-18 | reverse complement strand
CTCGTTTTCATACTTTTTTGATCGTTACAAAGTTAATATCAAGCGAGTTGTCCTCAGGTATGAAAAACTGTGCAAATCACTGAAATAGAATCTGTTGTGCCGTTTCTTGTTCCTGTTATATCAGTAACGATATGGGAACTGAAGTCTTTCGCAGCTTTTATCGGACCTCCTTTTTCAGCTTATGCAGTATTATGAGTTAAACACCTAACCACTTAATAGACTGCATTTTTGCTGTATTATCATCAACCTTGCTTTTTCTTTCTGCGTTTACTTTATACTTTTAAATCTCCAAAATCTCACCAGTGGTACTGGGTGTGGGTAGAAGTTTATCAATGTGATTTTTATGCAGTAAAATTTCATCTTAAAGCCCATCGGGATAGCCCTAATAAGTATAGCTTGATGACGGGATTGAATGAAGCTCGTCCAGTAATTAATACCTGTATAGCTATTATGCATGAGATTGGGAATATCAATCCACATTCTTCTTTTGGTTTTATAGGAGCAAATATGCAGGATGAATCCGATGTTAACAAATTATTGAATGATTATTAGGATAATCCAATATTGTAAATTTCCTTTGTAGGAAATATATTGAGATATGGGTAAGTTTAAAGTATATAAGGAACAAGAACCGATACAGCAGAAAGCAAGTGAGTCTTTTGTTGCTTATTCAAAGATTGATCTTGGCATTGCTACGAGAGAACGGGATAATATAAAATCTGCTATTTCTGGTGAAGAATTATTGGATAGACTTCGCCCTCGTATAAAAGCCTTGTTTAAATGAAAGTTGCATTTGCATCATGAAAAAGTTATTTTTAGCAGTAGCATTGGTAATGGGATTGGGGACTTCAGTGGCATTTGCTAACAACATGGTATCAGACGTTGAAATTGCAACGATGATCAACGAGTTTAAACCGATTGATGTAAAAGAACTCCCACAGGCCGTTCAGGATGCCATCAAAGAAAACTACTCGGAAGCCACCATCAAAGAAGCAGCCGTTGAAGTGGCTGAAGATGGAACCAAGACTTACAAGGTAACGTTGGTGGATGCATCCGGTACGGAGAATCCAGTTCTTTTCAATGAAAAAGGAGAGGTTCAGAAGTAATAGGTCTTTATTAATATCATATTAAAAGGGGAGGGGCAGAAATTTGATTTACTCATATCTGCTTCCTCCCTTTTTGCTTTTATTTACTTTTGTGTTTTTTACATCGGTAAATTGGCGATTACGTCTTTTGAACTTACGGGTAATTTATCCTCTTGCCCCATATTTACGAATACTGTGGCGCAGAGTACTGTCCATTGGTCGCCATAAGTCATGGTACTGCTGTGGTTATAACCTAAACAATGTCCATATTCATGGAACATAGCTTGCCGCGCATAGTTGTGCGGATTAGATCCCAGCGGTGTTGCGTCAAAATAGACTCCGGTGTAACAATAGTCTGCCAATCCGTAGGTGGTACCTCCTCCCAGACCACCAACACCTGATACGCGACCTAATACGAGGCCTCCATGACTGCGGATTCTCTGGCGTAATGCATCCAGGTTGATGGCATTTCCTCCGTTGTCCTTCAGTTTGCCTTCGTATTTATTCATCTCTGTGTTAAACTCTTCTGAAGAGAACATGAAAGCCATATTGGTGGCCAAGGCTACCCCGTGACGACATAATAATGGATTCATGTGCCGCCAATAAGCGTGTCCGTTGTCGGCTGAATAAGCTGAGAAACGAATGAACCATCGACTGTCTATCTGCTCTATCTTCTTCATGTATGGATCTTCCGTCCGGATAACAAGCGTAACATCGTCACCGGAAAGTTCCGGTTGTGCAGGTATTACTATCTTTCTGCCGCTACTGGTGGTGAATGTTCGGTCAGAGCTTACGACGGGCAACGGGAAAGTGGCTTCCATGAAAGGATAAATTAGATCGAAATGTGCTAATTCAAGGAATTCGGTACTGATTTTATTGAATCGACATAAAATCGTCACATCATGAATAGCAACAGGTGAGAAGAATTTAACCAGAAATTGATGTTCATCCGAGATGGACACTTGTAACGGTGCGTTTACATAAAAGGAACGGCGCTTACTGTTATAGAAGATGTCTTGTGGCTCGTTGGCTAAAAACATTGTGTCGGTACGGAAGCGGGAGAAATCTTCTTCACGGATATAAAGCAACCCGTCCAGGCTTTCCGGGTGCCGGTAATCAATGCTGATGTGGGAGATACGACCTGCTTCGATTTTGCAGTTGCTGAAGCGGTATTTGTGTACAAACGATGTACCATCACTGCGGTTTGACTCGATCGTTACGAATCCGGAAAGTGCCTTTTTACTTGGCAATGAGTAAAATGAACGATTTTCCGTGATGTCATAAGATTCAATGCTTTCCGTACCGGAGTATTCACCATTTGCACTGAGACCGGCATATATTCCTTCGGCATCGTCAAATGTGATGTCGATTTTGCGTATAAAGCGCCACATATAATCGGACGAGACGTGCAGGTCTATATCAACTTTGCCTACGCATCTCTCCAATGTCACAGTCTGCGACTCCGCAGTTTGCTCTTTGCCAATGTGTACTTCTATTTTTTTATAGAAATAAACGTCATCAAGAGGGGCTTTTGCAACCTGATTCAATAACCAGATATCTGACAATTGCTCGGGTTCGTTGATAGTCGCCTTTGATTCCGGATTCATGGTGGCTAGGAATACAACCGTATAGTCACCGTATCCCAATCCTTCAATGGTCAGTTTGGAGAAGTCGGCCTCCAGCTTTTGATACAGCGGTTTGAGCATTTCTCCCCGATCATTGGCAATGGCATACCACATGCGGGCGATTTGTTCAGGTTCACCGTTGCGTGTCTGTATGGCAGAAGTGTCATCTTCCTGCAATCCAAGAAGAAATGTTACCTGACCGGGGGCAGGCGGCATGAGCCCGTATTCCTGCTCAAGTTCGCCTGAACAGTTGGTCAGTAGCAATGCCAGAAATAATAGTATGATTTTTGCAATCTTCATAGAATTCCTCCTTTATTTTTTTACACAACGTAAGGATGCAAATGCTTCCATCTGCAATTGTCTCTCGGCAATAGCAGTTGTTTCCTTGCCTTCAAACGGTAACCAGTAAGTCCATGCATAACCACCGGGACAGCCGTTGCGTTCGCTTGTCCATAACACGGCTCTTTTTCCGAAAGACGGATTATTGGTTGTAGACTTGTCACCTTTTCCACCTGCCAAAGGGATAATAAGGTAACGTCCGGTATCTTCAGAAGTAAATTTCACATAGTGTTGCGTTCCTGTTACACCGGTTGGAGTAGTCAGGGTTCCTTCGCCAACGTGGAGTGTAGCGGTTATTTTTTCTCCGTTTCCTGCTATATAAGTGCCGGGAATTTCCTGATTTTTGGGGAGAAGAGAGTTTAGTTCGCTGCGGGTTGGCACACGGTAACCTTCCGGACAAGGCATATGGGTATCGTTTTGCCAAGGTATGTCGGCTGTTTGATTACCCAGATTGTTTGAGGGGTTATATCCTTGCCAGGGGGTGTACATATACTTCCGTCCATACTGGAACAAACCACCGATACTGCTGACCCAGCCATTACGGTACATCTCTTCAACGGTAGCACCGTCTAAGGGATATACTTGGTCTTCCAGATCCCGGCTGCGTGCATTGAATGCCATCCAAATGCTGCCACCCATTTCAACGGTCTCGATCTGCTTGTCGCTCGGAGCCACACGAATCTCTACATAATCATAAGAGCCGCTTAGCAAAGCATTTTTTAAATGTACCAGAATTGTATAGCCCAGTCGGCCACTACCTTGTGCGGCCACTGATACATTGAATGCTGATATTATGCCTTCTGTCTCTTCAGATACCGACATCTCACTGAGATTCACCCCGCTGTCAGTGCCTTCAGTGGCTGATATATCAATTCGGGTGTCGGAAACAAATGCCAGTTTCATGTCACTGACTCCTGTGGCGGGTACCTCTACTATATTATTCTCATAATCCACAGTTATGCCTTCCGGGATTTTGGATTGGGAAGCATTAAGCAGGATACGATGCTCTGTATCGGGTTTCCCGATAATTGTTTCGCCTTCTTCCCAGGGTTTGATTTCGAAGATTCCTTCTACTGTGGCACCTACGTTGAGTACTGATAGTTCGTAAATCTTATTACGCTCTATACTTGGCAATTGCATCTTGAGACTGATGGGAATTTCATTGTATGTACCACGCAGGATGATATTAACAGGACGTTTGCTTTCGAAAATGCGGAAGATTCCCTGTTGTTCTCCACCGAAAGCTGGATCAAATTTTTTTAAGTAACTTACTGTTTTATCTGATGCGGAAGCGTTTTCAATGAACGGATATGTTTCAGCCGGAGCATCCTTTACGATTATTTCTTTGATTAATGTTTTGCTGTCTGCTGTAGTATTCAGGTCTATACGGGCTACACCGCGTTTCATGCCAACGTTAATTTCCTGATTGCTGCGTGTTTGGGGAGTACTTTCCAATTCAACAATTGCAGCCATAAAGTCAGGAGCTGAATTATTGTGCAGTTCTTCGCCGATGGTCATATTGCGGAATTCTTCTTCGGTAATACCTTCTTCCTGAACTGGAAGTGTCACTCCGGTGAGGAAGTATAGCCGTGATCCACTGAGTGCGGAAATACTGGACTGGCCATTGGATTCGGGGGTTAATTGTTGCGTCTTGTACAAGTTGCCATCGCTGAACTGGAAAACTGACACATCCCGTAATTCCTCAGAAGAATCTGAACCGGAAGTCGTAATTCCTTTCACTACTAATGAATAAGTTTGTTGTTTGCCTTCTCCCTCAAACGATGCGTCATCTGAGCAGGCGCCTAAAAACAACGTTCCCAGCAAGGCGGGAACAATGATTTTTTTGTAAGAGTGATTCATGTTTTTTGTAAAATGTTATATTGAATATTGATAGTTTCTTCGGACCTTTTTCCGAAAGCGGGTGCAAAAATATATAATTTTTCAATATGAGAATTCTTTAGTACCGGGTTTAAGATATTCTTCTTTTTATGAATATCATGTAGAAACATAAAAGTAGTTCGAAGTTTACAACTCGAACTGTGGGAGGGGGAGCAAATATCTATAAAGCGAATGCGGGTACCTTCACAGGCACCCGCATTTGCTTTTATGACTTATTCACTACAAAGCATTATTTTATTCTTTTGTAGCCATATGCTGGAAGTTCGTTTAGTTCTTCTTCGATGCGCAACAGTTGGTTGTACTTAGCCATGCGATCGGAGCGGCTTAACGAACCGGTCTTGATCTGCCCGCTGTTGGTTGCTACGGCGATGTCGGCAATAGTGGCGTCTTCCGTTTCACCGGAGCGGTGGGAAGTAACCGTGGTATAGCCGTGGCGGTGAGCCATTTCGATAGCATCCAGCGTTTCGCTGAGCGAGCCGATCTGGTTGACTTTAATGAGGATAGAATTGGCACAGCCCATAGCAATGCCTTTGGCAAGGAACTCTACGTTTGTTACAAACAAGTCGTCTCCTACCAGCTGGCAACGATCGCCGATACGTTCGGTCAGCTTCTTCCAGCCGTCCCAGTCGTTTTCGCTCATTCCGTCCTCAATAGAGTCAATCGGGTATTTATTAATCAAATATTCCATGTAATCAATCTGCTCATCTGCAGTACGCTTCTTGCCTTTCTCACCTTCGAAGATAGTGTAGTCGTACACTCCATTCTTATAGAATTCAGAGGATGCACAGTCCATACCGATTTTTACATCTTTACCCGGTTCGTAGCCTGCTGCTTTGATAGCTGCCATGATGGAATCCAGTGCATCTTCAGTACCGTCCAATGCAGGGGCAAAACCTCCTTCATCTCCTACGGCAGTGCTCAGACCGCGGTCGTGCAATACTTTCTTCAAGGCGTGGAATACTTCAGTACCCATGCGCAGGCCTTCACGGAAAGAAGGTGCACCTACAGGGCGGATCATGAATTCCTGGAAAGCAATGGGAGCGTCGCTATGTGAACCACCATTGATGATATTCATCATGGGGACAGGCATAACGTAAGTATTTACTCCGCCGATATATCTGTATAAAGGTATGTCGAGGTAATTTGCAGCAGCCTTGGCTACAGCCAAAGAAACGCCCAGAATGGCATTGGCACCCAATTTTGATTTAGTAGGAGTACCGTCCAGTTCCAGCATCTTCTTGTCAATGGCACGTTGTTCCAATGCCGACCAGCCGATGAGGGCCGGAGCGATGACAGTATTTACGTTTTCTACGGCTTTCAAAGTTCCTTTGCCACCGTAGCGTTTCGGATCTTTATCGCGTAATTCCAGTGCTTCGTGTTCACCGGTTGAGGCACCCGATGGTACGGCTGCACGTCCCATAACACCACATTCCAAAACTACGTCCACTTCTACCGTGGGATTACCGCGTGAATCGAGTATCTCGCGGGCTACAATCTTTTCAATTTTCATAATTATCTTCTTAATTTAAACAATAGTTTTCCAAGGATAATGCACTTTCAATGGCGTCGTCTGTCAGGGAGAAGTCGATCAGGCGTCTCAACTCCTTCAGTTCATCCGGATAGAGGGCGCAATAAAAGCCTTTTACCGGCATCCGGAGAAATATCTTGCGGGCGTTCTTCATGTCCTTGTTCAACTCTTGATAATATTCGCCGTCGATAGAGTTGATATATTGGCAGAAATGTTCGAATTCATCTTCCGTGAAGGTGAAGAAAAGATTGCCGAACTCTACATGGTAGGCGTGGCACTTAGTACAAAAGGAGATAAAACCGTTTGTTGTCCGCTTCAGTATTTCTTCCATAAGCTGATTTTTGTTTGCTGCAAAGGTCGCACAAATGAGGCGATGGGGCAATACCTACAAATAGTGAATATCCTTTTCGTGAATACTTATATATTGTTATTTGCAAATTATATCATATTGTCATCTATAACCTCGTATTCTCCCTCCTGCAATCTTTATTACTTTCCTTTTGTAATATCAAGTCTTTTTGTATCTTTGTTCCCGACCCCAAATCTATTACAAAATGAAAGTACTAACTATCCATGATCTGAAAATTATCAAGAAAAGGGCAGAAGGCACGCTCTTGCTACGCGAAGAAAGCAATGAGACGGTTGCGGCGCAATGCTGTGGGTTGGCATTGGGAACCGAGCATCTGCAAATTCTGATCTGTGGCGGTACAGGTTGCAAGGCATCCGACAGCCACATTATTGCTGAACGTCTTCAGCAAGCACTCGAGAGAAATAATATTGCCGACAAGGTGGACATTATCACTACCGGTTGTTTCGGCTTTTGTGAAAAGGGACCTATCGTAAAGATTATCCCTGATAACACTTTCTATACCCAGGTGGTTCCTGATGATGCCGACGAGATAGTCAGAGAGCATATTATCGGGGGACGGAAGATAGAACGGCTGCTCTACATCGATCCGAAGACGGAGAAGACCGTCAGTGACTCCAAGCACATGGATTTCTATCGGAAGCAGATGCGCATCGCTTTACGTAACTGTGGTTTTATTGATCCCGAAAACATTGAGGAATATATTGCACTGGATGGCTATATGGCATTGGCAGATAGTCTGCTCCATAAAAAGCCGGAGGAAGTGATTGACGTGATAAAACGTTCCGGACTTCGCGGACGCGGCGGCGGTGGTTTCCCTACCGGATTGAAGTGGGAGTTTGCCAATAAGCAGAAAGCCGACATGAAATATGTGGTGTGTAATGCCGATGAAGGGGATCCTGGTGCTTTTATGGATCGCTCCATCATGGAAGGTGATCCGCACTCCATTGTTGAAGCTATGGCAGTTTGCGGTTATTCCATTGGTTCTCCGAAAGGATTGGTTTATATCCGGGCAGAATATCCGCTGGCCATACAAAGATTGAAAATTGCTATTGCCCAGGCACGTGAATACGGGTTGCTGGGAAAGAATATATTCGGTACGGATTTCAGTTTTGATATTGAGATACGTTACGGAGCGGGAGCATTCGTATGCGGTGAGGAAACTGCGCTTATCCACTCTATGGAAGGAAAGCGCGGTGAACCTACCTTGAAGCCTCCTTTCCCTGCCGAAGCCGGTTATCTGGGTAAGCCGACCAATGTGAATAATGTGGAGACGCTTGCCAATATTCCTATTATCCTGACAAAGGGAGCGGAGTGGTTCTCTTCTATCGGTACGGAACGTTCGAAAGGGACTAAAGTATTTGCCCTAGCCGGTAAGATTAACAACGTCGGCTTGATAGAAGTGCCAATGGGTACGACACTGCGTGAGGTGATTTATGAAATTGGCGGTGGCATTAAGGGAGGAAAGAAATTCAAGGCGGTGCAGACGGGCGGACCTTCGGGGGGATGCCTGACAGAAAAGCACCTGGATACACCGATTGACTTTGACAACTTGCTGGCGGAAGGATCGATGATGGGATCCGGTGGTATGATTGTAATGGATGAGGATGATTGCATGGTTTCTGTATCACGTTTCTATCTTGATTTTACGGTGGAAGAATCATGTGGAAAATGTACACCCTGCCGTATTGGTAACAAGCGTCTGCTGGAAATGTTGAACAAGATAACCGAAGGACGAGGCACGATGAAAGATCTGGATGCACTCTCTACATTGGGAAAGGTGATAAAGGATACCGCCTTGTGCGGGTTGGGACAGACTTCACCCAATCCGGTACTGTCTACGCTCAATAACTTTTATGATGAATACGTAGAGCATGTGAGGGATAAAACCTGCCGGGCGAAGCAGTGCAAAGCATTGCTGACTTATACCATTAATCCGGAACTATGTATCGGTTGCCATCTTTGCTTTAAACATTGTCCGGCGGATGCCATTCTGGGTGATGTGCGCAAACCGCATGTCATCAATCCGGACAAGTGCATTAAGTGCGGCATGTGCATGGCACGCTGTAAATTCAAAGCAATCAATGTTGTTTAAGGGAACAAGGAAACAAGTTGACGAGGGGACAAGGAGGTTACCTCGAAGACTTGTTACCTTGTTAACTGTAACCTTGTAAACTGAAAGAAAATGGAAGAAAAACAAATAACCCTGCAAATAGACCGCCATTATATTACCGTGCCCGAAGGCTCGACTATCCTGGAAGCCGCACGGAAAATCGGTATAGATATACCTACCCTTTGCCATATTGATTTGAAGGGGACTTGCGTTAAGAATAATCCGGCTTCGTGCCGTATTTGTGTCGTGGAGGTGGAAGGACGCCGTAATCTGGCTCCCGCCTGTGCTACCCGTTGTACAGAAGGAATGGTGGTGCGTACCAGTACCCTGCGTGTGATGAATGCCCGCAAGGTGGTGGCTGAACTGATACTTTCGGACCATCCGAATGATTGCCTTACCTGTCCGAAGTGCGGCAACTGTGAGTTGCAGACTTTGGCATTACGTTTTAATATCCGGCGGATGCCTTATAATGGTGGGGAGCTTTCGCCTCGTAAGCGTGAAGTAACTTCGTCCATTGTGCGGAATATGGATAAGTGTATATTCTGCAGACGTTGCGAGAGTGTATGCAATGAAGTGCAGACGGTAGGCGCCTTGGGGGCCATTCGCCGTGGTTTCAATACTACGATTGCTCCGGCTTTCGATAAGATGATGAGCGATAGTGAATGTACTTATTGCGGACAATGTGTAGCTGTTTGTCCGGTAGGGGCATTGACGGAACGCGATCATACTAACCGCTTGTTGCTGGATCTGGAAAATCCGGATAAGGTAGTTATTGTACAGACAGCTCCGGCCGTTCGTGCGGCTCTGGGTGAAGAATTCGGACTGCCTGCCGGGACGTTAGTAACGGGAAAGATGGTGTACGCCCTTCGTGAATTGGGTTTTGATTATGTATTTGATACAGACTTTGCCGCCGACCTTACCATCATGGAAGAAGGTGCCGAGATATTGAATCGCCTGACACGTTATATGAATGGGGATAAATCTGTTCGCCTGCCTATCCTGACTTCCTGTTGTCCGGCATGGGTGAATTTCTTTGAACATCATTTCCCCGATATGCTTGATATTCCTTCTACGGCACGCTCGCCACAGCAGATGTTCGGTAGCATTGCCAAGACATTTTGGGCGGAGAAGATGGGTATTCCGCGTGAAAAGCTGGTAGTGGTATCTATTATGCCTTGTCTGGCGAAGAAGTATGAGTGCGACCGCAATGAGTTTAAGACAGATGGCAGTCCGGACGTGGATTATTCTATTTCCACCCGTGAGCTGGCACGACTTATCAGACGTGCTAACGTAGGTTTTACGCTACTGACGGATAAGGAATTTGATCATCCGATGGGAGCTTCAACAGGTGCCGGTGTCATCTTCGGAACGACCGGTGGTGTGATGGAAGCGGCATTGCGTTCGGTTTATGAGATTTATACCGGGCGGACATTGGAGAATGTGAACTTCGAACAGGTGCGTGGTCTGGCCGGTGTGCGCCGTGCGACGATTGATCTGGATGGTTTTGAACTGAAGGTGGGTATTGCTCATGGTCTGGGTAATGCACGTCAATTGTTGGAGGATATTCGCCATGGGCGGAATGAGTATCATGTGATTGAGATTATGGCATGCCCGGGTGGCTGTATCGGTGGAGGCGGACAACCGTTGCATCATGGCAACTCGGAGGTGCTGTATGCACGTGCCAATGCACTGTATCGGGAAGATGCACAGAAGCCTTTGCGTAAATCGCACGAGAATCCATACATCAAGACTCTGTATGAGGAATATCTGGGTAAACCGCTGAGTGAGACTGCGGAGCGGTTGCTGCATACGCATTATTTCAATAAGGCGATTGATTAACTTATTAAAACGAAGAAACTATGTCAGATATCAAATTAGCCTGTGACGTTGTCGAACAAGTGCGTGCTATTTGTGACAAGCATGGCAACCAGCCAGGCGAACTAATCAATATACTTCATGAAGCGCAGCATCTGCACGGCTATCTGCCGGAAGAGATGCAGCGCCTGATTGCTGCAAAGCTGAATGTTCCGGTGTCGCGTGTGTATGGTGTGGTAACATTCTATACTTTCTTTACGATGACTCCTAAAGGTAAACATCCTATTTCGGTGTGTATGGGAACGGCGTGCTACGTACGTGGTTCGGAGAAATTGCTTGAAGAATTCAAGCGCGTGCTGGGCATCGAAGTCGGAGAAACGACACCGGACGGGAAGTTTTCACTTGATTGTCTGCGTTGCGTAGGAGCGTGCGGACTGGCACCCGTAGTGATGATTGGAGAGAAGGTGTACGGGAGGCTTCAGGCGGTGGATGTAAAGAAGGTGCTGGAGGAGTTGGAGTAGCTTCGGTTATAAGGAAGCAGTTGCCGATAGCCTAAGGAGAGAGTTCATATATCGGGCAGTATAAGCAGTTATACCACCCGATATAATTTATTATATCAGACGGTATATAAACTCTTCCCTTAGTACACGATCTTGTTCAGTATGCCGTTGAGGTGGGCAATGGCTACTCCGTAGTTTGTCATGGGTATTTGTAGTGCACGTGCCTGTTCAATGCGACTCAGTACATACTTTCTATTGAACATACAGGCGCCACAGTGGATAATCAAATTGTATGGGGATAAATCTTCTGGAAAATCATTTCCGGAGACAATATCTATCTGCAATCTTTCACCTGTTCGCTTACGCAGCAGGTGGGGGATTTTTACTCTGCCTATATCTTCTGTCAGTGGAGCATGGGTACAGGCCTCGGCTATCAATACGCGGGATTGTTCCGTTAGTCGGTCGATGGCGGATGTACTTTCTACATAATAGTGTATATCTCCCTTGTATCCGGCAAAGAGCACGGAGAAGGAAGTGAGCCGGCTTTCAGCCGGTTTTTGTTCGTATACGGTGTGGAATACTTGCGAATCTGTGATAATTAATTTGGGGGGATTGGTAAGTGCGCATAGTGTATCTTTCAGCTTATCTGTGGTACAACTCATAACCAGGCATTTCTTGTCCAGAAGTTCGCGGATTGTCTGTACTTGGGGAAGGATAAGTCGTCCTTTAGGTGCCTGAAGGTCCTGGGGCATGACTAACACTACTACATCACCTTCCGCTACGAGGCTCCCGGTGATGGTTTGTTCTCCGAAATCGGCAGGTAACTTTTCCAGAATGGCGCGGTGGATGGCTTCGATACCTGTGCCGTCTTTGGCACTGACGATGATGGGAAGCTGTCCGCAACTTGCTTTTATCTGTTCTGCCAGTTCTGTCGTATTGGGGCGTGCGTCAGCTTTGTTCAGAAGCAATATGACAGGGATGCCTCGTTCTTTCAATCGTTGAAGCCATTCCTGTTCCTGTGCGTCTCCGGTTTCACAGAGTAACAGGGCGATGTCGGTTTTTCCAATTATTTTCAAGGTGCGTTCTACGCGCATTTCTCCTAGCTCGCCTTCGTCATCGAAGCCCGGAGTGTCAATAAGAAGGCATGGACCGAGTGGATGAATTTCCATTGCTTTTGTCACAGGATCAGTAGTAGTGCCGGGAGTGGGGGAGACTATAACGGTATCTTGCCCTGTCAAGGCATTGACAAGACTGGATTTTCCACTGTTTCGCCGTCCGAAGAGGGCGATGTGTAGGCGGTTGGCATTAGGAGTCTGATTCATTAGTCTCAATATTAAGGGGTTAATAAATGGGGATTTGATCATTTTAGGCGCGGATTACGCGGATTTCACGGATTAAAGGCTGCGCTATAAAAAATCCGCGTTCATCCGCGTAATCCGTGCCTAAAATCTGAAATCTCTTTTCCCTTCCTCTATCTCATGCAGGTTTCGCAGAGCTATTTCCCGGATTTTCGGATTCGGGATGCGTTCCATCTCTTCATGAATGAGGCGGATACCTTTCTCCCGGGTTTCGGGTGAAGCGTAATCTTCCAGATATTCTTTCAGAGTCATCAAGGCATTGGGCTGACAGCAATTTGCTATCTGTCCCCGCTTGACAAGAGACATGAAACGGTCACCTGTCCGCCCTTCACGATAACAAGCCGTACAGAAACTGGGGATATGTCCCAGATCGAGCAACCAGTTTACAACTTCATCCAGTGTGCGGCGGTCGCTGATATCGAATTGGGCCGAGTTCTCCTCTTTCGTTTCCGGTACGGCATATCCGCCTACGCTGGTACGTGAGCCGCCACTGATTTGTGAAATACCTAATTCCAATACCTTACGTCGTACAGCTTCCGATTCACGGGTAGAAATGATCATTCCGGTGTAAGGCACTGCAATGCGGATTACCGCAACGAGGCGGCAGAACATTTCATCAGAAATGGCATTGGGGAAATCTTTTGTTTCAATATCATCCGCTGGGCAGATACGGGGTACACTGATTGTATGCGGTCCGACACCGAATGCCGCTTCCAGATGTTCGGCATGCATCAATAATCCTACGAAATCGTATCGATAGGTATTCAACCCGAATAATACACCTATACCTACATCGTCGATACCACCTTCCATGGCACGGTCCATAGCTTCGGTGTGATAGGAATACTTGCTTTTAGGGCCTGTGGGGTGCAGGGTCTCGTAATTCTCCTTGTGATAGGTTTCCTGGAAAAGAATGTAAGTACCGATACCTGCATCTCTCAGCCGACGATAGTTCTCTACCGTTGTAGCGGCAATATTTACGTTTACCCGCCGGATAGCACCATTCTTATGATGAATACCATAGATGGTCTGAATAGATTCCAGAATATAATCGATGGGGTTGCGTAGCGGGTCTTCGCCGGCTTCCAGTGCCAGACGTTTGTGTCCCATATCCTGCAAGGCAATCACTTCCCGGCGTATTTCTTCCTGTGATAATTTCTTGCGGGCGATAGTGCGGTTCTTTGCATGATAGGGGCAGTAAACGCATCCGTTCACACAATAATTGGAAAGGTATAGCGGGGCGAACATTACGATGCGGTTGCCATATAGTTTTTGCTTAATTTCTCGTGCCAGATGGAAGATACGTTCCGTTAGGTCGGGCTGGTCGCATTCTAACAGTAGAGCGGCTTCACGATGGGACAAACCTTTGCATGAGGCTGCCTTTTCGAGCAGACTCTCAATGAGGGCACGGTTGTCTTTATTGGTATGGGCATAGTCCAGCGTATCCAGTATCTCCTGGTGATCAATGAACTCTTCTGCCTGCTTTGAACTTACATTATACACGTTTTTTAGTGATTAGGGGTGAGTGATTAGTGATTAGTAGTCTCCTCTTTCTTTTGATATCCGGTATCCGATAACCGTCAGTTTTTCTTCTAATTGTTGTAAGCCTTCTGCAGCTTCGGCTCCCAAAGAGGCTTTGTTATCATAAAGTGAGTATTTGTTCCGTTGTTCCGGGGGAGAAAGGTTTGGCATTACTACGTTGGCTCCTGCCAGTATTCCGCGTTCTCGTCCATCCGGTGCAAGCGTTGCTAATGCTGTGGTAGAGGGTAATAACACCTTCGGATGCATTAACCGGAAGATGGAAAGAAGTTTCAGAGTCATCTCTATGCTTCCCGGCGGGCATGCTGCAAACGGGGTATCGTGGTGCGGAATAAAAGGACCGATTCCTATCATTTCAGGATGAAATTGCTCTATAAAAAGGAGATCTTCTACCAGATGATCGGTGTTCTGTCCCGGACTGCCTACCATAATACCTGTTCCTGTCTGATATCCTATTTCTTTCAGCCATGCCAAACATTGCAAGCGTTGTCTGATAGACATCTTATCGGGGTGCAGATGATGGTAATGCTCTTCATTATGCGTTTCGTGGCGAAGCAAATATCGATTGGCACCCGCCCGGAAGAAATGCTCGTAAGTCTCACGGGACTTTTCGCCTAATGATAGTGTGATGGCGCAATCCGGAAACTCACGATGTATAGCAGTAACAGTTTCAAGGATAAAATCATCTTTTACAGAGGATGTTTCACCACCTTGCAAGACGAAAGTCCGGAAACCGAGGGTATATCCTTCACGACAACATTTCAGAATATCCTCCCGTGTCAACTCATAACGGAGAACAGATTGATTTCCTTTCCGTATACCGCAATAATAGCAATTGTTACGGCAATGGTTGGTAATCTCAATCAGCCCACGAATAAATACCCGATTGCTAAACTGCTCAAGTGACACCTCCCGTGCCCGCTCCTGCAGATACTTTAAAGTATCAGCGTCTTGGCAAAGGAGTAGTGCTTTATAATCTTCAGCACTTAGGGTCCGCTCGTTATGTAATTGATCAATCAAGTTCTTCATGCTATTTATTTTTCATCCGCAGATGACACGGATCACACGGATTTTTTCTCTCCGTGCTCGTTGTATACTATAGAAACATGGCGCAGCCTTAAGAACAGCGTAATCCGTGTTATCTGCGGATGAAAAATAGTCTGTACGCTGAAAGGAAGCCTTGCTCCAGCGCTACGCTGGTTTTAATACGTCTTTTCCTGTTTAGCTAATTCTTGTACAAACTGACGTTTACCTGCGGCAATCTCATTGTGCGTACAAGGTCCGGTGATACAGCCACCTTCACATGCCATCACTTCTATAAATTGCCCCGGTGCTTTGCCTGATTTGGCATACGCCCGCAATGAACCGATGGTTTTCTTATCCAGATTAGCTACTTGGATGGCATTGATTTTGTCAGCTTCTTCTTTCAGATAGGCTTTTACAGCTCCCATTACGCCACCAGCCTGGGCAAATCCATGTGCCTCGCGCACGGATGCGAACGACATGGCATAAGGTTGCGATTGTTCCAACTGAATATTCAGTCCGTCCAATACAGATGCCACTTCTTCGAAAGTCATAACAAAATCTACAGCTTCATCACGCTGGGCCTCTTTACGTTTGGCTACACACGGGCCGATAAAAACGACTTTAGCATCCGGATGTTTCTCTTTGGCAATGCGTGCTGCATAATACATCGGTGAACCTGTGCCTGAAACATAAGGTTTCATGCCCGGAATATGTTTATTTACGAGTTCTATGTAGGAAGGGCAACAGGAAGTAGTCATAAACTTCTGTCCTTCTTCCAACTTCTCTATCAATTCATGTGCTTCGTTGCTGACCGTATCCATAGCTCCCTGAGCCACTTCGATGACATCAGTGAATCCTACAGCTTTGAGTGCGCCATATACCTGTTCAATAGTAGTCTTGAATTGTCCCAGGATAGATGGTGCCACAATGGCCACTATTTTTTCTCCTTTGCGTATCTTGTGCAGGATATCGAATACCTGTGACACTTCGAAAATTGCTCCGAACGGACAAGCGTTGAGACACTTTCCGCAATAGATACATTTGCTTTCGTCGATGTGCTCGATACCTTTCTTATCCTTGCTGATAGCTTTCACCGGACAAGCCTCTTCGCAAGGTACTGGGATATAGACGATAGCATGATAGGGACAACTCTTGTGGCAAATACCACAACTGATGCATTCATCATGGTCTATCCATGCCTGTCCGCTTTCCTTTACATGGACAGCTTTCTTCGGACAGTTGGTCTGGCAGCTACGGGCGGTACATCCGCGGCAAAGGTTGGTGATTTCGTAATTGATTTGTACGCAGGCGGAACATGCTTCGTCAATCACACACATGATGTTATCTTTCGGCGTTCCGTTTTCTGCACGGTCCAGTGCATGTACTGCATACTCTGATAATGGGGTTAATTCATCTTTTTCATCTTCCATATCCAGTCCCAGCAACGGCAGTGATTTGTATTTCCACACGGCGCGTTCTTTATGTACGCAGCAGCGTCCTGCATGCTTTGACCTTCTCGGACTCAATTCAATGGGAAGACGGTCTATTTTCTCTACAAGTTCGTTATCCCTCCACAGTTTTACCAGCTCTGTCAGCAATCTGTGGCGGACAATCATAATGTTGTTGGTAAATGCCATAATATTTATTCTCGGATTAGTTAGTCGGTAATTACGGTGCAAAGATAATGAAAAGTTATAGTTTCTATGAACCTTTCTACCCTCAATATGCTTATCTTTGTATCAGAATAAAAAAACGAAATTGACGATGAAAGACTTTATTTACTATGCACCCACACAGGTTGTGTTTGGAGCATTATCGGAAGATAAAACAGGGAAATTGGTGAAGCAATATGGCGGTGCTAAAGTCCTGGTACATTATGGCGGACAGAGTGCGGAGCGTTCCGGTTTGCTGGATAAAATATGCCGGGCATTGGAGGCGGAAGGTATTGCTTACGTAAAACTGGGTGGGGTGGTTCCTAATCCACGTTTGTCGAAAGTACACGAGGGTATTGAATTGTGTCGGAAAGAAAAGGTTGATTTCATTCTTGCCGTAGGTGGCGGTAGTGTGATTGATTCTGCGAAGGCGATTGCTTTCGGTGTACCTTATGAGGGTGAAGTCTGGGATTTTTATATGGGACGAGCCCATGCGGAAGCTTGTCTGCCGGTTGCTACCGTGCTGACAATTCCTGCTGCGGGGAGTGAAATGAGTAACAGTACCGTGATAACCAATGAGGACGGTGATTTGAAAAAAGGTTATTCCAATAATCTGTGCCGTTGCAAATTTGCTGTGATGAATCCGGAACGGACTTATACATTGCCCAACTATCAGACAGCTTGTGGTGTAACGGACATTATGATGCATACCATGGAACGTTATTTCTCTCATGATGACGATATGACGGTGACTGATGCCATTGCTGAAAGTATTCTCCGTACGGTAAAAGATAGCGTTTTTGAAGTACTGAAAGAACCGGAGAATTATGTACATCGTGCCCAAATTATGTGGGCAGGTAGCTTGGCACACAATGATTTGACGGGATGTGGAACAACTGGTGACTGGGCAACACACCAGCTTGAACATGAACTGAGTGCACTATTCGATGTAGTACATGGTGCAGGTCTGGCAGCTCTTTGGGGAAGCTGGGCACGGTATGTCTACAAAGAAAATGTAACCCGTTTCGCTCAGTTTGCCGTGAATGTGATGGGTGTAACAAATGATTTCAAATCACCCGAACATACTGCTTTGGCAGGCATTGAAGCCATGGAAGATTTCTATCGCGCAATTGGAATGCCGGTTAGTATTTGCGAGTTGATAGGACGGCAGGCCACTGACGAAGAAATCAAACTCATGGCAGATAAATGTAGTTCCGGTGGTAGTACAACAACCGGAAATTTGAAGGTTTTACATCGCGATGATATGAAAAATATCTATCGCATGGCAAATAGATAACGGATTTTTTATTGTTTTTCTGACAAATACTTGTTATCTTTAGGGGCATATATCAATTGGGGGGTAGTAAAAAAGTCCTGACCCACAGGCAAAGAATATGAGAATACATTTTGAAATTAGAGAAAAACTACCTGAAATTATCGAAGAGATCCTGAATTGTGAGAGATGGACAACTTTAGTAAAAGAGGATATTTCAGGCAGAAAGTTGGTTGTCATCCGTGATCCGAATTACAATTCGGAGGCGACAGTAGAAATCTATGCCCGCGAGATTACCATCAAGACGGCATGGTCAAACTACACGTATCGTTTGTTTGTTTTGGGTGATAATGTTTGGTGTGAGTACAATGGTGCTTATCGCGGACTGTTGGAACAAAATCTATTGCCTACCATCACTCCCAGGGAAGGTTTGTTGGAATCTGAGGTATTGGATAGCTCTTTGTACGGGAGTGAAAAGAGGAAACTCAGAGAGTATGCTGAAGACAATTTGAAACTGAAAAAATTCCGTCGAGAGAACTTTAATGAAGATCGTACAGGTGTGGCTCATTTTGACCATCCCAAGAGGGTATATGACGAATTCATTAAAGAAGATTACGTGGTCCCATCTTCCGACGAATAGCGAGGTAGGAAGATGATCATCAGTGCCAGTCGCAGGACGGATATACCTGCTTTTTATTCGGAGTGGTTTCTCAACCGGATAAAAGAAAGGTATGTTTTGGTACCTAATCCGTATAATCCTAATATGATCAGCAGGGTCAACCTGGACCCTGCTGTCATTGATTGCATTGTCTTTTGGACGAAGAATCCTGCACCGATGATTGATAAACTGGACAGATTGCAGGACTATAAATACTATTTCCAGTTTACACTGAATCCGTACGGAACGGAACTTGAAAGTAAACTGCCACCACTTCAAAAGCGTATAGATACATTCAAACGCCTTTCTGATAAGATAGGAAGGGAGAAAGTGGTGTGGCGATATGATCCTATTCTTACGAATGAACAATACACAGTTGCTTTTCATCAAGACAAATTTGTTGAAATGGCATTTGCTTTGCATGACTATACTGAAAAGTGTATGCTGGGTTTTATTGATCATTATCCGCATGTGCGTGCCTCTCTCCGTGAGTTTCATATCGAGCCGTTGATAAAGGAAGATATCGATGCCATGGCCATTTCATTTAAGAAGGTTGCGGATGAATGTTCGATGGAGTTGGATACTTGTACAACGAAGGTCGACTTATCTCATTTGGGCATTTCGGGTGGAGTGTGCGTTGACAATAGGTTGATTGAACGAATTGTCGGATATCCTATTATTGCCCGTAAAGACAAGAATCAGCGGGACATTTGCCGTTGTGTGGAAAGTCTTGACATCGGCACTTATGAAAGCTGCCTTAATGGCTGCATTTATTGCTATGCTATTAAAGGTAATTATAATACGGCAAAATTTAACCGGAGTAAACACGATAAGGATTCTCCGATGCTAATAGGAGAAGTGGATAAGGACGCAGTGATTAAAGAACGGGAAATGAAGAGTCTGCGTACCGATCAGCTTTCTATGTTTTATTAAAAAATCATTCTGACCGGAAACAATTATTGCTTGGATTGTTGTACCTGATAAATAACTTATAATTTAGTGTATCCTTAAAATAAAGAGCATGGAGAAAGAGACTGAGCAAGAATTGATCAAAAAGATGATTGGCTTTCAGAAAGAGGAAATAACGTCGAGTATTATATACCGGAAGTTAGCGGCAAAGGAAAAGGATATTCATAACCGGGAGATATTGCAACGTATTGCAGAGGATGAAAGTAGGCACTACGCCACACTACGAGGCTATACTCATCAGGATGTCAGTCCTAATCGTTGTGAAATCTGCTTTTATGTATGGTTAGTGCGTCTGCTGGGTGTTACGTTTGCCGTTCGTCGTCTGGAACTGGGAGAGAAAGAAACGAGTGGGGTATATTCCCAATACCCGAGTATGGAACACTTTGCCGAGATGGCGCGGGATGAGCAGCACCATGAAGAAAAGCTTATTGAAATGATAGATGAGGAGCGCTTGCAATATATGGGTTCGGTAGTCTTAGGGTTGAATGATGCTTTGGTAGAGTTTACCGGAGCATTGGCAGGTTTCACGCTGGCACTGAATGATACGAAACTGATTGCGCTGACCGGCAGCATTACAGGGATTGCAGCGGCACTTTCTATGGCTTCTTCCGAATATCTTTCCACTAAATCAGAAAAGACTCATAATAAGCGTCCGGTTAAGGCAGCTATTTATACGGGGATAGCTTATATCATAACCGTAGTAGCTTTGGTAGGTCCGTTTATCTTATTGTCAAGTCCTGTTCTGGCTTTATGCATCATGCTGGTGATGGCATTGCTGATTATTGCCTTTTTCAACTATTATTATGCCATTGCCCGTAATGAAAGCTTTAAACGCCGTTTCACGGAGATGGCGGTGTTGAGCTTCTCCGTGGCCGGAATCAGTTTTCTGATAGGTTATTTGCTGAAGACAGTGACGGGAGTAGGGGGATAGGGATATCCGGATACCGGACTCCCTTTAGATATCCTCAGTGTACAACTGACTGCCCGAACGAAATTTACTTTTCATGAAACGTACCAGTGATGCCGGATATAACACACGTATGCCATCTCCAAAGCCTAAGATTTCACGTTGCAATTCATGATTGATGACTACTGTAATTTGAAAAACCATGGAACCGTCTTCTCTTTGTTCTATGAGATGCTGGCTTTTATGAATAGGTTTGGTCAGGACATAAGGGGCATGTTCCGGATTTACCCAAAAACGTACTTCTTCGGGGTGTTGGTTGATTCCTTTAGTTACACCTACTATATCATCGAAAAAGGTAGAAGGGTCGAAGTTACTATTTCCGTAATAGGGCTCATCTTTTGCCGGAGCCAGTTCCAGTATACGGTCGAGTGCCAGATTGTAGAGCATACGCGTATTCTTCTTTGAACCGAAGACGAACCAGCGATTCCGGTATTCTTTCAATAGATAAGGATAGAATACGAATGTAGCTGCTGAGCGTGCTTTGAAAGAACGGTATTTTAAACTTAACGGTTGCTGGTTCAAAATGGCCTGGTAGAGATCATTGAGATAGTTTAATCCTGTCAGACTATTATTTTTTTCAAAATCAATGATGGGAGTAGTCTTTTGTCGGACTGAGGTGACATGGTCTTCCAGACGACTGATAATGTCTCCCATACCCGAGAAATAAGAGAATCCATTGAATTGTTTCAGAAGTTCCACGGCTTCCGACATCACTTTCAGGTCCTGTTCGGAAAGGGGCGTATTCGTAATGCTGTATTCCGGATCTTCGTATGTATAGTATTTATGGTCTTTCACCACGATTGGAGCATTGTAACCCAACTTTTCACTACGCATCAATTGGATATCCATTTGCACGGTGCGCTTACTGATGCCTTTGCCAATACCTTCATATTCATACAAAGCATCGGAGCAGGCATCCACTAAATCTTCGAGTGTCCATTTCCGGAAACGGTTCCGCAGACAAGTATCTATTGTTTTGTAGCGGATTAAGGCATTTCTACTGACAGGCATAATTGACTCTTTTAGAGTTTTCGAACAAAAATAGAAAAAAAGTTTCAACTACGCAAAAAGGCTGCGCAGTTGGGTATGTAACTTTGTCCCGGAAACAAGAAAACAGGTCAAGTATGGGTTACTTCAACAATCATCTGTTAAATGAAAATCACTCATGCAATTATCAGTTTTCTTTTTTAAAGGAACAGTAGCTCAGTGGGTAGAGCATTATATAATCAAGGTCAAGGAAGACTTACTTCAAAACAGCAGGAATGCTTCATCTGATATTCACAGTCTTCCGATTACCTTTTAAAAAAATGAAGTATGAAAAAGGATTTATTGAAAGTTTCTATCCGGCAGAATGCTATTTATTTGCCTCCGGTAGAAGGAATGGGAGAGAAGAAGAAGCTGACTTCGACAACGGTGGCTTTGGTAGCTCAATTGCGTAAAATGGGCTACGGGGTGTCGGAAGAATTGTTGCATACGATCAATGAAATTACTCCGGCTGAACAAATGGAAGTATTTCAGGTGATGAAAGAAGTTTTAGGTGTGAATCTGAACTGGGCACCATTGGTGAAAGGGTGGGATACGCCTACGGGAGAAACACAACTTGATCACTTGATTACGTGGATCACTAACCTGTTTCAGATAAAAAAAGAAGTGAAACTGCCATGCGGACATATAATTCCGGATAATACTTTTCCATTAGAAAGATATAACGGTTGCCCTTTCTGTGGAACACCTTTTGAAACGGCAAGCACGGAATATTTCGGTCAGGGGAGCAAGCTGAAAGTGTTGGAACTTTGGCAGACGGCAGAGCTGGAAGGCTTCTTCAAAGATTTATTAGAATCGCGTACGGCTCTGGATGCTACACAAGCGGATAACCTGAAGATTTTGCTTTGTGAGCTTCCGCTACCGGATGTTAAGGTGAAAATGAAGGAAACCGTGATGCTGGTGATAGATACGCTGGTTGAACAAGGCAGAGAACAGGAAGCACAGGCTTGTTTCTCGAGTCCGAATGATGTATTACGTTATTTGTGGTACAAGAAAACCGGATTCCTGCAAATCATAGAACCCAAAACAATCCTGCGCAAGGCAGGTAGAAACCATGCGCATATGTGTGCGGGACTGGATAAAAGTAAATCTGCGAAAGAGCAAAAACGAGAGGAACTGAAGTTGAAGTATACTCGTCGTGAATGTCGTATGGTGGCTTCTTGGTTGAACAATATGAATATGGATCCCGAGAAATCATGCGAGATAATGCATCCTAAAAGGGAAATGTGGGTACGGATGATACGTGCCTTGCGTTTGGCAGAGTATGCCCGTAAAGAAGAATTCGGGAAACTGAAGGAGTTGATGGATATATTCTATAACCAAGCATACACCGTATGGCAGGGAGAGGTAGAGCACTATCGCTTGAAAGCAGATGCGATACGTACACTTTCATTATTGAAAGAACGTCCGGGACTGTTTGCCCGTTCGTTGTTTGCCAATATGTTGTGGTTCGGTCCGGAAGATACTCTGGCTGCTTTCAGGGAAGTAGTTCATCTGCTGCCTGCACGCTTGATTCTTACATTAGGTATGTATGCTGAAAATTATTTCGATCCGACACGTAAAAGAATGGTGAAGCCTCTGGGTGGAAATGCGAAGGTGATAGAACCATACTATTTAGTTGGACTTTATCAGCCTGAACAATTGATGGATATGGTGGAGCAAGTGAGGGGATTGTGTAAAGAGGTCGTTTCCGCCCGTTTTGCGAAGGTTGCTACCGAAAGCAAAAGTATGTATATAGATCCCATGTTATACTGCATACCTTTGTCTATCGGTGACCGTAGTGAGACAATTCAGGATATGTCCTGTGCCTTGCAGGGAACACGATTCCCGGTAGAGGGTGATCAAGTCCGCCTCTTCATGCAATGGGGAAAAGGACTTCCGGCACAACATTTGGATATGGATTTGAGTTGTCATATTGCTATGTCTCATTCAACGGAAGTTTGCTCTTACTTCCACTTGCAGGCTGTCGGTGCTAGGCACAGCGGGGATATCCGAAGCATTCCGAATAAGAAAGGAACGGCAGAGTATATCGAACTTGATCTGAAAGAACTGGATCGTATAGGTGCGAAGTATGTAGCTTTCACTTGCAATGCATATAGTAATGGCTCTATATCTCCCAATTTGGTGGTGGGGTGGATGAACTCGGCTTATCCGATGAAGATATCGGAAAAGAATGGAGTAGCGTATGATCCATCTTGCGTACAACATCAGGTGAGGGTCGCAGAGAATTTGATGAAAGGTCTTGTGTTCGGTGTCCTGAAAGTGAAGGAACGGGAAATTGTTTGGTTGGAAATACCTTTCGGTGGACAGACTATTTTGTCTATGAATGCCCAGACGATAGAAAAATATCTGGATAAGCTGGAGGCGAAAACAACCATCGGAGAACTGTTGGCAGTGAAGGCAGAGGCGCAAAGACTGGAATTGATGGATACTCCTGAAGCCGATGAGGTTTACACCTATGAATGGGCAATGAATAGTGCTGCGGTAAGTAGACTGTTGATAGGAGAATGATTTAAAAAGCCCTGAAGTGCGAAACTTCAGGGCTTTTGTCTTTTGTCAATCGATGAAAAATCAACTGAATTATATTTTGGAACTGTGCAGTTTTTTATAGAGTTTTACACGTTCGGCTATTTCAGCTTGAGATAGATTGGCCGGAAGTTCAATTGTTGTTCGTGGAGTAATTGCTACAAGAATAACTTCTCCAACTTTTTTCTTATGCTCTTTAAGAGCGTTTTCTGCTAACTGACTGGTCTCTGGTCGGACAATACTCTTTTTCATCATATTGAATTGTTTTTAAGTTTTCATTTTTGCTGGAGCTAATTGGCAGGTTGCTAAAAGAAATTCATTGTTTAATGTAGTTATCACTTCTTTTACGCTGCGTATTTTTTCAGAGAGAAAAGCATTACTTCCTGCAAATGCATATCCTCTTTTCATATTTCCTTTGGCCGCATTATACAGTGCTTTGATGATGCAGTAAGGACTCTTCTGATAGTCACACGTCTTGATGCAATGGAATGAGCAACATTTGGGCTTTTCCTGTCCTTTCTCTACATTACGGATAAATTCCCCATCAATGGCTCGTCCGGGCATTCCTACGGGACTTTCGATAATGAGAACGTCTTCGGGCTTAGAGTGGATATAAACCTCTTTGAAGGTTTGTGAAGCATCGCACTCTTGGGTTGTTACAAAAATGCTTCCCATTTGTACGGCCGAAGCTCCCAATTGCATGAATCGTGCAATATCTTCGCCTGTAGAGATTCCACCTGCGGCAATTACAGGAATATCTTTTCTTTCCTTATAGCTCATTGCAATTGCTACAACTTCGGGTATCAAGGACTCCAAAGCGTATTTCTCATCTTGTATCTGTTCTTTCTTAAAGCCCAAATGTCCTCCGGCTTTAGGGCCTTCTACTACTATGGCATCAGGTAAATAATCAAAGTTCTTCTGCCATTTGTCGCATATAATCTTGGCCGCTCTTGAAGAAGATACAATGGGCACCAACTTCGTTTTGCTTTCCGGTGTCAGGTATAGGGGGAGGTCGAGCGGAAGTCCTGCACCGGCAAAGACTACGTCGATTTTTTCGCTTATGGCAGTGCGTACCATCTCTGCATAATTGGAAAGGGCCACCATGATATTCACTCCGATGATTCCTTTTGTTTTTTGGCGGGCTTTTCTGATTTCCTCTTTGAGTCCGCAAATGCACTTTTCGGTATAGTCGCCTTTGCCTTTAGGGTATAGCAGGCCTAAACCTGCACATGAAATAACACCAATGCCGCCTTCGTTGGCTACGGCTGATGCCAGGCCGGACAATGAAATTCCGACTCCCATTCCACCTTGTATGATAGGTGTTTTTATCTCTATATTTCCAATAAAAAATGGCTTCATAAAACTGATATTGTAATAAGACTGTAAGCGGATAAATATACTTCCGGGTATTCTATTCGTTTAGCGATGTTCTTTTCTTTGTATTGCTGTTTTAGTTGAAAAAAGCAAGAACAGAAGATCTGATCTCCTGTTCTTGTTGTAGGGTAGACATTAATAACGTCTGGAATTATAACCGTTGTTACGGGGTCTTTCTTCACGGGGACGTGCAACGCTTACTGAAATAGTTTTCTGATCGTATTCTGCTCCGTTAAGTTCATTAATTGCCTTTTGTCCATCTGTATCGCTTGTCATTTCGACGAAACCAAATCCTCTGGATCTTCCCGATTCTCTGTCCATAATAACTTTAGCTGAAGAGGTCTCTCCATACGCTGAGAATAATTCGTTCAAGTCAGCATCATTTATGCCATAGCTTAAACCTGAAATGTAAATGTTCATTTGAAATTTTAATTAAATAAATATTAAGTAAGAGTGAGGGGATAATTAAAGGAGAGGTCTGCTTAATAAGATATAAAAAGGAGAACTATACGATAACGATTCGTAACTCAAACCGCGACAAAGGTAATACAATAGTTGGGAATGGCAACTTTTAATTCGTAATTTGTTAATAAAAAAGTGATAATTGTTTTTTATTAGCATTTAGAAAGGCTATGGTATATTGCACTTTTTTTAAAAGGTGAAAATCCTTTCTTTTTCAGGGCTACACCCTTTCCCCCGGATGGCTACACCTTTTGGGGTAAAGGGTGTAGCCATCCGGGATAAAGGGTGTAGCCCTTTTTAATGTGCCTTACAGGTACTCGTGGACGGTATATTGACTATCTATTTATCAAGGAGATCTTATACAGTACATGTCTGCATAAAGGATGGTCGGGACTGACCAATGGATGATCAAACTCTTTGCTTTTTACCATACCTATTTTTTGCATCACGCGTTCCGAACGTTTGTTTGGGAGTGAGGTGAAAGAATATAATTCTTTCAGTCCCAATGTCTTTTTTGCATATTCCAGACAGGCTGAAGCTGCTTCGGTAGCATATCCCTGATTCCATACTTCGGGAATCAGGCGCCAACCTATCTCTACGGCCGGGGCAAAATCTACGTCGAACGTAATATCATGCAACCCTACATAACCTATAAACGCATGGTTTTCTTTCTTTTCTACTGCATACAACCCATATCCTCTGGATGCGAATTCCTTCCGGATGCGATTATAGAAGTCGAGTGTTTCCTGATAAGATAGCTTTTTGAGAAAGAATTCCATTACCTGATCGTTGCTATTTAATTCGGCAAAGACAGGGATGTCTTCTTCTTTCCAATCACGTAGAATCAGACGCGGGGTTTCCATGTATGTATTCATCTTGTTCTTAATTTATTCGATTTGTTTTTTCCGCTTTTTACGGTTCATATATTCACGTAGTAGGGTTGGGGTGGCACAGAAGATGAGTTGTGCCCGATTCCATTTATAGCATTTTTGAAAGACAACCATGGCAATGGTTATGAATAAGGCGGCTCCGATAGAAGCCTCCAAAGGTAACCAAGCCAGATTCTCTTTGGGTAATAGCATAGGAATGAACGCCAGTGCTCCGGCAGGAGCAAAGAATTTCCCTGTCCACTCGAAGATGAGGAATAGGATAGCCGCAATGGTTAAAGCAACGATACTTTCCGGTAGATGAAGATGGTAGTGACCAACTATTTGAAGTACAGTACCCAAAGTCGCTGCGGTAGTCAGAAAGAGAAATACTTGTGTAGGGCGATTTCTGAATCCTGCTTTGGAGTTTACCATTTCTACAAAGGTCACCATGAGTGGCGGCAATATGAGATAGGGATAATCCATGCCGACGGCCAATTCGGCCAAAGCACCTACAAAACAGAATAATATCAGCCATCTGATGATATCTTCCTTGTCGGGTTTTCTGTCGACAGGTTTAGGCATCCGGTTACGTATTCCGCATTTTTCCAGGATGATTTGTACAAGCACTACTGACACTGACATTGAAAAGACTGCTATCGGATAAACAATACTTTCCGTATGAAGCAAAACAGGTAATACGCAAGCTGATATCAAAGGAATCAGTGTAGCGCGACTGATTAAAAGGGAAGCACCTGCAAAAGCAAATGCAGCGCATAGATTGACCACATAGGGTAGGGGTGAATAACGAACAATGCAGATACCGACTGCTGCTCCAAGAGTCATAAGCAGGATGATTTGCCAACGTTTTACATTCCATACCCGTTTATCGATAATCAACAGGCCGATGATCAGCGCTGTCATTTCCGGAAACAGAATTTCCTTTTCATTGGTCCATTCGGCTAAACCGACCATCATCAGGATCATTACCAGCGATATCAGATATCTTGTCAGTTTTCTGTGTTCCATTTTATAATCTTGAATTTTGGGCACAAAGTTAAGGGAAACTGCCGTATTATGAAACTTCTTGGCTATCTTTGCGCGCTGAAAACCTTGAGTGGCTTTCTTTATAAAAGAGTTCTGTATGCAAAATTTGGTAAAGAAGGAGTATAAGATTCCTTTTATTCTGGTAACTTCCCTATTCTTCTTATGGGGATTTGCACATGCGATATTAGATGTGCTGAACAAACACTTTCAAGATGTGCTGGTTATTACACGTGCCCATTCGGCATGGGTACAGGTCATGTTTTACCTGGGTTATTTCGTGATGGCTATTCCTGCCGGACTGTTTATCAATAAGTACGGTTACCGAAAAGGAGTGGTTTTCGGTCTGTTGCTTTATGGCATAGGCTCCCTGCTTTTCATTCCCGGGGAATATTGGATGTCTTTCAACTTTTTTCTGTTTTCCCTGTTTGTCATAGCCTGTGGCTTGGTTTTTCTGGAAACAGCGGCTAATCCTTACATGACGGAATTAGGCGACCGGGAAACGGCTGCCAGTCGCCTGAATCTGGCGCAGTCATTCAATGGATTGGGATGTATTTGCGGTCCGCTTATCGGGGGATTGTTATTATTCTCGGAAGGGGGCGAAAGCAATATATCATTGCCTTACACACTGATGGGGATCATTGTATTGGGAGTTGCTCTGGTATTCTATAAGATACGCCTGCCGGAGATTGTTCATGAAGCTGATGAAGAAGAAGTCGGAGAAAACGGTGCACGCGGACTTTGGTCGCACAAGCTGTTTATCTTCGGTATTATCAGCCTGTTTTGTTACGAGATAGCTGAAATCTCAATCAACAGCTTCTTTATCAATTATGTGGTGGATGACGGCTGGATGAATGCCCGCGATGCATCTGTAGTACTTTCGTTCGGTGGTCTGGGACTGTTTATGTGCGGACGTTTTGCCGGTAGCTGGATTATGCGGTATATCCGGGCAGAAAAAGTGTTGTTCGTTTGTGCAATGGGAACGGTGGTCAGCACGTCTTTGGTAGTTCTTAATCTGGGCATTTTGTCATTAATAGCTCTGTTTCTGGGATATGCGTTCGAAGCTATTATGTTCCCCACGATTTTCGCTCTCTCATTGAGGGGATTGGGGAACTATACGAAGCGTGCATCTTCTTATCTGATGATGTCCCCCATCGGGGGAGCGGTAGGACCGCTCATGATGGGGTATGTGGCTGATCAGACCAATATGTCTTTCTCGTTCATCGTTCCGTTGCTTTCGTTTATCGTGGTGTTGCTTTATGCCTGGAAAGTAAAGCAACGTTCGTTTTGCTAATATCCGAACTTTTCCGCAGCCTTTTCCATCTGTTCGATGATGGCTACTCCAAAGGGACAGTTCGTTTCACATTGTCCGCACTGAATGCACTCCGAGGCATGATGCGAGAGCGTCTTGTAGTGTTCGCGTACTGTCTCGGGTATTTCATTCTGGGCAATGGTTAGGTTATAGTACTTGTTTACACTCGCTATATCAATTCCTACCGAGCAAGGGGCGCAATGTCCGCAATACATGCAATGCCCTTGCCAGCTGAACTTTTCCATACCTGCCATAACCGGGGTGTAATCTTTTTCTTCCTTAGTAGCATTGCACCAGTTGATGGCAGCTTGCATCTCATCGCAACTTTTGCAACCGACCATTACGGAAGCAACAGCCGGACGGGTTAGCGCATACTCAATGCACTGCACCGGTGTCATAGCTTTGCCAAAGGGGGAGTTCGTTTCACTCAGTAAGTCTCCGCCGCCATAGGCTTTCATTACATCCAGACCTATACCTTTCTGCTCACAGAGTTCATAAAGCTTTTCACGTTCCGGATCTATATTTTCAAGGGAATGGGCATAACTTTCGTCAGCCCATAAATCATCTACATTTTCGCTGGGCGGTTGCAAATCGTAACAGGGATTAATGGAGAACATCAGTACTTCAATCAATCCACTTTCTACAGCCAACCTTGCCACAGTAGGGTTGTGGCTGCTTAGTCCGATATGGCGAATTTTACCTTCTTCTTTCAGACGCAGGGCCAACTGAATGATAGGACCATTGAATACTTCATGGAAATCTTCTTCACTATCTACATAGTGAATCATACCAATATCAAGGTAATCCGTATGAAGACGTGTCAACTGGTCTTCAAAAGAAGCGATTGTTTTTTCTACATCGCGGGTACGCAGGTACTGATCGTTTTCCCAGGTAGCACATAGATGTCCCTGGATAATAAACTGCTGCCGGCGCCCTGCCAATGCTTTGCCGATATTACTACGCAGATCGGGGTTTGAGGCATACATATCGATAAAGTTGATTCCTTTACTGATGGCGAAATCCATTTCCGAATGTACCTGTTCTTCCGTTTTTCCCACGAAACCTTCACAGCCCAGTGCGATGACACTAACTGATAGTCCTGTATTTCCTAATATTCTGTATTCCATGATATTTCAAATTCTTAGTATGTTTTTGCGAAGTTACTAATATTAAAGAAAACGTTTCCGTTTTAATCCGAATAAATTTGCACTGATAAATAGTCGGGGATGGATATATGAAAGCTTGGAACGATTGAGATGAAGACTATTTATTTTATAATTATCCGGAAAAACGGAAACGCTTATAATGATATGGTTTTATGAAGGTCCATTTTTATATAGTTATAGGAGATTTTAAGAAAGTTGTCCGAAAGCATGTTTCAGCCTTTCCAAACCTTTAGCCAACTGTTGCCGCGGACAGGCAATATTGATACGGATAAAATTGTCTCCGTCTTCCCCGTACATACTGCCTTCATTGACCCAGACCTTTTCTTTTTCCAGTAGAGCCGTCACGATTTCTTCCGATGGCTTCTTCAACACCGAACAATCTACCCATACCAGATAAGTACCTTCTAATTTAAGTACGGGGAAATCCGGTAGATGTTCATTGAAATAGTTTCTCAGATACTGATAATTGGCAAACAGATAACTTTTTAGTTCTTCCAGCCATTCTTCCCCTTCATTGTAGGCGGCTATCAATGCCTCCACACCGAATGGGTTCACATCACAAACCTCGTTGATATTAATGGCTTTATCTATTTTTCTGCGTATATCTGCATCAGCGGAAATGATGTTTGCAATCTGAAGCCCGGCCAGATTAAAAGCTTTGCTGGGTGATGTGCAAGTGACGGAGTGCATCCGGAACTCTTCTGAAAGAGATGCAAAAGGTGTATAAGTATATCCCGGAAAGCCCAGTTCACAATGTATTTCATCTGATACCACCCATACATCATTCTGGAGGCAAATCTCACCAATACGTATTAATTCCTGTTTGCTCCAGACTCTTCCGGCCGGATTGTGCGGATTACACAACAACAGTAATTTTACTTTAGGATCTGCCGCTTTCTTCTCCAGATCGTCAAAATCAATCCGATAGGTGTTATCCTCATAGATCAATGGATTGGAAATCATCTCGCAACCATTATTACGGATGGAAGAAAAGAAGCAATTATACACCGGAGTCTGCACCAGAACTCTATCACCAGGATTCGTCAGGGCTTTTATGATTGCTGATAAAGCCGGTACTACTCCGGTTGTATAGATTATCCATTCTCTCTCTATTTTCCAATTATGACGTCTGTCGAACCAGTGGATTACCGCATGATAATAGCTGTCAGGCACGCGGACATAACCGAAGATACCATGTTCTACTCGCTTTTTCAGCGCTTCTGTCACGGCTGGGGCTGTACGGAAATCCATATCGGCTACCCACATTGGCAATATGTCGGCATCATTGGCAGAATCCCATTTATAAGAGTTCGTACCCCGGCGTGGAATGATTTCGTCAAAATTGTATTTCATACCTAATCAGTCAAAACAGGTTTGGTCGTCCCATAATTTTAATTCACAGTTGCCCGGTGCTTTTATATTCTCATCCAGGATTATAGCTCCGAAACTTTCGGCGGTGATACTTCCTGTACGTGGATTTTTTACACTGTGAACAGGACTATGGATAGTGGCTTGTACACTGCTATATTCAAAAGCGAGGTCTGCATCTTCTGTCATCGTGCAGTTTTCCATAATCAGATCGTGGGCATAGCAAAGTGGCTGTGTACCTGAGATCTTGCAGTTCACCAGACGCAGATTTCTGGAATGCCAGCCTAAATATTCCCCATTCAATACAGAGTCATAAACCGTCACGTTTTCCGTATTCCAGAAAGCATCCTTTGAATTGATTACCGCATTACGGATTTCTACGTTTTTGCAGTATTGGAAAGAGTAGTTACCATTCATCTCAAAGTCATCAATCCTGATATTTTCACCGTGTACAAACAGATAATCACCTTTGTCTACTTTTACATTCTTCAACTCTACATTCCGGCAAAACCAGAGGGTTTCCAGTGCATAGGGCAGTTGTACGTTTTCCAGTCGGATACCATCCATTTCACGGAACATCTTCGGTGCTTCTACCAAAGTGTCTGTCATTTGCAAATTATTGGAATACCAGAGGGCGGCACGTGCTCCTTCCGTAAACAGGCAGTTTTTCACAACGAAACCATCGTTATGCCAGAAAGGATATTTTCCTTCGAAACGGCAATTTACAGCTTCGATATTACTACATTCTTTCAGGGCAGATTCGCCGGTATGGATCGTTACGTTTTCCAGATGAAGATTGTGAGTGGCGAACAAAGGGCGTTCACCTTCGTAATGAGTGTCTTTAATTAGTTCCATTATTCAAGTTTTTTTGTTTGTTGTTTATTAAATGATTGATTACCTTTTTTCTATATTGCAAAAATACGGCGGAAATGGGATACTCCTTGTAGACGGATTACGGACATAATAACCCGGATTACAGATTCTGTTTATCGGGTACAAAGGAGGCTGCATCGGAAGATAAATTCATGTTTCTCATTATCGTTCAGAATATGAAATTAGCCCGGATGCAGCCTCGTACAATAACTGGGCTTATGAATTAACGAAACGATTTGCGGTAAATCTCCACGCAGTCTTCGTGCTTCAATTCGTAAGGGTTGGCAAGGAATAATCCGCCCATAGTTTCCTTGGCATTGGTGGCAAGGGTATCAAATTCATCGGGCGTAAATCCATAATCACTCATCTTCAGGTTTGCCACTCCACAAGCTTCCTGTAGTTTTACCAGCATGGTGATAAAGTCTTCCGGTTTGTCAGCTTCCGGCATACCCATTGCTTGTGCCATTTTGATGAATCGTTCATCACAGGCATGCTTCTCTATAAAGAATTCATAGAATGCTTTGGAGATCATAATCAATCCGGCACCATGTGGCAGCTCCTGATGATAAGCGCTCATAGCGTGTTCTAAAGAGTGTTCGGCAGTAGTGCTGCAAAAGGTCATTACCGCACCGGACAGATTATTGGCGAATGCGACTCTTTCACGAGCCTCCGTATCAGCTCCGTTGGCAACTGCACGCGGTAGGTATTTAGCTACATTTTCAATAGCGGTCAATGCGTACATATCGCTCATCAGACTGGCAGTGTTAGAGATATAACATTCTGTAGAGTGGAACAACGCATCAAATCCCTGATAGGCCGTGAACTTAGCCGGAACAGATTTCATCAACTCCGGATCGACAATAGACAGCACCGGGAAGAGTTCATCATAACCGCCAAAACCTATTTTCTCATTAGTTTCATCATTGGTGATAACGCCCCATTGATCTGCTTCGGAACCTGTTCCGGCAGTGGTGGTAATGCAAACCAGGGGTAGGGGCTTGTTTACCATCGTTTGTCCTTTTCCGGTTCCACCACTGATGTAATCCCATACATCGCCGGGATTCGTGGCCATGAATGCCATCGCTTTGGAGGCGTCCATTACGCTTCCACCACCCAAGGCAACTAAAAAGTCGCAATTGTTTTTCTTGGCAAAAGCGGCCCCCGCCATTACGGTCGATTTTAGCGGATTGGCTTCTACCTTGTCAAATACGGCAGTTTCAACACCTGCTTGTTGGAGCTCGGCTTCTACTCTATTCAGATATCCGTTATCCTTGGTAGAGCGACCGTTTGAAATAACAATCATTGCCTTCTTTCCGGGCAGTTGCTGATTGTGAAGTTCCTTCACCATACCGGCACCAAACAAGGTGCGGGTAGGAATGTAAATTCTAAAATGACTCATTATTCTTCTTTTTTAAATCCTATAAATTATTCTATTTCTTTTCCCATTTCATAAGCTTCCCGTAGGGCTGGTTTATCTTTTATTTCGCCCACATGCCAAACTCCGGTTCCATACACAACTCCTTTGATGGTTGGATTTTCCAGGCAATCCAGAAATCCCTGGAAAGTGTCTACGGTACGTTCCATTAGTTTCCGATCATCTTCGGCAGCGGTGACAATGAAATAAAATTCCTTATTCTTCATTTCCGTATAGAGGCCACAACAACGATCTATCAACGTTTTCATCTGTGCACTCATCGTGTAGAAATAAACGGGTGTAGCCATAACTATTACATCGGCTGCCACCATCTTCTCTATAATCTCTGCCGCATCGTCTTTCTGCGGACAAGGTTTTCCGTGCAGGCTACATGTGCTGCATCCTGTGCAATAATGGATTGTCTTGTCACGCAGGAAAACCTTTTCTGCTTCGTTACCACTTTCAATTGCTCCTCGCATAAATTCGTTGCAAAGGGTGTCGGAGTTTCCGCCACGACGAGGGCTGGATGATAAAATCAATACTTTCTTAGTCATAATCATTTTATATTATAAAGTTAAAACCACTTCTTATTTCTTATGCAGCCATTTCCATTCTGATTTGTCTTTCGGATTGTGTAGCACGTATTCTTAATACGACAAATACAATGCTTAAAACAAGGAATATCAAAGAGCCGATGACGGAATAACGCGTATTGAAGAAGGTGATAAACAATCCGCAGACGGCTGCACCTACTGTAGTACCGAGATTGGCAGATAACAAATACAGTCCGTTGGCAAAATCCGGTGCTTCGGGAGCGGCATGTGTTATCATGTATTGCATGGTGTTCTGTCCGTAGCCCGCCAGAACTCCCAGGATCAAAATGATAACTGCCATTGCCATAAGCCATTCCCCAAAAGCGAATACTCCTATATAAAAAGTCAGTAGTGCCAAAGGAATCATTATCATGCTACGTACCGGATTGACCGCCAGTTGCTTTCCGGCTATTACATTTCCTATAATATTGGCCAGTCCATAAATCAGTAGCATTGTACTGATTACGGTATACGAAACCCCGGTGATTGTCTTCAAGTAATCAGACATATAGCTGAAGAATCCGAATAAGGCTCCGTTAATCAGCGTGATAGCGAGAATGGAGTACCAGACTACTTTCTTTTTTAATACACTGAGTTGTGTACCGTAGGACAGTTTCTCTTTGACCGGCATGGAAGGTACAAACAGGATGGTTGCAACCAGTACCAATGCATTTACAACGGTGAAGAATAACATGCTCATTGAATACGAAACTTCGCTTGCAATGTAACTCGTCACCGGCACCCCCAGCACCATACCTGCTGATACGCCGATGAATACTTTTGCTACCGCCTTTGGTGCCTTCTCCTTACTGACAGATGCTGCTGCTACCGTGAAAGCCATGGATACATATACCGGATGAAGGAATGCCGGGAGTGCACGGGATATCAGCAACACCGTAAAATTAGTGGTCATCATGGAGATGATATTACTTAATGTAAATAATCCCAGTGCCAGTATCATCACCTTTTTTCGGTTGATACCCGAAAACAGTAAAGGGGTGATGGGAGCGGATATTGCTACTACCAGCGCAAATATACTGACCGTCCAACCCGCTTCCGGAACAGTTACTTGAAAGTTCTCGGCTATCAGGGGCAAAATTCCAATCACACCCATTTCGGTATTGATTATTCCGAATACACCGGTTGTGAGGATGAATACAAGTAGGGTACTTGAATTGAGTTTGAATTTATTCTTCATATATTTCTTTTTTTGTACTGCAAAGGTCGGGGAAACGTAGCATTTCCTTTGTAGATAAATTACGGATATGATAACCCCAAATACAGTTTCTCGTAAATGCAAAGCGCCCCGCTGCATCATCAGTGTGCAGCGGGGCGTTTTTTGAATAGAGGTGCGGTGCGTTGTCTTCTTATCCCAACGGGTCTTCTTCTAAGCCACCGTCTCCGCCGCTCGGTTTACCGGAACCGGTGCCGTCAAGACCACTGATGGAGCTGACGTTGGTCCATGTCACGTTCTCGCCGATGAGGGCGCGGGTGACGGCACTGCCTTGGCGGCGCGACTCGGGGATGAAGCGGACGCGGGTACCGGAGATTTGGTTGGCGTTCACCTTCTCGGCGCTGTCCACGCCCTTGCCGTTGGAGACGCAGGTGTAGTAGAAAGTGCCCAGACCTTCCACGTGGACGGTGCGACCGGTGTTCATACTGCTCCCCAGCACCAGGCCGAGGGCTTCGAGCGTGGCCTTGCTGTCGGCGCTACTCACGGTGGAGATGAGGGCGATTTGCTTGCAAAGCTCGTCCATCTCGATAGGTTTACCCACGCTCACAGCCTGGGGATGCCACTTCTTGGACATCTTTTTGTAAATAGGTTTGAAAAATGCCATACGTTATGGTTTTTAAGTAAAACATGCCCTGTAGACCATTCTGAAGGAGGTGGGAGACTTATAAGAAGTGTCATCGATACTTGTGCTAAGTATCACGGACACTTGTGCTAAGTGTCGGGCATACTTGTGCTAAGTGTCAATGACACTCTTTAGAGGCTTCTACGGTTCATCTTGACTGTCAGGATTTATTTAATTATTGTTTGTTGAAAGTATTTCAGTTGATGATTAGGGGGATTTTTCGCATATTCCACTGATTTGTTCATAAGGGACGCATGCACAGCTACGGTTGTCCAGATAACGCAGTGCCACATAAGGAACTACTTCACAGGAGATGCGCAGATGCAAGGTAGCAATTACTTCCGCAAGGCGCGGATGAAAGGAATAATCCCGCCCATTGTATATCTGTACCCATACATGGTCTCCTTTCTTGATGTGTAGTTCTGGATTCTTCATAAGCTGTATAATTAATGTGATTGTGTGGGGTTACTTGCATAGTAACGGCAGGCAACTATAGCGGTGTAGGTTGAAAAAGCGTTTTTGGACGGCACCCAACCCAGGAATGAGCATATAAATAGAAGTTGTCTTGGTAATAAGGCGCACAAATAGTGCATCCGTTTTCAGGGATTGAAGGCGGAATTATATTTCGTATATCTATTAGGATAGTAAAGAGGAGTCCAGATAGTAAAATATAAGATTAAATAGCTTTTTTATTAGCATTTGTTTGCTTTTTTGTCAAAAAGTATGCATCTTTGTATGTGACTTTTGCCGTTACTATGCAAGTAATATCACCTTAATAAAGTGCCGTACAGCATATTGATGCTATCTACTTTCTTCTTTTTACTTCCTTTCACTAAGGCAATCACTTGTCTGTTTACTTTGTCTATTACCTCCGCATCAAAGGGCTTCAGATAACTCATCGTCACCCGTATGGACGAATGTCCCAACGACTGGCTGATAAGTCCAAGAGGTGTTCCGCTATGATAAGCCAGCGTCGCCCACGTATGGCGGGCGGTATACGAACTCACGGAAACGCCGGGCAAGAGTTTCTTCATCAACCGTGCCAGTTCCCGGTTGAAGCGGCGCAGTGTATCCTGATAAAGATGATACCGTTCTTTACCCGGAGATGCCTCATTCAGTATCGGGAACAAATACTCCGATTCAGCCCTGTTTCTGTACTTCTGTAGCAACCGGAATGCGTCCGGCGGCACGTCCACCACCATCAATTTACCTGTCTTGTGACGCCGGTAGACAATACGCCTGCCTTGCAAGTTCTGTTTCCGCAAATGTGCCAGGTCGATGAAAGGCATACCGCGAAGCATGAACATCAGCATGAAGCAAGCAAGTACACGCTGTTGCGGTAGCGATAACACACAGAATTCTGTAGTTTCTAACTGTCGCATCTGCCCCGCTGTTAGTGCCCGCTTGGTGCGCGACTCTACTTTGGTATACAATTCCTTGAACAATATCGGATTGTAGTTTACCATGCCGGGTGGCATCCAACGGTTATAAACTGCCTGAAGCGTGCGCATGTAAGTGGAAATAGTGTTCGGACTGCATTCACATTCCGTTAGCCATGTCTCATACTCCTTCAGTCGCTCCGGTGTAAAGACATCCTGTATCGGTGCAAGGACGTTCGGCACTGATGTCGGATCACTTCGCATCGATACAGGGGTATTCCAAAAACGGGTAAAAGAGCGCAGTACGCTCCGGTAAACATGTGCTGCCGGAAATTTCCCTTCTTTTTCCAAGTCGGCAATTACCGTCTCCATGTAGTCAGTCAGGTTATCACCTGCTGACACTACATTTTTCTTTTCTTTATCTTCCATAACGGTACTAAAATTAATCTTCACCAAAACAGGCACAAGTTCAGCAATGTTTATGAGAATAAAGAATAACCTGTTCCTGCTGTTCGCTAATAGGCATCGTAAATGATGTTTTAGTTTCTTTTCCGTTTAATTAGTATACTCTTACGAAGAAAGCTGATGGATGTGTCTATTTTTGTCCGAAACTAATACAATACATTTATGAAAAAACTTAGCTATCTTGTTTTATTTTTCCTGTTAGCTATTCCTGCATCGGCGCAGAATCAGTTCAAGTTGAGCTCTATTCCTTTTCTTCTTTCCTGGCATAACATGTCTAAATCCTTTCAGATGACAGATATTAATAAGCGTATTTCCACTATTCCGCACAATCTGATTATCCACAACCACCCTGTTGATTACGAAATAGAAAAAGACCGGATCAGCATAACTGCGGCAGGAAAAACGAATCTTTTCAACAGCCCTTCCGGGAAGTCGAAGGTTGCAAACGCTCCGCTTATCCTGTTTGAGCCGGAAGCTGATTTTACAATGAGTGCACGGGTTACAGGCAAATTGAAGTCGGTCTATGATGTAGCTGCCCTTGTCATTTATCAGGATGATGATGTCTGGGCGAAGTTCTGTTATGAGAACTCGGTTCATCTTCAGCCGACAATTGTTTCCGTTGTCACCCGTACTTTCTCTGATGACTGCAACTCCATGCCGGCAGGCGATTACGCATATATGGCAGTAGTGAAGAGGGGGTCGGAATATTCATTCTTCTACTCCTCTGACAATAAAAACTGGTTGATGGTCAGGAATTTCAATCTTGAGACGAAAGGGAAGATTAAAGTAGGTTTCGCGGCACACGGTTCTCGTGGCGACGGCTTTACGGGAGTATTCAGTGAGATAAAATATCAGCCGAAAGCTTTGGATGATATGCGAATGTTGTCTTTGTTTTGAAGCTGTATCCCGAAATTTGTACCCTTATTACGGATATGATAACCCCAATTACAGATACCTGATTTCTCAATTGAAATAATTTCTATCTTTGTTGCAGTTCAAATACTTATGAATATGGATAGAGTTATAAAATTAGATAATGTAGATCACTATAACAGTCTCTACGGATTGGAAACCCTGCATCCTCTGGTGAGTGTGGTGGATCTTACCAAAGCAACCAAATCGGTCAATCATATCCAAATGACTTATGGCCTTTATGCACTCTTTCTGAAAGGAGCTAAGAACTGTGATATCAAGTATGGTCGCCAGCATTATGACTATCAGGAAGGAACCATCGTTTGCTTTGCTCCCGGCCAGACTGCCGGAGTAGAGATGCTGAATGATGTAGTGCAGCAAGAAGTGTACGGTATCCTCTTTCATCCCGACCTGATTCGCGGAACCTCCCTCGGAAAGACAATAAAAGATTATACTTTCTTCTCTTATTCAGTAAGCGAGGCTTTGCACCTGTCCGATCAGGAAAAAGAGACTGTGATGGATTGCCTGAAAAAGATCAGTATTGAGTTGGAGCATCCTATCGATAAGCATAGTAAAGCATTGATTGCTATGAATATCGAGCTTCTGCTCAATTACTGTATGCGGTTCTATGAACGCCAGTTCATCACCCGGAGCGGCGTCAATAAAGACTCTCTTACCAAGTTTGAGCAACTTCTGGATGAATATTTCAGAAGTAATCTTCCTGTGCAGGATGGCTTGCCGTCCGTGAAATACTTTGCGGATAAAATCTATCTCTCGCCCAATTATTTCGGTGACATGATTAAGAAAGAAACAGGTATGACGCCTCAGGAGCATATTCAGATGAAAGTGATTGAACTGGCTAAAGAACATATCGTTGAAACGGACGAGACAATCAGTGAAATTGCTTACACCTTGGGGTTTCAATATCCGCAACACCTCAGCCGTCTGTTCAAAAAACGTGTCGGCTGTACGCCCAATGAATATAGACTGCAAAATGTACAGTTTTGAAAAAGGATATATTGAACATAGAGACCGTACACCAGTGCAATTGCTGTTTGGGAAATAAGACCTTACATCCGTTGGTGAGCGCCATTGACTTATCTAAAGCCAATGTGATGCAGCGTACTATCAAGTTCGATTTCTACACCATCTTACTGTTGGAATGCGAATGTGAAGATTTCATCTACGGGCGTAAGTATTACGACTATTCCAATGCAACAATGATTTTCCTGACTCCGGGACAATCCATCAATATCAACGAAGGAAAGGCATTTCCCCGAAAGGGCTGGTTGTTGGCTTTTCATCCCGACTTGCTTTGCAGCACTTCATTGGGGCGGAACATTAAGAATTACTCTTTCTTTTCTTATCATCTGAATGAAGCGTTGCACCTTTCCTTGCGCGAAAAGGATAAAGCAATTGAATGTATGTACAATATTGAGAAGGAACTGCAACATGCAATAGACTGTCATAGCAAGACCTTGATTTCAAGATATATAGAACTCCTGTTGGATTATTGTTCCCGTTTCTATGACCGTCAGTTTATCACTCGGAATGAAGTCAATAAGGCGATATTGAACAAGATGGATATTGAGTTGGATGACTATATCCAGTCCGGACAATTGAAAAACGGTGTACTACCCTCTACAAAATACTGCGCAGATATACTTCATTTATCTCCCCGTTATTTCAGCGATTTATTGAAGTTTGAAACGGGGAAGAATCTGGATGAATACTTCCAGTTGAAAAGGCTGAAAGTCGCTAAGGAGATGCTATTAGGCAAAGGTGATACGGTAAGTTCGGTTGCTGAAAAATTGGGCTATCCAAGCGTACAATATTTCAGCAACCTGTTTAGAAAACTGGTAGGGGTATCTCCCTGCGAATATAGATTGTCACAAAACTAAGTGTTCTTGACATTCTGCGATACCCACATTCCTATATCCTGCTTACTGAGTGCTGCTGCCATCAGGTCGGGGAACTTATCGGGCGTACAAGCAAAGGTAGGCACACCGATATTTGCCAGAAATTCTGCATGATTTTTGTCATAAGAAGGGGCACCGTCATCATTCAGGGCGGGCAGTACGATAAGTTGCACGCCACTGTTCACCAGTGATACGAACTTCTTTCGCATTTCTCTCGGATCGCCCCCTTCATACAAGTCGGTCACCAGTACCAGCACCGTATCTTGCGGACGGGTGATTACTCCCTGGCAATAGGTCAGGGCGCGGGCGATATCCGTACCGCCACCCAACTGTACACCGAAGAGTAAGTCTACCGGATCTTGCAAGTCATCGGTAAGGTCTACCACAGCCGTATCAAATACCACCATCCGCGTGTTCACTGCCGGAATGGAAGCCAGTACAGACCCGAAGATTCCGGAGTAAATGACGGATGTCCCCATTGAACCGCTCTGGTCCAGACAGAGGATGATGTCTTTCATCGCTTTCCGTTTTCTGCCGTAACCGATACGGACTTCCGGGATGATAGTCTTGTATTCCGGTTGGTAGTTTTTCAAATTCTTGGTGATGGTGGTCTTCCAGTCTATCTCGTTATAACGTGGATTTCTCCGCCGTGCAGAACGGTTGAGCGCTCCCGTCACAGCCTGTTGGGTAGGGGCGGAGAGCTTGCGTAGCAGTTCGTCTACCACTTTGCGGACTACCTGCCGTGCCATTTCCTTATTCTTTTCAGGAATAACCCGGCTGAGTGACATCAGTGTAGCCACAAGATGCACATCCGGAACTACCGTTTCAAGCATTTCCTTTTCCGTCAATAGTGAGGTGATATTCAGTCGTTTGATGGCATCGCGCTGAATGACCTGTACCACAGTCTGCGGAAAGAACTCACGGATATCTCCCAGCCAGCGGCTTACCTTTGGGGCGGATGATCCGAGTCCTCCGCGGCGGTCGCTGTCATATACGGCTTCTAATGACTGGTCGATGCGTTGCTCTTCCGGGGTCAGTGTGATACCCGTTCCGTCGGCTTCGTTTCCGCCCAGTATCAGGCGCCACCTTTTCAGATATTCTTCTTCCATTGCTTTCTCTTTACTTCGTTTCAATTCCTAATAACCGGTGAATCAAGGGAATCACCCTCAAAGCTTCCTCTTCATTGTGTGAAGTTGCTGAGGCTGTTGCAGTCTGTATGCCGCCTGCACCGCCCGCCTTGGCTTTCTCACCCAACTTCCGGTGTTCTGCGGGACTGAACTCGCTGAACGTGCGTTTCAGTATGGGAAGCAGTTCCATGAAGGTTTCTTTTTCCTGCGAACATACCCAGTTATTTACCAGGTTCCACAAATTATCATCCAGCAGCAGAATGGAACCGGAAGAACGGAGGAAACCCTCGAACCAGTAGGCCATATCTGCCGGAGCATTACCGATGGAAGAATAATAACTAAGGGTATTCTGCGCTTCTTCGGCTGAAATGTCTCCCTTGTCGTTCAGCAGTCTTGTGGCATAGCCGGATAACAGCGGATGTACATTAACGGATGTACGCACCTGGCGGATAAATTCCAGCCACATCCTGTTCAGTTCCGGATCATTGAGAGTGGAAACTGCGTAATCCGTAGACACCAGTTTGTTGAGTATGTCCGTAGCAGCCTCCTCATCTATATTGATACAAACAAGTACTCCACCTGCAAGGATACGGGCAATCATAGCTTGGAGCATATCGCCTACCTTTGAGAAATCCAGATTACGGACATTACCGTAGCGGACGATATTTACCAGATCGGGTACTGCCTCCATCATCTCGATGATATCAGTGGAGGCGGCCGAGAGGCGGTCGAGTTGCATCGTCATGGCCTCCACTAAGTCCGGTAGATTGGCAGGGATTACCCGGTCGAGCAGCCGGGTGAGTTCCGGAATATGCCGTATCTCTTTCGTCTGTTTGAGCAGAAACTTCTGCGTTGCTTCTTCCAGTGTATTTCCCCAGATAGCCTTTTCGATGATGCTTATAATCTGTTCCGGCTTGTGGTAGAGTGTCCATTTTTCTTTGAAAGTACCTTTACCGTCAGTACCGCCCAGAATTGCCCAATCTATGTCGAGCAGGTGCAGGCGATGGAAGAAGATACTTCTATCCAGATCATTCGGTTTACGAAGGTCAAGAGTCAGCTCTTTGATTTCGGCTGTAAATGAAACACGCAGCCTTTTTTGAGTCTTTTCCACATCTACCAGCAAGGGAACTTTGGGTACATCATCGGGAACACGCCCCAGACGGTTACTGATGATAAGTTCTTCCTTAATGATCTGTAAAAGGATATCGTCGCCAAAGCCCATGACGGTGGTGATGGCTTCATTAAACTCAGCCAGTGAAGGGGCGGGGAGATTACGTAAAGCAGCCGTCACCTGTGCCAGACGCACAGTTTCTATGACGTGGGCTACGGAGATATCCATATTCTTCTTGCGGAAAAGGGAAGCAGCCTGACTGATCCAGAGGGTACCGTCGTCCTGCGGATGATGCCAAAGATAATGATACCAGCCCGGGGATTCTATGCCGGCTCCGTATCCGCTGCGGAAAGCAAGCCGGTCGTATGTCCAGGGAATCCAGGTACATTCTATTTTTATTTTGGGCAGTCCTTTCAGCAGTTCGTTATCCTCTTTTACTTTAGGCATATTTTCGAGGGCGGGCACATGCCAGGCACCACAGACCACGGCGATGCGTTCGAAGTTTTCTTTCTGTGCCGTGCGGATCATCTTACGCATCCAGGCTTCGCGGAGCTGATCACGGGGAGAAGTATGTTCGGGAAGTTCCTCCCGCAATGCGGTTACGGCTTCTTTCACAGCCTGAAATACATCGGCACTGTCTTTGCGGTGCTCGATGGTAGTTTCCCACCATGATTCCCCGTCTGTATATCCGACCACTTCTGCCAGATAGTCAAAAGGATCTCTGTATACGGTGGAGATAATCTCCTCCTGTTGCTCTTCGGTTGTATTATTGGGTTCCTGATTTTGCGCCATCGAATGTACCAGTGGTAAATCGAAGAAGCGTAACGGTACTTCGTTCCGCAGGGCGTAAACTATCGTCTGCCATTCCGGAGAGAATTCGGCAAATGGATAGAACACCGCATTTTGTGGCTGGTCGGGTTGATAGGCGAGTAAGGCGACGGGTGGTTCCATCTGTTCATTCAGCACGCATGGAAGCAGAGTCTCGGCTTCTGCCGGACCTTCCAGCAAGATGAGATCGGGCTGAAGCTCTTGCAGGTATTCCAGTACGTTCCGGCATGAACCGGGACCGTGATGCCTTATTCCTAATAAGTGAATTGCCATTCTTTTAATCTTTTAGTTCGTATGATGGAGTGGGAGGTATCAGATCATATCCCTTGATGCACGGTAGATATCTTTCCATCCGTCGCGGTTCTTCACTACCGTCTCCATGTATTCCTGCCATACCACTTTATCCTGTACCGGATCTTTCACCACTGCTCCGAGAATGCCCGAAACAAGGTCTTCGGCATGTATCTGTCCGTCTCCGAAATAACCTGCCATGGCCAGACCGTTATTTACCACCGAGATAGCCTCGGCCGTACTTAATGTACCACTGGGTGCTTTCAACTTCGTCTTTCCATCATTGGTAGCTCCCTGCCGCAGCTCACGGAAAATGGTTACTACACGACGGATTTCTTCAAGTGCCGGTTTCTCTGCCGGAAGTTGCATCACCTTTTCAAAGCTTTCCACGCGGCGGCGTACAATGTCTATCTCTTCGTCAATCGTATCTGGCAAAGGAAGAATAACGGTATTGAAACGGCGTTTCAAGGCGCTCGACAGATCATTGACTCCTTTGTCGCGGTTGTTTGCTGTTGCAATGATATTGAAACCGCGTATCGCTTGTACTTCTTTATTCAACTCCGGAACCGGAAGTGTTTTCTCCGAAAGAATCGTGATCAGAGTATCCTGCACGTCAGAGCCGATACGTGTCAACTCCTCGATACGTCCTATCTTGCCTTCCTGCATGGCCTTCATTATTGGGGTTTGCACCAGTGCGCCTTCACTGGGCCCTTCTGCCAGCAGTCGAGCATAGTTCCAACCGTAGCGGATGGCTTCTTCTCCTGTTCCGGCAGTACCTTGCACTATCAGTGTGGAGTTACCGGAAATGGCAGCAGCAATATGCTCGCTCACCCAGCTTTTCGCCGTACCGGGAAGTCCGTATAGCAGCAATGCTCGGTCTGTTACCAGGGTAGCTACTGCTATCTCCATCAGACGGCGGTTACCTATATATTTAGGTGAAACTTCAAATCCGTTCTTCAGTTTGCCACCCATCAGGTAGGTGACTACCGATTGCGGAGACATTTCCCAATTTTCGGGAACAGAGTTTGTTTCATTCTTTTTCAGTTCGTGCAGCTCTTCTGCGAATTGCTGTTCGGCATGTTGTCTAAGTAAGGTACTCATATTGTTTTGTATTATTTATTGTCATTAAACAAGCTGTTTATTTTTTCTTTCATTCTCATATATTCCGCTGTCAGTCGGCAGAATTTGGCAATGGCGTGGTCGGCATCGTATGCCACTGCCTGTTGTTCCACTTTGGGCAACATCTCCGGAGGGAAGTATAGCGACAGGCGTTCTGCCATCTCTTTCGGATAATAGTAATAATTGCTATGGAACAATCTTTGTAAAGCTCGTGTGGAGAATTTTATTCCCCATTGCGTCCCGTCCGCATTATACCAGGATTCGGGAATATAATTGCTCTTGCTGTCTGTCTGGAAGTTGATTTCTTCCCGTTGCTCCGGCGTCAGTAATCCCATCAGCGAAGAGGCATAGGCTTCATTTGAATCTTCTTTCAGAGTTTGATACGCCCACAGATTGTCACCGAAGTTTTCTATCGGCTGGCATAAGTTGAAGTAGGAACCGAATGGTGGCTTCTTTGCCAGTTTTGCGGCGGCTTTCTCCGGGGAACAGTCGTAGAACTCTGCCCAGAAACTGAGTGGTACACGTTCGGCGAGTTGGCGGAGCAGAAACTCTTCATCTTTTTCTTTCTTGTTGGAACTGACCTCTTCCAAACCCAATTTCTTCATCTCAGGTGTAAAGGTGATTTTATCGTATGACCAGCCCAGTAACATCTTATAATGAAGTTTTCCACGCAGCAGGTCACAGTATGTTTTTACCAGTTCCGAGTCGGGCAGACTGCATAACAAGCGACGGGCGGTTTCTTTTACATTACTGCTTCGGTCGGTAGTGGCAATCTCTTGCAGGAAGTTTTCATCCGCTTTACTCAGGTTGGTGCGCAGGCATTGTATCAGTTCGTCGCGGTGGGCGGCAGATTCATTTTTCAGTTCGGTTTGCAGCAAGGCAAGTCCCTGTCCGGGGTTCTCTTTTCTCAGGCGTTGCAGCATCCGCTTTCGTTCTTCATGCGAGGCTGTTTCCCAAGTTTCGTTTCCGGTATCTCCCCAGTCCGGTAATTCCATGTGGCTAAGCAGCCAGCGTCCACGGTTACCTGTTAAGGAAGAAAGCAGTGCTTGCTCTTCGTGCTTATCGGGATTATTGCGGTCGTAGGCATGTGAGATTAGCGTCCGCAGATAGAATGGCGGAATAAGCTTGTTGCACCGGGCAGCTTTCCGGTAAGCATATAATAAAAGATACCGGTTCTGTTCATTGACCATCTGAATCAGCAGGTCGCCGATATTCCGGTCGAAATAGGGCAGACTGTCATCCGGAGCTTCATTCATGGTGATAGCTTCTCCGGTAGGTAACGGTTCCATTCCGGCACGGCTGTAGGCGAAAGTCAGGGCTGAAAACTGATAGAAAGCGTCTTCCGCATCTTCGCTCTTTTCTTGCAGCAGCCGGAAGTTTTCTTCCAGAGTTTCCGGTAAACCGTTCGGAATGAATTCTTTGGCAGCGGTTCCCAATAAGGCTGCATTAATGATTGGTTCAGTTACGTTCATCTCTCCAAATATAATAGTCAGATTGATACCACATTGAATTTAGCTCCCAGCAATTGGCGTCTGCCAGAAAGAAGGCGGCAAACGGCTTTCCACCCGTGACGGATAGAATGTCTGTTCGGGTGATGTCTTGCATCTGCACAGGCATCAGTTCGTTGTTTGCATCCTGCACACAGAGTTGTTTCCCTTGAACAGCCAGTCGCAGATTTTCTACTAATATGGGTACATTTTCGGCAAATGGGTTCTGTTGCAGGGCTTCCCTGTATCGGGCGGTTGCTTCTTGCAGATTCGCACAGAAATACGGGGTAATTGTTTCTTCGGATAATTCACATTCTTTGAACAAGGCGCGAAGACTGCCTACTCCTTTATAATAACAGAGTTTTCCGTCGTAGGTACTGCCGGGAACAAGATTGAATTCCGCCAAGGTTCCGGGAGCTGTGAAACTGAGATAGATAGCGAAACGATTGCTCCGGCATCCGTATAGCCAGTAAATATCATTATTCAGCTCGTTTATCTTCTGACTTCTCTTATGGAGTACCAGCCACTGGTCGGTAATTGTTTCACCCGCCAGCACGTCTTCTTTTGCTTGCGGATAACCTATCTGTGTGCGGATTTCCTGTTGCCACTCTTCCGGTTGCAGGTCCAGGTTCCGGTAACTCTTCATCAGGAGGTAGAGTTTTCCGAGCTGGTCGGTTAACTTGTATTTCCAACTTTCCTCGTAGAAGTTTATTTCCTGGATGGCTTTCAACCGATTGGCGAGTCCGGGAGCCTGGGCGTCGACCATACGGCGGGCAATACCGTCGAAAAGAGTATAAGCCCGTTCCGGTATATTGATTAACCCGTTGCGTAGCAGGTCTTTCAGCCAAATCTCCAGTTCATCAATACCGTTCAGCACCTTTTGGTGGCGCATAGCCTGACGTTTGGCTTGTGCAGCTTCATCTACAGGCGTGTCGCTTTTGGCTTTCTGTTCCTTCTTTTCGGCTTTTTCTTCCCGCTTGGAAAGCCAGGAAGTCACCCATTCCGGTTCGTCCGCTTCTTTGAACTGCTCAGCTTGTGCGGCATATAGAAATAAGAGTCCCAATCCATGTTTGCATGGAAACTTCCGGCTGGGACAGGAACATTTGAATGCTACGTTTTTTGTATCGATTACGGTCTGGTATGGAGTTTTCCCACTTCCTTGGCAATGCCCCCAGATAGCACGGTCACTGTGTTCCAGCAACACCCACTTGGCTCTTGTCGCGAGCCCTTTTCCGGCTTTTACGGAGGCTGCATCCGGGGCTAATTGTATGATTTGTTCTTCTGTTAGATTTAATAACATGATAATCTTAGTCAGCTATTAGTGTGTTTTTAGATTGCAAGTATAATGCTTTTTTTCTGTTTTTCAGATTTTTCGAAGAGAAGAGTTTTCTGTTTTTACCGGAAATCATCTGATCCGTATTCTTAAAGCCGGGAAAGATTCTGTAACTTTGCGGCAACAGGCACCACATACCTGCGAGTAATATATAAAACCGACTTGTATGGATTTTGAAACTTGCATAGCCTCTCATTCTTCAGTTCTGATGGAGGGGGCATTGGGAGAACGATTGAAGCGTGAGTATGGTCTCACCATCAATGGCAGTGTAGCTATGGCTGATTTGATTTATAGTCAACAGGGGCGGCTGGCATTGGAAACTCTTTGGCGGAGCTATATGGAGATTGCTGAAAAATACAATCTACCGTTCTTGGCTACCACTCCAACCAGACGGGCCAATAAGCAGCAAGTTATTCAGGCCGGGTATGATGAGGCTATTATTGAGGATAATGTCAGGTTCCTCCGTAAGATAAAGGAGACATCAAATATTGAAATGTATATTGGCGGTCTGATGGGGTGTAAAGGAGATGCTTATACAGGCACCGGTGCTCTGAACATTGAGGAAGCTCACGACTTTCATCATTGGCAGGCACAACTATTTAAACTTGCGAAAGCAGATTTCCTGTATGCAGGAATTATGCCAGTGTTGGCTGAGGCAATGGGTATGGCGAGGGCTATGTCCGATACCGGAATCCCCTATATCATTAGTTTTACCATCCAAAAAGACGGGAAACTTATTGATGGGCATACCATCGACTATGCTATCCGCTTTATCGATGATAATGTATCTCGCAAACCGGTGTGCTATATGACAAACTGTGTACATCCCTGCATCGTCTATGAAGCTCTTGCGCACAACTTCAACCAGACCGAGGCTGTCCGAACACGGTTCATCGGTATTCAGGCCAATACTTCCGCATTGTCTTATAGTGAACTGGACGGTTCCGCTGATTTGCAATCTTCTTCTCCTGCCGACTTGGCTGAAGGTATGATGAAATTGAAATCAGAATATGATTTTAGGATATTTGGCGGCTGTTGCGGAACGGATGATACACATATGGGAGAAATCGCTAAGTCTATATCTTGCGGAGCATTGTCCTGATGCTTTCGGTCTTTTCCGAAAATCGCAAGTTTGGATAAGTTCATTCTTATCGGATATACCTACATTTGCTCCATAAACAATAAATATGAAAAGAATCATGGAAGACTTTGTTGGAGCATTAGTTTGTGATCATAAGAATGATCGAATACCGGAGGAATATAATTTCTTTGGAAAACTGGTAGGAGTGTGGGATCTTGATTGGAACGATCATCTGCATGAAGCAAAAAAAAGACGTGTAAAGGGAGAATGGATTTTCTCGTGGGTACTGGAGGGTATGGCTATTCAGGATACTTTCATCGTACCTTCAAGAGTTGAAAGACTTACAGATATTCAGCCGGATGCGTCGTATGGTACAACTATCCGCATCTTTAACCCCAGCACCTTGGCATGGGATATATTCTGGGGAGAACCGGGCGAATCTATCAGATTGGAAGCCAGAAAAGTGGATCAGGAAATAGTTTTGACGGAAATCACTCAGCAAAGTATGAAGTGGATATTTTCGGAGATAACGGATACTTCTTTCGTTTGGAAACGGATACGTAGACAAGAGGATGGAAGCTGGCGTCTGGAAGTTAAAGCATTGGGGACACGAAAAACGGTATAAGATGGAAGAGCATATATGTCAAAGCTGTGGAATGACTATGGCTGCTATGCAGCATTTCGGCACAAATAAGGATCATAGTCTCAATAAGGATTATTGCAGTTATTGCTATCAGAACGGAGAATTTACCGAAGAATCTACTGCTTACAGTTACCTGAAACCTGTGAATCAGGTAGTCGATTATATTCAGTCCAATTTGCAGGAAAAAATAGAGTTGACCACTCTGGCAAATCTTGCAAATATCTCTCATTTTCATTTTCATCGGATTTTTAAGTCTGTTATGAATGAGAATGTCGGAGAATATGTCCAGCGAGTCAGATTAGAGAGGGCGGCTTTCAAATTGCAGACTACTAATCTGAACCTTACGGAAATAGCCGAGCAGGTAGGATACCAGACCCAGTTCGCCTTGTCCAAGGCCTTTAAGAAGTATTTTAATATATCTCCGAGCACGTACAGGAGTATGCCTACGGATTTAACCATTCCCGTTCGGCGTGAGGAATGCGGAATTTCTGATATACGGCAGGATATTCGAGTTATTGAACCTGTGGAAGTGGTTTATATCCAAGTCGCCAACCCGTACAAATATATAGATGCATTTACCAAGGCATGGGACAGGTTGTTAAAATACGTAAGGAAAGGGGGGATACCGGATGGGGAAACAGAGTACTTCACATTTTCTCGTGATGTCCCTACAATTATAACTTCTCCGGAGCAGCAACGGATCTTTGTTTGCGTTAATAATTCCGACCATCTGGAACCTTCCGGTACTATTGGAGTACAAACCATAGAAGGAGGAGAGTATGCTGTTTTTACAATGTATGGCGCATACAGGCAATTGCCGGATGTATATACTTATATATATCGGTACTGGTTGTTCAACAGTGACTATCAGATAAGAGACAGCATGGTCTTTGAAAAGTATTTGAATTCACCTGACGAAGTAGAAGAAGACAAGCTTATGACTGAAATCTATATTCCTGTTTCTAAGAAATAAATGTGCATATATTATAGGTATACCGTATATATACGGTTCTATTCCAGAATCGGTAATTCGGGTATGAATATCTGTAAATCATATACAACCTTTTTTATTTAATCGCAGTATATTTGCAGTCAGAAGTTTAACACTAAAAATAGATGATGATGAAAACAATCCTAAGCATTCTGACTCTGTTCGTCATGCTATCATGCAGCACGGCGGTGAAAGAGAATACCGATCAACCCAATATAACAGAAATGAACAAGAAGAATATCGGAAATCTCTTAGCACTCTATCCGAAGCCGATGACGGTTGTCGGTGCACAGGTAGAAGGAAAAGTAAACTGGCTCGTTGTCGGGCATACGGGCATTATCGGTCACGACCGTATCCTGCTTAGTATGAGCAAGCAGCATTATACCAATCAGGGGATCAGGAAATCAAAGAAACTCTCCATCAATCTCGTTAGTCGTGAAATACTGTCCAAAGCCGACTATGTGGGAAGCGTGAGCGGTGCGGCAGTCGATAAGTCGAATGTGTTCGCTTATCATATCGGGGAGAATGGTACGCCTGTCATCGACGAATCCCCTTTGACGATGGAGTGCAATGTGGTGGACATTTACGAAACCGATGGCTTCGACAACTTCATCTGCACTGTAGTCAATACCTATGCTGCTCCCGATGTACTCGACAATACTGGCAAACTTGACTATACTCGGCTAAAGCCCGTTTTGTTCGCGTTTCCTACTTATTCCTATCTTGCAACAGGAGAGATAATCGGCAAATGTCTGAATCTGGATAAACAACCCGCTATGTGCGCCAAACTGCCTATGGCGACAGATGGTATCGTGCGGCTGTCGAAAATCGAGGTTTGGCCGGAGTATCTCGAAGAATATATGAAATATGCGACCGAAGTGGGAGAAGTCTCCTTGCGCACTGAACCGGGAGTATTGACCATGTATGCTGTCCGCGAAAAGGAGAATCCCGGTATGATAACCATTCTCGAAACTTATGCGAGTAAAGCGGCTTATGAATCTCATATCGCATCGGAGCATTTTCAAAAGTACAAACAAGGAACGTTGCACATGGTCAAGTCTCTCGTATTATCAGACCAGACTCTGCTAAACCCTGCAAACTGCCTCAATAACTTCATCCAATAACCGAAACGCTAATTGGTCAGACCATACGAATGAACTTACTTTCTTTTACCTGATTCTGTCGTTTTTACGCGAGTTCTTTGTATATTTGCCTCTTAACTTTTAAAATACCACAGTTATGAGAAAAGTACAACTATTGTTAGTTTGTTTAGTGCTTTCAGTGGCTGCTTCTGCTGCTGATAAGGTAGTTAAGTTACCAAAGCCCAATTTGAATCGTGCCGGTACGGTAATGAAAGCATTGTCTGAACGTCAGTCTACACGTGAATATGCTTCGAAAGCATTGAGCCTTGCTGACTTGTCGGATTTATTGTGGGCTGCTAACGGAATCAATCGTCCGGAGTCCGGAAAGCGGACAGCTCCATCGGCTTTGAATAAGCAGGATGTAGATGTATACGTGATATTACCCGAAGGGAGCTATGTGTACGATGCGAAAAATCATCAGTTAAATCTGGTTTCTGAAGGAGATCATCGCGATGCTGTTGCAGGTGGTCAGACTTTTGTAAAAGCGGCTCCGGTATCTTTGGTACTGGTCAGTGATGTTTCTCTCTTTGGCGATGCTCAGAAGCCACAAAATCAGGTGGTTGGAGCTATGGATGTTGGTATCGTTTCGCAGAATATCTCTTTATTCTGTGCTAATGCTAAATTGGCTACGGTGCCACGAGGTTCGATGGATGCCACTCAGTTGAAGAAAGTATTAAAACTGAAAGATAGTCAGATTCCTATGTTGAATCATCCTGTAGGGTACTTTAAATAATAGAATAAGAAATGAGGGTGTGTCGGAACTCTCATAAACTTAAAATCCCCCTCGCTACAACTATCTGTGGCGAGGGGGATTTTAATTTTGTTTATTTGGCATCTTCAATAATAGAACAGATACTAACCCGGTTCCAGTCTGGTTCTGTGAACATGTCACCCACTCCCTGACCTTCGGCAGTAATACGTGACGGGCTGATTTTATACTTATTGACCAAGATTGTCTTTACGGCTTCGGCACGCGCTTTAGCTATTCTTGCATTGACTTCGGCACTACCTTCCGGTGAAGCGTAGCCTTTAATCACCACTGTTGTATTTGCGTATTTCTTCATGTAAGAAGCCACGCGTTCCACATTTGGCAACTGAGAGGCATCGACTGTAGATCTACCTTGTTTGAAAGTAATGATGGATTCCGGAATACGGCTGGTCTCCACTACCGTCTCAACAGGGATTACCCGGTTCTGTAAGTTGTTTACTTCTTGTTGCAGTGCGCTGATCTTCTGTGCGTCGACATTGATCTGACCGTTCTTCTCATTCACTTGTGAGCGAAGATTATTGATAGAATTGTTCAGGTCGCTAATCTCGGCCGGATCATAGAGTTTAGCCAAGGTAAAGTGATGGCTTCCGTTGCTACCACCAAAGTGGTAAGCTACACCTGCTGTTAGTTCAAAGGCGGCATTGTTCACATTAAATCGGCTACGGTTGTGGTCGCCTTGCATATCATATACCAATGCCGGTTTGACTCCTATCGTCCAGGCTTTAGCTTCTCCGAGATTGAAGTTGAAATTCATTCCGAAACGGCTGGACCAGGAGTTCACATCTCCAGGGCCGTCCATGTAGTAGTGCAGCCATCCCGCACCGGCTACGGCCTCTACTTCGAATATGCGCGGAGTACCTGTATAGCCTGCGAACAGGTTCATCAGGTTGACTTTACCCAATAAGCTAAGGTCTGAAGCATCAAAAGCTGTCTTACTGTTCGAGGTGTTTATATATCCCATGCCTTGAACTCCCAGTCCGAAAACGGGGGTAAGTTGCTTCGTAAACTCAATTCCCAAAGCCGGGCGGGCATTCTTGAAGAAAGCGCTGTGGCTTACAGGAGTTATAATACCGGTTTTTAGTTCTATAGACCAATTGTCTGTGAATTTGCTGCCTTGTACGGTAGTCTGGGCATTTGCAGCCAATGCTGCTAAAACAAATGCTGATAAAATAATTGATTTTTTCATAATTGAAATGCATTAATAGTTGATACAATAAAATATAACATGCCCTGAAGTAGTTTATTTGTTTGCTCTTTTCAGGAATAAAGCGGGAGGGTTAGGTTGCAGATTTCTTGTTTGCTTTGATCTTTGTTAAGTTTAAAGTTAGTTTAATCATATAATCTACTCTTTCTCGAATCCCGTTCATTAACGTAACAGCGATTCTTTCTTTAAAAATTTAATTTTCTTCTTCATAATTCATTATTTTAAATTCATAATTAAGGTTGCTGTTCATTTGTAACAACATAATCTTTGAAACATGGTTCGATGTATGAAAGGGTAATTAACAATAATTTAATGTTGCTCAAGATTCAATAAAAAGTTGGCTCGGTTTACTCTCACTACCCTCACTTTTAAAATAGCTTATTGATAATTAGAATATTAAGTGTGGGTGAGAGTAAAAATCCGACGTGAGAGTAAGCCGCTTACTCTCACGCCGGATTTTTACATTTCTACATCATAACTTCTTCTGTTATACCGTAATACCCCACGTTTGGCGCATATATCGGTTGGTTCTGTAATCCGATGTTTTTTAGCTTTCCTTCCCCGCGTAAGCGGCGGATATGCCCCATTGCGGTCGATTTCATCATGCCACATACCCTTTGGAAGTCACTTCTTGTCATCATGTGGTGCTGACTGAAGTAGATGGTTAGCCGGCTGTCTATTTCTTCATCCGATAATTTGTTGGAGTGTCCGTTGTGTTTTATATTCTTCAGTTTCACATTTCCGATTTCACTTCTCAGTTCCTGATCCGCCCGGAATTTGATGCCTTTCAGCCTTACTTTCGTATTCTTCCGTTTTGTATCTTCTTTTATTTCTTCCGTGCAGGTCAGGGTAGGGTGGAAGTAACCGATACCATCCAGATGTACCTGCCTGCTTTCCGCCAGTTCTTCACCCATTGCATGAGACAGGGCGTCGAGCACGGCCGATACATCAGTTTCCGTCAGTGAACAACGTTCCTGGATTTTGCGTCGCAACCTGTCGGTTCCTGTTTTTCCGTTCAGTGTGATGCGTGCATGCAGTTTTGTTTCTTCTTGTGGCTGGTTGGGAGCCACCGGGTTTTCGTACCATTCAAATAAGATTGCCATAGTTGCTTGTTTTAATTATAAGGTATTAATTTGTTTTACATTAGGGACTATTCTGTTTCCTCCTAAGGAACATCCCTTTTACCCTTAGGAATGATTGGGTATTAACCTTGGTCAACAGGCTTGTCAACGTTGGTTGCTCGGCTTGTTGACCTCCATTGCACGGCCTGTTGACCAAGGTTAACACCCAATAGGACTTACTACAAAGATACAAAATAAGCAGGGCTAAGTCAAGTGATTCCCTGTTTATTTCTCAATTATTATTGAAGCTTTTACTGCAAAATGTATGAGCTGAACTTTTTTGAAATAAATGCAGAATAATATGCTTAAATACTTGACTTTCGCTTTTTGGAGCAGTATCTTTGTAACTCTTTAAAGGAATTATGCTATATAAATAAAATTCAAAACAGATAATGATATGAAAATCACTTCAATAAGACATGACAAAGATGCAGGCAGAGAAATGATGACCGTTTATGATGTCGACGTGCTGATGGAGAAGATGAAAACGGAAACCAGAGACGGGTATGTAACGGGGTTACGGACTGTCATCCCTCAGTTGGAAGGTACTGAATCCGCATTCTCTCATATTGACAAACTTCCACGCGTCTATCCTGCCGTGGAGTGCGCCCGGACTAAAGACGGAGGGCGAAGAATGAAACGATACAATGGTCTGGTTCAGCTTGAAGTGAAGAAGCTGGCTGGACTGGCGGAGGCTGAACTGGTGAAACATCAGGCGATGCTGCTTCCTCAGACGTTTGCCGCTTTTTGCGGTTCCAGCGGAAGGAGTGTGAAGATATGGGTGTGTTTCGCCTTACCGAATGGAAACTTGCCGAAGCGTGAACAGGAGGCCGCATTGTTTCATGCCCATGCCTATCGCTTGGCGGTGAGTTGCTATCAGCCGTTGTTCCCGTTTCCCATTACCTTGAAAGAGCCCTCACTGATGCAAAGCTGCCGGATGACACTCGATGAACATCCCGGATACAATCCTCATGCGGTACCTTTCTGTCTGGAGCAGCCATTCTCCATGCCCGGAGAACAGACCTTCCGGCAACGGCAGTTGGCTGAGAAAAATCCGTTACTGAGGCTGGAACCGGGTTTTGAAACATCGCAGACCTTCACCATGCTTTTTGAAACCGCCCTCGATAAGGCGCTCCGGGATATGGAGAACTGGCGACGGGGAAATAATCTCCAACCGTTGCTTGTCCGCCTTGCGGAGTATTGCTACAAGGCGGGCATACCGGAAGAGGAAGTTGTGAGGCAGACGATTATTCATTATTATGCACAGGCGGAGCAGCAAACGGTACGTACTATGGTTCATAATATTTACCAAGAGTCTAAGGGCTTTGGCTCTAAAACTATTTTGACTCCGGAGCAGGATACCGCTCTGCGCCTGGAAGAGTTTATGGAACGACGCTATGAGTTTCGTTATAACACGGTGTTGAACGATCTGGAATACCGTCAGCGGAATTCCATTCATTTCTATTTCAGACCGGTGGATCGGAGGGTACGCAATACGGTGGCGATTAATGCCCTGAAAGAGGGGATTCGTGCCTGGGACCGTGACGTGGAGCGTTATCTGACATCAGAGTATGTGTCTTTGTACAATCCTGTTGAAGAATACCTTTGCAGTGTGGGGCGTTGGGACGGAAAAGACCGCATCCGGGCGCTTGCCAATCTTGTGCCATGCAATAATCCGCATTGGCGGGAGTTGTTTTATCGCTGGTTTCTCAGTATGGTGGCTCACTGGCGTGGGCTCGACCGCCAACATGGAAACAGTACGTCGCCATTGCTGGTTGGGGCACAGGGGTATCGTAAATCTACCTATTGTCGTATTATTTTGCCGCCTGAACTGCGTTTCGGATATACGGATAGTCTTGATTTTAAGAGCAAACAGGATGCGGAGCGTTATCTGGGGCGTTTTCTGCTGGTGAACCTGGATGAGTTTGATCAGATTAGCTCCAACCAGCAGGGGTTTCTGAAACATCTTTTGCAGAAACCTGTGGCAAATTTGCGGAAACCTTACGGTTCTACCATTCAGGAAGTGCGCCGTTATGCCTCGTTTATTGGTACCAGTAATCAGATGGACCTGCTTACCGATCCCAGCGGCAGCCGCCGTTTTATCTGTATCGAAGTGACTGCACCTATTGATACGAATGTCACCATCAACTACAAGCAATTGTATGCTCAGGCCATGGATGCCATTTATAAAGGTGAGCGCTACTGGCTGAATGATGAGGACGAAGCTATCCTGAAAGAGACCAACCGGGATTTTGAACAGGTCAGTCCGCTCGAACAGCTTTTTCACTGTTATTTCCGGGTGACGGAAGAAGAACGGGAAGGGGAATGGCTGACCGCAATGGAGATATTCAATTATCTACAGCAGAAAACCCGCGATAAACTGTCGGTCAGCAAAATAGGGCACTTCGGCCGTTCGCTGAAGAAATTGGATATCCCTTGCAAGAAGACGAATAGGGGGACGGTGTATCATTTAGTGAGACTTGGATAGACTATTCTGCAGATAATCCTCCCAGCACCAATGCTACATTACCTATTAAAGAACGGTGCAATTGGAAAGGTGGATAATCAGTATGGTCGGAGACAAGCGTCAGATGCTCTTCGTCTTTTCCCGGATGTATTCGTTTTATGAGTGCTCCCTGCGGGGTAAGCAGCAGATAGATTTTGTTCCATTGGAAGAAAAGCCCTTCGTTGGAAAGGCATTTGCAGGCTATGATATCACCACCTTTATATTGTGGAGCCATACTGTTGTCTTTTACCGGAATCAGAAAGTCCGCCTCATTGAATAGAGGTAGGGAGAAATGTTCCGTAGCTTGAGAGAATGTTCCCTTTTTACCGGTAAATAGCGTCGGTAATGTTTGGTAGGAAATTAGGGGAATCCCTTTTTTTTCTGTTACCGGAGGCGGAAGTGTTATCTTCGAACCGGAACGTACCATATTGCCTTGTCCGGTAAGCAACCAATCCGGGTTGATCTCTTGATATATTCTTAGAATATTTTCTAATTTATCGGTGCCAATAGCCCCATTGTTTTTCAGGGAACGTCCAAAAGAAGCATTTGACATTCCGATACTTTTCTCAAAAGCGGAGATAGAAATACCCTTTAAATCAATATATTCTTTGATCCGCTGTAATATCATAGAACAACCCTCCTAAATAAAATTATGCAATAAGTAGGAAATTTTCTCCGATTTTATTTGTTTTGTATTAGATAATTTCCTATAATTGCGAAACCTAAGAAATACAAACAGCCGTAAATATACAAAAATAGCCAACTAAACAGAAAGCGAAAGAAACTATAACGTGACAATAAATGAATTTTTAAAAACTTAAAAGCTAATTTATGGAAAACGAGAATGCGGATTATGTTCATGGAAGTGACCTCTTAGTAGGCATTTTAGTAGAGGATGTTTTTAACCCTCTGGGACACAGTAAGACGTGTACGATTACTAACACGGCTGAGACAAAAGACCGTGCGGTGAAACCGACATTGGAAGAGAAGGCAAAGGCTGCCGCTGCCGGTAAATGGAAAGAGAAATCCGTGAGTGGATTGAGCGTAAGTATCAGTTCCGAAGGATTTGTTTTTTACGGTGATGGCATGGGCTATGACAAACTGTTGGAGATGTGGGAAAGCGGGAATCCTGTTCCTGTGAAGTATGCGCTTCGTGGAGAAGAAGACACGAAGTATCGTCAGGGCAATTTCATTATTACTTCGTTGGAAGAGGTGTCTGCGGCAGATGATGATGCTACTTACAGCATCTCGCTGGAGAATAGCGGGCCTGTGGAAGTTAGAGTGGTTACACCCAAAGCATGAGTATGAACAAAGTAATACTGTATGGTAAGGAATATCCTAATCGGGTGACGATGGGTGCCATGATTGACTTTAAGCGTGAGACGGGTAAGGATGTAAATGAAATCGGCGCGGATATGGAACTGTTGACGATGTTTATGTTTTGCTGTGTTCGTTCTGCTTGTCGTGCTGATGAGGTGACGTTTGATCTTGGCTTTGAACGTTTTGCCGATGGTATTGACCTGAGCGAGTTCAATCGGTTTCAGGAGAGTATGGTAACCGGGGGTGAGGATGGCTCAAAAAAAAAGGGGCAGGAGAGGAAGCTGTAGGCATTGAGGAATTACTGGGTTTGGCAATGGGGTGTATTGGGATGAATTTAGACGATTTTCGCCGATGCACCCCTGCTGAGTTTTCGGTTATTTATCGTTTTTGGCTGCAACATGATGAACGAAATGTACAGAATGATTGGGAGCAGACACGCTTTTTGGCTTGCTGTATGTTACAACCTTATAGTAAAAAGAAATTGAGTCCGACGGATGTTTGCAGATTCTCGTGGGAGAGGAAACGGGAACAAGAAGCTAAGAAAGAAGTTAGTACAAAAGAAAGGTTCGAAGAGATAGCAAAGAAATGGGGGTAAAGAAGGGATGTTATTTACTTTTCTTTATCATTTGAGGAGTTGTTCTCATCCACTGAATTTGTATCTTTTTCGCAAAGGTGTTGTAATTCTTTACGATTCATGAGAGCTTCTTCTTTGTATTTAGCCCACTTTTCTTCTTCTTTGCGGCGATTTTCTTTTGCTTTTTCTGCTTTAATTTGAGCTAGTTTCTCTTGTGTTTGCTTTAATTTTTCTTCCGCTTGTAGTCGCTCTTCGTGACTTTTTTGTGCAGATTCTTTTAATTTCTGTTCAAATTTGCTTGGTTGGGGTGATTTCTTTTGGGAATTGTAGTGACTTGGTATGTGACCGAATACGCCAAAGATAACCATTCCTGCAAGAATGAAATATAGTGATATAAAAAATAGTCCCATACTCTTATTTTATTAATTAAGTTAGATTGCAAATATATGGAAAAGATGACATACGATATAGTTTTTAACTTGAAAAATGATCTTTCTGAAGCGGATAAACATACTTATTTGTTATTTAAAGAATTGTGCTTATCTCCATTTAATGAGTCTACATCTTTTTTATGTAATTCCCGAATTTCTGTTTCGAGTTGTTCTATTTTTTCTTGCATTTTGGCTTGCTCCTGCATGATTCTCTGCGTCTCATTATCTTTAGAACTCGTATTCTTTGCTATTTTATGTATATTGCCATAAAAGCTAGCAGATGCGATAATACCAAGGATCATCATTATTAGTAATATATAAGGTCCCATTTTTATGAAGTATTTAATTTAGATTACAAGTATATGGAAAAAATAACATATGATATAGTATTTAGTTTGAAAAATACCCCTTCAGGAATTCTTCGAAAAATGTGTAATATATTGCTTGATATACAGAAGAATATTCAAGGTATGTCAGTTCTTTTATCTGTTCAAAAAATGGTAGTGAAAAGAGTATGGGATATGATGAAAAAAGGATGGTTGAATATTTATTTATGTTTTGCTTGTCTCTCTTCTTTTTTGCGACGCTTTTCTTCTTTTTGTTGTTCTCTTTCAGCTTTCTCACGTGCAAGTTTTTCACGAAGTTGCTGTAATTCTTCACGTTGTATGCGAACTTCTTCTTCAAGTTCATTTATTTTTTCTTGCTCCTGTTTGTCTTTTTTTGAATTATTTTTATTGGAAATTTTGTCTATATCCTTGATGAATCCCCCTGCTCCTATAAAACCAAGAATCATAAATGTTAATAATATAATGTATGTTCCCATAATTTGATTATATATTTAATTAATGCACAAAAGTATGGAAAAAAAATCATATGATATAATATTTAATTTTAAAAATAATCCTTCAGTATCTCTCCGTGAAATCAATAAATTATTGGTTGATATAAGAAAGAATACTCAAGAAATGGCAACTGATGTATCTCGACAAATTAGTGCAGTACAATCCCCTGTAGACGACCTTAGAACGAAATGGCTAGGTCTTGCAGGAGGTATGGGAGCAAGTTTGGCTCTTTTATCAGAAAATGCATCAGGAATAATATTAATGAGAAAAGGTTTAAAAACTTTACTGACTTCTGTTAATTCTACGGCTACTGGCGCTAAGATTTTAAATGGTATTATTGCCGCCAGTCCTTGGATTATTGCTGCTACTGCCGCTACCGCTTTGGCTGTCGGTATATATAAACTATGTTCAGAAAGTGATGATGCAGCTAAGGCTCAAGGGCGTTTAAATGGCATAATGGCTACTTTGAATAAAGAAGTTGCTACAGAGTACCTTACCTTGGATAATCTCTTTACTCCTTTGAATAAAGCTCGCGAAGGCACTGAAGAATGGCAGAAGGCAAAGAATAACATTGTAGCCAAATATGGTGGTTATCTTGATAAGATGGGCATTGAAATAACCAATGCGGATACAGCGAGAAAAGCGTACGATAAATTGAGTGAAGCAATAATCAATTCTGCTCGTGCCCGTGCTATGGAGTCAGCAACAGCAGGTGCTGCAGATGTTTATACGGGAAAGGAAGCTGAAACAATAAAAAATATAAGGGAGCGCCTTTATGGAAATATAGGTTCCGGAGATGGAAAAATATCATCGCAGGAGGCTGGAAAGGCTATGGGGCAAATAATGCTTGCAGTACGTAGTGGGAAGAATATTCCTAAAGAAGCGAGAGATATCTTATCTAAGTTGGAAACTGTTTGGACAGATCCTGAAGGTTTTGCGCATCGGGATAATTTTGTCGCGAACTATATTTATCAGAGTATTTCTGATATTCGTAAAGCTAAAGAAAATTATGAAAAAGAACTAGCCACTGCAAAAGTTATGTTTGGTGGAGGGCAAGATCTATTGTCTACATCGAACGCAGAAACAAATACAAATGATACAACGAATGGGACTGTAACGATTGAACCTCGTGTAGAATTAGAATCTGCCGAAGGAAGTTTGGCTGCTTTAGAAGCGAAGCTCTCTGATTTAAGAGAAAGGCAGCGAAAGGCACCTCTTGAGGCAATCGTTACTTTCTCAGTAGATATTGCCAATTTGCAGTCTGATATAGCCTCAGCCCAGTCTATTATAAATAAGACGAATTTTCAGGCAGCGCATCCGGTGAAACCGACTGATTTAGATGCAGCTCCTGTTGGAGGAAGATATATTACTACTGGTTCTTTGGATATTAATTCTAAAGATCATAAGTCTGGTTTGAAAGATATGAAACTCGAGCCGATGAATTTTGATATTCAAGATCCCTTAACCGGTATGGAGAGATGGAATGAGGCTGTGGGATTGGCAAGAGAAAAGAATCAGGAACTGACGGATAATATGGGAGCAATGGGGAATGCTATGGGAAATGTTGGTAACCTGATAGGTGGAGCAGCAGGTGAATGGTTACAGTGGGGAGCCAATGCAGTACAGGCAATAGGACAAGCTATTCCGCAAGTTTTGGCATTATTAGGCATCCAATCCACCCAGGCTACGGCTAACACAACTGTCGCTGCAACAGGGGCGGCTGCCAGTATGTCGAGTATTCCTATTGTGGGGCCTATATTGGCTATTGCGGCTGTAGCGAGTGTATTGGCTGCTTTGGCCAATCTGCCTAAGTTTGCTTATGGTGGTATAGCCTATGGCCCCACTTTAGGCCTTTTCGGAGAATATTCCGGGGCGATTAATAATCCGGAAGTAGTAGCTCCGCTTAATAGATTGAGACAACTGATACAGCCTGCAGATGGTGGAAACGGCGGAAAAGTTGTATTCAGAATAGAAGGTCGCACTTTGGTAGGAATATTGGAACGGGAAAACAATCTGATTAGGAGAAGTTGACAAACAATTATGAATCTTCAATGATAGAATTATGGAGTATTTACGATATTCGGGACAATTCCTCAGTCATGAGAGTATAGTGTGGAAAGTTGACATTTATCAGGAAGCGGATGAACCGTTTTCGTCGATAGGTATACTGCGATTTCCGGCTGATAGTCCGTTGGTGATAGAGTGGGCACATACTGACAAAGAAGAAGTGATATGCGGTAGTACCGCCTCACTGACCATTGTAAGTCCAGGCGACCGGACTTATGAGGATCTTTATATTATCCTGCCGGGTAGCATACGTCTGGAAGTGCTACGTAACGGACTGCTTTACTGGAGTGGTGCGCTTGATCCGGAATTCTACGAAGAACCTTACTCTGCCTTCGATGAATATGAAGTGAAGCTTACATTCAGTGATTTTGGTATTCTGGACCGTCTGAAATATGACCTGACGGGTACGCGTACATTGGAGAATATATTGCAGTATGCTCTCCGTAGGAGTAAAATACAATATGGAGAACTAAATCAGGATTATCTGAGTACTTATCTGGAAGAAGGCGGCACAAGAGCGACTTTAGATAAAATAAGTGTTCGGAGCGATAACTTTTATGATGAGGACGGTGAAGCCTGTACGCTTTATGAAGTGATAGAGGGGATGTTGCAACCACTTGCTTTAAAACTGATACAGAAGAATGGAAAGATATGGGTATATGATTTGAATGGGCTTTACTTACATGGAATCACTAAAGGAATTCTCTGGAAAAGTGATGACCAGATAATGGGGGTAGACAAAGTAATTAATAATGTAAAAATAACTTTCTCTCCTTATTCAGATGGAAAATTGTTGGGACAGGAAATTAAGTATACAGGTGAATACTCCGCAGATTATGTTAATATACGTGGAGAAGGTGCACCTCCGGGAGTATATTACTATGCTTTTTATGTTGATTATGGATGGCGGGTGGAAAATGATGTTGATTATGAAAATCTTTCATTTGCTATTTTTCCGGATAGTAGGAAGGGGACGGGATTGGCTGAGATGAATTTGTGTACTTACTTTCATATACTTCCGTTGCTTGGTGCCCAGCCGGCTGATGGAGTGGCATTTACGATGTCTACAGGAGTACATATAGCCGGAGGAACACCCAATAAGTTTCCTCAAAAGCCATGGCAAAAACCAGAGCAAGTGATAATGCGTACTTATCGTACTTTCATACCCAAATTATCTGAAAAAGATAGTGAAAAATATTATATACGTCTAAGTATGGATATGCTACTGGATGCTCGTTACAACCCTTTTACGGAAGGTAGTAGTGATAATGAAAAAAGTAATTACGAATTGTTGGACTATCGGTTTAATTATGTACAGATACCTGTAACCGTAACTCTGTATGACGATGACGGTAATGCTTTGATGCACTATTCTAATGCTGATATTGCTAAACGTACAGATTTGAGAGGGGCTTTGTCTTATAAGACCAAAGGAGAGTGGCTGGATGGTGCTGCATCCTATCAAAGTTGCTGGCTGGAATGGTATGATCCGGCTGACCGGCATGAAAAATCAGGTATTCAGGGATGGAAAAAGAACCGGCATAATATAGGGTTATCTTTAGAAGATATATATAGGTCGTTCCAGAGGTTGGAAGAGGGACAGTATATACCTTATCCTAAAAAAAACGGATATTTGGAAGTTTGTATTTATGCTGGTGTATGGGTATATGAATGGACCAAAGGAAAGATAAAGGAGGCACCTGATGACTGGTATCAGAAAATACGCTGGTTGTTGTATAAAGCTCCACAGCTTGATATGGTACGTAAAAATATAATTCATGACGATGCGGAAAATGATGATATAGAGTATACAGGTGTCATAAATGAGAGTGCCAAAGAAGGAATTAGCTTGGATACGATATGCGGAACAATGACTGATACAAGTCCCACTGGGAAAGGAGTGCTTTTCCGGACGGAAGATGGTATTCAGATAAAAGAACTTACTCGTGCCGGACGGACTACACAAGCAGAACAGTTACTTATCGGAACATTATATAGTCAATATGCAGAACGGAAGACGTTGCTGACAGGAACTGCCGGAATACTGGATGGTGACCTGGCTGTTTGTTCGGAAAGTTGTCAAGATGTTAAACGATTTATTTGCTTGTCGGACAAGCAAGATGTGATAGAAGATGAGAGCCGATTGGAGATAGTAGAACTTCGTCCGGACGAATATTCATCAGATAAAGATTAAACTTTATGGAAAAGAAGTATATATCAGGAGCAATATTGCGTACAGCGCAGCCTCGCAGCAAACGACTGAGAGAGCTGGGGAGGGCAAGCGAAAATGGAGTGTCAAGTACAGTTGTATCGGTAGATGGTTCTTCTTCGTCCGATTTTACTGGTGATGGTCATACGCATGCCAATAAAGCAACGCTTGATGAAATTAGTACTGATGATGATCGTTATATCTATCTGAAAAAGTTAGAGGTGAGTGATGACGGAACTATTTATGAAAGTCTAATAAAGAAAGCAAAGGCTGGATATGCAGATAAAGCGCATGATATAGATGATAACAGTCCGGTATATGAGAAGTTTCTGCGAAAAGATGTGGAAGATACGGCAGCTGGACTTATTACTTTCATCAACGGTTTGCTGATTGGCAAGAAAGAACATGGCATTAACGTTAACGAATCAGGAGATGTCATCGCGATACTGGATGAGTTGAACAATATTTTTCGGATTATATCTCCGGGCTTCGTGTCTGGAGACCTAGGCAGCGGCTTCATTCTGAAACATGATCCGGATACTGGCCGTTCTTATCTGGAAGTTGACGAGCTGCTTGTGCGGAAAGTAGCCTACTTTGTAGAACTCGTCATCAAGCGTCTTCGCTATGTGGGTGGAGAGATTATCCTGACGCCTGCCTCCATGAAGTGTACGAAAGTGGAGGATATGGAAGAAGTGTACCGTTGCTACTTTCAGCAGGATGATGGCAACAAGAGTATTATGCAGGAGTTTGCGTCTGGAGATCAAGTACGTTGCCAGACGTTCAATATTAAGGCAGATACATCACACGATGTAACCAATAAGTATTATTGGAGGTTGGTTGTTTCCGTAGGAGATGATTACATAGACTTGAGTAAAATGGATTGTGATCCTGTTAGTTCCACTCCCGAATCAGGAGACGAGATCGTATTGTTGGGTAACAGGAATGATGTTACCCGTCAGAATGCCATTATCCTATCTACTATAGGTGACGATGCGCCCAGTATCAAGCAATATAAAGGTATCAGCAACTATACGCTTACAGGGAAAGAAGTTACGATTATATCTCCTGCTCTGAATAAATTTGTAGGACAGTTTATTTCTGAAGCGACCGGTAAAAGTTATGATGATATGATTAACGGTTTGCAAACTGATTTTGACATAGTGAAAGCCCAGACGGATAGGGAATATACGATTTGGTTCTTTGATTATATACCTACACTGAATAATTTGCCTGCATCTGAATGGAATACAGGAGAACTGAAAGCCATGCACGACCAAGATTTATTCTATAATACTTCCAATGTACCTGACGAGGGAGGAAGAGCGTGGAGATTCGGACAGGATGAAGATGGTACTTATTCGTGGAGTGATATTACCGACCAGCAAACTGTAAAAGCGCTGGAATATGCGGCTAAAGCCCAAGATACGGCTGACGGTAAACGGCGGGTATTTGTAGAGCAACCAACTGATGAACAAACTTATGATGTGGGAGACTTGTGGGTGAATGCTACTTATCCAACTGCAAAACCTGATCCTTACGAGAATGATACGCTGGTATGTCAGACAGGGAAAGCTAGTGGAATAGCTTTCGACATTGAGCATTGGAAGCCTGCAAATTATGGTACAACGGCTACTATCAAGAATATGGGTGACAGGATAGAAGTTGTTGCTAAGAAGTTTAATGAAGATGGTACACTAAAGTCGGGGCTGATTGCGGAGAGCGATTTTGCATCTTTGTTCACATCTCAGGTGGACAAGGATAAAAATATTGTAAAACAGGCGGATATAACTACGTTTATCAAACAGAATGCTGACGGGACGATTGAATCGGGAGTAAACATCAGTGCCGATCAAATCAACTTTTTGGGTAAAACTATCATCAATGGCAATTTTATCGTTGATACGAATGGGAATCTGACGCTAAACAATATCACGGCAAACAACTTAACATTATCTGGGAATATATCAGGGAATAATGCTGTGCTGAATGACATCACGCTGAATAATATTGTTGCCACAAGTGGTACATTTAACACCCTTACGGGAACTTCCGGCGAAGATGAGATGCTGTTATCTCCAAGCCTGCTCCGGTTTACAAACCAATATGTAAGTTCCTTTTTCGGTGCGGACACTACCCCGGCTACTTCGGGTGGCTTCATGATTAATCCGATACGGGTATGTGTCAACAGAGTAATAGCCCGTTATGATGCCGGTGCCAATGCTGCACTCTATTTGGATGTACAGGGTGCGAAAGCTTATGATGACTATACTGCTACTGGTAATCATGCGCTGTATATACCTCATGGAGATATATGCGGAATCCGTAGACGATTACGTCGGGTAAAAACTTCGCAAAGCCTGTCTCTTATGGATTCTGTTCTGGTATGTATCAATACCGAAGAAATCACAGTCACTCTGCCTGCAGGCGCGGAAGATGGTCAGGAGTACTGGATGATATCTGCCAACGGTAAAAGAGTGAATGTAATTGCGGCTTCCGGTGACACGATATCGACTACCGGCGATTTCTTCGCATCTACCCTATGGCATGTGTATATATACGATGCTTTAAATAAGATATGGTTTTACGGATATATGAAGAATAGTTAAAAAAAGAAGTATGAAAATCAATTTTAAGAAAATCGAGACGAAAATATCTTTCGAGGGAGATGTTCAAACATTTGATATCGCTAAAAGAATAGCGAATGCGATGAAGTATCAGACAACTGTATTGATGGATATTGGTTTTGAAAAGCTTGCTGAAGCAATTTACTATTCCGAAGGAGAAGTGGAGATTCCCTCACAATACTGCAATGCCATTATTGAAGTGGTACGGCAGTCTCCTTTTATTGCGGCAGTTAAACGAGAAGTTATAAATAGGCTGAGTATTAATCAGAAACAAGATGGGATATATTAAGTTTGTCTTAAAGCGTACATCAGATGAAGCTGGTAATACCTGTTACGTCCGTATCAGTCGCATGGAAAGCGATATGACTGGCGTGGGCACCTATGAACTGAACTTGATCATGCACGCTCTATCGGCTTTGGGTGGAAAAGTAGAAATGAACACTGATTTCTTATTGGATACAAGCAGGTTGGATAATGATATATTAGGATGAAGATATGGAACAATTAGATAAGACTTTTATAAAAGGTAATGTTCTGAAAGCGGAGGAGCTGAACGAATTAGTTAGCAAAATAAATGAACTGGTGGACGGTTCACTAATACTTGGAAACACCAAAGGTACCGCTTACGATGGTGCTGCCGGTGCAGCACTTGAACAACTGGTTCGTGAACTTGCGGGAGGTACTGGTACTATGTACAGCGTATATGTCCGGAATAATATGGCTTCGCTCGGTTTTGCCGCTCAATATGGCGAAGAATGCATTCTTGACTTTACGTTTGTTTCCCAGTATCGGGATGACTTGAGTGAGCCTTATAAGCCGACTGGGGAGTTGGGTTTGTGTACTATTATGGTGAAGAATTCTAAGTATGTTGATTTCACTATGGTAAAGCAAATGGAAGTTTCTTCTAATGTGTCCATTAAACAGGATGTGGCCGAATGGTTATCGTCAGGTAGTAATAATCTGAAGATTACCGTCAAGGGGCAGAATACTGATATTACAACTGCTCCTGTTACTTACACCGTACAGCTTACCTCGCTCGGTATCAGTGCTCCGAACTTTGCCTGGTGGACAGCTTTTACAGGGGATATCACAATTCCGATGATTATCAATGGGAATATTAGTAAGATATTGCATATCACTATTATGGGTGATAATTATAATCAGAGTTACAGTCAGAATCTTGGTACGGCTATCTATACAGATACTCCTTATAATTATATTTTGTTACATCCCGGAGCGGCAGGTGTCTATAATGTGAGTTTCTATCTGTCTAATTCGGATAATACGATCCAGACGAAAGCTGTATCGGTTGATATAATGTGTATAGCGTTTATCGGAGAAACAGCTAAGTTGATGTGTGTGAACAACGTTGCCGCCTTGCTGACTAACTGGCAGGATAACGTTGTGTTTGACTATTCTATTTATGATAGCCAATCAACCGCGACTGATGCGGTGTTCAGCATAATGAAAGATGGAATAGAGGTGTATAGTTCAGAAAATGATAACATTGCTACAAATACAAAAAATACTTTCACTTATCCGATGGAGATCAATACGGATGACGACAGTAATTTTGATGTAGTTGTAAATGTAACAAGCGTAGAAAATGATCTGATAGAGCCAATCGTTTTTAATGTAAATAATTCTCTTGGTTATTCTGCTACGGCAGGTGCGGTATTGTATATCAACCCGAAAACCCGTAGTAATTCGCAGACAAATTTTCTAAGTGTAGTTAATGAGGTAGACAAGTCTCTGATACCTGTTACATGGAGCAATCTGAACTGGGGAAATGACGGTTGGGTAACTGACGATGACGGAGTAAGGGCTTTGAAAATCTTCGCCCGTAGCGAGGCTGTGATAGATTACCAGCCTTTTATAACGGAGGCTGCTCGCAAGGGTAAGACTATTGAGATCGATTTTAAGGTTGAGAATGCTTCAGATGCCAGTAAGGACATTATCAGCATTGCTGAGGACAAAACAGACGGGAGCCGTGTCGGGCTGAAAGTGTCCGGTGAGAATGTATCCTTCTTTTCGCAATCCATGCATGACAGCAGTATTCAGGATGTTCCTATCGATAATGGAGTGCGTATTCGTCTGACTGTTGTAGTAATGCCGAACGCTTATGGTAATCCGGACTTTAATTTGGTTGCCATCTATATTAATGGGAAGAAAAACCGGCAATATGCTTACTTGATTAATGACTATTTCAAGAACAATGGGAAAATAACATTGGGTAATGATTATGCCAATCTCTATCTGTATGGTCTTCGCATTTATGACAGTGCGTTGACTTCAGAAGCTGTACAAAAGAATTATATCAACCAATTGGTGACTACTGATGAAAAACAAAAAGAGAAGGCTCTTAATCAGGTACTGGATGGTGAGGGAGTAAATATTGATTTCAACGCTACCAAGTTGTTGTATAATGTATTTGTAATCGACAAGCCGTTCCCGAACCTGTTAAACCCTTCCGGTGTGGCTGGTAATCTGGAAGTATTCTTCAAAGATAAACCCGAACGTAACTTTACGCTTACCAATCTATTGGTGGAAGGGCAGGGAACTTCATCCAAAAAATATCTTGAATGGAATATTAGATTTAAGATGAAGGGGTTGAAAGATGCAGAAGGCAATAAAATAGACTCTGTTGCTACGTATGCTGATGGTACCACGGACAAAAACAAAGTGCTGATGTTCGATGGTGTTCCTAAGTCAGGAAGACTGACAGCCAAGAAAAACTGGGCCAGTTCTATGCAGGATCACAAAGCAGGCTGTGTGGCCATATACAACGATTTACATCGTGAATTGGGATTGTCGAACGAAGCAAACATCTCTGATCCACAGATACGTGTAGCTGTTTATCAGGAGCCGTTCATTGGATTCTCTAAATCCATTAACGAAGAAGGTCAGGATGTGTATACTTGTATGGGTGAGTTTACTTTTGGTCCTGATAAAGGGGATGACCTTTGTTTCGGATATGATACGAAAGCTTTTCCTGCTTTATTGTCTGTTGAGGGTTCGGATAATGCTCCGCTTGGTACTTTGTTTCGTGTGCCCTGGAATCGTAATAAATCTTATTGGGCTTATAACCCGGATGAGGAAGCTTTTCAATACAATAATACTAATTGTTGGGATTTCGATGCCGGAGAACTTAATGCAGCCGGGACAGAACCATTAGCTGCTCAGAGATGGATTGATGCTTACAATGCAGTCTATGTTTGTAATAATCGCATTCGTCCGTTCAGTGGTACACTTGCTGAACTGAATGCTACAGTTGCAGTTTATCGTGGTACCGGCTATGAATATTGGATAGCTAAAGCTGGAGATTCGGATCGGTATAATTTGTATTATTATGAAGTCTCAGAAGGAAAGTTCATGCCATCTGATATTGGAAATGGAACAATCAACCTTGTTACACAACTTGTAGACGGTGGATATATGATGCGAATGCAGCTGGATGCGGCAGTGGATAGTGATGCTGCCAATACCCTGTTCATAAAAGCACGTATAGCTAAATTCCGTACAGAAGTCCCGGATCTTTTCGATATTGATGATGCTGTATTCCATCATAATTTTACAGAATTCATTGCAGCAACAGATAATCGGGCAAAAAATACTTATCCGTATAGTTTCTGTCTTGAAGATAGCAAATGGAAATGGAGACAGGATGACCTTGATACTATAGGTCCGATTGATAATCAAGGGCAGGACCGTAAACCGTATCATTGTGAAATGCATGATTCTTATGATAATGGTCAGCCGATCTGGAATGGCGAAACTTCTACTTTCTGGAATATGCTTGAACTTGCTTTCAGTACAGAAATCATTGCCGGTATGCGTAAAATGCTTAATGCTATGGAAGCTTTATGTGGACAATCTTCCGGTACACCTTATGACAAGGTATATGCTTTCTATAGAAAGTATTTCCTGGGAATAAAGAACTATTTCCCTGCCACACTTGTAAACGCTGATGCTAAGCGGTACGAACTTGCGAAGATAGCTTATGATAATGCTTCATATACTAACGATACTGATCCTATAACTCAGAGTCATGGAGATTTTTATTCTGCGGAGACAGCTTGGATGAAAAAGCGTATCATGTATATTATGTCAAAGTACAGTTACGGGTTATTTTCGGCAGATGGAACTGATACTATTATCGTCCGTGCAGCAGGAGATTTGATAGACTACGAGATAACTCCGGCATTTGATATGTATCCGGCTATTGCTAATGGTACCTCTATTGTGCAGGGTAGTCGTACCAAAGCTGGAGAGATTTGTAAAATAATTATTGATCTGGGTGGCTCTGCCGACCAACAGAATGCTATCCAGGCAGCAAGCTGGCTATTGAGTATCGGAGATTGGCATTTGAAGAATGTTTCCGGTACCATGGTAGTACGCGGAAAACGCTTGACTGAGCTTACGCTTGGTAGTAAGTCTGAAAATGTAATAATCTCTATTACAGGACTTACACTCGCTGGCTGTGGAAGCTTACAGACGATATTATTGTCTAATATAACCACTTTACAGGGTACTCTCGATTTGAGCAATTGTATTAACGTTCGAGAGGTATATGCTGATGGTACAAACCTCAGCCAAATAAAGGTTCCGGATGGCGGAGGGCTTGAGGTTATAGAGTATCCGGCTAACAATAAATATATATCATTCCGTAACTTCCCAGTTCTGACAACAGAGGGGTTGAGAATCGGTCAGTGTGCGGTGAGCATTACGGATTTTTGGATTGAGAATTGTCCTCTGCTGAAGCCTATGAAGCTACTTTCAGACATTATTGAGGCACAACAGGAACAAGGGAACAATCATGCATTGAAGCATATCCGTGCTATAGGATTTGAGGAGGAATATTATACTGCCGACGCACTTGATATGCTTGCCAAACTTGCAGATGGGACCTATGAAGGATTGTCTGCAGAGGGGCTCGCTGGTGAGGATCCAATACCGGTATTGAATGGTAAGATAACTGTACATTCAAAGTACTATCAGGACTCTGTGGAAGAACTGCGTAAAATCTTCACCAAACTGAATCTAATTCTAATTGGAGGTCCCGCCTTGCGTTTTGCAGACCCTGAAGTATTCCGAGTATTACTTGAAGCTACAGTAGGGATTGATAAGAGCTCTCGTATGGTAGATTATGATAATGATGGAATGCTAACTGAAGAAGAGTTAGCCGCAGTTACTACGTTATCTCACCGTAGAGATGATGTGTATTCTATGTTCGTAGAAGGATACAATCTGGGAAATGAACTCATTGAAACTTTTGATGAATTTCGTTATTTCACTGGGCTTACCTCAATAAATGGAAGTGCTTTTACATGGTGTAAATCTTTGCGAAGAATTTCTTTACCACCAAACATTGTAGAAATTAAATCATCTGCTTTTGGCGCAACTGCTATTGAAAAATTGGTGATTAATGAAGGATGTAAAATTTGCGGAAATGGTTTTATCAGTCTTAATAAAAAATGTAAGTTAATAGATTTTCCGAGTACAATCATATCAATTGGATTACGTCCCACCAATAATGGCGGTGATAAGTTAGTAGTCATCTGCCGTGCTTTAGTACCACCTGTTTTTGAAGGTGCATGGTCCTATGTAGAAGCAGGTAGACCTATTGCAATATATGTACCTGATGCAAGCATGTTAGCATATAAATCAGCTACCGGATGGAGCGAAAGCGCCAATTTAATACAGGCTTTATCAACGTATGAAGAACAATAATCTCGATACCCAGCTTTCTACTACAGAAAATAAATCATATCTGTACGTGCTTCTGAGGCAGATTTCAGGTTCTATCAGGACTCTGTGGATAAGCTGAGGAATATCTTTGACAGATTGGAGCTTATTATGGATGGAGAAGCTGCCATACGATTTGCTGACGCAGAAGTGTTACGAGTATTACTTAATGCAACGGTCGGAGCATACAATGCAATTAGTAAAGTAGATAAGGATGGTGACGGTATGCTTACGGAAGAAGAATTATCGTCACTAACTACACTGTCAAATAGAAATGATAATGTCTATTCAATGTTCAAAGACAATACTGTAATAGAGACTTTTAATGAATTCCAATATTTTACAGGGTTAGAGTTTATAAACAGTAGCTCATTTGAAGGTTGCAGTTCATTAAAGGAGATTACTCTTCCTGTATTAACCAAGATGGGTAATGGGGTATTTGCAGGTAGTGGAATAGAAAAATTAATTATTCCCGAAGGTTACCAAAACATAGGTCCTTTAGTATTACAAAGATGCTATAATCTCAGGCTTGTTGATTTTCCAAGTACGGTCACTTCAATTTCAGAAGGAGGTAGTTTATTTTGGGCTATGAAGAATCAAGTTACTGTCATATGTCGTGCCTTTACTCCACCAACATTCGGGACATGGGGATACGATGGCGATCCAAAAGTTATATATGTCCCTGATGTGAGTGTAGATGCCTATAAGTTAGCTGCAGGATGGAGTTTACAGGCTACAAAAATATATCCTCTATCAACCTATATGGAGCTTTGATAAACATGTTTTCCGGAGTACTATGAAAAGATAGATGCTCCGGAAGATATTTAGAAGTCATATTCGTAAATCCGATCTGCGTATGTACTCCAGTTTGTAGCAGTCTTGTATGCATCACCACTTCCACGAGGTACATAAATATTGCACGGATTGTTGGTAAAGCAATTATCTCCCATTGCAGGCGGTGTTATAGCTTTTATGTAAAAGTTTTCCATTGAAGTACAATCTCTAAAGGTTGAGCCACCTATTTTTACAACACCTGCACCAACTACCAACTTTTTAAGGGAACTGCAATTTCTAAATGACTCTACATTGTAGTCTCCATAAATTCCAGTACAAGTGTCTGGAATATCTGAAACTTCTTCAAGAGAAATACAACCTTTAAATGCTCGTCCATCTATTCTTATGAGTTTTTTACTCAAGACAACTTTTCTGAGATTAGTAGCCCCTTCACATACCATCCTTTCTGTTTGAACCAGATAATCTCCCATATCCAACAGTTCAATGGAAGTGTTATTCATAAAGCATTGGTAGGGCATTCTATCCGAATTGATTGATTTGCCAAAATATACTTCTTTCACCCCAGTGAGAAGATTGCAGCCCCTAATATCATAAACCAGATTTGACAAGTCTAAGATTTTAATTTTGTTACCATTGGAATATTGGCTAAAATCAATCCTTCTACCTATATTAGCTTCATTTTCTATAATATACCCATCTTTATCTACATCCCAAACAGAAACGGCGATTTCACGCCATACTGGATCAGCCATATATATTGCTGGTTCACCATCCATTATCAGAGTCAGTTTATTGAAAGTATTTCTCAGCTTATCCACAGAGTCCTGATAGAACCCTAAAATATGCCATAGAAATGTATGTGGAATACTATTAAATGTTATAGTAGAAAATTTGTGTTGACATTTAGTATGTTTTTAGAAGTTTTTGGGGATTTCTCAAATAGCATTTACTAGATAGATACGGAAGGATTTGTTGTGTGGCATGGTGGAGTAAATTAGTTTGTTTTGATAGAATTAAAGTAGAATCTTTAACTTTGTCCTCTAATATAGATGCAAGATACAATGGCTGAAACAATTCCTCAATTTTACAAGAGAATACAACGTTGCGATCCGAAACTGGATGCAACTTATTCTAAAGGGAAAGAATATTTCAATATCTTCTCCCGCCGGTGCAATTTCGGTACTGTGCAATTCAGCTATTGGGATTTCTATAAAGTAACTTTAATTATGGGTATTGGGAAATTATATTATGCTGATAAATGGATTCTGGTAGATCGTCCGGCGCTGCTGTTTTCCAATCCTCTTGTGCCTTATGCTTGGGAGTCTGTCAGTGAAGAGCAGAGGGGTATGTTCTGCATTTTTAATGAGCAGTTTGTGCAATCCGAAGAGAAGAACGGCTCTTTGGTGAATACACTTTTATTTAAACTGACGGGTGATAAAGTTTTCTTCCTGGATGAATCTCAACTGATATTTGAACTTGTAAATAAATAAATTTAGTACTGATAAGATGAAAAACTCAATTCCCCGGTATACATTCTATAAGAATAAGTATGGAAGTGAACTTCTGATAGATGTGGTAGAACTGAAATATGTAAAGAGGTTCCTGGCTGAAAGCGCTGTACACACGTTGACTTATTATTACATTTACTTTTGTAACAGAAGGGGAAGGGAGTTTTTCTATTGATAACCGGACATATCAAGCTGTTCCCGGTGATGTTTTCTTTTCCAAACCAGGTGAGGTGCGGAATTGGGATACTTCCATTCTTCAAGATGGAAAAAACTGCATCCGGATTGCACTTGCCCGATGAACTTTATAAGCGTATGCTTCAGCTTTTGCATGATATTAAGGTAGAAATAGACCAATACAGACAGGACGATGTACATGTGTTGAGGGCATATCTTTACGAGGCGCTGATGTTACTGAACCGAGCCTATCAGAATCTGATTTCGATGGAAGAGGGGAACAAAGAAGCGGGTGGTACACATATCAGTAAATTTATTGAATTAGTCGGGGCAGATATGAGAGAACACCATTCTGTCCGGCATTATGCAGACAAACTTTGTATCACTCCCAATTACCTGAATGAGATTGTAAATTCAGCTATGGGAATGAGTGCGAAACAATATAATTGCATTTGAACTTCATTTTTCTACTGTTTCTTATTTTGTGCGATGCTTTCGCCAATGTACGGGTGAGACTCCTTTGGTTTACCGGAGTATGCATAAACCGTGAAAAGTACTATTTCTCCCTTTGTTTTTGTTATGCCGATTTTCTGTTGTGTCCTTATCTTTGCCTCATTCAATAACCATTAAAATAATAGTAGAATGAGAGATGCGGAAAAAACAATCGGGAATATGATTGATAAATTGAAAATCGCTTTCCTGGGTTCGGTGGATGAAGAAGGCTTCCCAAATGTAAAAGCTATGTTGCAACCTCGGAAGCGGGAAGGGATAAAGACGATTTATCTGTCGACAAATACTTCATCGATGCGTGTTGCACAATTCCGGAAAAACAATCGTGCCTGTATGTATTTCTGTGATTCGAGGTTTTATAGAGGAGCAATGCTGCGTGGCACGGTAGAGGTGTTGACGGACAGTGCCAGTAAAGAAATGATATGGGAGGACGGGGATACCATGTATTATAAAGAAGGTGCTACTGATCCCGACTATTGTGTACTGAAGTTTACGGCAACTTCCGGAAGATTTTACAGTAACTTTAAATCGGAGAGCTTTGTTGTGGTGTAATTACGTATTGCTTGGGAGATATCAGATTTCTTCCAATGCATAATACTGGTAGTCGCGGAGAACGGTCTGGAGAAATTTCTCCTGATTGTTCTCACGGGGTGTCACAGAAAGAAGTTCCTGAACTTTTTTTGTCAGTTGTGCAATGTACCGTATGCGGTCTTTTTTCCCGGATTGTAAAGTTCGGGTAATTACGTTTATCTGTTCCAGCGATAAGTCAGCGGCTTGCGGATAAGTAGGCTGGTAGTTCTGGGTCAGATAATCAAATTCGTCAAGGCTGACATGTATTTTGCGGTAGTTTTTCTCCTTGATAACCATGGTACCCGCGGCAAGGTCTCCCATCCGTTGACTGTTTTTGGTTAATAGAGCGACTAACAGTCCGAGACCTCCGGTAATCGGACCATCGATAGGGAAGAGGAGCCACCGGAGTAAGTAGGAACTTATGCTCGGAACGGAACCGTCAGCTTTTACAACACGGATATTCATCAGTCGTTTCCCAAGGCTTTGTCCGTAATTGAACATCTCACATAGAAAAGAATAGAACAGCACCGGTAAATAGATTACCGCCAGGAAGAAAATCATAGTGAAATCCGAAGGCAGGCGGAGCTTGGATAATACCGTTACAGTTGAAAATATATAGAATCCAATCAGAACGTAATCAATAATCAAAGCAATGATTCGCTCGCCAATACTGGCGGGCGTCTGGCTGATGCGGACAAATTGCCCTGTAAGAATAGTAGATTCTGCCATTGCTGATTGAATATTTCTAAGTATTTCGTTGCAAATATATCATTATTCTCTTACTTTTGTTATTGATTTCAGACAAAACTCATTCGAAGTCAGTAAAAATATGAAAGAAGTAACGTTTATTCGTCGGAATATAGAAAAATGGAAAGAAGCCGAAGGCGTGGTGGAGCAAGCCACAAACTCGTCTCCTGACCGGCTTGCCGATGTGTATACGGATCTTACTGCCGATCTGGCATTTGCGCAGACGCACTTCCCGACTTCCCGTATTACTATCTATCTGAATAATCTCGCTTCTGCTTTACACAATAAAATTTATCGGAACAAGCGTGAGAAATGGTCGAGAGTCATCACTTTCTGGACGAAGGAAATTCCTCAGGTTATGCACGATGCACGCCGGGAATTGCTGGTTTCATTCCTGATTTTTATAGTGAGTGCCTTGGTCGGTGTTATATCCGCTGCTGCTGATCCGGATTTTGTCCGCCTGATTATGGGGAATTCTTATGTAGACATGACGTTGGACAATATTGCGAATGGCGAACCCATGGCGGTGTACAATAGCTCATCTGAGGTTCCGATGTTTTTGGGAATCACGTTGAATAATATTATGGTTTCTTTCAACTGCTTCGCAATGGGGATACTGACCAGTTTTGGTACAGGTTATATGCTTTTCAGTAATGGAGTCATGTTGGGAGCTTTCCAGACATTCTTTTATCAGCACGGTTTGCTTTGGGATTCCATGCTTGCCATCTGGTTGCATGGAACGCTCGAAATCTGGGCTATCATTGTAGCCGGAGCTGCCGGTTTGGCTTTAGGTAACGGATGGCTTTTCCCCGGAACTTATTCAAGACTGGAATCTTTTAAAAGAGGAGCGAAAAGAGGATTGAAAATTGTAGTGGGGACAGTCCCTGTGTTTATTGTGGCAGGTTTTATTGAGGGGTTTCTCACACGCCATACCCAACTGCCGGATATGTTGAGACTCGGCCTGATCCTTACATCCCTGACATTTATTTTATTCTACTATATTTATCTACCTAATAGAAAACGACATGGAATCACAAAAGCCTAAAATCGCAATGTATGTAAAACGTAATTTCGGTGAGAAACTGAGCGTGTCTTTTGATTTTATAAAAGAAAACTGGAAGCTGATGCTGAAATTTACTACGTATCTGCTTTTACCGATTTGTCTTATTCAAGCGCTGAGTTTGAACGGGATGATGGGATATATGACGGTGCTGGCTGATTTATCAGGTGGCAGCGTATCTTCTGATGCATCTCTAATGATGTCATTCTTTTCTTATTATAGTCTGTACATGTTTGTTTTTTTGATAGGAACGATTGCGCTGACTTCTTTGATTTATGCATTGATCCGAACCTACAACGAACGTGACGAACGTCTGCAAGGCGTAACTTTGGGGATGTTGAGGCCGATGTTGCTCCGTAATGTGAAAAGATTGGTTGTGATGACTCTTTTCGGATTGCTCTTAATGGTACTTTTAGGGGTGATTATGGGATTCATGGCGGCATTGCTTTGGCCTGTCCTGTTTCTGGTGATTCCGTTTGTGATTATTTTGGCTGTACCATTTGCTCTTTGGGCACCGATTTATCTCTTTGAGGATATCTCCGTTATGGAATCTTTGAAGAAGACTTTTCGTCTGGGCTTTGCTACGTGGGGAGGTATTTTCCTGATTTCCCTTATTATGGGTTTGATTGCCGGTATTTTGCAGGGAGTGACGATGATGCCCTGGTATATAGGCACTATTGTGAAATCCATATTTGCAATGAGTAGTGGAGGCAGTGAGGCTACGGTATCGGTAGGATATAATTTCATGCTTTATCTGTTGGCCATTGTCCAGGCATTCGGTGCCTATCTTGCTATGATCTTTTCACTTGTAGGTCTGGCGTATCAGTACGGGCATGCTTCGGAAAAGGTGGACAATATCATGGTGGAAAGTGATATCGATAATTTTGATAAGCTCTAAAAACAGAATTGTATAAATGATAACTTCTCCGGCTGATACATTGGTATGTGATACTACCCAGCTTGCCGTGTGGCAGTCTGATCCGGCGTATGACTATGGCCGTGAGTTGATGGCTCCTGATATTAATGTGTTTGAATGGTTCAACAGGTGGTTTGGAAAGATTCTGCAAAAAATATTCGGCAGTCATTTTGCTGAGGAATACTCGGAGCTTATTCTGATAGGCATTGCTATCCTTCTTTTAATTTTGATAATCTGGTTCGTTTACAAGAAGCGACCGGAGTTATTCATGATTTCCCGTAAAAATGCTTTGCCTTATGCAGTAGAAGAAGACACTATTTATGGAGTTGACTTTGCGCGAGGTATTGCTGACGCGCTTTCGCGTAGTGATTACCGGGAAGCGGTACGATTGCTGTATTTGCAGACGTTGAAACAACTCAGTGATGAAAAGCGTATAGACTGGCAGCTCTACAAAACGCCTACACAATATGTTTATGAAGTGCGGATGCCCGCTTTCCGACAATTGACCAATCATTTCCTGCGAGTGCGTTATGGAAATTTTGAAGCTACGGAAGCATTGTTTCATGTCATGCAGTCTTTGCAGGAAGAGGTGAAGAAAGGAGGCACTGTATGAGAGGAAGCCATTGGTTTATCATCTGTATCGTATCCTTTCTGGTCCTGATGTTTGCAATAGAATGTCGGTTGCCGAAGAAATTCGTATGGACTCCTACTTTTAGCCACTATGATAAACAGCCTTTCGGATGTGCTGTTTTTGATAGTTTACTCTCTGCTTCATTGCCGATGAGATATTCGGTATCCGGGAAAACCTTTTATCAGTTGGAGCAGGAAGATACGGTTTCCCGCCGGGCGATATTGGTTGTTAACAATCATCTGGCTCTGACAGATGTAGATGTGAATGCCTTGTTGAAAGGGGCGGAGCGGGGAAATAAAATAATGTTGGTGAGTAATTCATTTACAGGAAACTTACGGGATACACTGGGGTTTGAGAGTAGCTACTCTTATTTTAATCCGATTGTGTTGAGAAAGTATGCCGCTTCATTGTTGTCGAAGGATAGTTTGTATTGGGTAGGAGATTCTACTGTCTATCCCCGGCGGATCTTTCGTTTTTATCCGCAATTGTGTTCCTCTTATTTCTGGCAGGACTCGCTCTCTGTGAAAGTGTTGGCGGAGAAATCTATTTCATCAGATGAATTCAGATATGACTTTGGGGTGAAGTTTGATTCATTGCAGGTGGATACCCTTTGCAATGTTCCGGTTGCCATGTCTTGTTCGTGGGGAAAAGGGGAAATTATTTTGGTTTCTACTCCGCTGCTTTTTACCAATTATGGTGTATTGGACGGAAAGAATGCAGCTTATATTTTCCGTCTGCTGTCTCAGATGGGAGAGTTTCCGATAATACGCACAGAGGGATATCTGGAGGAAGCTGCACAGGTACAGATGTCTCCTTTCCGCTATTTTATTTCGCAACGACCGCTTCGCTGGGCTTTGTATCTGACAATGATTGCCATTCTGCTCTTTATGACATTTACTGTGCGAAGAAGACAACGTGTGATACCTGTGATTCATGAACCGGAAAATAAATCCATGGAGTTTACGGAACTGATCGGTACGCTTTATTTTCAGAAGAAAGACCATGCCGACCTGGTTCATAAAAAGTATATTTACTTTGCCGAAGAGTTGAGAAGAGAAATCCAGGTGGATGTGGAAGACGTGGCGGATGATGAACGCTCTTTCGATAGGATTGCTCAGAAGACCGGCATGAGTGCGGAAGAAATCGGTAAGTTTATCCGTACGGTCAGACCGGTGATTTATGGAGGGCAAACGATAACTGCGGAGCAAATGAAGCAGTTTATTGATAAAATGAATGAAATAATCGATCATATATAAAGAAGAAGTTTATGGAAGAGAATACAGAAAAACGGGTGGATCTAACTCTCTTTTCCGAGAAGATACAAGAGTTGAAAGACCGGATTGCTTCCGTCATTGTAGGGCAGGAACAGATGATGGACTTGGTGCTGACCGCTGTGTTGGCAAATGGGCATGTGCTGATAGAAGGAGTGCCGGGAGTGGCGAAAACATTGTTGGCACGCCTGGTTGCCCGTCTGGTCGATGCAGATTTCAGCCGCATCCAGTTTACTCCGGATTTGATGCCGAGTGATGTGCTGGGTACAACGGTATTCAACATGAAAACCAATGATTTTGATTTCCATCGCGGTCCGATCTTTGCTGATATTGTACTGGTAGATGAAATAAATCGTGCTCCTGCCAAAACACAGGCTGCCTTGTTCGAGGTTATGGAAGAGCGTCAGGTCAGCATTGACGGAGCGACCTATCCGATGGGAGAACTTTATACGATTCTGGCTACACAGAATCCGGTGGAGCAGGAGGGGACTTATAAATTGCCCGAAGCACAACTTGACCGTTTTCTGATGAAGCTGACGATGGATTATCCCTCATTGGATGAAGAAGTGAATATTCTGGAGCGTCACCATACGAATGCTGCATTTGTGAAGCTGGAGGACATTACCCCGGCTATTACTAAAGAGGAGCTTTTGTCGCTTCGTAATCTGATGAAGCAGGTGTTTATAGACCGTACATTGCTTCAGTACATCGCCTTGATTGTACAGCAGACGCGTACAAGTAAAGCTGTATATCTGGGGGCTTCTCCACGTGCGTCCGTGGCCATGTTGCAGACTTCGAAGGCTTATGCGCTTTTGCAGGGACGTGATTTTGTGACACCGGAGGATATCAAGTTTGTGGCTCCATACGTACTTCAGCATCGTCTCATCCTGACGGCGGAAGCTGAAATGGAGGGCTACTCACCAGTGAAAGTAACGCAACGCCTGATTGATAAGGTAGAAGTTCCGAAATGATTCTGACCCGTCGGTTTTATATGGTTCTCATCCTAATTATCCTGTTGATGGGTAGTGGGTATGCTTTTGCTCCGTTGTTTACCATCGGGCAGGGGTTGCTTTTTCTCCTCTTGCTGTCGGTGCTGGCAGACGGATATATGCTTTACCGGATTCGTGGGATTCGGGCATTCCGTCAATGCTCCGCTCGTTTTTCCAATGGGGACGAAAATGCGGTGAATCTTCGGGTGGAAAGCTGCTATCCGTATCCCGTCTTTGCGGAGGTTATCGATGAAGTACCTTTCATTTTTCAGCAGAGAAATATTAGTTTTCGGGTACAGCTTCAGGCGAATGAAGGAAAACAAATCTGTTATCATTTACGTCCGACAAGCCGGGGAATTTATGGTTTCGGACAGATTCGCGTATTCGTAACCGGTCGGATAGGTTTGCTCTCCCGGCGTTATACATGCGGAGAGGAGCAGGATATTAAAGTGTATCCTTCTTATCTGATGCTGCATCGCTATGAATTGCTGGCAATGAGTGATAATCTGACGGAGCTGGGAATCAAGCGTATTCGTCGTGTGGGGCATCATACTGAATTCGAACAGATAAAAGAGTACGTCAAGGGGGATGACTACCGTACAATCAACTGGAAAGCCAGTGCCCGCCGGCATGAACTTATGGTGAATGTATATCAGGATGAACGTTCACAGCAGATTTACAGTGTGATAGACAAGGGAAGGGTTATGCAGCAGGCATTTCGCGGAATGACTTTACTGGATTATGCAATCAATGCTTCCTTAGTTCTTTCGTACGTTGCCATGCGGAAAGAGGACAAGGCAGGGATCGTGACTTTCAATGAACATTTCGATTCGTTTGTTCCGGCCTCAAAGGCTCCCGGTCAGATGCAAACTCTGCTTGAGAATCTCTATAGCCAGCAGACTACCTTTGGTGAAACGGACTTTTCCTCTCTCTGCGTGCATTTCAATAAACATGTCAGTAAACGCAGTTTCCTGGTATTATATACCAACTTCTCCAGTATGGGAAGTATGAATCGCCAATTGGCTTATTTGCAGCAACTGAATCGTCAGCATCGCTTGCTTGTTGTTTTCTTTGAAGATGCTGATATGAAAACGTATATTGCCTCTCCTGCGAAGGATACGGAGGGATATTACCGCCATGTCATTGCAGAGAAGTTTGCTTTTGAGAAGCGTCTGATTGTATCTACACTGAAACAGAATGGTATCTATTCGTTATTGACTACACCTGAAAATCTCTCGATTGATGTGATAAACAAGTATTTGGAGATGAAGCCAAGACAATTACTCTGAAAAACAGGAGCAAATAATAAAAGATGCCTATTTTGGATAATCATATCCGGAATAGGCATCGTATATTTGTGCCATGAATCAAACAGTGGACAAACAGTACTGCCAAAGTTGTGGAATGCCCCTCCGTTTCGATGTGGAAGAGTATTTAGGTACCAATGCCGATCACTCCTGCAGTGACGAGTATTGTTACTATTGTCTGAAAGATGGGAACTATACGGTGGACATCTCTATGAATGAAATGGTGGATATATGGGTGAAATACACGGATAAGTACAATTGGTATTCGGGAACCGACTATACTCCACAAGAATTAAAAACCTTATTGAACAAGCGTCTTTCCACCCTGAAACGCTGGCGACAGAAAGAGATGACGCAACATGTTCACTATGAAGCTGTCAATGGGGTTCGGACTTATATTGATCAAAATCTCTTTCATGAGCTTGATCCCGAACAGTTGGCTGAAATGGTTCACCTTTCATTCTTCCATTTCCGAAAGGTTTTCAGAAATGTTACCGGTGAGAATATCGGTACATATATTCAACGTTTACGGCTGGAATATATTGCCCATCTGCTTATCGCTACCGGACAGAGTATTGAAGAGATAGGTATGCAGACTAATTATCAGACAAAGTTTAGTCTGGCAAAGGCTTTTAAGAAGCATTTCGGCATTTCAATGTCAGCTTATCGCGAAAAGTATAAATCTGTCAATGCGAAACAAGAACCGGATAGTATGCCTGAGGCTAAAATTAAACGTATCAATACTTTGAAAGCCGTTTGCATAGAAGTAGGTGATACTTTTCGTGATAAATATGCTTACACTACAATCTGGAAGCAATTACTGCATTATAAAGCTGTTCATTTGCAGAATGGTCCCGGTAATCGTTTTGTGAGTATAAGTCAGGATAATCCTTGGGTTACACCGATGGAACAACGGCGGTTCTATATCGGGGTTCTTGTTGAAGGGCGTGTCAATTCCGAAGGGAAATTATTACTTCGGGAAATTCCCGGAGGGATGTACGCTGTTTTCAGGTATAAAGGCAGTTATTCTGATTTACCAGAATTTTATAAGACGATCTATAATCAATGGTTTCCTTACAGTATGTATCATCAGAAACGTCCGTTGACGTTTGAGGTGTATCTTAATGCACCGGATGAAACGCCGGTTGAGGAATTGCTGACGGAGATTTATATTCCTATTGATAAATAACTAAATGATATAAGAGTATGTTAGAATTGCCAGAAGTACTTACACTGAGTAAGCAAGCCAATGATGTTTTAAGCGGTAAAACGATTACGCAAGTGTTCAATGCTACCAAGCCTCATAAGTTCACGTTCTATAGTGGCGATCCACTGGAGTATGGGAAGTTGCTCGTCGGAAAGACGATTTTGTCGTCTAAAGGATATGGAATGTTTGTCGATTTTTATCTGTCGGGCAATGTGATAATGAATATCGGTGATGGGGTGAGCGCACGTTACTATAATCCGGGTGATAAAGTTCCTGCCAATTACCAGTTGCTGCTGACTTTTGAAGATGAATCGTTTCTTGTATTCACGGTTGCCATGTATGGTTTTATCAGTGCCTATCCCGATGGCGTTATCGACAATAAATATTATACGATAAGTCGTGAAAGTATTTCTCCGTTGAGTGATGCTTATACGGAAGCGGAATTTGAGAAATTATTTGCTTCAGCTAAAAAGACATTGACGGCTAAAGCTCTGCTGGCTACCGAACAACGTATTCCGGGTGTAGGCAATGGGGTAACGCAGGATATTCTATTCAATGCCGGGATTCATCCGAAACAGAAAGTGCTTGACCTGTCGGATGGACAGAAAGGGGTGCTTTTCAAATCTCTGAAGGATACCTTAATGGCTATGACTTCCGGAAGAGGCCGTGATACCCAGACGGACCTTTATGGAAATGAGGGAGGGTATAAAACGATTCTTTCTTCCAAAACATGGAAGAATCCCTGTCCGCGCTGTGGCAGTGTGATTGTGAAAGAAGCCTATCTTGGAGGGTCGGTTTACTATTGTCCTGAGTGTCAGAAAATAAGGAAAATATAATAACAACTTAAATTACAGTTATGGCGAAAGGAACAGGTCGCAAGGGTGGTGTTCTTTTTTCTCTTCCGATAATTTGCAGGAATAAAAAGTCTGCCTATCTTTGTGGAGATATAAAAAAATGTTGAATGTTTAAAGTTAAGAAGAATTCGGTAAGTAAATAACTGTGGGCATCATGAGCAACGAAAATAAATCTATTCACGAATTCGATTTTAGTTTAATCTGCGAATACTTTTCAAGTGTAGAACGTCAGGGACCGGGAAGTGCTGAAACAACAATCAAGGCTCTTAGCTTTGTTGAGGGGCTTACGGATAAATCTCTGATTGCTGATCTGGGTTGTGGCACAGGTGGCCAAACGATTACGCTGGCGCAACATACTCCGGGGCAAATTACAGGCATTGATTTGTTTCCTGATTTTATCAACCAATTCAATAGTTATGCCGAGCACTTTAACCTGCAGGATAGAGTGAAAGGTATTATTGGATCAATGGATGAACTCCCGTTCCGGAATGAAGAATTAGATCTTATCTGGTCGGAAGGAGCCATCTATAATATTGGTTTTGAATACGGGTTGAATCTATGGCGTTCGTTTTTGAAGAAAGGCGGTTATATTGCCGTATCAGAGGTATCATGGTTCACTGACGAACGTCCGGCTGAGATCAATGATTTCTGGATGGATGCTTATCCTGAAATAAATACGATTCCCAATAAGCTGGCACAGATGCAGAAGGCCGGATATATTCCTGTAGCCTGTTTCTGTATACCGGAAAATTGCTGGATCGAGCATTTCTATATGCCGCAGGTTGAAGCCCAAGAGGACTTCCTACGAAAATATGCGGGTAACCAGGCGGCTGAAGAACTGATTGCCAATCAGCGCCATGAGCAACAATTATACTATAAGTATAAAGACTTTTATGGTTATGTATTCTATATCGGAAAGAAAATCTAAATGAAGAAAAGGCCGTATCAGAATGGATGATAATCCTTTGTTGATACGGCCTCTTTTATGGGTTGTAAAACTCTAATTCATCCACTGCTTTCCATCCAAAGATACCGTTTTTTATTGTAACATGCAGTATACATCCCATAGCTACTTGTGCATTTATGGGGACATGGAAGTAAAGACAGTCGTCAGGATTATCCTGGTCGACAGCTTTCAGAATTCTACATTCAGGCAATATGGTCCGATAACGAGCCAATTTATTGGGCTTTAGAAAACGGATTTCTGTTACTCTGTATTCTTTGCGTACGGGAGTCCTGCTTGCCAACCAATGATTCATATTCAGTAACAGATTGACACCCATACCGTGAAAAAGCATTCCTATAACAATGCCAAAGGCGATGGTTTTCAGGTAATATCCGACTTTTGTGTATTTATCTGCCAGTAGTATGCCAATAACAATGACAAAAATGGCGGTGAAAAGCATCACGAATGCCATGAGTGGGCGATAACTGATACCCCGAAATGCTGTTTGCTGGAGCAATACAGTACTGGGAGTGGCCAGATAACCCACTCCGACAAGTATTGCCAGGATCGCAATTACTATCAGCCAGACATATATAGATTGCCTGCGCTCTTTCTTTTTTTCCCGGATTTGTCCGGTGGTTGTTATTCTTCGATATCTCATTCTGTTGACGAAGGTACGCTTTTATATCTTCATATAGCCTATCTCCTTTAAAATTCTATTCAAGCTTCTTCTGAGAAAAGAAATAAAAGGCTTTGTTTATAATAAGCTTAAAGAGATTTTGTATATCTTTGCATAATTAAAAAACTAGACTTAAAGAAGACATTATGAAGACAAAACGCTTATTAGGATTATTGCTATTAATCCTGTCAATCACTGGCTTTGTTGCTTGTAGTGATGATGAACCGCAAGACAAAGTAAAAACTGTAAAAATGCTTATTTCTGACAAAACAGGTGCTTATCAGCCTTGGGGAAGTGATTCTCCCATTGATTGTATGCTGGCGAAAGAAGAAAGTGAAAGCGACTACAAAACGCTGGATTTTCAAGGTATTACTGATTTCGTTTATGAAAAAGGCTATGAGTATGCTTTATGGGTTGAGAAAAGAACTTTGGTTGATCCTCCTGCTGATGGGAGTAGCATTGTCTACAAATTGATAGATGTAATATCGAAGGCAAAAGTAGAGTATGAATACACTATAAAAGTAGATGGCCCTAATCCTTTTATCCTGTCTCCCGAAGGTGGTGAATATGAAATACCTTTTACCTGTAAAGCGAAGAAATTTGCAGAGGGTGGTCTGGTTGAAGATAGGTATATTCCTTTAAAAGGGTTGAGATATAATATGGGTACCAATTACGGAGGGTTGACAAGAGTCGTAAAAGATGGTGAAAAGGTTGGGTTTTATAAATTTGTAATAGAAGGTATTCCGCGCTTTAATATGAAAGCGGCTCCTGTATGGTATTGTGGTATTTACACTCCGGATGCAGATTTACTTTTCGGACCTGAGCCGGAGCCTATTTATAAGCAACTGTTTGAACAACCGCAAACAGAGGGTGAGGATTATTTTATGTATTCGGTAGTCTTTATGTCTACAGGCACATTTGCTGAATAAACTCTAAAATAATATTTAAAACATACCTGAACCGTATCTGGTCCGTACCCGCTCCGTACCTGGTAAGGCAGCGAGAGTATATTAGCGGATGCATCAAGAGTTGTGGGTGAATCTTATATTTAAGAATATTAAATGTTTTTCTTCTTTATAAACCAAATATGATTTTTTCGCTTCGTCTATAAACAGAGAAATCAAAACATGAAATTTCTGTAATCCGAGCTAATGGTGGCATTAGTATCTGTAAATGACATAGAATGATGCGATTGAATAAAGTAATCTTATCTGTAATCAGCTATATTGTAGTAGGCAGTTTTCAAATAGTCGTATTGGGACAAACCATTAGCGGCAAGATAATAGACAGTGAACAGCGCCCCATAGAGGGGGCAACCATTGTATTGCAAACGGTAGACTCTATTTATATAGATGCGTCGATATCAAACGCTGACGGTATATTCACTTTGAATGGCCAACAAGAAAAATACCGCTTGATTATCCAACATCTTTTATTTCATACGAAGCAAGTAACCGGCAATGGGAAAAATGCCGGGACTATTCAGTTACAACTTCAGGATTATGCCTTAGATGAAGTGGTGGTAAAGGCGGAACGCCCATTTGTAAAAGTGGAGAATGGACGTTTAGGTTATAATCTCGCTGTTTTATCTGAAAAGCAAGTAGTGAATAATGCTTATGAAGCATTGATGAGGTTACCGGGAGTGCAAGAAAATAAGGGGGCATTGACTCTGGTCGGTGCAGGAAATCTGACTGTAATTCTGAATGGAAAACCTACCACAATGGATGTCGGGCAGCTTGAAACTCTTTTGCGTAATACTCCGGTAAACAGGGTGGAGAAAGTGGAAGTAATGTATAGTGCACCCCCAGAATATCATGTACGGGGAGCGGTTATCAATGTTGTTTTAAAACGCTCGAATGACTATTCTTTTCAAGGAGAAGTAAGTGCTGATTATAAGAATCAATATTTTAATAGCGGTGGCATGAAGGGGAATTTCCGTTTATCGACACCCAAGATGGCTTTTGATGTGATGTATGGAGCGAATGATGTGAAGAATATGGAATACATAGATCTCGATTCCAGGCATACACTGAAAAATGAACGGTACGATATCAGTCAGAATGAGCAATTACGCAGTAAGTATTGGAATCACAATTTCAGAACTGCATTTGAGTATAATTTCAATGATAATCATACGATCAATGTGATATATACAGGCAGTTATAGCCCCGATCAGCATAATAGTAGCGAAACGACAGGAAATTATCAAACCAGTAATGTGGATAAATATCTTGATACACAGATGAATAATGTCACATTGCAGTATCATTCAGGATTTGGGTTTGAAATAGGTGGTGATTATACGCATTATACATCCGACAATCATCAAAGCCTCTATGCTGACTATCAGGATGGCAGACAAAGCAGTTTTTCAATGGTTGGCGGACAAAGAATAGATCGCTATTCTATTTATGCAGATCAAAAGCATTCATTGTCTAAAGGATGGAGTTTAGGGTATGGGGCATCCTATCGGTTTGCAAAAGATCTTGATTTTCAAACTTATGATAAGGTAGTGGGGGATATTCATACTCAGAATATGTACTCTGATCTGAAAGAACAGACTACTAATTTTTATGTGTCACTCAGTAAAAACTACGAGACAGGAGTTTCGTTCTCAGTATCGGCTACAGGAGAATATTATACTATCGGCAATTATCATAAATGGGCGGTTTATCCACAGGCATCGCTGACTTACTTTAAAACCCCGAAGCATACATTCCAGTTCTCCTTATCTACAGATAAGACGTATCCGAGCTATTGGGATATGCAATCGTCTGTTAGTTATCTCAACGGGTACACTGAACTGTGGGGAACGCCGGGATTGAAACCTATGACTAATTACAATTTGAACGGGAGTTATATCTTGAAGCAAAAATATATTTTTAACCTGTTCTTTATGCATACTCCAGATTACTTTATACAAACTCCTTATCAATCTACCGACAGACTGGCGTTAATTTATAAAAATACAAACTGGAACTATATGCAGTTGTGGGGAGTAAATATCATATTGCCTTTCAAAACAGGAAATTGGTTGGATTCTCGATTAACTGTAGCCGGTATGCAGATGAGGCAACGTTGTGATGATTTCTTTGATATACCTTTCAATCGAAAAAAGTGGGTGTTCAGTGCTATGCTGGATAATACTTTTAAAGTGAATAAAAATCTGGCTTTTGAATTGATGGGGAATGTGCAGACACCGGTTATACAAGGAACATTCGATATTGAATCCATCTTTAATCTTACTGCCGGATTGAAATGGAGTTTTGCAAACGACAGGATGAGCCTTTCCGCTCGTTGTAATGATATTCTTAATACAGGGATGCCTAAGACAAAAGTTCGTTTCAAGGGACAGGACTTAGATATGAACAGTGCTTTCTATTCGCGGGCTTTTACTCTGAATCTCAGTTATCGCTTTGGAGGGTATAAGAAAAAGAATCTGAAAGAGGTGGATACATCAAGGTTTGGAATGTAATTATTATTAGGTGGAACACCTGGTATATTGAACAAAAAAGCTCTGAAATCATTCGATTTCAGAGCTTTAAGCGGTGCGTACGGGACTCGAACCCGTGACCCCATGCGTGACAGGCATGTATTCTAACCAACTGAACTAACGCACCATAATTTCATTTCCTTAATTGCTTTCTCTCTCGATTGCGGTTGCAAAGGTAGG